>Ga0111218_1061_pt1 | contig 18324 bp, 17 predicted proteins | sample DeeMarSWOR152_54_FD_80369 | JGI IMG/M metagenome (GOLD analysis project Ga0111218, IMG submission 80369) | Planctomycetes bacterium DG_20 | reverse complement strand
TCTTTCAGTGCGCGCTGGCCACCGGGGCCGTCCTGGTCATCCTGATGGTGCTTGACGTGATCACCCAGGCGGTCATCATTGCCTCGCTGGGCGCCAGTTCGTTCATCGCCTTCACCATGCCGCACGCCAACGTCTCGCGGCCGCGGTACCTGGTGGGCGGGTACGTGTGCGGGATGGCCGCCGGCATCGCGATGAACGCCGTCGGCGAGGCCGTGGGCGACCCGACCGTCGGCGAGTGGACGGTCCACGGCGACGTGGTGTTCGGGGCAGCCGCCGTCGGCCTGGCCATTTTCCTGATGGTGATCACCGACACCGAGCATCCGCCGGCCGCGGGGCTTGCCCTCGGCGTCGTCCTGGCCCAGTGGGACACGCTGGCCCTGGTCGTCCCCATCGTGGGCATCGTGGCCCTGTCGCTGGCGCGCCTGGCCATGAAACCGATCCTCATTAACCTCATCGATGTGCCGGGACAGGAGACCGAAGATGAGTCCGGGTAACGCGTTCGAGGGCCCGCTGGAACCGGCCGGCGAGTGCCGCTACCGCATCCCCAAGTCCTACAAGAGGGGGATGCGGGTTGACGGCCTCATCTATGCCGACGAGACGCTGATTGAGACGATCCGCAGCGACAACGCCCCCGAGCAGGTGGCCAACGTGGCCACCCTGCCGGGCATCCAGAAGGCCAGCCTGGCCATGCCCGACATCCACTGGGGATACGGGTTCCCCATCGGCGGGGTGGCGGCGACCGACCCGAGCGAAGGCGGCGTCGTCTCGCCCGGCGGCGTCGGGTACGACATCAACTGCGGCGTCCGCATGGTCCGGTCCGACCTCGCGCTTGGCGACGTGCAGCCGCGCATCGAACAACTCCTGGCCGCGATCTTCCAGACGGTGCCATGCGGCGTGGGCGTGGGCGGTCGCAAGGCGTTTGCCCCGTCCGAGATGCGCAAACTCCTGCGCGAAGGCGCCGCTTACATCGTCCGGCGCGGCCAGGGATGGGAGGAGGACCTGGAGCACACCGAGACGGGCGGCTGCCTCGACGGGGCCGACCCCGACGCCGTCTCGAAGCGGGCGCAGGAGCGCGGCAAGCACCAGGTCGGATCGCTGGGGGCGGGGAACCATTTTCTCGAGGTCCAGGTTGTGGACAAGGTGTTCGACACGAAGACGGCCGACGCCTTCGGCGTGGCCGAGGGCGGGATCACTTTTATGATCCACTGCGGCAGCCGCGGGTTCGGCCACCAGGTCTGCGACGATTTCCTGAAGATCATGCGCGGGGCCGCTCGCACGTACGGGTTCGACCTGCCCGACCAGCAACTGTGCTGTGCGCCGGTCGAAAGCGACGAAGGCCGCCGGTACCTGGGGGCCATGCGCGCCGCCGCCAATTACGCCTGGGCCAACCGGCAGGCCCTGATGGTTCTCGTGCGGGAGGCCGTCTCTCGCGTGTTCGGGAAACCGGCTGAGCGGCTGGGCCTGCGCCTGATCTACGACGTGGCACACAACATCGCGAAGGTCGAGACGCATACGGTGGACGGCCGCCGGCGTCCACTGTGTGTCCATCGCAAGGGCGCGACGCGGGCCTTCCCGGCGGGCCATCCGGAGGTGCCCGAGGCCTATCGCGACGTGGGTCAGCCGGTCCTTATTCCCGGCGACATGGGCCGCTACTCGTTCCTGATGGTCGGCCTTGAGGCGGCGATGGACGAGACGTTCGGCTCCGTCTGTCACGGGGCGGGGCGGGCGATGTCGCGCAGCCAGGCCCGGCGGACGGTGCGCGGCGAGCAGGTCCGACGCGACCTTGCCGCCAAGGGCATCCTCGCGATGAGCCGCAGCCCGAAAGGGCTCGCGGAGGAATACTCCGGCGCCTACAAAGACGTGGCGAACGTGGTGGACGTGGTGGAACGGGCGGGCCTGGCGCGTCGCGTGTGCCGTCTGCGCCCGCTGGGGGTGGTCAAGGGATGAACCGAGCGCCGGCGTGAGTTGTCGAGGGCCCGAGCCCTCCGCGGACGCAGCACGACATCCCACACGCACCGAGGCCGTGTTGCCTCGCCGACCTCCCCGACGTGCGGCCAACGTCTCAGGCCGGAAGGAACTCGCTTGGCTCCGGCGTCTGGTGTGCCGGCACCGGCAGGTCCTCCGGCCGAAGGACAATCGTTGTGCCGCACAGCGCGCAGCAGATCGACTTCTCCTCGTGAACCTGGTCGAGCGTCAGGAGAAGTTCCGTGCGGCAGTGCGGACACGCCAGGGGGACGAAGATGTTGAAGTGCCTCTGCATTCTGCCCCCTCCCGGCAACGGAAATGCCTCCGTTAGTATACCATCCCCCCTGGGATGGGTGAAAGAACTTCTTGAAAAAGGTTGGCGCGGCGTTTAGGATACGCAATCTTTTTGGGTGGGCGCGCTTTGCTTGCTCGCCGCGTGGCGCTCGATGAAGCATCTGCTGGTTGCGGCTGTGACGGAGGAGTACGCTGATGAGATTGCGCGATCTGATTGACGAGTCCGTGGTGAAGGTCGGCCTGGAGAGCCTCGACAAGGAAGAATGTTTCGAGGAGATGATCGACCTGCTGGTTCGGGCCGAGCGCCTCGCCGACCGGGCCGGCGCGTTGGAGGCGATCCGCCAGCGCGAGGCCCAGGGCACCACCGGCATCGGTCAGGGCGTGGCGATCCCGCACGGCAAACATGCTTCGATCTCGAGCCTGACGGCGGCGCTGGGCGTCTCGGCCGACGGCATCGAGTTCGATAGCATCGACGGCGATCCGGCCCACGTGGTGTTTCTGCTTCTGGCCCCCGTCAACGACCCCGGCCCGCACGTCCGGGCCCTGGCCGAGATCGCCCGCCTCGTCCAGACGCCCGGGTTCTACCGCAAACTGACCGAGGCCGAATCGGCGGCCGAAGTGCTCGATATCCTGGACGCCGAGGAATAGCCGCCGGGCCCAGGCCGAACGCATCCGTGCCGAAGCGCGCCGCCAGGCCCAGCAACTCATCGACCAGGCCCGCGCCGACACGCGGGCCGAAGCCGACCGAATCGCCGAAGAGGCTTCCCGCCGGTCCGAGAGCGAACGGCAGGGGGTCATCGCTCACGCCGCCGAAACCATCGAGGCCGAACTCCAGGTGGACGAGCCACGGCGCACCCGTGCCGCCGAGGCGGTCGTCCGGTGCGTGTGCGGCGGCACATAGGCAGTCGCAGAACGGCTGACACAGATGGCGCCGCGAACCGCAACCGACCTGGACTTCATCGCCGCTCGTCTCCACGGCAGGCGCAGCCGCCTGGCCGAAGCCGAGCGGCTCGATGAACTCTGCCGCATCCGAACCGTCCCGGAACTCGCCCGGGTCCTTTTTCCCGAAAGCCGGTTCCTGACCGCCACGCCCCTGCAGCGCGTCCTCGTGCTCGACCAGGTCGAGGAGATCTCGACCATCGCGTCGAAGATCGGCGGCTCGTCGGGCCGGTTCCTCGACTGGCTCCGGATGCGGTTTCGGGTGGAGAACGTGAAGGTTCTCGTCAGGGGCTTTTCGAGCGGGATGGCGCTGCGCGACCTCCAGCCGCACCTCGTTCCGCTGCCGGACGACCTGGCGCTGAACCTGGAGGTCCTCGCCAGCGCGGGCACGATTGAGGCGTTTGCGGCCGTCCTCGACCCGGAGACCCTCCGCGCGGGCCTCGAACGGGCCATCGAACCGTACAACAAGCGGCCGCGCCCGTTTTTCCCGGAGGCCGGCCTCGATCACGGGTACCTGACCGAACTGCTCGCCCGGGCCCGCGCCCTGCCGCGGGCCCATCGCGACGACGTGCTGGGAATCGCCCGCCAGGAAGCCGACACGTTCCACCTGGCGCTGGTGGCGCGTGGCCGCTTCTCCTACGACCTGGCACCCGACACGCTGCACCGGTTCCACGTTCCGGGGACGCGAATCAGCGGCCAGCAGTTCCGCCAGATGCTCCGGGCCGAGACGCTGGCCGAGGCCGCGGCCACAGCCGTCGGCGCCGCCATTGACGCGATGCCCGCCGAAGGCGGCCCCGATGCCGCCGCCCTCGAAACCCTGGCGTGGAACCGCTACTACCGTCTGGCCAACCGGACCTTCCGCCGCAGCCACATGGGCCTGGGGGCCGTCGTCGCCTACGCCGCCATCCGGCGGATCGAACTGGCGAACCTGATCACGCTGGTCGAGGGCATCCGCACGCGGGTGCCGCCCGATGCCCTGCGGCAGCGACTGATTCCACGGGCCGAACCGTCTGAGGCTCCGGCCCGTTTACCGGGAGTCGCACGTGTTTAGTGCGGTTGAGATGAAACGCCTCGGCGTCGTCGTCCTGGAGCGGGACGAGCGGACCGTGCTGCGCGGCCTGGGCGCTCTTGGCGCCGTGCACCTGGTCCGCACGGGCGCCGGCCCCGACACGGCCCCGCAAGACCCGCCCGACCGCAGCGAGGCCCTCGCCCGGTGTGATGACCTCCTCGGGCGCATCGACAAGGTCGGTCGCCAACTCGAACTCGAGGACCTGCCCGACGTGACGGGCGACGTTCTGCCGGAAATCACCCTCGACGACGTCGAGCGGCGCCTGAAGCCCATCGAGACCCAGACCGACGAGGTGCTCCGGCACCGCGAGGTCACCCTTCAGCGGTGGGGCCGCGTCACGGCCCTGCTCGACCAGGTCCAGGCGTACGAGGGGCTGGAACTGTCGTTCGACCAGGTCGGCCGCTTCTCGTTCCTGCACTTTGCGATCGGCAGCCTGCCGGCCGAGAACCTGGCGGCGTTCGAGCAGCAGGCCGGCGAGAACGTGGTCCTCTTGCCGCTCGGCGAGGCCGAGGGCCGACGGCGCATCGTGGCCGTCACCAGCCGCAAGGGACGCTTCGCGCTGGAGACGGCCCTCGGAAAGTCGAACTTCCGGCGCGAGGCGATCGCCGAGTCGGCCACCGGTACGATGCAGCAGTTGCTCGAGGAAGCCCGCCGCGAAAAAGAGCAACTCTCGACCGAACTCACCCGGCCGCGCGAGGCGATTGAGGCCCTCGCGCGCAACGTCTCCCAGCCGCTTGCCGTCTTGCGGGTCGTTGTCGCGGTCGAGCGGAAGATCCTGGAGGCCGAGCAGCATTTCCCTCGAACCGAGGCCACGGTGCTCATCAACGGCTGGATCCCCTCCGACGACGTGGCCGCCGTGCGTCGGCGGCTGCAGGACCTCGTGGGCGGCCGGTGCGTCGTCGAGACTGAAGGCCCCGGCGACGTGCCGGAGGAAGAGATCCCCGTCCTGTTGCGCCATCCACGGCTCCTGAGGCCCTTCGAGATGCTGGTGGTCGGTTATGGTATGCCGGGCTACCGCGAACTGGAGCCGACGCTCTTTGTGGCCGTCACGTTCCTCGCGATGTTCGGGATCATGTTCGGCGACGTGGGTCACGGGGCGGTGCTGCTTTTTGCGGGCCTCGCGGCCCGGTGGGCAGGCCGGTCCGAACGGGTCCGCGACGTCGGCGTGCTGCTCGTCCTCGCCGGCATGAGCAGCGCCCTGTTCGGGGTCGTCTACGGGGAGTACTTCGGCTTTCGCGGGTGGGGCCTCTGGCACAACCCGCTGGAGGGCGACGCGACCGAGGTGCTGGTGGATGCCGTCGCGATCGGCGTCGCCATCATCAGCCTCGGCCTGGTGCTGAACATCATCAACCGCTTCCGGCGTGGGGACGTCGTGGGCGGGTTCTTCGACAAGTTCGGCGTCTTCGGAGCGATCTTCTACTGGGGCGTCCTCGCCCTGGGCATCAAACTCACCGTCTCCGACGAAGCGGCCCTGCACTGGGCTGAACTCCTCTTGCTGATCATCCTGCCCCTGACCGCCCTCATGCTCAAGGAACCCATCCAGTACGCGCTGGCCCGGCGGGCCGGGCGAGAACCGCACGCCGACAATATCCTCATGGCCTTCCTCGAATCGGGCATCGAGATGTTCGAGGCGGTCCTCAGTTACACGGCCAACACCCTGAGTTTCATCCGTCTGGCCGCCTACGCGATGAGCCACGCGGCCATCCTGATGGCGACGCTCCTGCTCGCGAAGGAAGTCTCTGCGATGGCGGGCGGCGGGGGTCTGGGCAGCACGGCCGGCGCCGTCATCCTGATCGTCGGCAACCTCATGACGATCGTTTTGGAAGGGCTGCTTGCCACGGTCCAGGCGATCCGGTTGGAGTACTATGAGTTCTTTAGCAAGTTCTTCTCCGGGGGCGGCCATGCATTCCGGCCGTTTCGCCTGGCGGAGAAACAGGCAAAACCGTCCCCTCAAGAATAAGGAGGCTGACCTGATGAGGTATCTTGGATGGACCGCCGTTGTGCCGGCCGTCGTGCTGCTGGCAACGGCTGCCGTGGCCGCCCCAGCGGAGACGCCGGCCGAAGCCCCGGCCAGTCAGGCCCTGATGGACTTGTCGGACGCGAAGGTCGTGGCGCTTGCCACCTCGGTCGCGTTCGTCACCGCCGTCAGCATCCTCGGGGCCGCCTACGCCGTTGGACGCATCGGGTCGGCGGCCCTCGGTGCCGCCGCCGAAAAGCCGGAACTGTTGAATCGCAGCCTCGCGATCGTGGGCCTGGCCGAGGGGCTGGCGGTCATCGGCTTCGTCGTGGCGTTCATCCTGCTGCGCAAGTTCTAGGACCGGAGGGGGCCGTGAAGTTCTTCTGCATTGCCGACGAGGACACCGTCCGCGGGTTCCGCCTGGCCGGCGTCGACGGCACGGCGGTCGGGACACCTGCCGAGGCGGCCGACGCGCTGCGGCGCGCCGCCGGCCGCCCGGACCTCGGCATCGTCATCATCACCGACGCCGTGGCAGGCGACATCCGCACCGAAGTCGATGCGCTTCGCATGGGCCAGGGCACGCCGCTCATCGTCGAGGTGCCTGGCCCCGAGGGGCCGATGCCCGGACGCAAGACCCTCCGCGAGTTCGTCCAGGAGGCCGTGGGCATCCGAATCGGGCAGGAGGAGGGTGCGTAGGTGACGGACCAGGGCACCGATCCACAGCGAGTCCTGACCGAGGAGATCCTTGCCGATGCCAGGCGGCAGGCCGAGCGGGCTATCGCGCGCGCCAACCGCGAGGCCAAGGAGATCACCGGAAAGGCCCAGGCCCAGGCCGACGCCGAACGCCAGGAGCGCCTCGCTGCCGCACGCGACGAGGCCGACAGGCGCCGACGACTTGCCCTCGCGACCGTCCCGATCGAGGTTGCGCGGATGAGGGCCGAGAGGGCCGAGGTCGTCCTGCAGTCCATCTACGACGAGGCGCGCCGGCGGCTCGGGGCGCGCGAAGGGTTTGACTATCGCGAGACCGTCGCGGCGCTGGCCGCCGATGCCGTCAAGCGGCTGCAAGGCGACGCGGTCGTCCTGGAACTTGCGGCCGCGGACGCCGAGGCGCCGGGAGCGGACCTGGCCGACGACGTTCGCCGCCGTGTCGGCCGTGACGGGCTCGAGATCCGCGTTGCGGCGGACCCGGCCGGCATCTCGGGCGGCGTCATCGTCCGGGATGCCGAGGGGCGGCAGTTCTGGGACAACAGCCTCGAGGGGCGGCTGAAACGGTTCTGGCCGATGCTTCGCCCCCAGATCGCCGCCCAGGTGGCGCCCGACGAGGCGGTCGCCGAACGGCCGGCCCCACCGCCCGAACAGAAGGAGTCGTAGCCGATGTCGCCGCAGGCTGCAACCACCTCCGCGACGGTCACCCGCGTGAGCGGGCCTATTGTGACGGCCGTCGGTATGCGCGGCGCCGGGATGTACGAGGTCGTGGAGGTCGGCGAGTTGGGCCTCATCGGCGAGGTCGTCCGTCTCGCCGGCGACCGGGCGACCATCCAGGTGTACGAAGACACGACGATGCTGAAGCCGGGCGTCCCCGTTCGCCTGACGGGCGCGCCGCTCTCGGTGAGCCTGGGACCGGGCCTCATCGGGAACATCTACGACGGGATCCAGCGTCCGCTTCGCGACATCCAGGCCCGCTCGGGCGCCTGGATCGCCCGCGGCGAGAGACTCGCCCCGCTCGATACGGTGAAGCGGTGGCCGTTTGAGCCGCGAGCCGAAGTCGGCCAAACGCTGACCGGCGGCCAAACGATCGGCGAGGTCGTCGAGTCCGGGCTCGTGCATCACCGCATCCTGGTTCCGCCGGGCGCGGGCGGCAAGGTGACGTGGATGGCCGCCAAGGGCGAGTACACCATCGAAGAGCGGGTGGCGGTCCTCGAAACGCCCGACGGCCAGCGCGGCCTGACGATGGTCCAGCGGTGGCCCGTCCGCCAGGCCCGGCCCATCGGCGAGCGCCTCCGCATCGTCGAGCCGCTCATCACCGGCCAGCGGATCATCGACACGTTCTTCCCCATCGGCAAGGGGGGGACGGCGGCCATCCCCGGCGGGTTCGGCACCGGCAAGACCATCGCGCAGCACCAGTTGGCCAAGTGGTCGGACGCCGAGATCATCGTTTACATCGGGTGCGGGGAGCGCGGCAACGAGATGACGGACGTGCTCCGGGCGTTTCCGAAACTGGTGGACCCGTGGGCCGGCCGGCCGCTCATGGAACGCACCATCCTCATCGCCAACACGAGTAACATGCCGGTGGCGGCCCGCGAGGTCTCGATCTACACGGGCATCACGCTGGCCGAGTACTACCGCGACCAGGGCCGCAACGTGGCCGTCTTCGCCGATTCGACCAGCCGCTGGGCCGAGGCCTTGCGCGAACTGGCCGCACGCCTCGAGGAGATGCCGGCCGAGGAGGGATTCCCCGCGACGCTGCCGACGCGCCTGGCCCAGTTCTACGAGCGTGGTGGGGCGGTGATGACGCTGGGCGGGCAGCGCGGCTCGGTCAGCATCGTCGGCGCCGTCAGCCCGCCGGGCGGCGACTTCTCCGAACCCGTCACGCAGCACACGCGGCGGTTCATCCGGTGTTTCTGGGCCCTGGACACGGAACTGGCGAACGCACGCCATTATCCGTCGATTCACTGGCTCCGGTCCTACTCGGAGTACGCCGAGGACGTGGCGCCATGGTGGGACAGGCAGGCCCCGGAGTGGGCTCACCTTCGGGCCGAGGCGATGACCGTCCTGCAGCGCGAGGACCGGCTCCAGCAGATCGTCAAACTGGTCGGGCCCGACGTGCTGCCCGATACGCAGCGGCTCATCCTGCTGGTCGCCGAGATGCTCAAGGATGGGTTCCTGGCGCAGAGCGCCTTCGACGCGAAGGACATGTACTGTTCGCCCGCGCGGCAGGTGGCGCTGCTGCGGATCATCCTGACGTTGTACCGCCGCGGGCGCGAGATGATCCAGGCCGGCGCGCCGCTGGCGGAGTTGCGCGCCCTGGCGGTCGTGCCGGAGATCATGCGTGCCAAGAGCGCGTACGGCAACGACGAGGCCGAGGCGCTCCAGGAGTTCGAGTTGCGGGTCAACGAGGCCCTCGACGCCTTCGAGAGGAAGTACGCCAAACAGAGGTAGCACCGTGTCGGATTGGCATCCTATCATGGCGGACCACGGTCTTCAGTACGTGGGCGCGGCGCGCATCGACGGGCCGCTCGTGTTCGTCGAGCGCGTGCGCGACGTGGGGTACGACGAGACGGTCGAGATCACGGACGCCGAGGGCCGCCCGCGCCTCGGCCGCGTGCTCGACATCTCGGAGACCCAGGCGGTGGTCCAGGTGCTGGAGGGGACGGCGGGCCTGTCGAACGCCGAGACGCGCGTCCGGTTCCTGGGCGAGAGTTTCCGCCTTCCCGTGTCTCGGCGGATGCTGGGCCGGGTGTTCGACGGTCTGGGGCGTCCGATGGACGGCGGCCCGCCATCCGCCTCGGCCGACCGGCGAGACATCAACGGGCTGCCCATCAACCCGTACGCGCGGCGGTACCCGCGTGAGTTCATCCAGACGGGCCTCTCGGCCGTCGACGGCATGAACGCCCTGGTGCGCGGACAGAAACTGCCGATCTTCTCGGGCAACGGCCTGCCGCACGATCGCATTGCGGCCCAGATCGTCCGGCAGGCGAAACTGCTGGAAGAGACGAGCGAGTTTGCGATCGTCTTTGCGGCCATGGGCGTCAAGCACGACGTGGCCCAGTACTTCATCCGCAACTTCGAGGACTCGGGCGCAGGGGCCCGCGTCGCCATGTTCCTGTCGCTGGCCGATGCGCCGAGCGTCGAACGGCTGCTGACGCCGCGCGCCGCCTCGACCCTGGCCGAGCACCTGGCGTTCGACTGCGGCCGGCACGTCCTGGTGCTGATGACCGACATGACGAACTACTGCGAGAGCCTTCGCGAAGTCGGCACGGCGCGCGGCGAGATCCCCGGGCGCAAAGGCTATCCGGGGTACCTGTATTCGGACCTGGCGAGCCTGTACGAGCGTGCAGGCCGCATCGAGGAGTCGCCCGGATCGATCACGCAGATGGCGATCCTGACGATGCCGTCGGACGACATCAGCCACCCGGTGCCCGACTTGACGGGTTACATCACCGAAGGGCAGATCGTGCTGGACCGCGACCTCTCGCAGCGCGGCATCTATCCGCCCATCGCGGGCCTGCCGAGCCTGTCGCGCCTCATGAAGGACGGCGTCGGCGAAGGGTACACGCGGGCCGACCACCCGGCCCTGGCGAGCCAGTTGTTCGCCTGCTACGCCCGCGTCAAGCAGGTGCGCGGCCTGGCGGACGTCATCGGCGAGGAGGAACTGAGCCTCCTGGACAAGACGTACCTGGAATTCGGCAACGCCTTCGAGCGGCGGTTCCTGAGCCAGGGCGAGCACGAGGACCGCGGCATCGAGCAGACGCTCGACCTGGGGTGGGAGGTCCTGTCGATGCTCCCGCGCGACGAGTTGCACCGCCTGAGCGATGACCTCCTCGACAAACACTACCGGCAGGAGGCCGGCGCCGAGGTTCGCCCCGAAGAAGAGGGCGACGTGGAAGGCGGTGAGCCGGCCACCAACGAGGATGAACAGGGAATGTCCGAGGATGCACGATGAACGGCGCACCGCCGAGCCGGCTGCGGAAGCAGCCGGTTGCCTGCCATCGGGCGTGGCCTGTGCCACGGCGGGTTGGGATGACCGGTCGCCCGGGCGGCCGGCTCGGGAGAGACGTGTGACATGGTGAAACTGAACGTGGCGCCGACGAAGTCGAGTTACCTGGCGCTGGCGCGCCAACTCGAGTTCGCCGAGGAGGGGTTCGACCTCCTGGAACAGAAGCGCCAGATTCTGATCTTCGAGTTGATGAGCCGCCTGGGCCGCGCCCGCGACGCCGAGCGCCGCGTCGCCGAGGCGATGGCCCGTGCGTTTGCGGCCCTTCACGACGCGTCGCTCGAGATCGGGTCCGCCGCCGTGGACCGCGCCGCCGTTGGCGTGCGGCTGGACCACCAGGTGGAGATGGCGGAGCAGGCGCTGATGGGGATCCGGATTCCGGCCGTGTCGGTGGCCGCCGAACCGGCCGGCGTGCAGTTCGGCGTGGTCGGCACGAGCGCGAACACCGACGTGGCGATGCGCCGGTTCGTGAACGTCCTGGAGTTGCTGGGCGAACTGGCGGAACTGGAAAACGCGGTGCTTCGGCTGGCCCGGGAACTCAGGAAGACCCAGCGGCGCACGAACGCCCTGTCGAAGATCTTCATCCCGGACTACACCGAGACGCTTTCGTACATCGTCTCAAGCCTTGAAGAGCGCGAGCGGGAGTCGTTCATCATCATGCGGATGCTCAAGGATCGCCTCGCCCGCGCGGTGGAAGGGAGCGGGACTCATGGCTAAGCCGGCCATCACTCACATCCTGGCTCTGGTGGACGGGACCGAGGCGTCGTACAACGCCGCCGACGCCGCGATTGAACTCGCGCGCAGTCTGGGAGCTGGCCGTCGTCGACACGGACACCCTGCGCCAACTCCTGAGCGTCAAGATCCTCGTCGATGCCGAAATGGGCGAGTTCGAGAAGGAACTCCAAGAGAGTTCGAAGCGGCAACTGGCCGAGGTCTGCCAGCGCGCCCTCGACCGCAAGGTCCTTGTGGACGAGGTCCTCCTGACCGGCAACACCGAGGCCATCGTGCCCCGCGAAGTCCAGGAGAGGCAGGTCGACCTGATCGCCCTCGGGGGCTTCCAATCCTCGAAGGTGACCCGCGACCTCCTGGCGCGCCAGCGCCAGCAGATCATCGACCGCGCCAAGTGCCCCGTGCTGGTGGTCAAGTAGCCGCGAGCCCCGACCCCGAGCCTTCGGCCACAACGTCACGGCTCGCGGCCTCACTCGTGCCGCAGGGCCCTGATGGGATCCATGTGCGCGGCGCGGTAGGCGCGGTTAGGGGCCGCTCGTGACGCCGCGTCACATCTCGCGCAGCAGCCGGGCGCCGTGAAGGATGGTCACAATCTCCACGGCATCCTTCTTCAGGCGGTAGACGATGCGGTAGTTGCTGAGGAGGCGTTCGCGGAGTTCAGGTGTCTCCATTTCGGGCACGACGCGGCCGGCCTGGGGATGGTCAGGAATGCTCTCGACCAGTCCCACGACCTGCCCGGCGAAGAGGCGTGCGTACTCAGGAGAGTCGCGAGCGATGAACTCGCAGATGGCTTGCAGGTCGGCCGCCGCCTGCGGGGACCAGATCAGGTGAGCCATTTCTGGAGCCGTTCCTTGACCTGCTCGTGAGGAATGCCGCGGCCTTCGTTGAGTTCCCGAAGGCCGGTCTCGACCTTCATCTGGACGTACAGTTCTGCAATGATGTCCCCGGCCGTGGCATCGTCCGGCAGGCCTGAAATGATCTGGACCGCTCGTTCCTTACTGGTCATCGCAAACTCCTGTGCCTGCGCCGCCAAGAGCGGGTGCGCAACCCTCCCGCGCATTATCTCACAGGTCAGCCTGGCCTTCAAGCAAGAGGGCTGCCGGTCCGCCCTACTCGTGCCGCAGGGCCCTGATGGGATCCATGTGCGCGGCGCGGTAGGCCGGGTACACGCCGCTGACGACGCCGACGACGACGCTGGTGCCCAAGGCGAGGATGACGGCGCCGGGCGTCACGATGGTCCGCGAGAGGCTGGTGAGGGCGGCCTCGCCGCCCACGCCGAGCATCGCGGCGGCTTTCGAGAGGAGCGGTCGAGAGGACCACCGTCTCGACGAGGAACTGGCTGACGATGTCGCGGCGTTTGGCGCCCATGGCGCGGCGGATGCCGATCTCGCGGGTCCGTTCCGTGACGCTCGCCAGCATGATGTTCATGATGCCGATGCCGCCCACGAGCAGGCTGATGGCGGCAATCGAGACGCCGAGGACGACGAACAGCCACTTGGTCCGTTCCAGGGCCTCGAGGCGTTCCAAGGGCACTTTCACATCCCAGTCCTTCTGGGCGTGGAACCTCTCGAGCAGTCCGGCGATGATCCGCGCCGCCGGTCGGACGGCCTCGGGCGTCGCCACCTTGACGGTGATCTGATGCAGTTCGACCTGCTCGAAACTGCGGGTGCCGGCCGACTGGTCGAGCACCATCTCGCCGAAGCGCCGGCTGGCAGCCGTCAGGGGGACGTAGATCGTACGGTCGTAGTCCGCGCCGTTGTTGCCGTCCGACGACGACTTCTTGCCGCGCGACCCCAGCACGCCCACCACGCGATACGAGAACGGACCCAGCCAGATGCTCTCGCCCAACGGTTCGGATCGCGGGAACAGCGCCCGGGCCACCGAGGCGCCCAGCACACAGATGTTATCCACTTTGCGCTGGTCCAACGCGGTCAGCCATCGCCCGCTTGCCACGTCCACGCCGTAGGTCTCGTTGTACCAGGGCACGGTGCCCAGGACTTCGGCGCGGGTCTGCCGCGTCAGGTACCGCGCCGTCACGGGGATGCGTCGCGCCGGGACGACGACGTCGGCCCCCTGGATGCTCCACTGGATGCGCTCGGCGTCCTCGTAGGTCAGGCCGTAGATGACGGCCAGCCCGCTCTGCTGCGACTGGGTGGCCGATTCGCTCTCGGCGGGCTTGACGGCCTCGACGATGATGTTGGTGGCCCCCATCCGCAGGACCTCTTCCTGCATCTTCTCGCTGATGCCCTCGACGACGGCCAACGTGGCGATGACGGCGGTGACGCCGAAGAGGATGCCCAGCATCGTCAGGATGCTGCGGGCCGGGTGGACGAACAGGTTCGTCACCCCCAGCCGCAGGATCTCGGTTGACTTGAACGATAACATGGGCTGCTGGGGTCCTGTGCCTCAGTTCGCGTCGTGGTTCACGACCCGTCCGTCCGCCATGCGGACGGTCCGGTGTGTGCAGCGGGCGATGGCCTGGTCGTGGGTGACGACGATCAGCGTCCGTCCGCGGGCCGAGAGGTCGTCGAAGATGCCGAGGATCTCCCGGCCGGTCTTGGAGTCGAGGTTGCCGGTGGGCTCGTCGGCCAGCAGGATGAGGGGGTCGTTGGAGAGGGACCGTGCGATGGCGACCCGCTGCTGTTCGCCGCCCGACAGTTCCATGGGCTTGTGGCGCGCCCTGGCGCCGAGTCCGACGCGTTCGGCCAGTTCCTGGCTGCGCCGCCTGCGCTCGCGCCGGTGGATGCCCTGGTAGAAGAGCGGCACCTCGATGTTCTCGAGGGCCGTCAGTTGCGGGATGAGGTTGAACGACTGGAAGATGAATCCGATCCGCCGGCCGCGCACCTCGCTCAAGGCCGCGTCCGACAGACGCGAGACATCCTGGTCGCCCAGGATATAGCGGCCGCTGGTCGGCCGGTCGAGACACCCCAGGAGGTTCAGAAGCGTGCTCTTGCCGGACCCCGACGGCCCCATGACGGCCAGGTACTCGCCGTCCTCGATCTCCAGGTCGACGCCGCGCAGCGCCTCGACGACGACGTCGGCGCCCATATGGTAGGTCTTGGTCAGGTTAACGAGTTGAGCGAGGCTCATGGGTTGCCGCCGGCCTTTCCGCCGGGCGGCGGTCCGCGGCGTTTCGGCGTTGCTCCCCGTTCCTCGGCAGGCGGCCGTCCTTGGCCCTTGCCCGGCGGTCCGGAGCCGCCTTCGCGGGGGTCCTGCTGCGGTCGGGCGCCCGGGATGCCCGCCGCCCCGCCCTGGCGGAGTTGCTTCATGATGGCGTCGCGTTGCTCTTTCGGCATGCTCTCGAACTTCTCGCGCATCGCTTTGACCTGCTCGGGGTCGAGGTTCTGGAGGTCGGGCATTGAAGCGGGCAAGGCGGCGCGGGCCTCGGCCTCAGCGGCTTTGCGCTCGAGTTCCTTCCTCGCCTCCATCGCCTGGATCTCCTCTTTCGAGACCTCCAGTTTCGGCGCCCCGTCGGGCTTGTACAGGTACACCTCCTCGCCCTCGGCCAGCCCCGACGTGATCTCGGCGGCTTGGTCGTTCGAGAGGCCGACCTCCACCCGCCGCGTCAGGATCCCGGCCGGCGTCTTGACGTACACCACCTGGAAGCCTTTGTCCACATGGACAGCCGAGATGGGAACCCCTGGAGGATACCCTCGCGCGTATCGACGAGGATCTCGACCTGGGCGCTCATGCCGGGCTTCAGGCCCACGGGCGTCGAGTCGAGCGTGATCTCCGTCGGGTACGTCTTCAGGCCGGGGTTCATCCACCACTGCTGCCGGTCGGGCATGACGCCGATCTTGGTCACCTTGCCGGTCAGCCGGGTCTGCGGCATGGCATCGATGGTGGCGAAGGCGGGCGCGCCCTCGGAGGCCTGTTTGACCACCGACTCGTGCAGCCGCACGTTCACGTTCATCTCCGACATGTCGGGCAACTTGATGAGCACCTGCCGGTGCTGAACCGTGGAGCCGACTTCCATGGGCGGCGCCTGGCCCCAGCGGCTGCGACCGGTCTCAAAGACGACCATGCCCGCCTGCGGGGCGCGGATCGTGGTTTTGGCCAGTTGGTCGCGCGTTTTCTGGAGACGCTTGTCCTCGATGTCCAGCGCCTTGCGTTGATTCTCGAGATCGGCCTCGGCGCTGTCGAGTTCGCTCTGGGTGCGGGCGTCCACGCGATCGTACTCGTGCTTGAACTCGAGCCAGTCGGTGTAATACTTCTCCGCCATTTTCGGAAACTCGTACCTCAGGAACAGGTCGAGCGCCGTCCGGGCCTGGTCGAGATCGACCTGGGCGGTCTTGGCGGCCAGTTGGTCGGCTTCGAGTTCGCTCCGCGTGACGTAGCCGAGTTTCTCGAGTCTTTCCGTCCATTCGACCTTGCTGGCGGCCCGTTTGAGTTTCTCGTCGGCCAGGTCGATGTCGCTCTGGAGTTTGCGCCGCTGCTGGAGGGCGTCGCCGCCGAGGTCGGAATTGTCCACGAGTTTGTCGAACGGCGCCTTGCCTTCCATGGCAATGACGTGGTCGGCCAGCCGGGTGCCGAGATACTTGCGGAGGTCGATCAGGCTGAACTTGGCGTCGAGCGAGGCGACCGAGAGCAGGCTCTCGCGGGTGCTCTTCGCGATGAGGTGGGCCTTGTCGGCCTTCTCGAAAGTGGCCTTGGCCGTATTGTGTTTCATCTCCTGCGTCTGGACGAGTTCCTCGAGGTCGGCCGAATCGAGTTCGACAAGTTTGTCGCCTTCCTTGGCGACGCTGCCCTCCTCAATGGCCCAGACGATGGTGCTGTTGCCTTCGACCTCGCAGCGAATGTCCACCGAACGTTTGGCATCGATCTCGCCGCTCTCGGTGATGGAGACCACGAGCCGATCACGGACGGCGCGGGCTGTTTCGCCCCGGCCGGCCCCGTCGGGGCTCGAACTGCCCAGCACCGCCCAGAGGCCGAGTCCTGCGACCACGAGCGCGCCCAGGCCGCCCAGGGCGGCAAACAGCAACCACCGCTTTCCCGCCGACCGGGCCTGCGCCCTGACGCGCTCAGCCACCGTCATCGGTAAGGATCCACCCATGGATTTGTCCCTCTTCATCGACAACGAGCGTTCCGATGTCGCGCCCGAACTCCAGGCCCGCGATCGTGTGCGTAACCAGGGCGCCCGTGAGGGCGTTGCGGGCCCTCAGCAGGGCGTCTTCGGCGTCGAGCACGTTGCGCTGCGTGGCCCGGCCGGCCTGGAGCAGCATTTGCGTGGAATCGACGCGTCGCTCCGCCAGGGCGGCGCTCCGCTCCTGGATCTCGTAACTTTCGCGCGCCTGCTCCAGGGTGCGGCACGCCCGCCGGACGTCCAGGATCACGTCGTCGCGCGCCAGGTCCAGTGCCCGGGCCGCCGCCTGGCGCGCGATCTGCGTCTGGCGCAGCGCGTTTCGCTCCGAGAGCCGGTCCACCGGCAGATCGATGTCGAACCCGATCGAGTAGTCGCCGCGCGCCAGCGCGATGCGGGCCGATTGCGGCTGGTCCCCGCGCGAGGCATAGCCCATGCTCGCCACCAGGTCCACGTCGCCCTTGAGGCCGTCTTCGGCGATCGTGATCCTGCGGCTGGCGTCTTCGAGGCCCTCGCGGGTGTTCGCCAGGTCGAGCCGCGTCGCCAGGGCCTTGGCAGTGGCGTTGTCGAGATGGATGTCGCGCCGCTGAAGCCCCCCCGCGCGGAGCCGGGCGAGTTCCCGCGGCTCCAGCGCGACCTCCGCCGTGACAGGAATGCCGAGCGTGATCTTGAACGTGTCGAGGTCGTTGACGTAGTTCTCGCGTTCGACCACCCAGCGGTTGTAGGCGGTGAGTTCGTCCTGCCGCGCCTCGTCCACCTCGAACTCGGCCAGCCGCTCGGCCTGGGCGAGCCACTCGGCGCGCTCGCGCCCGCTTTTCAGGCTCAGGTAGTTCTGCCACGCATTCATCACGACGTCGCGCTGCTGCAGCACGCGCAGGTACTGCGAGGCGATGCTGACGGCGAACGTCTGCTCGAACCGGGCGAACGTCCGGATGGCATAGACGACGTTGCGCTCGGCCTGGAGCAGGTTCTCCTGGACGATCCGCCGCCCGGCGCCGCGCCACAACGGCTGCGTCAGGCTGAAATCGAGCGCCGCGTCCACCGTGTCGCCCAGTTCGCGGTTCAGATACTTCAGGGCCGTGATGCCGATACTGCCGGCCACGACGGCCCCGTCCGCCAGCGCCTGCGTCACGCCCACGTCGGCCATCGGGTCCCACGACCGCTGCCGGCCGTCGGCGTATTCGTTGGCGAAGTCCACGGTGCCGGTGGCGAACGGGTGCGGGCGGAACAGGTAACGCTCGAACGTCAGCGCCAGCGCCGTCAGGTACACCGTCTCTTTCTGGGTCTGGTAGTCGCGGCTGGCGCCGACGGCGATGCGCAGGGCGTCGGCCATGGTGAGGCGGACGGCGTCGGGACCCGGCTCAGGCACGGGCGGCGGAAGGTTCTCGGGCACGACCGTCTCGAACGTGGTTCCGTCCTGGGCTTCTGCGTCGGTCTCGGGTTTCGGAGGCTCGGGGGCGGGCGGCGCCGCCACCCGCGGCTTCGACCGCGCCGCCTCAAGCATGTGGGGCAGGTCAACGTTCGGCCGGACCGTGAAGTCGTGGACCCGGCCCAGCGTCTCGGCATTCCTGTCGGCC
>Ga0111218_1106_pt1 | contig 18638 bp, 17 predicted proteins | sample DeeMarSWOR152_54_FD_80369 | JGI IMG/M metagenome (GOLD analysis project Ga0111218, IMG submission 80369) | Planctomycetes bacterium DG_20 | reverse complement strand
GCCGCCGAAAGCGCCGTTCCCTGTTTCTGCGCCGGCCTATGCGCGTGCGCTCCGAGAGCGCGCACATCCATTCTATCTGCCATTCGTCCCGGTGGCGTGAAGAGGCGGCCGCCACAGGACCCTGGAGGAAGGCATCGCCGGGTTACTTGAGGCCGTACTGCTTGATCTTGCGGTAGAGGGTGCGTTCTCCGATGCCGAGGATTTCGGCGGTTTTCTGGCGGTTCCCATCGGTTTCGTCGAGGGTCCGCTCGATGAGCACCCGCTCGGCGTCCTCGAGACTCATGCCGGGCGTCAGGCCTTCGGCCGCGGGTTCGCCGGAGGCCGGACGGATCTCCGCCGGGATGTCGTGGACGTCGAGCGTTTCGCTTCGGGCCAGAACGACCATCGTTTCCAGGGCGTTGACGAGTTCCCGCACGTTGCCGGGCCAGTCGTAGGCGTTCAAGACGGCCTGGGCCTCGGGCGTGATGCCGGTGACGGTCTTGCCATGCTCCTGGGCCAGGCGGTGGAGGTAGTGGTCCGTCAGCAGCGGGATGTCCTCTCGCCGCTGCCTGAGCGGCGGGAGGACGATCCGCACCACCTTCAGGCGGAAATACAGGTCTTCGCGGAACGATCCGTCTTTGACGAGGCCGCCCAGGTTCCGGTTGCTGGCGCTGATGAGGCGTACGTCCACGCGCCGCGGCTCGTTGGACCCGACGCGGATGATCTCGCGGTCCTCGATGACCCGCAGGAGTTTGATCTGGGTGGGCATCGGCATGTCGCCGACCTCGTCGAGGAAGAGCGTGCCGCCGTCGGCATGTTCGAAGCGTCCCTTGCGGCTGGCGACGGCGCCGGTGAAGGCGCCCTTCTCGTGTCCGAAGAGTTCGCTTTCGAGGATGCCTTCGCTGAGGGCGGCGCAATTGAGGCCGACGAAGTTGGCGCCGGCGCGGGGCGAGTTGTTGTGGAGCGCCTTGGCGACGAGTTCCTTGCCGGTTCCGCTCTCGCCCTCGATGAGGACGGTCGTGTCGGTCGGGGCGATCTGGCGGCATGTTTCGATGACGCGATGCATGGCCGCCGACGTGCCGATGAGGCCCTCGAATCCGAAACGCTCCAGGAGTTGGGCCGTCAGTTGCCGGTTCCGATTCACGAGGCGCCGGTGCTCGATCGCCTTGGCGACGCGGCCCCGCAGTTCCCCGAGGTTCAGCGGCTTGGTGATGTAGTCCCAGGCGCCGTCGCGCATGGCCTGGACCGCGGTTTCGATGGACCCGTGGCCGGTGACGACGATGACCTCGGCGCCCGGGTCGATGCGCTTGGCTTCCTGGAGGATCTCCATCCCGTTGACCTCGTGCATCATGAGGTCGGTGACGATGAGGTCGAAGCCGTCGTCCTCCAGCAGGTCCAGGGCCCGCCGCGGCTCGGTGACGACGACGCAGGCGTGGCCGACGCGCTCGAGCGCCTCGTGGATGGCGTCGGCCTGGGGGCGGTCGTCCTCGACGATGAGGATGCGTGCCCGTTCGGTTGGTTGCGTTTCGTCGGCCATAGCGCGGCCCCTATGATGCGCTGCGTCGGCCGGGCGCGGCCGTCACGTGGTGTCGGTCGCGGCGTCGGCCGCGGGCAGGTGAATCGTAAACCGCGTGCCGCGGCCCGGCTCGCTGTGGACCTCCAACGTGCCCCGGTGTTCCTGGACGATGCGTCGGACGGTCGGCAGGCCGAACCCGGTGCCGCCCGGACGGGTAGAGTAATACGGCGTGAAGATCCTGTCCAGATCTTCCGGGCTGATGCCGGCGCCCGTGTCGGTCACGTGGAGGCGGACGCCGCGGCGTTCGGCCTCGGCGCCGATCATGAGTTCCCCGCCGTCGGCCATGGCGGCCTCGGCGTTCAGGATGAGGTTCGAGAGGGCCTGCTTCAGCCGCGCCGCGTCGACGGCCACGGCGGGCAGGTCTTGAGCCAGGCTGGTCCGCACCCGGACGTTGGCCTGATGGAGCCGGTCCTCATAGAATTCCACCAGTTCCTCGACGACCGGGTGGATGGCCTGGACGGTGAGGCGGACCTCGTGTTTGCCTGCGAGTTTCAGGAAGTCGTCGAGGATCTGCTGGAGGCGTGCGGCCTCCCGCTCGAGGGCGTCGAGTTTCCGCAGCAGGCGCGGGTCGCTCTTGCTGGCCGGACGCTGGAGGTCCTCGCGCAGCAGTTGCAGGTTCAGGTTGAGGGTGGACAGGGGATTGCGGATCTCGTGGGCGAGCCCGCCCGTCAGGGTGCCGACGTAGGCCAGGTGCTCGGCCTCGCGGGCACGGCGTTCGGAGTCGCGGGCCCGGCGTTCGGTGCGCCTGGCCATCAGGATCGAGAGGGCTGCGGCCAGAACGCCGCCCGCGGCCAGGCCCAGTCCGAACACCAGTAGCCGATTCACCCGGGCCCCCTTCAGCCGCGCCTAGTCCTTTTTCGAGACGGGCTGGCCTTGCGGTTCCTCTTTGAGGGCGGCCTTTCGCGACAGTTTGACCCGGCCCGAGTCGTCCACGTTGATGACCTTGACCCGGACGGTATCGCCCAGTTTGACGACGTCGCCGACGTTCTTGACGTAATGGTCGGCCAGTTCCGAGACGTGGCACATGCCGTCCTGTCCGGGGAGGATTTCGATGAACGCCCCGAAGTCCTTCACCGAGACGACCGTGCCGGTGTAGATCGCGCCGACCCTGACCTCGGCGGTCAGGCCCTCGATGATGTCGAGGGCCTTCTTGGCTTGGGCGGCGTCCACGTGGGCGACGGTGACCGTGCCGTCGTCCTGAACCTCGACGCGTGCGCCGGTGTCCGCCTCGATGCCCTTGATCGTCTTGCCGCCGGGGCCGATGATCTTGCCGATCTTGTCCGGGTTGACCTTGATCTGGAGCAGGCGCGGCGCGTGCTGGCTGATCTCTGCCCGCGGCGCCGGGATGGTCTGGAGCATGGTCCGGAGGATCTCCAGGCGGACCTCCCGGGCGCGCTGGAGCGTCCGTCGGCAAACGTCGAGCGAGATGCTGCGGATCTTCAGGTCCAACTGGACACCCGTAATGCCCTTCTGCGTCCCGGCGACTTTGAAATCCATATCGCCCACGTGGTCTTCCTCGCCCTGGATGTCGGTCAGCAGGAGGTCGGTATCGCCGTCGGAGATGCGCCCGATGGAGACCCCTGCCACGGGGTTCGTGATGGGCACGCCGGCGTCCATCAGGCTGAGGGTGGCCCCGCAGACGGTCGCCATGCTGCTCGACCCGTTCGACTCCATGATGTCCGAGACGATGCGGATGGTGTAGGGGAACGCCTCTTCGGGCGGCAGGACGCCCTGGATGCCCTTCTCGGCCAGGGCGCCGTGGCCGATGTCGCGCCGCGACGGGCCGCGCATCCACTTCACCTCGCCCACCGAGAACGGCGGGAAGTTGTAGTGCAGCATGAACTGCTTGCGGTACTCCTCGAGCAGGCCGTCGATGATCTGCTGGTCCTCGCCGGTGCCCAGCGTCGTGTGCACCAGGGCCTGCGTCTCGCCGCGCGTAAACAGCGCCGAGCCGTGCGTCCGCGGCGTAACGCCCACCTCGCACGCGATGGGCCGGAGTTGGTCGGGCCTGCGGCCGTCGGTCCGCTCGCCGGCGAGGAGCATCTTGCGGATGAGGCGGTCCTCGACGTTGTACCAGGCGGCCTTGAAATCGGCGGCGGTCCACGCCTCGGTCTCGCCTTCGGGGCCGAGGATGGCCTCGAGGGCCTCTTCCCTGATGGTGTCGCACGCCCGGGCGCGGTCGATCTTGCCGTGGATGTGCTTGGCCGCCTCGAGCCGCCCCAGGAAGTCCTTCTCGATGAGCCCCTCGAGGGCCGAAACGTCTTTCGGACCGGCGAACGCCTGCTTCGCGGCGCCGATTTTCTCGGCGAGTTCGCGCTGCATCGCGACGGTGGTCCGGATCGTGTCCTGCGCCAACGCGAGGGCCTCGAGGACTTTTTCCTCGGGGATTTCCCGGCCGCCGACTTCGATCATGTTGATCGAGTCCTCGAACCCCGCCGCGGTCAGGTCCATCGCGTTCGCCTCACGCTGGCTGTGCGTGGGGTTCACGACGAACTGGTCGCCGTCGAGCCCGATGCGGACGGCGCCGAAGGGCCCGTCCCAGGGGATCGGCGAGACGCTCAGGGCCGCGCTGGCGCCGATCATCGCCAGCAGGTCCGGGTCGTTCTCCTGGTCGGCCGACAGGACGATCGCGACGATCTGGACCTCGTCCTTGTACCCGTCCGGGAACAGCGGCCGCGTGGGCCGGTCGATCATCCGGCACGTCAGGGTTTCCTTGGCGGAGGGCCGTCCCTCGCGTTTGAAGAAGCCGCCGGGGATCTTGCCGGCGGCGTACGTCATCTCGCGGTACTCGACCGTCAGGGGAAAGAAATCGATCCCCTCGCGCGGGTCGGCCCGCGTGGCCGTCACCAGGACGACCGTATCGCCGTACTGGACGACGGCGCTTCCGTGGGCCTGTTTCGCGATCTTGCCCGTCTCGATGCTCAGTGTTCTGCCTGACCTGTCCGTTCACGCCCCTACCGCCGTCCGACACGTCAGCAGGATGTTCCGTCACGTGGCTATTGCTGCGGCCGCTGCCCGCGAATGGGGGCGGCCGGTTCCTGTGCGAACTCTCGAGAGTTACTTGCGAATGCCCAGCCGCTCGATGACCGCCTGATACCGGCTGCGGTCCTCGCGGGCCAGGTACTTGAGGAGGCTGGCTCTTCGACCGACCATCTTCAGGAGTCCCCGCCGGGACGAGTGGTCCTTGCGGTGCGACTTCAGGTGCTCCGTCAGGTGGTTGATCCGCTCCGTCAGAAGAGCGATTTGGACTTCCGGGGACCCGGTATCGCTCTCGTGGACCCGATACGACTCGATGATCTCCTGCTTCTGGCTCATCACAGACTCCTTGCCACACGTGGGCGACGGGAGGCGGCCACTCCCGTCCCTGTGGTGCCGAAGACTCGGCTTCCCCTGTTGGCGTTAACGGCCGCTTTTGCCCGTGTACTTTACCGAAAACGGGGATGGAAGGCAAGCGTCTTTTCGGGGCCGGCTCAGTCCCCGGCCGGCGGCTCGGGTCTTGCAGTGATGGTTTGCAGCACGATAATGCACGAAGACGGCCGCCGAGGGTCCGGGCCGCGGGTGTGAGCCGCCATGAACCGTGTCGTATCCTGTATCCTGCTGCTCGCCATCGTTGCCGTGTGGGGCTGGACCTTCTCATTGATGAAGGGCCCCGTCGAGACGTACGGCGTGGTCCCGTTTCTGGCGGTCCGGTTCGTCATCGGGTCGGCCGCGATCAGCCTCGTCGCCGCCAGGCGGACCACGTGGCGCACGCTTAAGGTCGGGGCCGGCATCGGCCTGGTGCTGGCGGCGGCGTATCTGCTCCAGACGTTCGGCCTGCGCCATACGTCGGCCACGAACACGGGGCTTATCACGGGTCTGTTTATCGTTTTTGCCCCTCTGGCCAATCGTGTCCTTTTCGGCGTTCGGACGCGGCTTGTTTTGTGGGGCGCCATCGGGATCAGCGTGGCGGGGCTCGCGCTGCTGTCGGGCGCGGGGCCCGACGGCATGGCGCCTGGCGATGCGCTGACGCTGGGCGCGGCGGCGCTCTTCGGCCTGCACGTCGCGCTGCTCGACCGCCACGCGAAGCATCACGAGGCGATCGTCCTGGCCCAGGGGCAGTTGACGGCCGCGACGGGGGTCTTCCTGGTCGCATGGCTGCTCGTGGCGTGGCTGGGCGTTGAACCGCTGGTCCTGCCGCCGCCGGGGTGGGGAACGGACGACGTGTGGCCCGCGCTCCTGGTGACGGGGCTCGTCGCGACGGCCGCCGCCTTTCTCGTGCAGACGTACGTCCAGCAGAGGCTCCGGGCGGTCCAGACGGCCGCCCTCATCGTCACGGAGCCGCTCTTTGCGGCACTCTTCGCCTATCTGCTGGTCGGCGACCGCCTGACCGGTTTACAGATGGTGGGCGCCGTCCTGATGGTCGCCGCCCTGATCCTGGTGGAAGTCTACCCCCTGGTCCGGAAGCCGCGGCAGGCCGGGTCCTGACCCTTACGGCGGGCCGCCGTGGCCTCTTCTGCGGCGTTGGCGCTGAGGGCCGCCGCGGTCAGAGGCGAGGATCTCGCGCGTCTGGAGCCGTTCGACACGGACGCCGCTGGCGCCGTCGAGCGGGCAGACGTTCTCGCACGTGCCGCAGCCGATGCACCGGTCGCGGAGGACATACGGCCGCGCGAGCCGTTTCGACTTGGGCGGCATCGCGTCGAGTTCGGTCTGCTCGTCGGCGGTGAGCGTTTCCTTGGCCTCGAGTTCCTCATAGCGATGGCGGTCGGGCTGCGGCAGGGCGAGCCAGTCGAGGTTCACCACGTCCTCGTAGCGGTGGGAGATGGCCTTCTTGGGCAGGGGGCACTGTTCCTCGCAGGTCAGACACTCTTCGCCCCGGGCCCACGGCAGGCACCGGCTGTGGTCGAAGACGGCGGTGCCGATCTGGTGAGCGATCTTCTCGGCGTGCGTGAGCGGCCGGATCGCCGCCGTCGGGCAGACCATGCCGCACAGGTTCGCGGGTCTCCCGAGCCGTCGCTGCTCGACGTCGTCCTTCGTGACGGCGCAGAAGTACTCGCAGTAGCCGATCTGGAAGACGAACGTGGGCGTCCAGAGTCCGGCGACGCCGTTCTCCAGGCCCGACGGGTGCAGCGCATTCGTCGGGCAGACCCGCATGCACTCGCCGCATCGGACGCAGGCCGACAGGAACTCGGTGTCCGGCCGCAGGGCGCCGGGCGGGCGCAGCGTCGGATTCGTCTCGGCCTTGTTGCGCGTCCGCTGGTCCAGGAGCAGCGCCGGCGCGAAGACGGCCCCGGTGGCGGCCGACCCGAGAAACGCGCGGCGGCTCGGCAAGACGCCCGGCGCCGGACGGACGCGCGGCGCCCCCGCGCCGATGTGGATCGCATCGACGGGGCAGAACTCCCGCTCGCAGGCGTAGCACGTGATGCATTCCTGGGCGAGGCCGCGGTAACGCTCCTCGCCCTCCGCTTCCTGGAAGGCCCCCGTCTTGCACCTTTTCCGGCACGCCCCGCACGCGACGCACTTGTCGCTGACGCGCGGCCGCAGCGGGCTGACCGATCCCAGGAGGCCCATCAGCGCCCCGAGGGGGCACAGGTTGCGGCACCAGAACCGTTTCTGATACGCCTGGGCGAGCAGGATGGCCAGCAGCAGCGCCGCGAACGTGAACGACCAGGGGTACCCGATGCCGCGAGCGCCCTCCTTGAAGTTGGCGTCGCGGATGAAGAGGCCCACCCCGGCGGCCCAGTCGTAGGCGTCCGCCGCGGCGCCGATGCCGCTTTCCTCGGCGGCCACCAGGGACGCCTTGGCGGCGAGGTCGGCCATGGGATAGACGGCCACGCCGAAGGACCGCGTCGCGATGCACAGCGGGTCGAACCACCCGAAGACGCCCAGCCGGAAGACGGCCAGCACGAGCAGGGCGGCGAGCAGGCCGTACTTGGCCTGCCGCAGCCGCGGCGCGATGTTCTTCGACCGGTCGCGCTTGCGGAAGAGGAGTTTGTCCACGATGTCCATCGTGGTGCCGAGCGGGCAGATCCACCCGCAGTAGGCCCGCGGCAGAAGGAGCGACAGCGCGACGACCGCGAGCGCCGCCAGCAGGGTGCTCGTGAACGCCCCCGCCAGCGCCATCCCTGCGAGGATCAGCGGGTCGGTAATCAGGAAAACGTGCGCCAGCCACGGCCGCGCCGTCACGGCGGTGCCGAGTGCCGTAGAGACGAGCAGCACAAGGAACACGGCGAAGAAGATGAGTTGGCTGACGATGCGCAGGACGTGCAGCGGGTGTCGGGGCTTCTTGCGTTGGGTCATCAGGCGGCGCCCTCAATCGCGAGGAATGTCCGAACTCAGGCCGGGACCTTGAGTCCGATACCTTCGAGAATGACTTGACGCAGCGCATCTCGACCGCCGACGCGTTTGGCCGCGTCCAGGACCTCGATGCCGACGAGTTCCCCCTCGCTGTCAAAGTCGGCGGCAATGCCATCGCCCAAGTCCTTCGTGGTAACGGTGGTCTCGCGGAAGGTGATGCTGAGCGCGTCCACCTCCGCATCGTATGTAATCTTCATGGCATCGACTCCATCAGAAGTAGTACGTGTAAACGGTCACAACGACGATCTCGTTCGCCTCTTCGGCAAAGATGGGGCGAACCTGCTTCGTTGCATACGATTTGCCGTTCCATGTCCCGTCGAACGCGAAGTCCAGCCGGCATTCGGTCCTGCCTCGTTGGGCCTCTTGCCAGGGTGCCTCGCGGATGGCCTGCTCGACCTCTTCGGCGGTGAATCCCCGCTTGGTCCTGTAACTCGCGGCGTGTGCCGACAGCCGAACCGGCTTCTTGCGTTTGGCCATCAGGCCGACACCTCGATCTTCGACAGGTCAGCGGTGCCGAGCCCGGCCTCGGCGCCGCGCGCGACGAACTCGACGGCCGCCAGGTCGTGGTGTCCCTTGGGCCACGGCAGGTTGGCCGGGTCGGCCGCCCAGCAATCGACCGTGGTGCTCGACGTGCCGGCGACGATCGTCCTGGCGGCGACGACCTGGTCCTTGCGTCCGCCGCTGGGCCCGCCGGCCACCATGACGCGGGTGGCGTCGAGGATGTTGAGCGTCGGCCGGATCGTCACGTTGAGGTCCGAGAGGTTCTGGGCGAGTTCCTGGTGCATCTTGCCGCGCTCGCCACCCTGGGTGCCCATCAGGTTCTTCATACAGAGCGTCACATAGCAGAGGTTGTGGGTCTTGGCAACGGCCAGGTTGACGAGCACGTCGGCCGTCAGGACGTCCTCGTAAATCGGCCATTCGGTCAGGCGCTTCGAGCGCGGATCGTCGAAGGCGACGTTGCGGAACCGGTGCCGGGCGCAGAGGAAGACGTCGGCCCCGGCCTTTCGGGCGGCCGCCTCGATGCCGCTGAACTGGTAGCACTTGGCGTCGGTGCCGACCGAGTTGTCGAAGACCTTGACCTTGGCGGCCCCGGCCTGGAGGCACAGTTCGACGACCGTCGCGACAACAGCGGGGTCCACGGTGGCGCCCATCTCGGGCACCTGGGCCCATCCGATGTTCGGCTTGACGACGACGACGTCGCCGGCCTTGACGAAGGTTCGGACGCCGTCCTGGCCGCACAGTTTCTCGATGGCGGTGCGGGTGTTGCGTGCGGGGTCGTCGCCTCCGGTGGCGAGGCCGATGCGGTTCTTCCACGCCTCGGCCATCGGGTGCGCCCGGGCGCGGAAGGTGTGCGTGCCTGCGTCGGAGGCGCATCCCGGCAGCGTGAGCCCCCCGCACGCCGCCGCGCCCGCGGCGCGGAGGAAAGACCTGCGGCTCAAGCGATGGAGCATCTCGCGCTCCTTGGATTGCCGATTCACGGGTCAGCGACGAGTCACGAGTGACACATGACGAGTGACGAATGACATCCGTTCTACTTCGCGTTCTCGATGCCGGCGTCGAGTTTCTCCATGAATTCCTTGACGATGTCCACGAGGTTGCTGATGGCGAACGGTTTGCGGAGGTAATCGTCCACGCCGTTCTGCTCGGCGAACTTCTGGTGCCGCATCCCCTCGTTGCCCGTCACCATGCAGATGAGCGGCCGCTTGCCCTTCATCGTGGGCTTGCCCTTGAGACGCTGGAGCACCTGGAACCCGCCGCGCTTCGGCAGCATGAGGTCGAGGACCAGGATGTCGGGGTCCTCTTTCTCGGCCAGTTCGAGCGCCGCCATTCCGTCGGACGCCGTCAGAAGCGTCTGGTTCAGGTCCCCGAACGCCAGGCTGATGGTCGTGAGGATGTCCTGGTCGTCGTCCACGATGAGGATCTTGTATTTGCCCTTGTTTTCGTCGGTCATGACAGGCTCCTCTCACGCGGCGTCAGGCATACCTCGATTGTACGATACGCAACGCAGCGGCGTCAACAAACGTGCTCCGCGGCAAGGGCGGAACGGCGAAGAAACACCAAGGCGAATGTCGAATGAAGGGGGGCAGGCCGACGCCTGCAAGAGGCAGCAGACCGCGAACGAACCTGCCGGGCTGTCGGATCGGTCGCCGTGACCGTCGTCGGACTACCCTCACCCGGGCTTGCAGCCGGCGCACACGAGCAGGGCGGCGAGCAGCCCCACCACCAGGGCCGAGAGCACCCAGCGCCAAACCGATTTCATCGACGTCTCCGATTGCGGATTCCCATTCCATATTACGCACCGGGCCGCTCAGGTCAAGGGCGTGAGGGAGAAACGGCTCACTGCCCCGGCGCGAAGACGCTGTCCATGCCGCCCATACGCCAGGCCAGCCCGGCCGCGGCAACGGCCGCCAGGCAGAGGGCGTGCGTCAGGATGAACGTCGCGTTCGCCAGGTTGCGGTTCAGGCCGAAGATGTTGGCCATCAGCACCGTGTACAGCGCGCTCGGCATGGCGGCGAGCAGGATGCAGACCTGAAGCGGCAGGCCCGTCATGCCCATCGCCATGGCCAGACCGAGCATCAGGAGGGGGCTCGCGACGAGTTTCAGGGCGGACGCGCCGAGGGCCTTTTTCCAGAAGCGCGGCAGCCGCCGGGCACGGACCGTGAGGCCCACGCCGCCAAACTGGAGGATGATTCCCACGACCATCAGGACGTCCACGACGTGCCACCGCTCGACGGCCGCCGGCGGCGGCGCGTCCCACAGGTTCAGCGCCAGGCCGAGCGTCGCGGTGTAGAGCGGCAGGCTTCGCACGTCGCACAGGCTCCGCCCCAGGGTCCGCAGGGCGTAGACGACGTCGGACGTTTCGTCGCGGCGGCCGCGCGCCAGTTCCCGGTAGTGGTAGGCCAGCGGGAAGCAGAACAGAAACGAGAAGAACGGCCACATGAGGCAGTACATCTGCTCCAGGGCGAGGCCCTGCATGCCCCAGAGGGCGAAGCACAGGCTGCCGCCCATCGTGTAGCCGACGTTTCCCATGCCGCCCTGCAGGCCGAAGACCGCCGCGTCGGCCGGCCGCATCCGCGCGAGGCGCGCCACGCCCAGGCCGACCAGGCACATGGCCACGCCGACTGCCGCCCCGCTGACCGGCACCTTCCAGACGCCCGCCTGGAGGTCGAGGTGCCAGACGGCCACCAGCGCGATCGGCGCGTCGCAGCCGATGATGGCAGCGCTCATGACCGATGCGGCCCGCGATGGCCGCAGCAGCCCCGTCCGCCGCGCGGCATACCCGGCCGCAATCGACCCGACGATACACGCCATGTAGAGGATGAAGCGGGTTTCGGCCGGACCGAGTTGCGTTGCCAGGACCGGTGTCAAGGTCCGTGCCTTTCCGATGGGTGGGCGGCAGGCGAAGCCGCCGCGCGGTGCACGTTGAGCGTTGCGCCCAAGTTCCGCGCGGCGGCCTTCCCAGGCCGCCGCGGCGGTCAATCTGACGCGTCTCCGTGGTGGCCTGGGAAGGCCACCACGCGGCGCGTGTTGAGCGTTGGTCGCGAATTCCGCGCGGCGGGTCCGGAGACCCGCCGCGCAGCGTGCGAGCGCCTGCATGCCCGGCGCCTACACATCTGCGACTTTCACCAACCGGGCGAACTCGGGGTCGAGCGTCTTCTCGCCCACCGTGTTGAACCGCACGCGGACCATGCGGCGGCCGCCGGCGGTGAGAAACCGCAGGATGCGGCCCAGGCCGTACGTCGGGTGCCGCACCACTTCGCCGACCGCGAAGCCCGTCTCCGGGTCGGTCTCGGACCGGATCGTCCGGTCGGCGCCCGGCGCCGTGTACCCGCGGCCTTCACGGAATGGGGCGGGGCTCGTGCCGGTCCTCTCATCGGCCAACGCGGCCGTCTCCGCCGGAATCTCCGACAGGAACGGGCTCGCGGTGTGCCGCTCCAGCCGGCTCGCGGTGTGCCGCTCCAGCCGTCCGCGGATGCGGCGGTACCGCGCGTACGTGAGCGTCAGGAACTGCCGGGCCCGCGTCATGCCGACGAAGAACAGCCGCCGCTCTTCCTCGACGTCGCTTGGGCTCTCCTGGCTGCGGGCGTGCGGCAGAAGACCGTCTTCGCAGCCGGCGATGAAGACGGCCGGAAACTCGAGGCCTTTGGCCGCGTGGAGCGTCATCAGCGGCACGCGATCCAGCGCGCCGTCGTAGCCGTCCTGGTCGCTCGTGAGGCAGACGGTTTGGAGGAACCCTTCCAGGCCGCGCGGCGCGTCGGGGTCGTCGGCGTGCTCGGCTGCGTCGCGGTCGAAGGCTTCGCCGAGGGTGACGAGTTCGTTGAGGTTCTCTTGCCGTTCCTGTGCATCGTCGCCCTGTAAACTATCGGCGTAGCCGGTCTCGGTGATGACGGTGTCGATCAGGTGCTGGAGCGAGTCCTGCGGCTCCTGCATCAGGTGGTCCAAGAGTTGGAGGAACGCGACCAGGGCGCCCCGGCCGCGCGTCGGCAGGTCCGCAATGTCGGCGGCGTGGGGCAGGGCGTCGAAGAGGGAGACGCCCTCGCGCCGGGCCCAGGCGGCAAGCGCCTCGACGGTTTTCTCGCCGATGCCCCGGGCCGGCGTGTTGATGATCCGCCGCAGGTTCACCTCGTCGTGCGGGTTGTGGATGACCTCCAGGTACGCCAGGATGTCGCGGACCTCTTTGCGCTCGTAGAAACTCGTGCCGCGCACGACCTCGTACGGGATGGGCGGCCGCGCGTGGCGTAGGGCGTCTTCGATGGCGCGGGTCTGGGCGACGGTGCGGACGAAGACGGCGATGTCGCGGTGCGCGAGGCCCCGGTCGGTGAGTTGCCGGATGCGGAGGGCAAGCGTGCGCGCCTCAGCCTCTTCGTCGTCGGTGAGGATGACGCGGAGGCGGTCGCCCTCGGGGTTGTCGGTAAAGAGGCCTTTGGCCTTTCGGTCGCGGTTGTGGCGGATAACGCCGTCGGCGGCGGCCAGGATGGTCTTGGTGCTGCGGTAGTTCTTCTCGAGACGGACGACGCGGGCGTCGGGGAAATCCTTCTCGAAGTCGAGGATGTTCGACAGTTGCGCCCCCCGCCAGCCGTAGATCGACTGGTCGGGGTCGCCGGTGGCGCAGAGGTTGCGTCGCTCGCCGGCTAGGTCGCGTGCGATGACGTACTGGGCGTGGTTGGTGTCCTGGTACTCGTCGATGAGGATGTAGCGGAACCGCTCGTGGAGGGCCGCGCGGAACTCGGGGTGCTCGCGCATCCCCAGGGCGACCTCCAGCAGCAGGTCGTCGAAGTCGAGGGCATGCGATTCGGCCAGGATCGCCTCGTAGGCCTCGTAGATGCGGGCGAGGTTCTTGGCCCAGAAGTCGGTCCGCGGGCTGGCGGCGTAGTGCTTGGCCCGCTGAAGGCGGTTCTTGGCGCGGCTGATGAACTCGGCGCAGCGGCCCGGGTCGAAGTGCGTCGGGTCGAGGGCGAGTTGCCCGAGCGCCCGCTTGATGGCGGCCTTCTGGTCGGCCGTGTCGTAGATCGTGTACTTGGGGTCCAGGTCGAGCACGTCGGCGTACTGGCGGAGCATCCGGGCGCAGAAACTGTGGAACGTGGTGACGAGCGGCGGCCGCGCGTCGGGCACGAGCGCTTCGGTCCGCTCGCGCATCTCGCCGGCGGCCTTGTTCGTGAAGGTGATGGCCAGGACCTGGCCGGCAGGGATGCCCCGGCTCAACAGGTGCGCGATCCGCCGCGTGATGACGCGCGTCTTGCCGCTGCCCGCGCCGGCGAGCACCAGCAGCGGGCCGTCGATGTGCGTGACCGCCTCGGTTTGGGCGGGGGTGAGGTCTTCGAGTATGTCCATCGAGTCCGTCTTCGGTTCGGGTTCATTGTGGGCGGGTACTATATCAGGCCGATCGCGGGGTGTCCATGCTGTGGACGGTACGCGACTGTGTCACAGGGCAAGCGCGGACTAGGACGGCCGGTCCCAGTCAGGCGGTCCTGCGGTGGTCATTGCTGCGTCCGCGAACAGGCTTTGCAGGAACGTACGAATGGCTTGCCTGTCTCCCGTGGCCAAGAGCATCCCCACGAGACCCTGGGCAGTCAGCACTACAGCCAGCGCCCCGATTAAACAAGGTGCCTCGGTAACGCGCCACTCAGCAGCCCACAGAGCCGTCGCGAACGCGAACCAGAGGGCCAGCCACATGCCAACGAATGCTTTGCCTTCGAAACGCATGCGGAACCGGCCGGTGAGCCGCGATCCATCGCCTTCCGCCTCCACGCGGCCCTCCAGCACGGGAGAGAGGGGGGTGCCCAGGAACCAACGTCTATACAAGCGGAAGGTCTCCTGCGAGACCTCCGCGCAGAAAACCGAGGCACCGTACCTGAACACGCGGTACGGCCACGGCAGCGGACGGTCTGTTGCCGCATACAGCGTGTCTAGCACCTCGTCGGGCCTCAGTTCAACGTGCAAGCCCAAGGTGGCATTGCCCATGGATGCCCCCGTGGTCGTCCTCTGGCACCGCCTACGCGGTGCTGCTTGGGTACCGAGGCAGTCATCCGCCCTCGACGTAGTTCCCTTCCTTCCGCCACACGTCAAGAATCAACTCGTACCGCGCCAGATCCATCCCGGTGTAGATGCAGTTGGACGTGGAAAAGACGTACCCGCCGCCGGGCATGCCGTACTTCAGGGCGTAGCGGGCCGATTCGATGCACTCGGCGTCGGTGCCCGTGTCGAGCAGCCCGCAATTCACGTTTCCGATGAGGCACACCCGGTTGCCGACGAGGCGTTTGACCTCGGCGATGTCTACCCCGGCCTGCGGATCCAGGCTATGAAGGGCATGCGGCCGCGCGAACACGAGTGTGTCGAGGATCGGCATGATGTTCCCGTCGGTGTGCTTGACGGTATAGAAGCCCATCTCGCGGTACGCCGCGATCAGCCGCGCAAGATACGGCCCCACGAACTCGTCGAACTGCTCCGGCTGAAGGAACGGGCCCGTGTTCAGACAGTAGTCGGCGCACAGGGCGAAGCCGTCGAGGACGCCGTGACGGCGGTAGGCCCCGGCCCGCTCCACTGCCGAATCGACCCTGCGCTGGGCGTCGTCTTTCAGGCCTTGCGGGTCCTCGGCCAGACGGACGGCGAACTCGGTCATCTCGTCGCCGTCGGGGATGGCGTAGGTGGCGTCGCCGTGGACCATCAGGAAGAAGTCGCCCCCGGAGAGGTCGCGGATGTGATCGAGGCAGCGGCGGGTCTCGTCGTCGGCGTCGCGGCCCCATCCGTCGGGCCCGCAGAAGACGATGGCCGAGTGCTCGTACGTGCGGGCGATCTGGACGTACAGACGTGCGATATCGCGGCGGTGGAAGTCGCGTTCGCGGTCCGACATCTGACCCCACTGGCGGTACCGGCGCTGCCGTGGATGGATGCGGCCGAAGGCTTCCATCGTCAGGAAGAAGACAAGTTCGAAGTGCGGCACGCGGCCGGGAGGCTGTTTGCCCTCCAGGGCCGTGATGAACGTCTCGCGCGGCGTCATGGTCGCGGTCCCTCGCGGGTTCCGAGCCGACAGTCTACGCCGCGGATGGGAGGCGAGCAATCGCGTTTTCGCTTGGCGGCTTTGGAAGGGGCGCGTATGCTCTCCGCCATGATCATCGGGCACGGCATCGACCTGTGCGGCGTGGCGCGAATCCGCCGCATGATTGACGACCACGGCGACCGCTTTCTCGAGCGGACCTACACCGAGGCGGAGGTCGCCTGCGCCCGCCGCCGCAAGAAGGGCTTCGAGGAGACCCTCGCCGGCCGCTTCGCCGCCAAGGAAGCCGTCATGAAGGTCCTCGGCACGGGCTGGCGCGAGGGCGTCGAGTTCAAGGGCATCGAGATTCTGAACGATTCTGCCGGCAAGCCGTACGTTGTCCTGCACGGCACGACCGCCGAGAGAGCCGCGTCGCTGGGCATCACCGCCTGGCACATCTCCATCACGCACACCGAGGACCTGGCCACCGCCTCGGCCATCGCGGAAGGCGAGTAGGGGCACGCCTGCCTGTCGCGACGAGAGGGGAAGCACGCCACGGGGGCGCGGCCTTGCGGAAGCATCGAGAATGGCGCTTGCCCCCGCGGCCGGCGGCCGGGTACACTACGGCCGGCGACGCGGTCCGGCCGGTGCGGCTGCGCACGGCGCGACTTGGGTCGTATAATGTATAAGACCGGTGTGCAGGCCCGGTCCGGCAATTCTCGGCACTTAAGGAGGCAGGGGCATGTCCCGAATGACCTTGGCGTTTGTGGCGGCGCTGACGGTCTGCGCCATGGCAGCGGCTATGGTGACGGAGTCGGCCGAGGCGGCAGCGGGCGCCGGGAACAGCAAGTGGGGGAAGAGGGACGACAAGAAGAAGGACGACAAGAAGAAGGACAAGGAAGACGTTCAGGCGAAGGACATCGAGCGGCTCTCGGCCGCCGCCGAGGCCGTCGAGAAAGAGGAAACCGGAGTCCAGAATGCCCTCGCCGAGGCCGAGGCCGAGGCCGCCAAGAAGGCCGGCGACGACGCCGCCCAGCAGGCGCGTCTCGTCATGTCGGCCCGCCGAAAGGCCGTCGCGGCGCTTGAGACCTGCGGGGTCAAGTACGGCCGGGTCCTTGCGGCCGCGCAGCCCATCGCCACGAAGGCGGACCTGACCGACAAGTCGAAGGCGGCGCTGCAGACGCTTGCTGCGAAAGTCAACATGCTCCGCCGCGGCAACGTCGAACGCATCGCCGACCTGTACGAGAAGATGGGCAAGGACCGCCAGGCCCTGGCGGTCCTCGAGGCGTACTACGGGTCGCTTCCCGAAAGCCAGCGCTTTGCCGCCATGTCGATCAAGGAACGGATCGACGCGCTCAAAGAGAAAACGAGTCCGAAGCGCAAGGCTGCCGCCGCGCCAAAGAGAAAACGAGTCCGAAGCGCAAGGCTGCCGCCGCGCCATAGGAACAGACGCCCGCCGGGGCGCGGCGCGATCACCGTACGTGCCGGACGTGCCCTGTCTGTGCGAGAGAAGGCTGCGCGGCCGCTGCACCACGAACCGTGTCCGGTGTGACCTCACGTGAAAGGGCCGTCGGTGAGAGTGACCTGGTGCGCTACCCGCAGGATTTCCCTGGCCTTTCTTGCCGCGCTGGTCCTTGGCGCGTCCGCGCCGGCCGTCGAATCCGCCGAATCCGACGGGGCGCCTCAGAGCATCGCGGACCCGGGCGTCCGGCAGAAGGCGGTTGACCGGCTCGTCGCGCATTACCTCGAGATGTACGGTAAGCACCTCAAGAGCCCCGACTGGATGGCCCGGGGCATGGCCGTGATCGGGCTGGCGCGGATCGACGAGCCGCGAATCACCGAGCGGCTGTTCGAGGTGCTGGACAAAGACAAGTTGCCGCTCGTCCGCGTCTACGCCTGGGAGGCCCTGCATTCGCGGCTGGGGTCGCTCAGCGAGGAGCAGCGCGGGCGATGGGTCCGGGCGGGCAAGACGCTGCTCGGGAAGGGCCTGCTGCGCGGCGACCTGCGCGTCGGGCTCCTCCGGGCGGTCGCGCCCGACGGGCCCACCGACGACAACCGCCAACTCTTCCGCCACCTGTTCAGCAAGACCAACTCGATGGACTCCTCCGACATGCGGACGCTGGCGGCCATGCGCGAGGTGCTCGCCCAATGGCGCGACCGGGCGCTCCTTGCCGACCTGGTCGGCGTCATGGCCAACCTCGATTGCGTGTTCCGGGCGGAGTACGTCCTCGGCGGCCTCTCCTGGGCCGTCGTCATCCCGGCCAAGTCCTTCGGCAAGGAAGGGACGGCGGTGCTGTGCAGCAAAACCCAGGACCTGTGGGCGCAGGCCCTCGACCGCGTCGGCGAGGACGGGTTCAAGCCCGGGCGGCTCGAACCGTACAACGGCCCCTCGCTGGTGATTCCGGCCGCCGAGACGATCGCCGACCCGGGCGACCCCAAGTGGCGCAAGGAACTCGAACTGACGCGGTTCACCCTCGACCATCTCGACGTGACCCTCGCGGTGGACAGCACGGGGTCGATGCTGCCGGTGATCCGGTGGATTCAGCGAGACGTGACGAAACTGATCCGGGCCTTCTACCTTATCAGTTACGAGCCGCGGCTGGGCATCGTCTTCTACCGGGACCACGGCGACGCCTATGTCGTCAAGCCGTTTCCGCTTACCTCGGACGCCGACGCGCTGTCGCGGGCGATTCGCGGCGTCGACGCCAAGGGCGGGGCCGACCTGCCGGAGGCCGTGTACGACGCCCTCGCGACGGCGTTGACGAAACAGAAGTGGTCTTCGGGCCACTATGCGCGGCGCATCGTCGTCGTGGTGGGCGATGCCCCGCCGCATGCCGACACCATGGCCGACATCGAAAGAATAGTCCGGGCCGCCGCCGAGAAGAACTTCAACTTCTTCTGCCTCAAGGTGCGCGACCGGTTCACGGCGGGCGACCTGAAGGACTTCGACCGGATCGCCGAGTGGGGCAAGGGGCGGTCGCTGTGGGCGGAGTTCCGCGACGAGCGGTTCCCGGACCTCGAGTCGCTCGACGTGGCCGGCCGCGACGCGCGGACGACCAAGGGCCTGGCCTGGCAGCCGCCGCTCCATTTCGGGGAGGTTGCTGAACCCACCCCGCCGGACGGGCCGTACCGGCAACTGGTCCGGGAGATCGTTCGGACGGCCATCCCGAAGGGGTATCGCGACAAGACCGAGCCGTTCGTCGATACGCTCCTGGAACACCTCGAGACGTACGTGCCTGAGCAGCGTCAGCCTTTCGCCCCGTGGGAGGAAGAGGA
>Ga0111218_1003_pt1 | contig 18837 bp, 11 predicted proteins | sample DeeMarSWOR152_54_FD_80369 | JGI IMG/M metagenome (GOLD analysis project Ga0111218, IMG submission 80369) | Planctomycetes bacterium DG_20 | reverse complement strand
GTAGTTGCCCTCCCCCCGCGGGATGACCTGGGCCACGAGGCGGCGGCCGGCCGCGGCAGGAGCCGTGCCGGTGCCAGGGGGCTGCCCCGGGGCCTCCGTCGCCCATTCGCCCTGCCAGTCGCCCAGGAACGGGTCCTGCTGCTGGGCCCCCGTCACGACCGGCGAGACGGCCAGCGCCAACGCCAAGGCAAGTACACGGGGTACCATGTGCGCCTCCTTTTTCTGTGTCGGACAATCGGGCTGCCGCACGCCGGTCCGGCCCGGCCCGGCGCCCGCTGCGGCCGTCTCCACCGCCGGCCGCCGCCGTATATGCTATATAACCGGCCTGTCTGTCAACGGTGTCCGCCGGAGTGGGACGGGTGGCGCGGCCAGGGCCTGCCGTTCCGGGGCAGTCGGGGACAGGGCCGTTCGGGGACGAGCCCATGTAGTTCCGTGGACGCCTTACATATCTCCCGACGAGTCAAGCCTCGTGTCCCCCGAACCCGCAAGCGCCTCGCCTGCCGGACTCCGGCCGAGGTCTTCCGGCGCCGACCCGTTGCACTTGCGATGTGAATCCGCCTTCCAGAAACTTGACAGCGGGTGTTGCCGTTACCAGAATGCACCCGTGGGAGCACCGAAAGCGTATCCGGCGCGGTGGCAACGGGGAAGGCCGCAGCCAGGATGGTGTGGGATCCATTCCGTCGGTTCTCGCAGGTTGGTGAAGAGCCGAGAATTCTGCCGGCAGTGGCGGGTCCAACGGTCGAGCGGGAAGCGTGTCTGATTGCCGGAAACAACGTGGCGAGAGCAGCGCGGCCTGTGCGTCCGGTGTGACGCGGAAGATTCCGTACCGCCTCGGGGGGCTTGCTTCCGTTGTCCGGGCGCCCAGCCGCCGCACACTTCTTCGCTGGATTCCCGGCTGCGCGTTTTTCGTGCTGTATTATTTCTACGTTCGGGAGTTTCTCGATCCGCGGTTGCTCTACCACGCCAACAAGGTGGCCCTGCCTTCCGGCCAATGGATCGACTTTCCGATCTGCCTGCGGGGCACAGCGTTCCTCAAGGAGTTCCTCGCCCGTCCGGGCGGGCTGGCCGAGTACGTTGCCGCCTACTGCTGTCAGTATTACTACTATACTCATCTCGGACCTCTGATTCTTACCGCCATCGCCTGGTTCGCTTATCTTCTCACTGACCGGCTTATCAGAGTCAGCGGCGGCACGGGCAGTCGAGGCCTGCGGTTCGCCCCTCCCTTGCTGCTGCTGATCGCATACAACCGGTACACGTTTCATCTCGAGAACCACGTGGCGCTGATTGCCGCGTTGATGCTGGCGACGTTCTACGATCTCGTTGCCAAGCGGCTGGACAAGGCGCCGGTGAGTCTGCTCCTTTTTGCCGCTGCCTCCGTCACGCTGTACTATGCCGCGGGAGGCCCATTCATACTTTTTGCGGTCCTGTGTGCCGTGCCTGAACTCCTGACCAGGCGGCGGTATGTCCTGGGGGGATTGTATCTCTTGGGCGGCGCAGGCATTCCGCTTCTGGGCAAGCATTTCTTCGATGTCACTGTCGCGGACGCGTATTTTCGCCCGTCCGGAGTTTATCCTTTCAGGGAAGGGATGAACGCGGCGGTCCTTTCGGCTCTCTACCTGTTCTTCGTCTTCCTTGTCATTGCTCTGCCGTTTCGGCAGCGGCTTGCGCGACTGGCGTCGGCCGTCTTGTCTCGCACCGGGAAGGTCGGCAAGTACTGCCTCAACGACAGGCTGAGGACCGTTTATGCCATTGCCCTGGTCATGGCCGGCGCTTCGGTCGCCTTGTACACCCTTGACGAGGGTGCCCGCAGGGTGCTGCGGGCAAACTATTTGGCGCGAATGGGGATGTGGGAGGAGTTTCTCAAGGAGGTCGAGCGTTACCCGTCGCAGGAGTACCCCGGGTCTGTGATGCTGGACCTCAATCGGGCACTGTTCGAGACCAATCAACTGGGAAGCAGGATGTTCTCGTACCGGCAGAACCCGTACGTGTTGTTTGAACTTGGGGCGAGGGCCGTGTCGTACAAAGGTGGATGCCACGTCCTGCTCAGGCTGGGGCGCATCAATGAAGCGGAACACGCCGCCCTCGAAGCCCTGGAACTGGACGGAGAGCGGGCGGAGACGCTCCGCCAATTGGCCATCATTTACATTGTCAAACGCCAACCCGAGGCTGCTCGGGTCTTCCTCGGCACGTTGAGCAAGGACATCGTCCACGGGCAATGGGCCAAGGGCTGTTTGCGTCGCCTCGACGACGACCCGCTCCTGTCGTGCGACCGGCAGATTCAATATCTGCGATCGGTCATGCCGTTGTCCGACATGGTGGTTACGTCGGCTGAGCCGGTGGATGCATCAACTGGGTCGATGACAATGAAAGAAGCGATTCTCCTGACACTTCTGGCCAGGAACCGAAACAACCGGATGGCCTTTGAGTATCTGATGGCCTACTACCTGCTGACCAGACAACCGGGGAAAGTGGCTTGCAGTATTGGCAGATTGGACGACTTCGACTATCCCGCCGTTCCGGAGCACTACGCCGAAGCCATCCTGCTATACGGTTACAGGGTCGGGTGCCAAATCGACGTTGCCGGCCGAACCATCGAGAAGCCCACCCAGAAGAGGGTCCGCGAGGTGATTCAGATCGTGCACGACTGCGACGGCGACAAGAAGGCCATCGCCGACGTTCTGGCAGCCAGGTTCCCCGAGAGTTACTGCCGCTACCTGCTGACGGGCGAATCGGGAGGGGCAAGATGATCGGTCGCCGCCGGATCTGCATGCTCGTTGCGCTTGCCGTGGTGCTGGCAGTTGCGCTGTACCACTGTTTCCGACCCGGGGTGACGGTCCCGCAGGAGTACTCCGACGCCGGCCGGCCCCCCCGAATCGATCCCGACTACGCCGGCTGCACGATCCCGCCGAACATTGCCCCCTTGAATTTCGTGGTCAAGGAAACGGGCGCGCAGTATCGCGTCCGGGTGTATTCCGAGGAGGGCGAGGGATTCGTCGTCTCCAGCCCGGCGGCGGACATCGTGATGCCGTTGAACAGGTGGAAGGCCCTGCTTGAACTCAACCGCGGCAAGAACCTGTATTTTGACATCTACGCCATGGGGGAACGAGGCCGGTGGCAGCGATTTTCCGCGATCGCAAACGCGATCGCGCGCGAGAACATCGACTCCTACCTGGTTTATCGGCGCCTGAAGCCGGTGCATACTCTTTATACAGAGATGGGTACGTATCAAAGGAACGTGAGCACTTACGGCGAGTCCCCCGTCCTGCTCAGCGGCCCCGATTCCCGTCGCTGCGTCAACTGCCACACGTTCGTCAACCGCAACCCGGACATGATGTGCCTGCACGTTCGGGGGCCGGGAAACGTCGCCATGATTCTGGCGAAGGGCGCAACCGCCACGAAAATCAACACCCGTACCCGCTTCAACGCCTCGCCCGCATCCTATACGTCGTGGCACCCGAGCGGGCGTCTTGCCGCGTTCGCCGCCATCGACGTCATACAGTTCCACCACTCGGTGGGCACCTCCCGGGATGTCTTGGACCTCGCTTCCGACGTGTGCCTCTACATCGTCGATTCCAATCGCGTCACGAGCACGGCCGGGATCTCGGATCCGGACCGGCTCGAAACGTTCCCCACATGGTCGCCTGACGGCGAGTATCTCTATTTCTGCAGCGCCAAGAGGCTTTGGACCGAGGACGCGGGTGTGCCTGCGAACTATCGCAGCGTGCGCTACGACCTGATGAGGATCCGCTATGATATGGCCACCGGGACGTGGGGCAAGCCGGAAACGGTGCTCTCGGCCAAGGACACCGGCTTGAGTATCAACGAGCCAAGGATCTCTGCCGACGGGCGGTTCCTGCTGTTCTGCATGTCGGAGTACGGCTGCTTCCCCGTCTTCCAGCGAAGCAGCGACCTTTATATGATGGACCTCAAGAGCGGACGGCATTGGCCGCTCGAAATCAACAGCGATCAAAGTGATTCCTGGCACTGCTGGTCCACCAACAGCCGGTGGATCGTTTTTGCCAGCAAACGCCGCGACGGCCTGTTCGGCAGAGTCTACTTCAGCCACATCGACCCGGACGGCAAGGCCCATAAGCCCGTCCTGCTGCCGCAGCGGGATCCGACGTTCTACGATTCCTTTCTCGACAACTTCAACGCGCCGGAACTGATCACCAAACCGATCCGCATTGAGCAGAAGGAGCTCTTGCGGGCGATCGAATCAACCGAGCAGCAGGACGCCGCCTTTGCCGGGAAGGTCCCCCCGTCGGATGCGGCTTCCGGCAGAGAAGGCACAGACGAACCCGCGCCGGAGAAACCTCGCAAGGCCGTTGAGAGCAACCCGGAGAAAGCCTTCCGCTACTATCAGCTGGGCCGGGAATCGGAGAAGGAGGGCGAGACCGAAAAGGCCGTCGAATACTATCGCCTCTCGGCCGAGTGCTTGCCCACGTTGCACCCGTTGAACATCCCCGCTCTGGGAAGACTGGCCTGGATCTACTCGACGCATCCGTCTGACCGCGTCCGTAACGGCAGACAGGCGGTATTGCTGGCCACGTACGCCAGGAGGAGTGCCATGCTGCAAGCCGAGCGTGCAGGCGGCGAGCGCGTACGCAAAATGGCCGAAGCCTCTCTTCCGTCGGTCATGGACACACTTGCCGCTGCCTACGCCGAATGTGGGAACTTCGCCAACGCCGTGTCAACCGCCTTAGAGGCGGAAACGCTGGCGCTGCGCCAGGGACAGATCGCTTTGGCCGTCAAGATCCGTGGACGCCTCGAGCTCTATCTTGTCGGCAAACCGTACCGCACCACCGCTTCCGATTGAGTCCTGCTGGCTGATCCCGCCAGGCCGTGGCGCCGCGAGGTGTTCCTTGAGAACCTCTACACCGGCCGCGACCAGCCCCATGAGGATGAGCGCGGCAACGCATCGGCGCACCAAAGCAATCACCGGCATGGGGTTCCCCTAGCGTGCCGACGGACCTGGCCCGGAACCATCCTATGCGGGGGCAGGTCGTGCGCCCAGTCTGCCAGGCGCGTCCAGGCAAGTCTCGCGCGGCTTTGAACATGCTCACCCTCCGGCATGACCATGCCACCCGCCGGCACGGATTGCGTGCAATCGTACGTGTTTAGCGTCGGGGTTCAGGCGCTGTCATTCCGACCGAGCCCCCGCGCGAGCGGGGACGAGCGGAGAAATCTCGCCGTGCGCGCGGCCAAACGGCAACGACCGCGGCGAGATTCCCTTCGGCTACGCTCAGAGCCTGCCCTGAGCCTGTCGAAGGGGCAGGCTCTCGGCCCGCAAGCGGGCCTCGGAATGCCAACGCTAAACACGTACGTGCAATCCGTGGAACCCGAGATGCCGAAGGCACGGAAATGAAGGCTTGCAGCCGCGCGCCGCGGCGGCCACAATGGGCGGCGCCGGTCTGCCCTGCCGGCGCCGGGCGGGCGGACGCTGTGTGGGAGACAAGGCACCATGTTCCTCGATCACCCCGCCCTGGAACCCATCCGGAAACTGATGCTCGATCCGGAAGTCACCGAGATCATGATCAACAGCCCCCGGTGCGTCTACATCGAGCGCCACGGCCGCATGGAACCGTATCCCCTCGACTTCGGGGGCGAGGCGCCGTTGGAGTTACTGATCGCGGCGCTGCTGCGGCCGACGGGCCGGTCCGTCTCGGCGTCCGCCCCGTACATTGATTTCCGCCTGCCGGACGGGTCGCGCGGCAACGTCATCATCCCGCCGCTCGCGGTGGACGGTCCCGCGGTGACCATCCGAAAGTTCACCAAGCAGTTGACGAAGGCCGCCGACCTGGTTCGCGTGGGGACCCTCTCGCAGCGGATGGCCCACCTGCTGGCGGCGGCCGTCAAGGGACGGGCCAACATCATCTTCTCCGGCGCCACGGGCAGCGGCAAGACCACGACGCTCCAGATCCTCAGCCGCCATATCCCGGAGTCCGAGCGGATCGTCACCATCGAAGACACGGCCGAACTGCACCTGCAGCAGCAGCACGTCGTCCGGCTGGAATGCCGCCACCCCAACGTCGAGGGCAAGGGAGCGGTTACCCTGGCGCAACTGCTGAGGAACGCACTGCGGATGCGGCCGACGCGGATCATCGTCGGCGAGGTCCGCGGCGAGGAGGCGGTGGACATGCTCCAGGCCATCTCGAGCGGCCACGAGGGGTGCCTGGCCGTCCTGCACGCCAGTTCACCGCTGGACGCGATTTCGCGGCTCGAGATGATGTCGCTGTCGCGCGGCCTGATGCTGCCGCTGTGGGCCATCCACAAACAGATTGCCGCGGCCATCGATCTCATCGTCCAGCACGACCAGTTGACCGACGGCACGCGCAAGATCACCCGCATCACCGAATGCACCGGCGTGGAGAACGACCGGGTGGTCCTGCGCGACCTGTTCGGGTACCGGCGGCTGCGGGCCGACGAGTCCGGGCACGAGATCGGCGAGTGGGTTTCGAGCGGCGGGGAGCCGCGGTTCCTCAAGAAACTCGAGAAGATGGGCTTCACCATTCCGCCCGAGGTCTACGCCGAGGGCTCCGACCGGTAGCACCGCATGGCATTGCAGCAGCAGGGTCCGGTAGGGCGAAGGTCCGAGTGGAGGTGCGACCATGTCGCAGGCTGCATCGTTGGACGCGGGCAGCGGCGGGATTCACCCGTCGCGGCTCTTCAACGGCAGTTGCATGGCGCTGGTGGCGGGGGCGGCCATGTTCGCCGTCATCGGCGACGTCATGCTCGCCCTGAAGCAGGAGTTCGCCCTGACGAACGCCCAGGTCGGCATCCTGGTCGGCTGGTCGGGATGGGGGTTTCCGCTCGCGATGTTCGTCCTGGGAGGCTTCGTTGACGCCCTCGGCATGCGGCGGCTCATCGTCTTCGCCCTGCTGTGCCACACGGCGGGCGTCGCACTTGTGGTGACGGCCACGGGATTCTGGATGATCTTCGTCGGCCTGTTCCTCCACGGCCTGGGCAGCGGCGCGATCGAAGCCGTGTGCAACCCGCTCATCGCCACGATCTATCCCGACGCCAAGACGCACAAACTGAACCAGTTCCATACGTGGTTCCCCGGCGGCATCGTCCTGGGCGGGCTGGCGTGCTACGCCCTGACCAAGTTCGGCGCCGGTTACTGGCAACTCAAGATCGGCCTGGTCATGCTGCCGACCATCCTGTACGCCGTCATGCTCGTGCCGCTGCGGTACCCCGCCACCGAGCGCGTCCAGTCGGGCGTCTCGTTCGGCGGCATGATCCGGGAGACGCTGCTGCGACCGCTGTTCCTGGTCTTGCTCGTCTGCATGATGCTGACGGCGTCGCTCGAACTCGGCCCGGGCCGGTGGATCCCCTCCGTGCTGACCGCGGGCAACATACCGGGCATCCTGGTGCTCGTCTGGATCACGGGGCTGATGGCGGTGCTCCGGATGTTCGCGGGCCCCGTCGTCAAGGTGACGACCGACACGGGCCTCCTGCTGGTGTCGGCGGTGGTGGCGGGCGTGGGCCTGCTGATGCTCAGTTACGCCACCAGCATCTGGATGGCCGGGGTCGCCGCCACGGTCTTCGCCCTGGGCGTCTGCTACTTCTGGCCGACGATGCTGGGCGTAGTGGCCGAGCGGGTGCCCAAGGGCGGGGCCTTCGCCCTGGGCGTGATCGGCGGCGTGGGCGGCCTGTTCGTCGGATTCGTTGCTACGCCCGCCATGGGATGGATCGCCGACGTGTACCTGCATCGCGAACTCGTCGAGACGGTCACCATCGATGGCCGGACCGTGGACCGCGCGGCCGAGACGCGCCGCATCGTGGCCGAGGTCGAGCAGACCTACGCGGCTTGGGCGAACAGCCTGGGTGAGGGACACCTCGAACGGGTGACGGCTGCCAACGCCCGCGAGGCCGTGGCGACCGCTCGCCAGGTCCTTGATGCCGCAGGGACTGCCGGGCCCCTGCCCCGGGGCGACACGGCCACGGCCCTGCGCCTCGCCCTGGGCGCCGGCCCGACACGGCAGGCCAAGGACGCCGCCTCCGACGCCGAACGGGCCGCCATCCAGTCCAAGGCGCGCGCCGCCGCCATCCTGCTGCCCGCCGACAACGCGGGGGGCCTCATGTCGTTCCGCTACCTCGCCCCGCTCTCGATCATGCTCGTGGTGATCTTCGGCGTCATGTTCATTCGTGACCGCCGCCGCAAGGCCGGGGCACGCCAGACACAAGACCCGCCGGAACCCTCGGCCGACGAGCATCTCGAACCGCAGTGACGGGCGGGGACGGGAGCGCCGAGCGCACGGGTCGAGGTGTCGCCAGACCTGTCCGAAGCCGTCAAGGCGAGCATCCTGGCGATGGTCAGGGCTGCGCCCGGGGACGTGAGAAGCGGGGGTAGGGGGAAGGTGTAACACAATGGGTTGGGAGACGCGGGCAGGCGGGTTGTTCTACTACCGCAAGCGGCGGTTCAAAGACGGCACCTGCGTGCCTGCGAGACGCTCGCGCGCGTTCGCAAGAGGGGATCGCGGCGCTCCAGGTGAACATCGCAGAGCAGCAGGTCAATATCGCGGGTGGGTCCTGACTGTCAGAGCGGGCAACGTGGCGATGGTCAGGACGGCAACGGGCCCTGGCCCGCGGCGCCAGTCGCCCTGAGCCTGGACACAGATCAGACCGGCCAGGCCTCGCGCCGGGCACCGCTGGGTTCCTCGAGGACAAGCCTCACCGGGGCCGCATGGCTTGCCGCAGCCAGGACAAGCGCCACGACGGTTGAGCCCAGCCATCGGTGCCCCTCCAGGGTGTGTCTCATCCGCGACCCTCCTTCGGCGCGAGGCAGACGATGCGCCCGTCTCGCAAGGCGACGAGGATGCGCCCATCGCGGTCGATGGCGGCGCCCCAGGAGACCGGTCCGGCAGGCAAGGAATGCCGCCAGAGCAACCGGCCGTCCTCGATGCTCAGGGCGGCAATGCCGTACGTCTCCAGCGGCGGGGCGTCGGGCGCCTCGAAGCGCCGGTCCGTCCCCGCAACCACCACGGCACTGAGGGCCACGGCGACGGCGACGTTCTCCGAGAAGGGCTTGACGGCCCACCTCGGCGCCGGCTTCGCCTGGGGGCCCCTGCCCGGTCGCAGCAGCCTCACGGAACCGGCGGTCACGTCGACGGTGCCCGCCGGGCAAACCAGTTCCGCCTGCTCGATGTAGTGGAAGTCATCCGGACGCGAGTAGAAGGGGAACAGGCCGGCCGCCGCCACCGAGCCGTCCGGACGCAGGAAGAGGTCCTTGCCTCGCGGACCGCGGCGGTCGGTGCCGACGGGCTGGGCCCGGACGGGCTGGAACCGCCCGTCGGCCACGGCGTAGGATGCCACCGCCACCGTGTTGCCACCCGCCAGAAAGACCTTGCCGTCGTGCAGCAGAAGGTGCCCCTGGACGCTCACGCCGGCGCCCTGGCCGCCGGCCGTGTTCCCGGAGTCGTTGTTCTGCCAGCGGACCTTCCCGGTGGCAGCATCCAGGGCGTACACGTGCGTTCCGTCATAGTTGGCGATGCCGGCGGCGACGTAGGCCACGCCCTCGGCCACCAGCACCCCCGCACCCACCGGCCAAGTCGAGGCGAGCGACCCGTAGACGGGAATCTTCCGCTCGACGGGTGCGGCGCGGAACCGCCACAGCAGGCGGCCGCTGGCTGCCTCGAAGGCGTAGACCCAGCCGTCGGCCGAGCCGACGAGGGCCCGGCCCTCGGCGATCGATGGAGGAAACAGGACGGCGCCGCCCGTGCAGGCCGTCCAGCGCTCCTTCCCATCGGCCGCCTCCAGGGCTCGGACAACGCCGTCCGAACCGCTGACAAAGACCAGGCCGCCGGCGGCCACCGGCGCCGCGGGGACAAGGCCGGCGCGGGGCTCGGATTGCCAGCGCACGGCGATCTCGGACGCGACGGCCAGCGGGGAGCACGCGCGGCGGGCATTGTCCTTGCGATAGGTCGGCCAATCGCCAGGCGTTTCCGGGAGCGGGGCCGGTTGGGCCGGGGCGTCGGCCGGACGTTCGAGGCGATCGGCCTCCGTGGCTCTCATCGAGTAGTCGAAACTTCCGGACGGTCCCAGGCCAATGACGCCGATCAGCGAGAGGTTACAGCCGCACATCCACGGTCCCCAGTAAAGTTGTCCGCCGGCGATGACGACCCCGTCGTGGCACGCGGGCCGCATGGGCGAGAGGTGCAGCCACTTCCCGGCGGCCACGTCCCAGCACCTGGTGCCGCGCCCCCGGACAAACACCCGGTCGACCCCGCCCGTGGCGCGGGTGCACGCGGAGCGCTGGGGCAGTTGAAGCAGAACGCTTCCGGTCATCCGGTCGAACTTGCGGCTGGGGTGGTCGGATCCCATCGCGTACAGCGCGTCGTCGCGGATGACGAGTTGGAAGTTCCCTTCGGCCACGTATTGCCAGAGGAGTTTCCCATCGCGTGCCGAGACGGCCACCAGGTGGGTCTGCTGCGGGCCGGCGAAGTAGATGGCGTCGTCGCTGCACTTGGCGTACGCCGTCGTGGCAAACCCCCAGACGGCCCGCTGAGCGGGTCGCTGGTCGGCAATCGCGCCCAGCACCTGCGGGTCTTCGGTCTTCCACAGCACCTTGCCGGTCCGGGCGTCGAGGCATCCGAGAAACTTGCGCGGGCTGAGGAAGTAGATCCGGCCGCCCTTCATGCACATGGCCCGGGTGTCAAGCGCCTCGGCCTCGCGGTGGTGCCAAAGGACCTTCTGCGTGCCAAGGTCGACGGCCAGAATCGTTCGGCCGAAACCCCAGCCATACGTGGGAATCTGCCACCAGGGCCAGCCGGCGCCGCGGAACGTCGTACCCATCAGTTTGTCGCCGGGCGGCTCCTTCTCGCCCACCAGGGCATACAGCATGCCGCCCTCCAGCGCCATCCACTTCCACACCGGGCCGTCGCTGATCCCCGCCGGCACCCGGATCTCCTCCTTCACCCGGCCGGTCGCCGTGTCGAAGAGTTTGCAGGAGACGTGATCCGCCACGTACAGCGTCTCCGGCGTGGCGACCACCGTGTTGCGGTGAATCATGAAGTCGGGGTCCAGTTTCCGGGTCCACAGGATCGTCCCGTTATAGCCGTTCATCGCCAGGAGGGTGTTCAGCATGGGCCACTGGGGCCGCTTGAACGCCCGGTTGCCGAAGGCCTTGAACACGCGGCCGCCCGATGCGACCGTGATCTCCGGCATGGGACAATACCAGGGCTCCGCAAGGAACTGCGTCAGATAGGGCGCACTGGCGACCCGGTCGGTGGACTGCGGGTTGTTGTCAGGACCGTGATACGGGTGGCTCCAATCGTCCACCCCCTCGGGCACGGGCTTCACGAGGCTGGCGGCGCCTATCAGCCCCTTTCCTCCCGGCCGCAGAACGCGCAGCACTTCCTCCTTCCCCACGCGACCGCCGGCCGGGCCGCGGACGACGACAAGGTCCGCCAGGTTGTCCGCCAGGTGAATGCGGGCATCGGCCCCTTGGTCGATGTAAACCCGGCGGTTCAAGAGCCCGGCGGCGTAAGCGGCGCGGCGGGCCGCCTCCACCTCCTCCGCGGCGGAGAGTTGCACGTAGACGAGCAGTTCGCTCGCCCGGGCCAGTTCCATGCCGACGTCGGCCGCGCCGTCGCCCAGGACCGCGCACACCCCGCGGGGCGAGTCGAGCGCGGCAAGCATCGCCTGTGCTTCGGGTCCGGTCGCCGCCACCGCCGGCTTGGTGGTCTCCGCAAACGCCGCGCCCAGCAGCACGACCGCCAGCATACGGAGAGTCTGTCTGCTCATCGTGTCTGCCTCCTGTTCGCCCATCCGTTATCCGCACGTCCTGCCTCGGGGCAGCCGCCCACCTCTGCCCCATAGAAGTCCAATCGCCGCCCGAAGCGTTTCGGGCTGCGCGGGCCCTGGCAGAGCCGGCATCCGATCTCAGCATACCCCAACGCCGGCCCGGGATCCGGCTCGGCGTCACCGGGGCGGGCGCGGGACGTTCGCCCGCTGCCACTCGAAGATGCTGGGCACCTTGGGCGCCGGCCGGGGCGGCAGGCCGCTTTCCGAAAGCGGCAGGGCCTGGTTGTCGCGGTCGGAGGCGGGGCGGCCGGTCCCCACGACCATCGCGCCGCTGCCGCCGTAGAACCGGTTCCTTTCCACGCGGACGCCGTCGCAGTCGTTCGTCTGGATGACGATGCCGGGCGACTTGGCGTTCTTCAGCACGAAGACGTTGTCGGCAATCAGGTGGCCGTCGCTGTTGGTCTTCATGAAGACGGCGGGGCCGGTGCCGCAAACGATGCGGTTGTGGAGGATCAACCACCCTTCGTTCATGCCGCCCATCCACACGCCGGCCTTGGGACAGACGACGTCGCAGTGGTAGACGACGTTTCGCGGGCCGTTCGGGCCGTGGGCCTTGTCCTCCGGCGGGCTGGCCCAGAAGCCGTGGCCGTAGGACCCCGTCCCGGTCCGCGCGTCGATGGTGCACAACTCGATCAGGTTCTCGTTCGTCCACCCCGCATGCCACTGGCCGTCGCTCTGGTCGAAGGTGCTGTTGCGGATGACGTTGCCCGAGGCGGCCCACTGGTAGCACGGCGCGTGCCGCATGCGCGTGGTGCGAACGTTGTCCATGAGGCAGTCCCAGGCCGCCTGGAACCCGACGTACGCCGTGCCCCCGCCGCCCTGGTACCACGCGTCGTCGAGCCGGCAGTCGCGAATCTCGCACCACTTGGCGGGTGTGGTGTAGACGGCCCACTGCCCGGCCTTCCGGACGTGGACGTTGCGGGCCCAGCATTCCCAGGCGTTGGAGAAGACGACGCCGCTGGTCCAGAGTTCCTGCGTCTGTTCGAGGTAAAAGCCCTCCACGCCGCACCGCCGGATGGGGACGACGCGCTGGACGTAACTGCCGTCGACGGTCGGAAACGGCAAGCGCAGGGGCTGGTTGACGCGGATGGCATTTCCCTCGACGGCCTCCACGCGCAACTGGTACTGCCGGTACGTGCCCCACAGGCAGGCACACTTGACGCTTTCTTTCCACCGCGGTGTCGCCGGTGCCTCGATGACGATGGCGTCGCCCGGCTTGAGGCCCCCCGTCGACTGGAGGCGGACGAGGAGGTCGCCCCGGCGGCCGTCTTCGGCCAGCAGCAGGCGGGGGCCCACGCTCCCCCGCCCGGCGAACGTGATGGCGCCCAGAAAACGGGAGGCCGGCGTCGCGTCGCCTTCGCCGGGCTTCGCGGCAAAGACCACGGGCAACGTCGACTCCAGGCGTTTTCCCTTGGAGAACTCGGCCACGGCCCGGAGGACGTGCCTGCCGGGGGGTCGCCCCTTGACGACGGTGCTCCCGAGGACCTGGCCCGAGAACGTGCCGCCCCAGTGTTCACTGCGCTCGCGTGACCAGGCGGGCTTGACGTCTTCGTCGACAAAGAGCCGGATGGCGTTGAGATTGTCCGGCCGGCAATGGATTTCGATCCACGTTTCCGGCCCCACGACGGTCCCGGGCGCGGGGCGGAAAAAGGCGACGCCGGACTTCGGGGGACCGTAGCGGTTGATGATCCGCGTCTTCTCCGGGCCCTGGCCGCGGATAACGACGTTGTCGAACGTGATGAGGACCGGCCGGTCCAGGTGATAGGTTCCCTGGCGGGCGCCGAAATCCTCGACCTTCGCCCGGACCGGCACGTCGGCGGGAATGCCGCCGGGGACCCCCGCATACGTCCAGTCGGGATACACGACGCCGTCGGGCCCGAGAACGTCGGCCGCCGTCAGTCCTGGCCCCGCCGCGCGCGCCTGGCCCGCCGCCAGCGCAGCAACGGCGGCCCACAGGAGAAGCATCTTGCGCGTCATCGGCCTCGCCTCGCGCCCACCGCTGGCCGCGACCCTGTCACCGAGCGCCAGCCTGACCCCGTCGCCGCCAAACCCGAGGGGCTCACGGCACCGCGTCGGCCGGCAACGGGCGGATCTTGATGTTGCGGAACTCGATGCGATCGGAGTGGTCTTGCAGGCAGATCGGCCCCTTCTTGACCGTGCCGAACTTCGGGTGGCTCTTGAACTTGCTCGCCGCGACGCTCCGGTTCCAGTCCGCGCTCCACAACGCGTACTCGACGATCTTTTCGCCGTTCATCCAGTGCTCGACGTGCGCGCCCTGGACCAGGATGCGCATGTGGTTCCACTGGCCGAGCGGTTTCGTCGCGTCCTTCGCCGGGGCGTAGAGATCGTAGCAGGCGCCGGCCAGTTGCTTCGGGTTGCGCGTCGGGTGCGCCGTGTTGTCGAGGATCTGGACTTCGGGCGCGTAATGCCAGGCGGTGACGGGCTCTTCCGACACGTGGTAGAGAACGCCGCTGTTGCCCTTGGCGACGATCTTCCATTCCAGGCAGAGGTCGAAGTTTTCGAACTCCTCCGTGGTGACGATGTCGTCGCCGCCGCCGGCGCCTTTGCCGCCCGCGCCGCCGCTGACACGGGCCAGCACGCCGTCGCTGACCTTCCAGCCGGGCGGCAGCGTGTTCATCCTGTAGCCGCGCCAGCCCTCGGTCGTCTTGCCGTCGAAGAGCAGTCTCCACCCGGCTTGCTTCTCGGCGTCGGTGAGGGTGTTCGGTTCCCGCGCCTGATTGGCGCCACGGACATCCACGCGACAGGCCAGCAGCGCTGCGGCCAGCACGAGGAGGGACGGTAGCCTTCGCGCCGAGATCGGGGTTGGCGTCATTTCTGGACTCCCTCAGCAAGGACCCTTACCGGGTGCGCCAGAAGTTTCCGGCACGCCGCAAGATGAACCCTGCATACCCTCAGAGGGGCCGGTCATTCCAGGGCCTTGATGCGAGGGAGGGCACGGCTGGATAGCCGCGCGGAACACTTTCTCGCCGTATATCCGAGACGGGAGCCCTACGCGGTGATACTGCACCTACGGGTCCGTGCGGAGGGGCGGGCCGCAAGGCCTGTCCTGGCCGCAATCACCCCCGGCAGATTTCGAGGAACTTCCGCGCGCCAAGAGACATTCACATACAGTGGGGCGCGAGCGTGGGGAAGGCCGTAGGACCTTAGCACTACTACGCTAAGTTCCGCGCGGCGGCCTTCCCAGGCCGCCGCGAAGGCGGTTTACGCCTGTTCCTGGTGACCTGGGAAGTTTACCCGCCCCGGCGGGGCCACCAGGCGGACAAAAAGGTGAAGTAGCGTTGTAGGATTAGACGAAGGGCCCGGCGGCGCAGCCTGGCAAGGCGAACGGGCAAATCCCGGGTGCAAAACATGATGAAGACGCCAATCCTCTCGGCAGTTGTCTTCGTGGCGACGGCCACGGTGGCGTTGGGGACGTCGCCCGACATTTTTGAAAGCCCCACCCCGCCGGCCGCTGCGAATGAGATCGATCGCATCGTATTCGCCAAGTTGTCGTCGTTGAACATCCAGCCGGTCCTCTGCTCCGACGCGGTGTTTGTGCGGCGCGTCTACCTGGACGTCATCGGCACGTTGCCCACGGCGAAGGAGGCCGGCGATTTTCTGCGGGATCCGAACACGGGGAGCAAGCGCAGCGCGTTGATTGACCGTCTCCTCGCGCGGGATGAATTCGCGGATTACTGGGCCATGAAATGGGGCGACGTCCTGCGAATCAAAGCGGAGTTCCCCGTCAATCTCTGGCCCAATGCCGCCCAGGCCTATCACCGCTGGGTCCGCGCGTCGATCGCGGCAAACAAGCCGTATGACCAGTTCGTCCGGGAGATGCTCACGTCGAGCGGCAGCAACTTCCGCGTCGCCCCGGTCAACTTCTACCGGGCCATCCAGAACAGGACGCCCGACGGCATCGCCGCCACGGTGGCCCTGACGTTCATGGGATCGCGAGTGGAATCCTGGCCGAAGGATCGCGCGCCGGGCTTGGCGGTCTTCTTCTCGCAGATCGGGTACAAGCCCACGCGCGAGTGGAAGGAGGAGCACGTATTCTGGGACCCGCTCCGCACCAGCCCGCCGCCCGCCGGCAGCGAGGCGCCGGCGGCAACGCCACCACCTGCCGCCAGCGGGGCGCCGGCGGCGACTCCGCCCCCCGCCCCCAGCGGGCCGGTGACGGCCGTCTTCCCCGACGGCACGAAGATCCAGTTGCCGCCCGACCGCGATCCGCGGGAGGTGTTCGCCGAGTGGCTCATCACGCCCAAGAACCCCTGGTTCACGCGCAGCATCGTCAACCGCGTCTGGGGATGGCTGCTGGGGCGCGGCATCATCCACGAGCCGGACGACATCCGGGACGATAACCCGCCGAGCAATCCGGCGCTGCTGGCCTGTCTGGAGAGGGAATTCGTGGCGGGGGGCTACGATCTGAAGCGGCTGTACCGGCTGATCCTGAACTCCAACACGTATCATCTGTCCTCCATGCCTCGCTTCAACACGCCGCAGGCCGAGATCCACTTCGCCTCCTACCCGCTGCGCCGCCTGGATGCCGAAGTGCTGATCGACGCCATCAACAAGGTCACCGGCACGTCGGACTTGTATACCAGCCCGATCCCGGAGCCGTTCACGTACATTCCCCGAGACCTCCCCGCCATTGCCCTTGCGGACGGAAGCATTACCAGTCCCTTCCTGGCCTTGTTCGGGCGGTCGGCGCGGGCCACGGGCATGGAGAACGAACGCGAGAACAAGCCGGTCCCCGCCCAGTGGCTGCACATGCTGAATTCGAGCCATATCCAGCGCAAACTGGAGCAGAGCCCCCGTCTCAAACCGATCTTCGATTCCAATCGCAAGCCGGCTGAGATCGTGGAGGAACTGTACCTGACGGTTCTTTCGCGCTTTCCGACCCCTGAAGAGGTCAAGAACGCGGAGGACTACGCCGGCGCCGCCGCGCCAAGCGCGGCGGGCAGGTCCGCCAAGCCGGCCGCGACGAAGAAGCGCGACGACTGGATCGACATCACCTGGTCCCTGATCAACAGCATCGAGTTCCTGTATCGGCACTGACTCCTTTAATTCCGTCGAGAAGGACGTGGAACAACCGGTCCGTTCGAATGATGAGGAGGGCGAGACATGAGCCCGAACTCCACTGCTTGCAACGGCACGCGAATCTCGCGGCGCGAGGCGATGCGCCGCGGCCTCTGCGGGGCGGCAGGCTTGATGCTGGCCGAACGCCTGGGCTCGTATGCCCTGGCCGCGGCGGCGCCGGACAAGGCCCCGGCCAAACCCAACGCCAGCCCCAAGGCCAAGTCGGTCATCCAGATCTTCCTCTGGGGCGGCATGTCCCACAACGACACCTGGGATCCGAAACCCGACTCGGGCCGTGACTACATGGGCGAGTTCATCAAGGTGATCCCCACCAACGTGGACGGCATCCAGATCGGCGCGCTCTTTCCCGAACTCGCCAAGCAGGCCGACAAGTATTCCCTCATCCGCAGCATGACCCACGGGAACAACGGCCATGAAACCGCGGCCTACCTCATGCAGACCGGGCACACGCCCGGCGAGCGGCTGGCCTATCCCAGCATCGGGGCCGTCTTCGCGCTGTTCAAGGGCCCCGGATACAAGGGGATCATTCCGCCCTACGTGGTGCTGACCAAGCCGCAGGGGCGGTTTTCCGAAGAGGGCTTCCTGGGGCCCAAGTTCAAGCCCTTTGCCACGGGCGGCGACCCGAACGCATCCCGGTTCGAGGTGGAGGGCGTGATCTCCAGGGCGATCAGCGACGACCGCCAGAAGGCCCGGCGCGAACTGCTCGGGAAGATGAACACGATGGGCACCGCCATGGCGGCCAGTCCCCAGGTGGTGGCGGCGGAGGACGCCAAAAAACAGGCCTACGACCTCATCCTGGGCGCAGGCAGAGACGTCTTCGACCTCTCCAAGGAGAAGCCCGAGTTGAGGGACCGTTACGGCCGACACACGTTCGGCCAGGACTGCCTAGTGGCGCGACGCCTGGTCGAAACGGGCGTCCCCTACGTCGTCATCAACTACCCCGGAGGCTGGGACACGCACAAGGACCACTTCCAGACCATGAAACGGCAGGCGCCGCAACTGGACCAGGGACTGGCGATGCTGCTTCAGGACCTCCACGACCGCGGCCTGCTGGAAAGCACGCTGGTCTGGTGTTGCGGCGAGTTCGGCCGGGGTCCCAAGGTGGACTGGCAGCCGCCCTGGAACGGCGGACGAAACCATCACGGCAAGGTCTTCTCGGTCCTGGTCGCCGGGGGCGGATTCAAGGGCGGTCGCGTGGTCGGCTCGTCGGATGCCAAGGCCGAGGCGGTCAAGGACCGGCCCGTGTATCCGGTGGACCTGCTGGGCAGCATCTATCATCTGGCCGGCATCGACGCCAGCGCCAGGCTGCCCCATCCCATGGGCGTGGAGGCCCACGTGCTCCCCGCCGCGTCGGAGGGCGTGAAGTCGGCCGGGATCCTGACGGAGATCATGTAGCGTCGCCCAAGCCCGCTGCGGAAGCAGCGGGCTATTCGGGCGTAACCCGCCGCTCCCGCGGCGGGCACGGCCGGCGCGGGCCGCCGGCCGGGCAGACAATGGAGCGGCTCATGCGCAGAGTGCTTTGGCTTTCGGTCCTGGGACTGGCCGCCCTGGCGGCGGCCTCGCCCGCAGCGCAGGCGCAGCCAAGACCCTACATCGGCTACGTCTATCCCGCCGGCGGCCAGCAGGGGACGACCTTCGAGATCCGCCTCGGCGGTCAGAACCTGGACGGCGTGGACGCGGTGTTGGTCTCCGGCACGGGTGTCCAAGCCAAGGTGACCGAGTACTTCAAGAGACTGAGCAACCAGGAGATGACGCTGCTGCGGGAGCAACTGACCGACCTGCGCCGGGGAACGAAGGAGGGAACGAAGCGGGCGGCGCCGAAGCAGGCGGCACCGAAGCAGGCGGCGCCGAAGCAGGCGGCGCCGAAGCAGGCGGCACCGAAGCAGGCGGCGCCGAAGCAGGCCGCACCGAGGCAGGCGGCACCGAAGCAGG
>Ga0111218_1001_pt1 | contig 20249 bp, 19 predicted proteins | sample DeeMarSWOR152_54_FD_80369 | JGI IMG/M metagenome (GOLD analysis project Ga0111218, IMG submission 80369) | Planctomycetes bacterium DG_20 | reverse complement strand
GAAGCAGCACATGCTCGTGGTGGCCTAGGAAGGCCACCACGCGGGAGGCTAAACACGTGGGGACACCCGCCGCCCGAAGGACATGAGGCAACTCGTGCCCGACCGCACAGCCCCGCTCGTCGCGCCGTGCTGCTTGCCCTCCTGGTGTCGGCGCTGTGCTGCGGGTGCGTCGTCTTTCCGCACGGCGCGTACTGGCCATCGCATGACGACCACCTGAGCGCACCGCCGCGCGCCGACGGTGCGCCGGATTCCGACCTCTCGCGCCGCCTCCCGCTGGCGCACGAGACGCCCGCCGAGCGCGACGCACTTCAGAAAGCCGTCACGCGGCGCTGGTCGAACGACGGCCTGGCGGAGTCGGCGCGCCACATGGACGCCCGCGCGGGGCAGTGGGTCTACGCCGACGCCATGCGCGCTGTCGTCTGGTTTTACGTGGACCCGGTCGCGTACCGCGATCTGGTGGCGGCGGGAATTCGAAGTCTGCGCGCTGCGCTCGACAACCCGACGTTTCGCGCGCGCTTCGGCGAAGCGGACGATGCGCCGAAGCGCGCGCGCTTTGCCGAAGCGCTCGAAATTTTTTTTCTGAAAGCGCACGCAGCCGATCCGTGGTTCGCCTTTCAGGCGGGCGAATGGTTGGCCGTCGCGATGGAGAAGAACCGGGCGATGCTCGGTCTGCCGGACGGCGCCGTCGTGGCGGAGTTCCTCTTCGGCGCGATGGACAGCCTGGACCCGTACACGCAATTCCTCACCGGCGAGATGTTGCGCGCCTTCCGCGACGAGATGAAGGGCGCCTACACCGGCATCGGCGCGGAGGTCGCATCGCGAGGCGGGCGCATCGTCCTGGGCGAGGTCTTTGAAGGCGGCGCCGCGGCCGCGGCCGGGCTGGAGCCGGGCGACGAGATCACCGCCATCGATGAGCAGGCGGTGGAGGGCCTGTCGCTGATCGACGTGTCCCGCCGGCTGCGCGGCAAGGCCGGGACGAAGGTCCGAATCTCGGTCCGCCCGGCCGGGCACGGCCCGACGCGCAGCGTCACACTTCAGCGCTGCGTCGTGCTTCTGCCGTCGGTCCGGGGCGCCCGGCTGATCGAAGGCGAGGAGCCCATCGGCTACCTGCGGCTTACCGCGTTTAAGTCCGGCACTGAAAAGGAGTTACGTCGCGCCGTCTGCACGCTCGCCAGGGAGGGCGCGGGGGGGCTTATCCTGGACCTGCGCGGCAACCCGGGGGGCACGCTCCTGGAGGCGATCGGCGCGGCAGGCGTCTTCCTTCCGCCGGGGCCGGTGACCCGGACGCGCGGGCGCGCCCTGGGCGCTACCTGGACCTACGACGTGCCGCTGCTGGCGCGCCCGTCGTGGCGGGGTCCCCTGGCGGTCCTCATCAACGAACAGACGGCCAGCGCCGCCGAAGTGCTCGCCGCGGCGCTGGCGCGGCGCGGACGGGCGGTCCTGGTGGGGCGGCGGACCTTCGGGAAGGGCGCGGCCCAGATCAACGTTCCGATCACCGGCGGCGCCAGCGCCGTCTGCGTGACGGTCGCGCGCCTCTACGACCCCGACGATGCGTGCATCGAAGGCCGAGGCGTCGCGCCGAGTCGCAGCGTCAAGCCCTCCGGCCAACCCGCCGAGAACCTGCGCGACGACCCTGCGGTGTGCGCCGCCGTCGAGGCGCTCCGCGCCGCGATGTCCCCAAAGTGAGCGCGCGCTTCGCGCGGCGCGGGCGCACGCTTTTGCTTAAGACCGCGTTCTCGGATGACCGATAACGCGCATGACTTGTCCGAGCGAGGGAAACGCGAGACGCTTCACGAAAAAGTTTGGAATTTTCCGCGCGAGAAAAGTGTTGACACTGCCCGGTGCTGCCCCTAGCATCCGGGGAGGAACAGTTCTCAGGAAAGGAGATGTCTCATGGCCAAGAAGAAGGCGAAGAAGAAACCGGCAAAGAAGAAGCCCGCCAAGAAGAAGGCCAAGAAGAAGGCCAAGAGGAAAAGGGCCAAGAAGAAACCGGCGAAGAAGAAACCCGCCAAGAAGAAAAAGAGGAAGAAGTAGCGGCAACCTCGCCGGCATCATCAGCGAGAAGCCGGCAGACTTTCCTGGGGAGATCCGACGCGACTGGCGGATCTCCCCGGCTTTTTCTATCGGGCCGGCTCGCGTGGGGTCCTCGCGCTCTGGCCCGCGCCTCGCCTGAGACCGTTGACACGGCCGCGACAACTTCCTATACTCCCGCCGCTCAGGCGGCACGAGACACGTTCGGATCGGGGGTTCCGCGAGTCGGCTGAAGGGCCGGGACTGCGCTTCCGGCGGTGCGGCCCCCGGCGTGCAGATGGGAGACGCGACAGAGCGATGGATGCCAAGTACGCCGACGTGCTGAAGGACAGGATGGACGAGGCGAGCCTGGCGCGCCTCGATGCCCTCGAGAACACGCGGGTCCACGCCTTCGTGGCCGATGCGGTCCGCCTGTGCCGGCCCGCCTCGGTGAGGGTGTGCTGTGACTCGGCCGACGAGCGGGCCGCCATTCGCCGGCTGGCCATCGAAAACGCCGAGGAGGCGCCGCTGGCCATCGAGGGGCATACCGTCCATTTCGACGGGCCGAACGACCTGGCCCGCGACGTGGGGTCCACGAAATACCTCCTGCCCGAGGGGGTGAGCCTGGGGCCGAAACTCAATGCCACCGAGCGCGAGCAGGGCCTGGCCGAGATCCGCGGCTACCTGGCGGGGGCCATGGCCGGCAAGGAGATGTTCGTCCGGTTCTTCTGCCTGGGCCCGACCGCCTCGCGGTTCAGCATCTCGTGCGTCCAGTGCACCGACTCGGCCTACGTCGCCCACAGCGAGGACCTGCTGTACCGTCCGGGCTACGAGCAACTGAATCGCCTGGGCCCGGACGGCGCGTTCTTCCGGTTTCTGCACTCGGCCGGGCGTCTCGACGACCGCAACACCAGCGCCGACACCGCCAAACGCCGCATCTACATCGACATCCTCGAAGACATGGTTTACAGCGTCAACACGCAGTACGGCGGCAACACGATCGGCCTGAAGAAACTGGCGCTGCGGCTGGCGATCCGAAAGGCCGACCGCGAGGGGTGGCTGGCCGAGCACATGTTCCTGATGGGCATCCGCGGACCCCGGGAGCGCGTCACGTACTTCGCCGGCGCGTTTCCGAGCCTGTGCGGCAAGACGTCGACGGCCATGCTGCCGGGCGAACGCATCGTCGGCGACGACATCGCCTACCTCCGCGCCATCGACGGCCAGACGCGCGCCGTCAACGTCGAGACCGGCATCTTCGGAATCATCGAAGACGTCAGGGCCCAGGACGACCCCGTCATCCAGGAGTGCCTGACCCGGCCCGGCGAGGTCATCTTCTCGAACGTCCTCGTCTCCGACGGCCGTCCTTACTGGACCGGCATGGGGGCCGACATCCCCGAGTCGGGCGAGAACTTCGTCGGCCACTGGCACGCCGGCATGACCGACGACGCGGGCGAGGTCGTCCCCCCCTCCCACAAGAACGCCAGGTACACCGTGGCCATCGGCGCCCTCGAGAACTGCGACCCCAACCTCGACGACCCCGACGGCGTGCCCGTCGCCGGCATCATGTACGGCGGGCGCGACTCCGACACCAGTGTCCCCGTCCAGGAAGCCTTCGACTGGGTGCACGGCGTCGTCACGATGGGCGCCTCCATCGAGAGCGAGACCACCGCCGCCACCCTCGGCGCGGCGGGGGTCCGCAAGTTCAACATGATGAGCAACCAGGACTTTCTCGCCATCCCCTTCGGCAAGTACATCCGGAACCATCTCGACTTCGCCGACCGCGTCGCGCGGCCGCCGCTCGTCTTTGCCACCAACTACTGGCTGGTCGACGGCCACGGCCGGTGGCTCAACGGCAAACTCGACAAGCACGTCTGGGTCAAGTGGATGGAGCGGCGCGTGCACCGCGACGTCGAGGCCATAAAGGGGCCCACCGGCCTCCTGCCGAAGTACGAGGACCTCAAGGCCCTCTTTGCCCAGGTCCTCGGCAAGGATTACACGCGCGACGATTACGTCGAGCAGTTCTCGATCCGCGTCAAGAAGAACCTCGAGAAACTCGACCGTCTCCGGGAACACTTCGGCGGCATGGCCGACCTGCCGGCCGCCGTCGCCGAGACCCTCGCTGCCCAGCGCCGCCGCCTCGAGGCCCTCAGGGCCGCCAAGGGCGACCTCGTCTCGCCGCTGGACCTCTGAGCGGCACGTGCCGACCGGGAAGCGGGCCGCGGACGGGCGGCACGGCAGGGCTCGCGCGGCCACGGGCGGGATGCCGCCACTGCGGCAGACGGTTCACGACATGGGAGCGGCCGACCGGCATGCGACCACTCAGCGTGCTGCTCGCATCCTCAATCGTAGCGGCAGGCTGCTCCGGCCCCAGCCCGGAGGAAGCCCAGTTCGAAGCCGCCAAGAGCAGCGCGGCCTATGAGTTGTCTGCCCGCGCGGTTGTCGGTGGAGACATTCTTGAGTTCTGGAAAGAGGCGACCGGCAACGCTTTCGGCAGGTTCCTCATCGCCGCCAGGGAACCGTCTGGCAGGTTCATCGGCTTTGGCACAGGCGAGTTTGTTTGCTCGTCGAGGCCTTACTACCAGGATGATCGATACGCGGCATTGGCGGCAAGTACCGGCCTGGGGAAGGAGCGGGATGTGTTCTTCGTGTACGATTCCCTCAGGAAGCGGTTCACGACGCATGCGGTCGGTGACCATGTGCATGAGGGCCTCGTCATCGTGGGCGATGAACTCTTCTTCTCATCCTGCAAGACTCCCGAACCCGTGTGCCGAGTCGATCTGCTGACAGGCGAGCAGGCCCTGTTCGGCCATCCTGCGCCCCAGGGAGCGCAATTCTACGTTCAGGGCGACACGGTCCTCATCATCGGGGCGGACAAGAAAACGTACGCCATAGAAGGCCGCTCGCTTGTTCCCAGAGCCGAGGACTTGTCTGCCAGGCAGCCAACGGCGGTGAGTTTCGACGCCATCCGCGTCGGGAGCGATTACGATGAGCCCACGAAACAAGAGGCAGAAAGCCAAGGGACGCCAACGCCGTAAGTCCGTCTCTTCCACCCCGCCCCGCTGCGGCCTGTGCGGCAAGACCGGCAGGCTCACCAGGACCGAGTGCTGCGGCCAGTGGATCTGCGACGACGCCGACCAGTACGTCCTGTTCTCCTACGCCCGCAACTCCTGCTACCGCAACCACGACCGCTACACCCTCTGCTCGTTTCACTTCAACGAGGGCCACGCCGGCCGCTGGCAGGACTGCCAGGAGTGCCGCGACGAGTTCGAGACCGAGATGTACGTCTGGTTCGGCACGAACGAGTACAACTTCGAGAAACTCAAGGACCCGCCGTCCTACGAGCCGACCCGCTGCTCGAAGTGCGGGGCCGTCATCGTCCTGAGCAACGGCGGGTACGTGCAGAAGGGCGGCGAGTACTTCTGCGGCCGGTGCAGCGAGAGGATGTACTGACGGCCGACCGCCGCTGCCGTCGCCGTTCGCGCCGTCTCGGGAGTGCCGCCTGCCCTCCTACGCCCCAGTCCTTCCACCCGGACGCCGAAACGGCGCGAACATCAACGTCGCCCAGGAACTTGCACACTACCCGACGCCGACACCGACGCTCGGCCGCTACTCCCGCGTCCACATGCTGGATCAGGCGAAAGCCCTGGACGCTGTCCCGTCGATAGAGGAGAACGTACGTGAACGGCAGGTGGCCAGGGCCGCGGGCACGGAGGATGCCGTCCCGGACCCTCCTGACGGGCAGCCGGCGCGCAGCGCATTTTGAGCGCGCAGGTTGCCCAGGACACCATCACACGCCATCACTTGGCAGGATTGCCGAAAGCGGCGGGCCTTGACAAGGCGGGCGCTCAAGCGGTAGACTTGTCGCCACTCAGGGCAAGCCGCCAAGGCTTGTCATCACCTGACAAAATATCGAGCCACCTTAGCTCAACGGTAGAGCACCGCTTTCGTAAAGCGGGGGTTCGGGGTTCGAATCCCCGAGGTGGCTCCAGCCTTTTTCGGTGCCAGGTGCGCGCAAGTAGCGACTTTGGCGACCACTTGCGCGCCCTTTCCGTTTCCGTCCTCGCCCGTCTCGTCTTGGCAAGTGATGACGGCTTTTGGCGTACCGGGGCGTCGGCGCGCTGAAAGGGCGCTGAAAGCGGGCTGGCCGGCCCCGGCTGCCACGACGTCGTCCGTGCCGGTGGCGGCCACGGTTTCGCGCTCCTCGCCGGCCTTCTCGATGGTGGGCAGGGCATCGAGCGCCCGCCTCTGGTCCATGAGCGTCACGTGGGCGTCTGGTGCTTCGGCGAGAAGGCCTGCCGTTGGGCGGAATCCTGCGGATGCCGGAGTGTCGGCGGAAAGAGGTCCCGAGGCGAGACGTGCTGAGACGGCAGGCTCCGGACAACCGCCCGCCTTGTGGGTAGGGCGATTCTGCGAGGCTGACATCGCTGAGACGGCGCCCGTCACCGAAACCGCGGCTATCGCCCTCGCGGACGACCGCGCGCGAGGAAGGGGCGCGACCAATTGCTGGTGGCCCGAGCACGCGGGGGGCGCCGCGACTTTTGCCTCTCACCTACAGCGCCGTGACGCGCATGATCTCTTCGACGGTGGTCAGGCCGACGGCGGCTTTCCGGAGACCATCCTCGACGAGGGGGCGCATGCCCTTGTCCCTTGCGGCGTGCCGAAGCGTGGCCAAGGAGGGGCAGCGGCTGATGAGTTCGCGCAGGTCGTCGTCCATCACGAGCAGTTCGTAGAGGCCGATCCGTCCCTTGTACCCGCTCTGGTGGCACTCGTCACAGCCGGCGCCGCGGTACAGTTGCTCCGGGCTGGCATCGCACTTCTCAAGAAAGGCAGCCACCATCTGAGTAGGTGCGGCAAGGTCTGTCTTGCAGTTCTCGCAGATTCGACGGGCCAGACGCTGGGCGAGAACGACGTTGACCGAGGCGGTCACCAGGTACGGATCGACGCCGATGTCAATGAGGCGTGTGATGCTCGCCGGTGCGTCGGTGGTGTGGAGGGTGGAGAAGACGAGGTGTCCCGTAAGCGCCGCCTGCACGGCGATGCGGGCCGTTTCCTTATCTCGAATCTCGCCCACCAGGATGACATCCGGGTCCTGCCGCAACAGGCACCGAAGCGCGGCTGCGAAGGTGAACCCGATTCCCTCTCGGATATGCGCCTGGTTCGCGGACGGCAACTCGTATTCGACGGGATCTTCAATGGTGCAGATGTTCATGCTGTTGCGGTCAACGGTACGCAGGGCCGAGTAGAGCGTCGTGGACTTCCCGCTCCCCGTGGGGCCGGTCACCAGGATCATGCCGAGGGGTTGACGGACCTGCTCCTGGAAGGCCTCCAGCGTGTCCTCGGCCATGCCGAGTCGCTCCAGACCGACGACGGTCATCCGGTCGTCGAGGATGCGGATGACGCACTTCTCGCCGTGCGACATGGGGAAGGTGCTGATTCGCAGATCGACTTTACGGCCCTCGACCGACACCCGAATGCGGCCGTCCTGGGGCAGGCGGCGCTCGGAGATGTCGAGGTTGGCCATGATCTTGAGGCGCGAGATGATGGCCAGGTGCCTTTGAGAAGGCGGGGCGGACTGCTCGAACAGGACGCCGTCGATGCGGTAGCGGATGCGAAGGCTGTCCTCCTGGGGCTCGATGTGGATGTCGCTGACGCCCTCTTTCACGGCGGACGCAATCAGGAAGTTCACGTACCGGATGACCGGGCTCTCGCTGGCGAGCATCTCCAGGTCGGCCATCTGTTCGACCTGTTCGGCGAGGACCTCGACGTCATCCTCGGTGATCGTCTTGATTCCTTTGAGGATCTCCTCGGCCTTCCTCTCCTGGCCCGGAGACAGTTCCTCGATGGTGCGCTTCAGGTCGCGCCAGGGAGTCACAATGAACCGGACGGGTGCGTTAAGCCGGGCTTTGAGGTCATCGGCCAGGAACACGTTCACAGGGTCGGACGTAGCCACAACAACAGCGTCCCCGTCCCGGCGAACGGGAACAGCCTGGTAGGTTTCCTGGTCGCCGGTTGCCAGTAGCGCGAAGACGGCTTTGTCCACTTCCGCCGCGCTGATGCGCATGAAAGGAAGTCGGCAGTCTGCGGCAATGGCCTGGAGCGCCTGGACCTCATCGACGGCGCCGGCATCAACCAGTGTCCGAAGGACGCTCGAGCCCGGGGCCGTGCCTTGTTGTTGGGCAGCCCACTCCAACTGGCTCAACGTCACAAGGCCGTGTTCGAGCAGGATGTATTCCGGGCCTGTGGCCCACGGCCATTCCTTCTGCGGGTCGGGGGACTCGGGCGGCGCGGGGGAACTGGCGTCCGCCGGTCTTGCCGGCTGGCGCGGAACGACGGTCGCCTTGGATGCCTCGAGGGACACCCGACGCCCCTACGCGTGCCCGCCCACAAGCACAGACCAGGCGGAGTTGACTCAACCAGGCGCGCTTTCCGCCGGTTCCTCTGCTGGCGAGGAGGCGTGCTCGGCGACAAACTCCCGAAGCCGATCTTTCAGGGCGACGGAATCAAAGGGCTTCGTGATGTAGTCGTCGCACCCTGCCGCAAGGGCCTTCTCGCGATCCTCGGTCAGTGCATACGCGGTGATGGCCCACACGGGGATGTCCGCAGTCCTAGGGTCCTCTTTGAGCATCCGAGTTGCTTCCAGGCCATCGGTTCCCGGCAGGCGGATGTCCATCAGGATGACGAGCGGCTTGTGCTCACGGGCAAGCGTCACGGCCTCTTCCGCGGTCGTGGCGCCCACCAGGTCGGCGCCGATATCGTCGAACTCGAACATGTCCGCGATAACGGCGCGGTTCGCCATGTCATCTTCCACCAGCAGTATCGTGTTCATTTCGGCTCTCCGCTGTAGGCACAGCCGTATTGCCCCACGAGTTCCTCGTTTTCGCTTGTCACCTGACCGTCCCATGCAAGCGGCAGGGACAGAGTGAACGTGCAGCCGCGGTCCTGGACGCTGTTCAATGTCAGCGAGCCGCCGAGCAGTTCGGCAAGCGATTTGGAGATAGTGAGGCCGAGTCCGGTCCCCTTCGTGCACGGTCCTGCGGGCCGTTGCACCTGCACGAACTTCTCGAAGACTTTGGCCCGTTTGTCTTCGGGAATCCCGATGCCCGTGTCCTCGGCGCTGAACAGGAGCCGGCCGTCCTCGCGCCGGACGCGAAGCGTGACGCAACCGTGCTCCGTGAACTTGACCGCATTGCTCAGCAGGTTGAGCAGGATCTGCCAGACCTTGTCGCGGTCGGACGTAAACGGCGGCAGGTCGTCCGCCACGTCGAGCGAGAACACCACGTCCGGCTTGTCCCGCAGCAGGGCCTCGGCCATTCCCTGGACGCCTGCGGCCAGGCGGTACACGTCGAACGTCGTGGGATGGACCGCGGCCTGTCCGGCCTCGATCTTGGAGATGTCGAGGACCTGGTTGATGAGCATCAGCAGATGCCGGCCACCCAAGAGGATTTTCCCGACGCGGTCCTTCTGGTGCTCGTTCAGCGGATGGCGGTCGGCGCGCTGGAGCAGGCCCTCCGAGAAGCCGATGATGGCGTTCAGGGGCGTCCTGAGTTCGTGGCTCATGTTCGCGAGGAACTCGCTCTTGGCCTGGTTGGCGGCCTCGGCCGCCTCCTTGGCCTGCTCCAGGTCCACCTCCATCTGCTTGCGGTCCGTGATGTCGTGCAGCGAGACGAGGTAGGCCTTCTCCCTATCCCAGACGCTCTCGACGACCCGCATTTCCGCAACACCGGTTTCCCCCGCTACGAAACAGACATCCACTTCGGTGTCGTCGCCGGCCACGACCGGCAAGCCGAACGTGCTGCCCACGAGTTCGGACGTGGTGCGCCTGAGCAGAGTCTCGGCGGCGGGATTGGCGTAGCGGACCGTGCCTTCACCGTCGACGATGAGGATTCCGTCGCTGCCCTTGGCCACGATGGCCTGGAACGCCTCGTGGCTGGCCTCCAGGTTCTGGGCGAGGCGTTTGCGCTCCGTGATGTCGCGAATGATGCCGATGCTTCCCAGGAACTGCTTGTCGCCTTGCCGGGCGGCCTGCCCCCACTTCCCCGAAGAATGCACCTCGGCGTACCAGCACCCAGGTTGGTCACCGCGTGCCTTGCGGCCCCATCTTGCCGACGAATGCAGTTCACCGTAGACGTAGTCGGTCGGGGCGTCTTTCGGCACCAGGCGGACCTGCAGGTTCCGCGTGCCCCGGTCGCCGCTGCGTCGCTCGTCGAAGAGTTTGGGCGCCCCCGCGTCGCCTGTCGTCTTTCCCTTGTACTTCGGCAGGATGGCGGCGCGGCTGACGGCCACGATGTCGTCGGGGTGGACGATGCGGGAGAAGTGGTCGCCAACCAGTTCCTGTGGCTCATAGCCCAGGTGCCTGACAGCGTCGCTCAGGAACGTGAACCGGCCGTTGGCGTCCAGTTCGTAGATGATGTCAGGAATGGTCTGGATGAGGGTCGTGTACTGCTCAACCTGCCCTGCCAGGGCCCGTTCGATACCGCGGCGCTCCTCGATGGATCGCCGCCATCGCCAGAGGGACGCCGTGCCGAACCCCACGCCCAGCGCGAGGAAGACGAGGGCGAGTTGCTGGAACTGAATGCGTCCGGGGAGCCGCTCCTCGGCAAAGACGCCCTTCAGGGGCCACGGCTCGGCTGCCAGGAGCAGAAAGATGAGCCCCGCGGCTGTTGCCACGGCCGCATGGACTATTCCGCCTCTGCCGGGGCGTCGGGTTTCATCCGATTCGCAGTCCATGTTCTCTCTACCCGGCCCCAGTAGGCGGTTAACGCCCTGTTCCAATGGCGTGCCGCGCTCGGGCCGCCGGGTCAGTTGACGACGGCTTCCTCCTTGAACAGGCCTTCAAGGCGCTCCGCCTCGGTTCGCACCAAGTGCACCGGGGCGCCCGACAGGATGCCGGTGACCTGGCGGAACGGCTTGCCGATGTGCATGCCCTGGCCGTCGATGGTGAATTCACGGATGTCCTTATCATGGGGCGAGCCGCGCATCTTCAGGACCGTGATCCCCCGGCGCATCTCGCCCAGCATCTCGACGTACCTGAGGAGGATGATGGAGTCGGTGATCGTCGAGATGTGCGCTTCGGTCACGCTGGTCCCGCCCATGAGCGTTGGCGTCGTGGCTGTGAACAGGCCCGTGACCTGCCGCTGTTTGATGAATGAGGTCAGGCCGATAACGAATTCTCGGAACCCCTTGATGGTACTGACCCGTTCCAGGGCCGAGAGGCTGTCCACCGCCACGCGATTCGGCTTGAACCGGTCGATCTCGTCCCTGATGGCGATCAGGTGGTCCTCGAGTCCTGCGGATTCCGGGTACGCGCAGACCACCTTGAAGTGGCCGTCGCGCTCCATCTGCTCGAAGTCCATGCCCCAACCGGTGGCGTTGCGGATGAGTTGTTCGCGGCTTTCCTCGAAGGCCAGCAGCAGGCATCGCTCGCCGGCCTTGACCCCGCCGGCGATGAACTCGGTGACCATGAGGGTCTTGCCGTTCCCGGTGGCGCCGGAGACCAGGATGATGGAATCGCGGAAGAACCCCCCGCCGCACATCTCGTCCAGAGTCTCACTTCCCGACGTCACACGAATGGGGCTGGACTGCTGTTTCAGTTCGATGGCCGAAAGCGGGATCACGATAAACCCTTGGCCCGGCATGACCGTAAAGGGATACTCGCCCTTATAATGGAGGGTTCCCCGGTACTTGAGGATTTCCACGGTCCGCCGGCGCTTCTCCCCTTCGAGCGGGTTGCGCAGGATGACCACGTTGTCGGCGACGAACTCCTCGATGCCGTACCGGGCGATGTCGCCGTACTCCTCGGTCCGTTCCGCGGTCATAACGGCCGTCACGCCGATCCGCTTCAGCATGGTGGCGATCCGGAACAACTCCCGTCGCACGATGGCCCTATCGGCGAACTGCGTGAAGATCGCGCCCAGGGAGTCCATTGAGACTCGGGTTGCATTGACCTTGCGAACGCCGTGTTCGATGCGGGCCATCAGGCCACCCAGGTCATAGTCGGCCGTGATGATCATCTCCTCTCCGGGTTGGGGAGAGGCATCGACGAAGACCCACTTCCCGTCGGCCTCCCATTGCTGGACATCCCAGCCCAGGCCCTTCACGTTCCGGCGGATGTCGTCCGGCGATTCCTCAAGCGTTACGAAGACGCCGGCCTCGTCGGCCTTCAGGATTCCCTCCGCGAGGAACTGGGCGGCAAAGACCGTCTTGGCGCTGCCCGCCGTGCCGGCCACGAGCGTCGTGCGACCCTTGGGCAAGCCGCCCTGCGAGATCTGATCGAAGCCGGGAATCCCGGTTTCGAGTTTCTCAATCCGCGAATCGGTCCGCAGCTGTATCATGGCCTATCTCCTTTCGCGCCGACGTGTTCAGGAGCCGGGTGCAGGTCAAGTCCCAACAGGACTTTCTCGGTATCCGACAGGTCGCCGATGAGCCGCCGCACGGGCGGCGGCAACTCCTTGATCAGGGTCGGCGTGGCCATGATCCGTTCGTCCTCGGCCAGTTGGGGGCTTTCGAGGACGTCGATGACCTGGAGTTCGTACCGGTCGTCCAGTTCCTCGGCACAGATGCGACGAAGGTTGGCGACCGCACGCTCCGCCCGTGGCGTCATCCCCATGACGTACAACTTCAGGACAGACCTGTTCATCGCGCTTCTCCCATTCAGAGTTCAGGGTTGCCGTGACTGGGCGGCCTCCGCCGCCTGGGGTTCGCTGACCCCCAGGCAGTAACGGCGATAGTACGCAACCAGTTGGCCCATGAGTTCGAGGATCAGTAACCGACCCTCTTCGACATAGGCATCTGCCTTCTGCGGCAGGGCGCCACGGACCTTGGTTCTCAGGACCGTCGTGTGCATCTGGATGACATCGCGCGGCCCCGCTTTGACGAAACCCAATTCTTCGGCCAACAAACGAAGCCCCTCCGAAATGTGACCGTCCTCTTTGTAAACCCGCTGCTCCACTGCCCGGTCCATCAGCCCCCCATAATGCTGACCGAGTTCGTTGAATGTGTCGGGCATCTCTTCGCGTAACGACATAACGTGGAAGACCTCAGCCGTTGTTACGGTCGTCCGGGCGGCGCAAAGGTTCTCCAGGAGCAGCCATTCCCGCTCCCGTTGCCGGTGCCGGCGGTCTCGATCTCGCCCCACAGTGATTTACTCCATGTCCCAGCGCACAGGTGCTGTTCGGAAGCAGTTGGCGGGAGCCATCCCAGCGCCGAGATGAGTCCCGACTCTTGAGTTTATCGACTGCTTTGGCGCCGCCCTTTAGAGCTTCTTCTTGACGGTCACGATGCCCGAGGCGGAGCAGAACTCCACGGACCGTCCGATGGACCCACCGACCGATTCGGCGGCCAGCCGGATGTTTTCGCGCGCGAGTTTTTCCTTCGCGCTGGCGACGTTCGCTTCGCCAATGTCCGACTTCAGGCCGGGGAACATGTTGGCACCGCCCATGAGTTTGGCCTCCAGGCGCCGCGTGTCCGCGCCGCGGGCAGACAGGCGCTTCAGCATCTCGTCGATGGCGGCGTCGGTGTACTTCGTGTCGCGTCCGTTCCGACCCGGCGCCCGCGAGGCTGGTGGCAGCATCGCATGCGCCATGCCCCCGATCCGATGCACCGGATCGTAGAGGGTGATGACGAGGCAGGAGCCGACGCCCGAGGCGGTCAGCGTCTCGCCGCTGGCGCCTATCATGACGTGCCCCATGTGCACTTCCGCGCGCTTCATGTCGCTCTCCGCGGCCGTGGTCACGCGAGCGCCATGGCAGGGAAGACCTTCCTGGCGTCTTCGGTACCGAAGAAGAGGATCAGGTAGTTCTTGAAGACGGGTTGCCGGAAGAGGAACTCGACCTCGACGATGAGCGCCTCGGCGTCTTCCTGCGCGAGGTTAGCCACGATCTGGGAGGCGACTGCGCCGAACATGTCGCACGTTAGGTGCGGCACGTGTTCAACAAGCCGCATACCCGAGACGTCGGCAAGGACCGTCAGGTACGCGCCGGTCAGGATGTTGCCCACCTCTTTGAGGGCCGATTCGTCCAGGCCCGAAAGCGCGGTGGTCGTGCCCGGCTCCCTGCCGGCCAGAAGGTCCGACAGGACCAACGCCGACCCTTTCGGAAAGACCAGCAGCGAGGCGCCGGTCACGTCGCCCGTGACGGGCAGGCACACGCCGACCACAACCTCTTCAAGGCCGACGGCAGGCGCGAGTTCGGTGACGGGCTTGATCTCGGCCCTGACGACTTCAATATGGGCCGGTCTTCCCACGAGTTTCGAGAGGGCCTCGGAGGCCCTTTCCGCGGCGGCACTGTGCAGGTTCTCAAGTTTCGCTGTCATAACGGTCAGGCTCCTTTGCACCGGCGAGGACGGCGAGGTCCTGCGCACGGCCGTCGGGGCCTGGCGCCTCTCGCGTCCTCTTTGACAAAGCCAGGTTATTCACGTCCAGGATCAGGACGGCTTCGCCCGACCCGACGATGGTCGATCCGGCGAAGTACCGGCTCTCTTTGAGCATCCGGTTCAGCGGCTTGACGACGATCTCCTGGGTGCGCCCAAAGGCGTCAACCGCCAGGCCCAGCCTGTTCTCGCCCCGGCGGGTGATGAGGATCGGCTGCCTGGGTTGCGGCAACCGAGGCACGCCGAACAGAACATCCAGCCGCGTGACGGGGAGTTCCTCTCCACTGAGCACGACGGCCTCGTAGCCCATCATGCCCTTGACCTCATCCGCATCGACCAGCACCAGCCTCTCGATGTTCGCCAGCGGAACGGCGTAAGACCGGCCGCCCACCTCCACGAACAGGGCGTTGATGATGGCCAGCGTCAGCGGGATCTCGATGGTGAACGTCGTGCCCTGCCGGGGCTTCGAGGCGACCCGGATGCTCCCGCCGAGGGATTCGATCTTCGTCTTGGCAATCGAGAGGCCCAGGCCACGGCCGGACACCTGCGTCACGTCGCGAGCGGTGCTTACCCCTGAGAAGAGGGCGTCGGTGACCTCTTCGGCGGATGCCGCTTGGGGCACGAGCCCGCGGGTGGCGGCAGCGCTGCGTATCGCGTCAAGGTCGAGGCCGGCGCCGTCGTCGGCCACTTCGATCTGTGCAAGGCCTCGGGTTCGCTTCGCCGTCAGGCGTATCGTGGCCTTGGGGGACCTCCCGGCTTCTTGGCGCACGTCGGGCGGTTCGACCCCGTGATCGATGGCGTTCCTCAAGAGGTGGACCAGGGCTTCGCCGATTCCCTCGGTCACGGTCCTGTCGAGTTCGATACCGCCCCCTTCCATCTGGAGGTCGATCTCTTTGTCCTGCTGCTTGGCCAAGTCCCTGACCATTCGTGGGAACCGGTTGAAGATGAAGCCGATGGGGACCATCCTGGCCTGCATGACGTTGTACTGGAGATCGGTCACGAGCCTGTCGAGGGCATCGACGGCGGCCGAGAGTTGCGAGTCCTGAAGGATCTCGCCGCACCGCTGGAGCCTCAGCCTGTTGACCAGGAGTTCCTCGGCCAGGTTCATCAGCACGTCCAACCGTTCGACCTTGACTTCGATGGCGCGGATCTTCTCGGGTTCAAGAGGTGAAGCGGCCTGCGGCGGGGGAGTCTCGGCGGGTTCGTCCGACGTCAGGAGGGCGCGGAGCCGGTGGACCAGATCCTCGGTGTCCCGCTCTCCCTTGCCCTCTGCAATGGCCTGCAGGCTCGACTCAATCGTGTCCACGCTTGCGAACAAGGCGTCTGCGGAGGCCTGGGGCCCGACCTTCGCCGCCTTGATGGCGTCCAGCACGTCTTCGGTGGCATGGCACAGCGCTGCGGTCTTCTCATAGTCCATCGTGGCGGCCATGCTCTTGAGCGTGTGTGCGGCCCGGAAGACTTCGTCCAGGGCCCTGCGGTCGGCGGGGTTCTTCTCAAGCGCAAGGAGCCCCCTGTTCATCGAAGCCACGTGCTCGGCGGCTTCGCTGAGGAACAAGTCCCTGTACTGCGCCATGTCGTCTGCCGATATCATCCGGCTTCCGCCACTTGGGCACCCGTGTGCACCGGTGTTCCGACACGACGTTGCGGCGTTTTCCCGGGGCGGTCGCCGGTCTCGTCGTCCGCCACCGCGTCTGCCATGGCCTGCGCGATCTTGCCGACCGGGAGCACCTTGTCGGCGCACCCCGCGTCGATCACCGCCTTGGGCATGCCGAAGATCAGTGAAGACTCATCCTGCGCGATTGTCTTGCCGCCCCATCGCTTGATGGCCTTCATCCCCGCAACGCCGTCGTGTCCCATGCCGGTCAGGACAATGCCGACCGCGTTTCCTCCATAGAGTCCGCCGACGGACTGCATCGTAATGTCCACCGAGGGGGTCAGGGCATCGGGCTCGGCTTGCATCAGGCTGATGACGACCTGGCTGGGCCTGGCTTTGCCGCGCGGCGGGCGGCTTTTCGGTCGGGACACGAGCATCATCTGAGACCCGCCCGGCGCAAGATACACGACGCCGGGCCGGATCGTCTCATTGTGTTCCGCCACTTTCACGACCAGACAGCAGTTCTCGTCCAGGCGTTCCGCCAGGCTCTGCGTGAATAGTCCCGTGGGCGCGTGCTGCACGACGATCACAGGGACGGGGAAGTTCACGGGCAACGAAGACAGAATCACCCGTAGTGTCTGCGGGCCGCCCGTGGACGCCCCGATGACGATGATCTTGGTGCTGGCGGCCCTTGGCCGTCGTCCTATCGCCGGAGTCGAGGCGATGAGCGACTTGATCCGGGCAACGCTGCTCTTGGCCGCCGCCTTGACCTCCGCCGTGAGCCGAGGTCTGACCTTGTCGAGGTCCAGCGACAACTCTCCCGAAGGTTTCAGGACGAAGCCGACCGCTCCGGCCTCAAGGCACCTTACCGTAATGTCCGCCCCGTGTTTGCTGTGGGCCGAGAGGATGACGACCGGCGTGGGGCACTCGGCCATGATGTGCTTCAGGGTTGTGAGTCCATCCTGCCCCGGCATCACGAGGTCCAGGGTGACGCAGTCCGGCACGAGTTTCCTGATCTTGCGAATCGCCTCTGTGCTGTCCCTGGCCGTGTCCACAACCTCGATATCCGGATCGGCATCGAGGATGTCGGACGCCAGGCGCCGCATGAACAGCGAATCATCGACGACCAGGACCTTGATGGACATGGCACGCCTGCCTAGCGACCGGCTGCGGCAGGGGTTGCCGCCAGTTGCTTGTCAACCGCCTGGAGGACCACCTGCTCGTCAAACGGCTTGACGACATAGTCGGCCGCGCCGAGTTCCATGCATTGTTTGACCATGGCGCTCTGGCCGACAGCGCTGATCATGATGACCGGCGTGTCCGGGCGGGTTAGTCTGAGCGCCTTGAGTACACGAATGCCTTCCTCTTCGTCGCCGGGCATGATGATGTCGAGCAGGATCACGTCGGGGTGTTCCTTCTGTGCCATGGCCAGGGCGGCCTTCCCGGAGTCGGCCTCCAGGATTTCGTACTTCTCAGAGAGAAGGTCCCCCAACACCTTCCGCATGAACAACGAGTCGTCTACGATCAGGATCTTCTTCATGTCCGTGTCCTTCCTTTTGCAGTCGGCCCACCAGAAGTCCTACAAACGCGCGGTGCCTCCATCCGAACGGGGGCGGCCGGGCGACGGGGGCATCACACCCTGGCTGCCGCGCCTACCGGCTGGGGCGATTCGGTTTCGGCCTGAGGGGCATCCTCCGGCGGCGCCGCAACGTCGGTCTCTTCCTTCTGCGTCCCGGCTTCGGCCAGCGGCTCCGGCTCACCCGGGGCGTGTTTCGCGATCTGCCCCTGGGCCCAGGAGGCAAAGCCTTCCTCCGAGAGCAATCGGTCCAGGTCGAGCAGGAGGATAAGGCGGTTCTCGATGGTCAGGACGCCCTTGATATGCCCGCTTTCGGTCTTGGTGACCGATTCCGGCGCGGGCTTGATCTGGCTCCGGGGAATGCGGAGCACTTCCGTGACCTCGTCAACCATCAGACCGAACAGGTTCAGTTCTTGCCGGGTGATGACGATGTGCTTGCTTTCAGCCTCCGGCGCCACCGGCAACCCGAAGCGGGCCCTGAGGTCCACGACGAGCGTGATCTCGCCGCGGACGTTGGTCACGCCGGTAACGAAAGGCGGAGAGTCCGGTACGGGGGTAATCACACCTCTCGTGATGACCTCGCGCACTTGGTCGATGGCTGCGCTGAACTCCTCATCGCCCAGGCGGAAAACGATCAACTCGACGATGTCCGTCCCCTCCTTGTGCGTCTGGCTGTCTGTTGTGTCTGACATTTCCGGGTACCTCCAGTGGCTGCGGCGTTCCGGGCGTCTCACGGAGCGGCGTACCTGCTGCCGCCGCGTTGCAGCCTGTGCCGTCACTTTGAACCGCCCCAGGGCGGTCCTCAACCCTTCCGCCAGGGTGGAGAGGTTCTGCGCGGAAGCAGACATCTGCTGCACGGCTGCCGTCTGCTGCTGGATGGACGTGGACATCTGCCCGGCGCCAATGGCTGCCTGCTCCGAGGTAGTTGCGATCTCCTCGATGGTCGAGGCCACCTGCTGAGCGCCTCCGGCCTGCTCGGTGGTGGCCGACGAGATTTCCTGGGCCCTGCGTGTGATCTCCTGGGCCCCGGCACCGATCTGATCCAACAAGGCGAGAGCCTGGTTGATGATGGCAATGCTCTCTGAGACCTGCTGCGTGCCGGCGCTCATGCTGCTGACGACCTCGGATGTGGATTCGCCGATGGTGCCCACCATGCTCTCGATCTGCGTGGCTGCTTGCTTGGTTCCTTCGGCCAGTTTTCTGATCTCGTCTGCAACGACCGCGAATCCTCGCCCGGCCTCTCCGGCATGGGCCGCCTCGATGGCCGCGTTGAGCGCCAGCAGGTTGGTCTGATCGGCAATGTCCTTGGTGGTGCCGACGATGACGGCGATCTCCTTGGCTCGGTCGTCGAGTTCCTTGACGGTGCTGGTGTTGCTCTTGACGACCTCGTCGATGGCGGTCAGTCTCTCGGCGGCCTGCCTTCCCGCCTCGGTGCCTCGTTGGGCGAGGTTGGCCGCTTCCTGCGTCACCTCGGTTGCCGTTGCCGCGTTGGCCGCCCCTTGCTGAATGGACTTGGAGAGGTCTGCGACGGTCCTGGTACTCGCCTCCAGTTTCTTCGACTGATCCTTGGCGCCCTCCGCGATCTGCTGAGTTGTCTTTCCTGCTTGCGTCAAGGCGACGTTCACCTGCCGCGACGATTCGGCCAACTGCGTGGACGCACCCGCGACGCGTGTCGAACTGCCCATGGCCAGCCGTATCAAGTCGCCCAGGTTGTCGAGGGACTGGTTCAGGGAGTCCGTCAACTTCTTGATGTCCCCCTTCGCCTCGACCTCCAAGCGGCGCGAGAGGTCTCCCTCGGACAAGGCGACGGCAAGGTTCACCACTTCCTGGACGGGGGAGGCAATCGCATTGATAAGGCCGTTGAGCGTGTCAACGATGTCCTTCCAACTGCCTCCAACACCTTCGACCGTGGCGCGTTCGCTGAGGTTCCCTTCCTGGCCTGCGACTTGGGCGACTCGTGAGACCTCGGCGGCCAGGCGGTTCAGGTCATCGACCATCTTGTTGATCGTGTTCTTGAGCTCGAGGATGCGATGTTGCGGACCTGGTTCGTGAGGTTCCCCGCCAGGGTGTTGACGTTCTCGGTCAGTTCCTTCCAGGTACCGGAGACGCCCGGCACCTCGGCCTGTCCACCGAGTTTCCCCTCGTTTCCGACCTCACGGGCGACGCGGGTTACCTCGTTGCCGAACAGGTTCAGGGCATCCACCATGGCGTTGATGGTGTTCTTGAGTTCAAGGATCTCGCCCTGGGCCTCCACGGTGATCTTCTGCGAGAGGTCGCCGTTGGCGACGGCCGTCGTCACCTGGGCGATGTTGCGGACCTGGTTCGTGAGGTTCCGACCTCGCGGGCCACCCGCGTCACCTCGGCGCCGAACAGGTTCAGGCTGTCCACCATGGCGTTGATCGTGTTCCTCAGTTCCAGGACCTCGCCTTGGGCGTCCACGGTGATCTTCTGTGACAGGTCGCCGTTGGCGACGGCCGTGGTTACCTGGGCGATGTTGCGGACCTGGTTGGTGAGGTTGGCCGCCATGGTGTTGACGTTGTCGGTGAGTTCCTTCCAGGTGCCGGAGACGCCGGGTACCTCGGCTTGGGCGCCGAGTTTGCCCTCGGTGCCGACCTCGCGGGCCACCCGCGTCACCTCGGCGCCGAACAGGTTCAGGCTGTCCACCATGGCGTTGATCGTGTTCCTCAGTTCCAGGACCTCGCC
>Ga0111218_1024_pt1 | contig 20275 bp, 13 predicted proteins | sample DeeMarSWOR152_54_FD_80369 | JGI IMG/M metagenome (GOLD analysis project Ga0111218, IMG submission 80369) | Planctomycetes bacterium DG_20 | reverse complement strand
CCTGGTTCGCCTTGTCCCTCGATCCGTGATGGTGACTTACATCAATTTCGCGCCTTTCAAAACGTGTCAAAAAAGGTGCAAAAAGGAGCAAAAAGCGGCAAAAAGGAGTAAAAAACGATCAAAAACGAGCAAAAAGCGATCAAAAACGCGCGCATTTTGCCTTACCCATCTTAACATTTGGGCCCCAAATCGGCCCTGGCGCTTCAAAAACGCAGGTTCGACCTCCAAAAAACGCGTTTTTCGGGGTCCCGGCGAAAGGCGATTTGACGTAAGTGTTATGGAACGTGCGCCATGTTAAGCCAAGGCAGCCTCACCCCAAGCCGCAAGGAAGGCCTCCAACGGCCGCCTCACGCCAAGTTTACCCGCCGGAGGCTGGCCGCAACGGCACAAAGGACGAACAGAATAGGGGGCCGTTCTTGGCGGCCTGCCCGCCAGCCGGCAGGCGGGCTTGGCACCGTGGCGTGAGAAAGCCGTTTCTGTCGGGGCCGGCGTGGAACCACGCTCACCACCCTTCGCCACGCCCGTGCCTTGTCTGCCGCGGTGGAGGGGGTATAATGGCCGGTTGCCGTTTTCGCTGGAGCCGAAGGAGTGGTGCAGCCGAGGCGGGGTTGGACGATGATCGTGGTCGAGCCAATACGCGACGTCCGCGAGCACGTGCGGGCGGCCCGCGCGGGGGGCGAACGCATCCGATTCGTCCCGACCATGGGGGCCTTCCACGAGGGGCACGTCAGCCTCCTCCGGGCGGCAGGGGCCGACGGTGGGTACGTGGTCGTCAGCATCTTCGTCAACCCGACCCAGTTCGACGACAAGACCGACCTGGCGAAGTACCCCCGGCCGCGCCAGGACGACCTGGCCGTCTGCCAGCGCGAGGGCGTGGACCTGGTCTTCGCCCCGACGCCCGAGGAGATGTACCCCGGCGGGCCCAAGACGACGGTCCGCGTGCCGGGGATGAGCGAGACGATGTGCGGCGCCTTCCGCCCCGGCCACTTCGACGGCGTCTGCACGGTTGTGGCGAAACTGCTGGCCATCGTCCAGCCCGACGTGGCGTATTTCGGCGAAAAGGACGCCCAGCAACTGGCGATCATACGCCGCATGGCGGCCGACCTGAACCTGCCGGTCGAGATCCGCGGATGCCCGCTCCTGCGCGACCCGGACGGGCTGGCAACCAGCAGCCGCAACGTGTATCTTAGTGAGGGCGAACGCCGCAGGGCCCTGGCGCTCGGCCGAGCGCTGACGGCCGCCCGCCGCGCCGTCGCCGACGGCGAGCGCGACGCCGGAAAACTCGCCGACGCCGTCCGCCGGCGGCTGGAGGAGGCCGAAGGCGTCGAGACCGAGTATGTCGCCGTCGTAGACCCCGACACGCTCGACGACCTCGACCGCGTCGGCGACAAGGTCCTCGTCGCGGCGGCGGTTCGCGTCGGACGGACAAGGCTCATCGACAACGTACTGCTCCGCGGCCTGGGCGTCGGCGGAGCCGGAGGCTGACCCGAAGATGCTAGTCAAAGTCCTGAGATCCAAGATCCATCGGGCTCGCGTTACGGAGACGCACCTGGAGTACGAGGGCAGCATCACCATCGACGAGGACCTGATCGATGCGTCCGGGCTGGTGCCCGGCGAGGCCGTCCTCGTCGCCAACTGCAACAACGGCACGCGGCACGAGACGTACGTGATGGTAGGCGAGCGCGGCAGCGGCACGATCTGCCTGAACGGTGCGGCGGCCCGCCTGGGCGAGCCCGGCGACGTCGTCATCGTCCTCGGCTTCGCGTACCTCGCGCCCGAGGAACTCCAGCGCCACAGGCCGCAGAAGATCGTCGTGGACGAGCAGAACCGCTACGTCCGCGAAATGTAGACCGTCAGCCCGGAAGGACGAGTGTGCGTCAGGTCCTCGTGCGGATACCGATCCCCGGTACCGACAGCGGTATCACGCTCTACGGGTACGGCGTGGCGATGTGCCTGGGATTCCTGGCGGCGATCCTGTGGGCGGCCCGCCGGGCGAAGCGCGACGGCCAGCCGCCCGAGGTCATCTACAACGCGGCCCTGTGCTGCTTTTTCGGGGGCGTGTTCGGGGCCAGGGCGTTCTACTTCGTCCAGAACAGCGGCCAGTTCCCCAGCCTGTGGGACCTCGTGAGAATCTGGGAAGGCGGCCTGACGTTTTACGGCGGGTTCCTCCTGGCCACGCTGGCCGTCGTGGTGTACCTGAAGGCGAGCCGCCGGCCGGTGCTGTACTGGCTCGACGTCATCGCGCCGAGCCTGGCGCTGGGCCTGGCGTTCGGGCGGATCGGGTGCTTTCTGAACGGCTGCTGCTACGGCGACGTCTGCCGGCACGGCTGGGGCATGGTCTGGCCGGCCGGCACGATTCCGTGGGAGAAGTTCGGCAACACGGCCCTGTACCCGAGCCAGATCTACTCGGCGGCCAATGCGCTGCTGCTGGCGCTCGTCTTACATGTCGTGTTCCACTACCGGCGCCGGAACGGGCAGGTCATTCTGATGTTCACCGTGCTGTACGGCATCAGCCGTTTTCTGCTCGAGATGATCCGCGCCGACGAGGTTCCGCAGTACCTGTTGGGGCTGCCGACGCTCCTGGGGGCGCTCGGCATGCCCGCCAGGGGGGAGGCGATGGCCAGGGACTTCGGCCTGACGATCAGCCAGAACATCGCCATCGTGATGGTGGTCGGCGGCGGCCTGGCCCTGGTGGCGCTTGCGAGAAGCCGCCGGCCCGGGCTCCAGGTCGCAGGCTGCGACCCCGGCGCCGCCGCAACACCCGGCCCGCCGCGCAAAAAACGCAAGAAACACTGACGCGCAATCACCGATTGCCGAACCATCGACGGAAGGGAAAACGCCCATGAGAGTGGGAGCATACCTGTCGGTCGTCCGGGCGGCCCTTGTCTTGCTGGCTGCGGCCCCGCCGGCCCTTGGCCAGGCCATTGCCCTGCAATACAGGGTCTCGCCGGGCCAGCGACGCGTGTACGAGCGGGTTCTGCGCACCGACACGACCGTGCGCTTCGAGAAGGGAAGCACGCGAAACGTGCTGGAGATGCCCGGACGGCGCGAGGACCTCGTGGTCGAGACGAAGGCCGAGCCGTCCTCCATCCGCATGGTGACGCTCGATGCGCCGGCGGGCGAGCGGCTGGTTGGCCTGGAAGAGAACGGCCAGGACCGCCTGGCCGCCGTGCCCGAGGCCAGGAGGCTTCGCCCGGTGCGGCCCGTGCTGTCGGCCTACTGGCGGGACCTGAGCGGCCGGCCCACCGAGAGTCTGCCCGTCCCGGAGGTTCCCGCGCAGGCCATCACCAGGCTCCAGGAGGAGATGCGGTACTTGCCGGACAAGCCGATGGCGCCGGGCCAGACGTCGTCGCGGGAGGTGGACCTCGGCGTTGCCAAGGCCGTCATCACGACGAAGTTTGTCGAGCAGCGTGGGGAGGGCGCCGTGGCGGCCGCCATCCTGGAATCCTCCGCCGCGGTCACCTTTGCGGGGGAACTGGCCAAGCGAATCCAGATCGAGAGGCTCGTGTCCCGTCTGGCCTTCGCTGCCGACGGGAGCGGACACCTGTGGCAAAGCGGCTCGCTGACCCTCACGGAGACGACCGAGAAGGCCCAACAGCGCGTCGTCCGTTCGTGGGAGGAGCGGCTGGCCGAGACGAGCACCCTGTCGCCGGAGGCCCTGGCGAAGGCCAAGGGCGACCTCGATCAGCTTGAAAAGGCCATGGCGCATATCGGGAAGGGCGAACTCGACACCGCCGCCGAACTCCTCGATGCCTTTCTCAAGGCCAATCCCACGAACGCCTGGACGCCGGCGATCCGGGACCTCCAAGGGGACTTGGCCCAACGACGGCTGTTGACCCAGGCGGTTGCCGCGCCCCGGCTTCGGCTCATGTTGCGCGATCTCCAGAATGCCAGGGACCAGGCCAGTGCCGGCGGACGCGACCCCGCCGCCCTCGCCGACGTGGACGAGACCCTCCGCCGCGTCGCAACCGTCAACGTGAAAACGCTGCTGATGGACGCCGCCGACCCCGACCCGATCGTCCGCGATCTGGCGGCGTTCGGCCTGGCCTTCGTGGACGACCCCCAGGCCCGCGATCGCCTCGAGGCCATGACCCAGGACGCCAGCGGGCAGGTCCGAGGGACGGCCCTGATCGGCATGGCGATCCAGGGCAGGGCGATCGAGCATCAGACGATGAAGAAACTGCTGAGGGATTCCGCCCCCCGCACGCGCGGGGCCGCGGCCCTGCTGGTCACACGCACCGTCACGAAGGACGACCCCAAGGCCGCTGAACTCGTGGTCCTGCTGATCGAGAACCTGGGCGTGACCCACCCGTGGGCGCGCGTCAACGCCATTTCGGCCATCGTGCGGCTTGCGCCGAGCGGCTCGGTTCCGGCCGCCCGCGCCCTCATCGACGCCTGCAAGGCCGAAAAGGAAGCGCCACTGAAACTGGTCTACCTTGACGCGCTGAAGCGGATCACCGGGGTGGACGGCACGGAACTTGCCCCGTTCGAGGCCTGGCTGGCGAAACAGCCCGCCCCCCCACCGGACGCGACGGAGCCGAAGCCCAAGGGATAAGCGCCTATCCGCGCTATCCCCTGTGAGGGGCCGTGCGACGTTGACCAAGTCGCCCTAATCGGACGCCACGTCGCCGCGCCCTTTCACGTGGGTGTCGGCCCGGCTGCGGAACTGGCCCCTGAACGCCGGGACCACCTCGCGGAGGCAGTCTTCGACGCGTTCCACGTAATGGATGCGGACCGACTCGCGGACCTCGGCGGGGAGTTTCTCCAGGTCGTCGGCGTTTGCCGCGGGAATGAAAATGTCGGCGATGCCCTCGCGATGGGCCGCCAGGACCTTCTCCTTGATGCCGCCGACCGGCAGCACTCTGCCCTGGAGGGTCACCTCGCCGGTCATGGCGATGTCGCGCCGTGCCGGCCGCCCGCTCATGGCCGACGCCAGGGCGCAGACCACCGGCAGTCCCGCACTCGGGCCGTCTTTCGGCGTGGCGCCTTCCGGCACGTGGACGTGCAGGTCCACGGCCTGTTTCATGGGGATGACGCCCGGGCGCGCGCAGCGCGAGCGCACCCACGACAGGGCCGTCTTGACGGATTCCTGCATGACGTCGCCGAGTTGGCCGGTCAGCGTCAGGTCGCCGTCGCCCGGCATGCACGAACACTCGATGACCATGCTGCGCCCGCCGAACTCGGTCCATGCCAGGCACGTGACGGTGCCGACGCCTTGTTTCGGTCCGGGCATCTGGCGCCGGTAGGGGGCGGCGCCGAGGTACTGTCGCAGCAGGTCGGGCGTGACCTGGCGCGGCTCGGGGGGCGACTCGTGGGTGTCGGCCCGTTCGGCGGCGATCTTTCGCAGGACCCGGGCCAGCCGCGCCCGCAGGTTCCGCACGCCGGCCTCGCGCGTGTAGTGCTCGACCATCAACCGGAAGACGTTGCGCGGCAGGAGGACGTCGGCCGGCGCCAGGCCATGGGCATCGAGTTCGCGGGGCATCAGGTGCCGCTCGGCGATCCGGATCTTCTCCTCCAGCGTGTAGCCGGTCAGTTCGATCATCTCGAGCCGGTCCATCAGGACGGGCGGGATGTTGGCCGCCACGTTGGCGGTGCAGATGAAGAGCACCTCCGACAGGTTGAACTCCACCTCCAGGTAGTGGTCGCTGAAGGCGTAGTTCTCGTCGGGGTCGAGGACCTCGAGCAGGGCGCTGGCGGGGTCGCCGCGGTTGTCCTGCCCCATCTTGTCGATCTCGTCGAGCAGGAACACGGGGTTGCGGACGCCGGCCTTGCGGATGGACTGGAGGATGCGGCCGGGCAAGGCCCCGACGTAGGTGCGGCGGTGACCGCGAATCTCCGCCTCGTCGCGGACGCCGCCGAGGCTCTTGCGGACGAACCGCCGGCCCAGCGCCCGGGCCACGCTCTTGGCGAGGCTCGTCTTGCCGACGCCGGGCGGCCCGACGAAACACAGGATCGGCTCGCGCATCCGGTCGCTCAGTTTCTTGACCGCCAGGTACTCCAGGATCCGTTCTTTCGGTTCCGCCAGGCCGAAGTGGTCCTCGTCGAGGGTCCGCGCCACGTGTCGCAGGTCGAGGTTGTCGTCGGTCCGCGCCTGCCACGGCATGTGGATGAGCCAGTCGAGGTACTCGGTGATGACGACGGCCTGCGGCGTGAGGGGAAGCATCTGGCTGAGGCGGTGGTGCTCGCGCAGGGCGATCTTGCGGACCTCGTCCGGCATGCCGGCCTCTTCGATCTGCTGGCGAAGTTCCGAGACGCCCTCCAACCCGGGATGGGTGTGTCCGAGTTCTTCCTCGATGGCCTTGAGTTGCTCTTTCAGGAAGTACTCCTTCTGGCTCTTCGACAGGCGCGTGCGGACGCGTTCGCTGATGCCGCGCTGGATCTCGAGCAACGCGACCTCGTTGGCCAGGATGTCGGCCAACGTCCCAAGCCGTGCGGTCGGGTCGACCATCTCCAGCAGTTTCTGCTTGTCGAAGAACGGGATGGCGGTGTAGGCGGCCACGGTGTCGGCCAGAAGGGCGGCCGTGTCGGCCTGGGTGACGAGTTGGCCCACCCCCTCGGGCAGCGTGGGCTGAAGTTGCATGTACGAGAGGAACCGCGCCCGGACGGTCCGCATGAGGGCCTCGCTCTCCGGTCCCTCGACGTCCGATTCGACGACGCACCGGACCTCGGCCCACAGGCAGCCGCTCTCGCGCGCGAGGCTCAGGACCTCGGCCCGGTCGGCCGCCTCGACGATCACCTTGTGGGTGCCGCCCTCGTTCCTGAAGCACTGGTGAACGTACGCCACGGACCCGAAATCGAAGAGGTCGTCGGGTTCCGGCTCGGGGCACTCCGGGTCGCGCTGGGCCAGCAGCAGCAGGCGCTGGTCCTTGCCGAGCGCTTCGTGCGCCGCCGTCACCGAGAGTTCGCGTCCGACCAGGAGCGGCATCGCCAGGCCCGGAAACGCGACCAGGCCGCGCAGCGGAAGCACCGGCAACCGAACGGGCGGCGGATCGGATGACTGTGGGTCGTCTGCCATGATCGTACCCGGCATGCGTCGCATGACATTCCCGGTCGTCGTCGCCTATCCTCGCGCCGGGGGCTCGTGGTGCGTCTCTACGTGGTCACCGGGCTTTCGGCCTCGACCTGCGGCGCTGGCACCTGTTCCTCCGGTTCCTCGGCGAATTCGGACGGTTCCGCCTCAGCCGATGCGTCTCTTTCCTTTGCCGCGCGGGCGCCGGCGGCGCTCAGCGCGGCCTCCGTCTCGACGGGCAGTCTGTCGGCCTCGGCCTCGGGCCGGTCCGACTCCTGGGCCACGTACCCGTGCTCGTGCAGGTCGCTGAACTTGACGCTGACCCTGCGTGAGACTCCGGGTTCCTGCATCGTCACGCCGTAGAGCACGTCGGCGATGGCCATCGTCCGCTTGTTGTGCGAGATGATGACGAACTGCGACTGGTCGAGGAACTCCTTGACGAGGTCTGTGAAGCGGTCGACGTTCGATTCGTCGAGGGCCGCATCGACCTCGTCGAGAATGGCGAAGGGGCTGGGCCTGGCCCGGAAGATGGCCAGCAGCAGGGCCACGGCGGTCATCGTCTTCTCGCCGCCCGACAGGAGGCTGATGCGCTGAAGTTGCTTGCCGGGCGGGCGGGCGACCACCTCGATGCCGGCCTCCAGGACGTCCTCCTCGCCCTCGAGAAAGACGTCGGCCTTCCCGCCGCCGAACAGTTTCCGGAACAATTCCTGGAAGTGCCCGCGGACGGCGTCGAAGGTGGTGACGAATCGCTGGCGGCTCTCGTGGTTGATGCGGTCGATGAGGCCGGCGAGCGCCCCTTGGGCCTTGACGAGGTCGTCGTTCTGCTTCCGGAGGAACGTGGTCCGTTGCTGGAGGGCTTCCTGCTCGTCGATGGCCTCGAGGTTGACGGCGCCGAGCCGTTCGATCTTGGTCTGGAGTTCGCGGATTTCCTCGGCGACGGCGTTCCAGTCGACCTGTTCGGCCTGCCACTGGGCGTATCGTTCGGCGAGGTCCATGCCGAAATCGTCGCGGACTCGGCTGACGAGGTCGTCGCGTTTGGTCTGGAGTTCGCGTCGCTCGAGTTCGCGTTCGTGGATGCGCTGCTGGAGTTCGTCGATCTCGCCCTCGATGGTCCGGGCCTGGCGCGCGAGGGCCGAGAGGGCCTCTCGCCGCTCGGCGCGGTCGCCGGCCAGGCGACGGGCCTCGGCCTCGGCCGACTCCTTGTGCATGAAGAGAGTGGCCAGTTCCGACTGGAGGCGGAGCATCGTCTGCTGCGACTCGCGGACGCGCTGCTGGCACTGGGCCAGTTCGGTGCGGCCCTCGTCGATGCCGCTGCGGGTGGCGTCGAGGTCGCGGCGGGCGGCCGCCAGCGCGTCGACCAGCGCCGCGTGCTTCTCGCGCCGCTGGGCCAGCGCCACGTGGGCGTCGGTCCGTTCCTGCTCGCAGGCGTCGCGCTGGCGCGTGAGCCCCTCGTGCTGGGCGACCTGCTCGGCAATGGCCGCCTGGTGGGCGGCCTCGCGCTGCTCGATCTCGGCGACCTCGCGGGCGGTGGCGTCGCGCGCGGCGCTGGCCTCGCGGTGCTGGCGCGTGAGGTCCTCGAGTTCGCTTTCGAGGACGGGTCTTTCGGTCTGGAGTTGGCGGCGCGTCTCGGCGAGGCGCCGGAGTCGGCCCTCGACCTCGACCTTGCGCATCGACGCCTCGTAGATTTCCTGCCGGAGTTCCTGCTGGGCCTCGTCGAGTGCGGCGAGGGCCTCGAGGGCGCGGCAGCGCTCGGCGTCGAGGCGCTCGATGCGTGCTTTCAGGTCGTCGCGCTGGCGCCGGATGGCGGACAACTCGGACCGCCGGGAGATCAGGCTCGTCTCGGGCCCGGGCGGCCCGACCGCGATGGACCCGTCGGCCTCCAGAACGCTGCCTGAGAGGCTGACGAAGCGGTAGCCCCGAAGCGGCCCGTGCGCCAGTTCCGCCGCGCCGTCGAGCGTCCGCGCGACGATCGTGCGGGCCAGGAGATGCTCGATCGCAGGGCGGACCGAGTCGGCCGCACGGACGTAGTCGATGGCCCACCCCACCGCCTCGGGGTACGCCGACAGGGCCTGCCCTGAGCCCGTCGAGGGGTCCCGGCCGTTGGCGACGGGCTGGATGGCGTCCAGGGCGAGGAAGCGGACCTGGCCGGACAGTTGGCCCTCGAGATGGCGGGCCAGGGCCAGGACGTCGGCCTGGCGGTCGGCGATCAGGAGTTTCTCGGCCGGTCCGAGGGCCGACTCGATGACGACGGCATGGGAGACGTCGACTTCGATCAGATCGGCCACCATGCCGCGCCACCGCTCGGCGACGCCGCCCGTCCGGATGGCTTCGGCCACCTTTCGAACGGCGGCGGGGATGCCCTCGCCGCGGCGTTCGAGGTCTTCGAGGAGTTCTCGGCGGCTGTCGAGGGCGGAGGCCTGCTCCTTGGCCCGGGCGAACTGCTCGCCCACCTGCTCGGCCTGCCGCTGCTTGGCCTCGGCCTCGCGGCGTTTGGCCTCGAGGCGTCCGCGGCGGTCGGCCACCTCGCGCTTGAGCGTCTCGCCTTCGCGGCGGAAGTCCTCTTCCTGACGGGCGATCTGCTGGAGCGAGGTCGCGATCTCGTCGCGCCGGGCGTGGAGTTTGCCGGCCTGGCCCTCGAGCGTCTCGAGGCGAAGGTCGAGGCCGGCCTGGCGGCTGCTGCGCCGAGTGCGTTCCTGGGCCAGGTCGAGCAAGGCGGCTTTCGCGTGTTCGATGCGGCCGGCGAGGTCGCGGACCTGCCCGGAGAGATCGCGGAGCCGCTGCTCGATGGACGCGACGGTGGCTTCCTGGTCGCGTGCCGCCACGGCGACGTCGGCCATCTCGGCGCGGCGGGCCTCGACGGCGGCGTCGGCCTCGCGCAGGTGGGCCGAGAGTTCGCCGATCTTTCGCCGGTCGCGCTCGATGACCTGGCAAAGTTCGTCCACGCGTGTGCGGTGGAACCCGATCTCGTTTTCGCGGGTGGCCAGGCCGGAGCGGATCTCGCCCAGGCGGGTGTCGACCTCGCGGACGCGGCCCTCGAGGTCCATCAACTCGGCTTCGAGCGCCGACCGCTGCTGGTCGAACTGGGCCAGACGGCCCGACCGGGCCGAGCGTTCGTTCTGGAGGGTGTCGATATCGGCCTGTTGTGCGGCGAGGGCGGCGCTGTGCTCGTGGTACTGGTTCAGGGCGTAGGAGACCCGCAGTTCCTTCAGCCGGCTGCTGTACTGCTTGTAGTTGCGTGCCTTGCCGGCCTGGTACTTGACGCTTCGCAGTCGCCGCTCGACTTCGTCGAGGATATCGCCGAGGCGCAAGAGGTTCTGCTCGGTGCGAGCGAGTTTCCGTTCGGCCTCTTTGCGTTTGGCCTTGTACTTGGAGATGCCGGCGGCTTCCTCGAAGATGAGGCGGCGTTCGTGCGGGTTGGACTGGAGCAGCACGTCCACCTTGCCCTGTTCGATGAGGCTGTAGGCATCGACGCCGATGCCGGTGTCCATGAAGAGTTCGCGGATGTCGCGCAGGCGGCAGGGCTTGCGGTTCAGGAGGTACTCCGACTCGCCGCTGCGGTACAGACGCCGGCTGACTTCGACTTCCGGCACGTCGATGGGGAGCGTTCCGCTCGAGTTGTCGAACGTGAGGGTGGCTTCCGCAAAGCCGAGGCTTCGCCGGCTCTCGGACCCGGCGAAGATGACGTCGGCCATTTCGCGGCCGCGAAGGCTCTTGGGGCTCTGCTCGCCGAGGACCCACTTGACGGCATCGACGACGTTCGACTTGCCGCACCCGTTCGGTCCGACGATGACCGTGATGCCCGAGTCGAACTCGAACCGGGTCCGGTCCGCAAAGGACTTGAATCCGAAGAGTTCCAGTCGCTTGAGTTCCACGCTGTCGGTACTCCCCTGTGCGGTGTCTAGCCGTCGCAGCGCCGCTGGCGGGTCGCGTCGGCGCGGGCGCCGGCGGCTAAATGCCCCGCCCCGGCCCATGGCCACGCCGCGTCACGGCGTCTCCTCTGCGGCGCTGATCGGGCGTGTCGTCTCCCGGTCGCTCGGGATCCGGTATTCGAGCGGCTGAAGGACGATCGGCCCGGTCAGGGCTCCCTTGCGCGACATTTCGTGCAGCAGGCCCACCACGTCGCTGTACCCGAGGTCGAGGCCCTGGATTTTCGGCTGGGTTTCGCTGACGCCGAACGGCAACGCCAGTTTCTCGACGAGGTCCTTGACGTCGAGGGTCGCCTCGATGTGGAGGTCCCTGGAGCGGCGGCGTGAGATGAGTTTGAGTTGGTCCTCGTTCTCGAGCGCCGTGGCGGTCACGCGGCGGGTTTCGGCGAGAATGGGCGGCCGGACGGCCACGTTGCCGAAGACGGCGATCTGCGGCTTCAGGGTCCGTGCCACGTAGACGAACGGCCCGCCTTGCGTCGTGACGATGCTCAAGGTGAACTTGTCGGCGAACTCGCGGGCCAGGAAAGTCCGCGGCGCCAGGCGGTCCATCTGGCGCCAGGCCGCGACGCGCACCCGAGCGTTTGCCGCGTTCAGCGTGCGGCCGAGAACACCGAGCCCGATGCCGCTCTGGAGTGTGCCCAGGGCCTCGACCGCCTGTTCCTGGAACCGCGAGCGGTCGTCCGTGGCAATGCGCTCCAGGACATGAACCGCCCTGGCGTCCTGAAGATGAGCCAGCGTCCGGCCGACGTGGAACCGGACCGCGTCGCTGGGGTGCTCGCCGAGGTCGTACAACTGCGGCGCCACCGTCGGCCCGAAGGCCTCCAGGCACAGGGCCACGCGGTCCATGTCGTTGCCGGCCTCGAGCGTCTCCAGGAGCAGGGCGACCCGCCGGTCACGGGCGTCCAGCGTCTCGCGCATGTAGGTTGCTCCGACGAGGTCCAGGAAGTGCGTCTTGTCGTCCCGGAAGCCTCTCGGGATGGCCAGATCGATTCGGCCGGGATCCTCGGCGCCCGAGGCGGCGTTCGGGAACCGCGCGTTCACGAGGCGGACGATCTGGTCGGCGGTACGGGACGAGGGCGTCAGAAGCGCGAGCCGAAAGTGACGCGTCTTGAGCGCCTTGCCGCCGGCCAGGATGCGGCCGACGCGCGGGTCGCCGGAGGTCTTCGATTTGCCCTGCGAGCCGAAGGGCGAGACGAAGATGCTGCCGCGCCCCAGCGCCAGCGGCTCGCTTCGCGATTCCACGCCCCGCGCGAGTTTGACGCGCGTCAGATCGCATTCCAGGAGGAACCCCCCGTCGAGGCTGGTCGTATCGGTCCTCGGGATGGCCTGCACGTCGAGGTCGAACAGTTCGCCTTTGCCGATGCCCGGGGTGAGCCACCCGCTGACCATCACGACGGCCGTGTCGGGGTCGGCGAGGATCTCTTCGGCGTGTTCCACCTTGTTGCGGCGCATCATGTCAAGGATCTGCTGGCGTACGCCGGGGGGCACGACCTTGGTCCCCGTGCCGTCGAGGCCGGTCACGAAGCCATACCCCTGCACGGCGACGGACTCTCGGCCGGTGAACCGGGCCACCTCGCCGACGGTGTCCTTGAGGTATTCGGGCACTTCGACGTCGCGCGGCGTGCGCGGGTCCCGGGCTTCGCGGTCGCGCAAGCAGGAGGGGGCAAGCGCAGCCAGGGCGGCAACCGCCAGGCAGAGCGTGGCGGAGGCGTAGACGGCAGGCGTCCGCCTGACCCGTTGTGAAGTCCGGCTCGCGCGCATACGGACCCCGCTCTCAGTGTACAACGTATCGGCGGCGCGGGTTATCGGACTTTAGGCAAAGCGGCTCTCGGGCGCGGTTTCTCACGCTGGGTGCCCCATCGCAGGCCGGTCATCGCGCCGCCGCCCCCTGACGGTCCGACGGACCTGTACTGTAGGCAGCCGTACGACGTGTGTCAAGCGCGTCCTGAAACCCCCGCATCTGGGGGGTGAGGCGGGCGTGTGCACGGTCATCCTGCGCGGGCCGTCTGGTCGGCCGGCCGGCCGCGGATGGGGCAGCGGGCGACGTAACACCGGGCGATTTCGGCCAGGGCCTCCATCTCGGCCGGGCCGTAGGGTGCCACGTTGCGCAGGGCGGGATCCAGGGCATACGTCGGCTCGAAGAAGCGCCCATGGCGCGGATCTCGTCCTCGCCGATGAAGGCCGGGCAGAGCGTCGTGTGGAACTCGTACTCTACCCGGCCTTCCATCAGCAGGTGGATCGAGCGCTCGACGGGCGCGAGGTCCATGCCGGGCGCGCCGCAGACCCGGCGGTACCGATCGTCGAGCGGGGCTTTCAGGTCCATGGCGACGGCGTCCAGGAGACGGGCGTCCAGGAGGGCGGCGATGCGGTCGGGGAACGTCCCGTTGGTATCGAGTTTGACCGCGAGGCCCGCGCTGCGGAATCGCTCGCACAACTCGGGAAGCGTCGGCCAGAGGGTCGGCTCCCCGCCGCAGATCACCACGCCGTCGAGCCATCCCTGGCGCGACGCCACGTGTGCGAGGATGCGCTCGAGCGGAATCGTCTCCCCGGGTTCCTCCGCAAGCAGCGGCCCGGCATGGCAGAAGCGGCACCGCAGGTTGCACCGCGGCAGGAAGACAATGGCGGCGAGGCGACCGGCCCAGTCGACGAGCGTCGTCGGATGGTATCCGGCGATGGGCGGCAACGGTTGGGACGCGTCGGGGTTCATTGCATTGGGCGGCTTTGGGCGGAAGCGAGAAACGCCTTGACCTCGACCGACGGCGGCAACGTGCCTTCCCATCGGGCCATGGGTTCGCCGGCGTCGCTGCGGAGGATCGTGGTTGGGACGTCCTTGACGTCGTTGAACGCCCCCTCGGCCATTCCCTCGACCGTCTCGAGGTCGTGGTAGGCCAGGCGGATCTCGTTCTCGGCGGCGGCTTTTCCGATCAGGTTGGCCAGTTTGTCTTTCGTGCTCTTGCACTTGGGACAATCGCTCTTGCCGTAGACTTCGAACTTCATGGCCTCTCCTCGTTCAATGCACTGTTTTCACCAGCAAGCCGCCCGCTGGTTTCCGATCCTGGTTCCCGTTTTTCCAGGCCGCTTCAGGGCTATCTTCCGCAAGAGTCGCGGTCATGATTGCCGACGCGCGCCCGCCATAACGCCTGTAATGACAAAGACCTGCAAGAATCCACCAAATGGTGGAAAAAGTTTTTTGACTTTGTCCGGTTTTCGGGCGATAATGTTACTGGAGGCTCAGCCGAGGGGCTGCTTCGGTGGTCCCAAAGGCATTGCCTCCTTTTCTATGCGCTCACCTGGCCGTGTACGGGTCCGGCACATAAACGATCCCGTGCGTGCGGAATACCTTTCCGTCTTTGTATCCGTCGCCCTCAAACTGCAGCCGCCCCAAAACCGCTCCAAACTCTTGACGTATCTCAGATCGCACAGGGGCGCTCATGCCTAATGTTGGAAGCCTGAATCCCCAGTTAATGCAGTAGATGCACACGTCCGCCGCCTGCACCGCATAGGTCATATCCGACGCCACAAAGAACGGAACCGGAACGATCCACGCCGTGCGGTAGCGCCCGGTTGTCGTCTTCGAGAAGTACCTCTGCATCCGTTCAACGAACCGGCGATCCGCCACCTTGTCTGTCTCATCCATAACCAGAAGGCCGGCCTCCTTTTTGGCCTCCAGGAAGTAGAAGAATCGCTCCAGAAGAAACACCTGGTCCTTGCGGAGAAACTCCTTCGCTTCATAAGTTGCAGGCCGCGGTACGTCGGGGACGACAGAGGCAAACAGGACCGCGTCATGGCTGCTCAGCAGGTCAAAGATCCCCCGTGCCATCATCAACGAGGCCTGCCCCATAGCGGTGAACTCGATCCGGCGGGGTTTCTTGTGCTGGATGGCCCTGTTGAGGAAGGCGATGGCGTGCTTCCTTCTCGCCTCGTCGTCCAGGAGCGGCCCTTGCGCGGCCCAGCGGAACCTCTCCTTCGCAAGGATACGACGCCCCTTGATCTCTGCCTTGTACTGATGAAGGAACCCCCCAAACGCCGACTGCTCCAGCGCCTGCATGGCTTGGATGAATGGCCAAAGCTTTCGCGCATGGATCGCCACGCCGCCGCGCACCTCATAGGGCGCGACCTTGTGGTCGTGGCCGCTTTCATCCATGAAAAGCAGATAACTCATACCTTACTGTCTGCCGTCCTCGCCGCCCGGCGAGAAACCCCCACCATCGCGGGGCACCTTGGTCCACTCGCCGGCCTCACACGTCGATCTTGTCCTTCGGCCGATACGCCGATTTGATGAAGACCGCCTTCAGGGGGGTGGACGTGTCGTTGACGATGTTGTGGATCTCACCCGGCTCGATGCGAAAGGCCGCGCCGATCTCGATCGCGTGGTAAGTAGAACGTTTCCTCGACCTCGCTGTGCCTGTGGCGTCCGAGTTGCTCGCCGGGGGCGAACAGGATGACGCCCCAGTCGATCCTGGGTCCACGGAAGAGGTACTTGACGCCGCTCGTTCCGCCCCGATACGCCTGGTCCTGCTCTCGCACCGTCTCCACGACCGGTGCCCCCTTTCCGTCGGCCCCAAGGCTCGCGCACTCGCCCGTTCAACCTGACCCCGCGAAGCGACGGGGAGCCGGGGCGGCGAATGCGGCCTTGCGGCTCCCGGCTCCTCCGTCAACAAGGGGTCTCGAGCCAACGTCCCGTCCGCCGAGGCGCGCCCCCCTCCCCGGCGCGCCTCAGCCGGCGGCCGTGCCGATCTCGGTCGACCGCATGGGCGGGACGACTTCCATCACCGAGTAATTTCCGCGGCGCCGGTCCTTGAGTTCGCCCAGTTTCGACTTGTTCCAGTTCGACACGCGGCTGAAGTACCCGACGATGCGCGTCATGCCGTAGACGTTCTCCGACTTGCACGCGGGGCAACACGTGCTGAGGCCCGGCGTGGTTCGGTGGCAATCGTTGCAGATGGTGAACTCGGGGCTGATGGTCAGTTGCGCCGCCGGAGTCTTCTCAAACGTCCGCTGGACCAGTGTCAGGATGCTTTCCTCGGGAGGCAGTTCCTCGCCGACGAAGGCATGGATGATGGCACCCGAGTCGATCATGTTGTGGAACTTGGCCTGCGTCCGGATGCGGGTGAGCAGGTCTGCCGGCGCGTCGGCCCGCAGGTGAATGGAGTTCGTATAGTAGTACTCGTCTTCCTCGATGTCGCCCTTGAGGAGGTCGCGTGCCTGGGGCCAGTCGCGCATGTCGACCTTGGCGAGGCGGCGGGCGGCGCTTTCGGCCGGCGACTCTTCCAGGCTCACCTTCAGGCCGTATTGGGTCCCGTACGCCTTGGCCCGCCGGTGCATGTGCGCGACCACCAGCAGGCCCTGCTTCAGGGCCCGGTCGCTCTCATGGAGTTCCTCGCCCATCATGTGCTCGATGCACTCGTTCAGGCCGACCAGACCGATGATGTAGGTGGCGGTGTCGAGGTCCACGTACGGCCGGCCGTCTTTGGCGGTCTTGCCGATCTGCCAGAGCGGCATCTGGGGTCCGCTCATCATTTCCTTGATGAACCCGCGTTTTTCCAGGTGGGCCTGCATCGCGATGTCCATGGCCTCGAAGATATTCTGGTACAGGGCATCCCAGTTGCCCGGCCCGGCGCGGTAGGCGGCCTGAGGCAGGTTGATCGTCACGTTCTGGAATCCGCAGAAGCGCATGCTCTCGGGGTGGGTGATCATGTAATCGTCTTCGATGGTCGTCCGCAGGCGGCAGCAGGCGCTCAGGGTCACCTCGTCGCGGTCGAAGACGAAGTAGGGGACCCCGTTCTCGGAGGCGATCCGGCAGGCATACTTCAGCAGGTCGAGTTGCTTCGGATCGCGGAACGTCTCGGCGTTGATGTGGAAATCGCACTTCGGGAACGCAAACAGGTGCCCGTGCTGGTCTCCCTCGCGCCAGACGTCGAGCATGGCGCGGCAGAAGGTCTGGGCGGCTTCCTCGTAATCGCCGTACGTGCGGCCGGTGTACCTGCCGCCCGAACCGATGGCAGGCACGTTCTTCAGGTAACCGGGCACGCCGGGGTGGACGTTGAAGTCGAGGAACAGCGTCTGGCCGCCGCGGCTGAAGGCCGACTGCGAGCACGAGAAGATCAGGTGCTGCGCCTCCTGCCGCATCGCCTCCTCGCTCATCCCCTCGACGTAAGGGGCATACATGATGTTGATGTGCGCCACGCCCAGCGCCCCCGCGTAGTAGGCCTGCATCGACGCCAGGAACGTGTTGAGGTGGCCCGTCAGCGTCCGCGCGTGGCGGGCGGGAGCGCTCTTGGTGTCGAGGTTCTCCAGGTCCAGGCCGTACTTCTTGAGGTATTCGAGGCTGTGGCTCGAGCAGTACACGCGCGTGGGGTACCCGAGGTCGTGGAGGTGAAGGCGGCCGGTGAGGTGGGCCTCGGCCACCTCGCGTGAGAAGATTTCGCCGAGCGCGAATTGCTTCAGCACGGCCTCGGCGATGGTCAGGTTGATGGCCTCGGGGTTGTTCTGCGAGATGTTCGAGTTTTCGCGGCTCTTGGAGTAGATGAGGTTCACCAGGTCGAACCGCGGCATGCCGAGGACTTTCTGCCGTTCGAGCCGCCCGGTGAGCCGGCGTTCGAACAGTTCGTTGTCCACGAGTTCGCGCACGAGGCCGGTCGAGATGCGCGCCAGGCCCGAGAGCAGCACCTTCTCCTCGACGGCGGTGGCCACCTTGCGGGCGGTGGACGGGTCGAGGTGCGCCTCCTTCTCCAGGGCTTCGACGATGCGGCTCTTGTCCCACGGCAGGAGGGCGTCTTTCGCGCCGGTGTCGACGAGGAGCGCGGCGTCGGTGGAGCTGCGCGACCCTTTGCGTGCGGCTTTGCGGACCCTCGTCGCCCGCCGCGCTTGAGCACGTTTGTCGCGGTAGAGGATGTACACCTTGGCGGTCTTGGCATGCCCGGTTTCGATCAGGACCTTCTCGACCATGTCCTGGATGTCTTCGATGCCGGGGATATCTCCCTCGTAATGGCGGTTCAGGTAGTCGCTGACCGCCGAGGCCAGTTCTTCGGCCACAAAACGGTCTTCTCCTCCGACAGCCTCGGCGGCCTTGAAGATCGCGTCGGCGATCTTCGTTTCGTCGAACGGCATGACTTTCCCGTCGCGTTTGCGGATTTGTGTGATACGCCGCGGCATACTCACCCTCTCCCTACCCGTGCAAGCCCCTGCCTATGTCTCCCCCGGCGGTCTCATGCCCCCGGCTCGTTCGTCCCTGCCCGCCAGACGGCAGGCGGGCGTTACCGGGGGGACGACCCGTCGGGGCCGCCCCCCCACGCCCTCGCGGCGTGCTCCCTCGGGCCGACCGTCAGTCGCCGCCGGTCGGCCCGGATTCATCCGGACCCTCTGTCCTGTTCTTCTCGCGTGGGGTGCCGGTTCGCTGGGACAACATCGGCTCGACTTCGTGAACGAACTCCGAGATGTCCTTGAAATTGCGGTAGACACTGGCAAACCGGACGTACGCCACCTGGTCTTCCCGGCGAAGTTTCTCCATGACGAGGTCGCCGATGGCGCGGCTGGGGATCTCCAGATCGTACGTCGAGGTCAGTTCGTCCTCGATTTCCTGCAGCATGGCATCGAGGCGTTCGGTCGGGACGGGCCGCTTGTGCAGCGCCAGCATCAGCCCCCGGCGGACCTTGGTGCGGTCGTAAGCCTCTCGCGTCGTGCCGTCTTTCTTGATGACGCGCAGGCGGAGGCCGCTCTCGGCGCGCTCGTAGGTCGTGTAGCGCCGCTCGCATTCCAGGCATTCCCGTCGCCGTCGGATCGCGGCGCCGCTGGCGCGGGAATCCACAACTCTGTCGTTATCTTGATGGCAGAAGGGACATTCCACGGCCGCAGGCTCCTCGCTGCAATGGCAAAGTACCTTGTCGCCGGAACAGCAGTCAGCAAGACGTGCTAACATACAACATCTCGGGCGGCCCGGCTACTCTACGGCATCGGAATCCCGGCCTTTCCATCTTCAGCAAAAACTGAGAAAGTACAAGAACGACCACCGTATATCGGCAGTGGGCAATCCTAAGGCCCACCATCTGGGGTGTCAATGGTTTTTTCTGACGCGGTCTTGGCCCGGCGATATTCGCACATTAGCGCAACGTCCTAAGGCGGCTAACCACAATACGTTGTGGTTGCCGAGCAGGGGTTTTCCACCGAAACGATTTTCTTTCCACAGCATCTAACTGCCTGCGCCACAACCCCATGCGCAGTGGGTATCTCGCCGCAGGGCCCATGATGTAGGGGTGCAAATTTTTCTGGAAAACTGCCACATTCCCGGGGCCGAACCGTTCCGCCACGGCCAACCGGCCAAAGAACAACGGCACGGTGGGCATCCCAACCCGCCGTGCCATCGGGCCTTCTCAATCCCTGGGGCGCCGTCTATCGTTCCCCGCCGCCAAACACTTCCAGTTTCACGCCGCCGAGGGCCAGCATCCTCTTTCCGAGATCGTCGGGATAGTCCTCGCGGCAGACGATCCGCAGGATACCGGCATTGATGGCCATCTTCGCACACATCGAACATGGATGATGGGTCGTGTAAAGCGTCGCCCCGTCGATCCGCACACCGTGCTTGGCCGCCTGAATGATGGCGTTCTGCTCGGCGTGGAGTCCGCGGCAGAGTTCGTGGCGCTCGCCGGACGGAATGGCCATCTCCTCTCGCAGGCAACCGGCCTCCGAGCAGTGCGGCACGCCGCTCGGCGCGCCGTTGTACCCCGTGGCGAGGAGGCGGCGCTGGACCACCAGGATCGCCCCGACACGGCGCCTCAGACACGTCGAACGCCGCGCGACGTCCTGCGCGATCATCATGAAATACGCGTCCCAACTCGGCCGCCCGTCGTCCATGGCCCGGTACGGTACCGTTGCCGGAGGGAGAAGTCAAGCCGGCGACACGGGTCAAGGCCGCGGATGGGGGGCTGTTGCCCAATTCACCCGTAGCGCCGGGGTCTGTCCCCCGCGCCGTCCGCACGCCGCACAGCGCGATGCGCTGGGGACAAGCCCCAGCGGTGCCCTCTGCGGGGTGGCGGGCGGCTTGGCACAGCCGCCGGGAAAGGCCGGGGGGCCCCGGAGATCTGCCGCGCGGCACGCAGACAGTAGTTGCCTGAATCTGCTCAGGCGCGCCTGCGCAGCACGGCGAGCGTCGAGTAGATCCGCTCGTCGTGCCGCACGCGATAGAGTCCGCGAAGGACGCTTAAGGCAAACGGTGTGTACGCCACCGCCTTCTTGATGACATTGCGGAGCGTGCTGCGGCCGGGCTGCTTCCAGAAGTCGCGGGAGAACAACTCGTCGCTGAACGGCATGCGGCGGCGCGCGTGCAGGTCGAAGCCGTACGTGT
>Ga0111218_1102_pt1 | contig 20283 bp, 18 predicted proteins | sample DeeMarSWOR152_54_FD_80369 | JGI IMG/M metagenome (GOLD analysis project Ga0111218, IMG submission 80369) | Planctomycetes bacterium DG_20 | reverse complement strand
GTTTCGGCCTGTGTCTCCGGCTTCGTCTCAGGCGGGGTCGGCGGCGAATCGGACGCCGCCGCGGGCGCGGGAGGCGCCTGCCTGGCTGGGAGCGACGCCACCTCGCCGGCGAGAGTGAAGCCGACCTTGATCCGCCCCGTCTTCCCGCCGGACTCGTACTCGACCTCGTCCAGCGTGACGGCCCTGAGTTCGCCGGCGCCGACGGCGCCGCCCGCCCGGACCCGGAGGGTATCGCCGGTGCGGGTGTCTTCGAAGAAGGCGATGAACTCCTCGCCGCACAGGGCGGTGCCGGTCAGCACGACGCGTCGCTCGCGGTCGTCGGCGGGGGCGGGTCGCGACGTGTCGAAACGCCTGGGATCCGGGCGTCGGCGGTCGCGCAGGAAGATGTTCCGATCGACCAGCAGCAGGAACCTGTCCCAGGAGTCTGCCTGGCCGGTCGCCGCAAGCACCGGCGATGCAAGACCGACCGCGGCCGCGACGAGCATCGCCGTCCGTACACGGCACGGCTTCGACCGGTCGTTCATGGTTCCTCTCCTTCCGGGGCAGTTCGTTTGGCGGCCTTGGGCTCCGGTGGCGGGGTGGAGGCGACGTAGATCGTCGAGATCTGCAACTGGAGGGAAAGGTCGTCGAGCCCTTCCTTACGGCTGCCGATTTGCAGGGCCTTCACCTTGACGGGAATTCTGGCCGTCTCCAGCCGCCAGAGGAATCGCGAGACGGCGGCCATCGACCCCGTGCCGGCCGCGCGGAAGTCGATCTCCGGCAAGAGCGTTTCCTTGGTCGATCGTTCGGGCTTGAGCGAGATGAGGTTCAGGCCGGCGTCGTCGGCCCACTCTCCGAGGGCATGGAGCACCTGGCTTTCGGCTTCGGCCGGGTCGCGCTTCATGCCTTCGGCGAGCATTTGCCGCCACCTCGGCCCGATGACCCGGTGGCGCTCGAGGAGGTTCTCGGCGCTGGCCATTTCGCTCAGCAGGATGGTTTTCCTGGCCTCGACCTCGTCGCTTCGGTCCAGCAGCGGGGTGATCACCCACCAGTCGAGCACCAGGGCGCCCAGGACGGCCGCCAGGGCCGCAACGATGAACCGTTCTCGTCTGGAAAACGTCATGTTCCGTCCGTTCCGATGAAGCGGAAACTCATGGCAAAGGCGACCTCGCGCCCGCCGCGGCCCGCCTCGCGCAGGTACAGCGGCTTGACCTCACAGAACCGCGGGTTGGCCTTCAGCGTATCCAGGACCTTCAGGACCATGGATTCTCCCGTGGCCTTGCCGGCGACGACGCCCCGCAGGTCTTCCTGTATCGAAAGGCTCGTGGTCCAGATGCCCCCGTCGGCCGGGAAGGTGAGCGTCAGTTCGCGAAGGCATTCGAGAAGCCGCGGCTGGCGCCGGTGCCACGCCCGGGCGAACGCGGCTTTGGCAACCAGGTCGCTGGCTTCGGCCAGGCTTGGGGCGTTCTCGGCCTTCCGAGCCTCCAGGTCGGCGACGTCGCGCTGGGTCTGGATCAGGTCAACCACGAACAGGGCGCCCGCCAGAAGGACCACCGCGGCAGCGCCGATGCCCCAGGCCACCTTGCGGCGGAGCGCGAGTTGTCTGGACGGCGCCAGGCGCGAATGCAGAAAGTCCACGGGCGGGCGGTGACCTTTGAGCCCGGCGACCGCCATCGCCGCCGCCGCCGAGTACTGGCCCCCACGCGGGGGCGCGCCGCCCTCGGCCGAGCCGCGCCACTCGTCGGACGCGCACAACTGCACCGGCACGCCGAGGCGCTCGGCCAGGGCATCCCAGACCTCCCGCTCGGGACCGGTCTCGTTCCAGACAAGCAGTTCGCGCGGGCGGCCGGCGGCGGAATCGCCAACCTGCATGTACAGGATGCGGCGCAATTCGTGGGCGAGTTCGTCGAGCCAGGTCTCGGCCGCCGGCCGGCCGCCCTCCGGCTCCGCCGGAGGCGACACCGACAGCCGCCACACCATGAGGGGGCCGCCGCGAGACCGGGCGGCCAGTTCCACGCCTCCCTGAAACACGTGCAGCACAAGGCGTTCGGCGAGCAGCATGCCGTTGGCCGAGTCGGCCAGGGCCATCGTGGAGGACGTGACGGCGGAGACGGTCAGTCCCGCCCCCTCGGCCATCGCAACGAGCCGGTCGACGTGCCGGCGCGGCGCTGCCATGAGCAGAACGGACGGCGTCCCGTCTTCACCGGCCCCGGAGGCGTAGTCGAAGACCAGTTCCTTTCGGTCGGAGGCGAACTCGCGCTCGACGGCCACGGAGAGGATCTGGGCGACGGCATTGCCCGACCCCGGCGGCAGCCGTTTCTCCCGGGCCGTCAGGCGCGCGGCTTCCATGCCGATCACGCAGCGCGACGCCGAGAACCCTCCCTCATGGAGGAACTCTCTCAGCGCCCGGCCCAGGCGGTCCGGCTCCTCGAAGCCGGCCTCTTCCGGGAACACGAACTGGGCGGCGCGCAGGACCTTCGCGGCGCCCTTGGCGGTCGCCACTTCGACCGCCGTCACCGAGCGCTGCGTCACCGCCAGGCCCAACATCCTGCGCCTTGAGAGCATGCTACTGGACCTCCTGGCGTGTGGCCCCGAGCACCTCTTCCAAGGGCACGCCCGACCGCAGCAGGCTGACGATGTCGGGCGAGAGGGGCCAGCCCAGACACGTCTGGTCCTGCCGGTAGATGATGCGCGGGGGACTCTCGGTCGCGTCCACCACGATGCGGCATCGTCGGAAGGCGCGTCCGTCGCCGCTGATGCTGACAATGTCGGCCGAGAACTGGTAGGAGCGGGTCGTGATGTACGGCCCGATGGCAACGGCCTTCTCCTGGGACAGGACCTTGGTGACCCAGGCGACGTCGCCGGATTGGGTGGCCTCGGCGGTCCGGCCCGCCACGAGGGCCGTCACGTCGGATTCGTCCAGGCCGGGCAGACACAGCAGCGCCTCCCTTGAGGCGGTGTTGACATTCAGGAGGCCGGCATAGGTGCGCCCGCCCTGGGTGGTGATCCGGTCGGCGAGGAGGGCGAATTCATCCGGCGTCAGGCCGGTGCGGTAGTAGAAATCGAGCGTGCTCTGGAACGGCCTGCCCCGGCGTGCCCGGTCCATGATTCTCGGCAGCCGCTCCTCGGAAACCGCTTCGGCCAGGGTGCGGGCGAGTTCGCGGCTCTGCGCCTCGTTGACGTTGACCCGCGGCGAACCGTCGGGAGCGGCGTTGGGTTCGCGGCTGTAGACGGTGACGAGGTCGAAGATGCCGCGGTCGAGGTGGCCGTCGCCGTCGTCGGGCGGCTCGCTGGCGTCGGCATCGTTCTCGTTGTCGTCGAGCACGCCGTTGCGGTTCGCGTCCTCGCCGAAGAGGAGGTCTCGGGAGACCAGGCGCACGAGGAGGAGTTCCTCGACCGTCTCCAGCGGCGCGCTCTTGCACTCGTAGGGTGGAGCGAGGAGCAGGTAGTACTCGCTCTCGGCCCCGCCGGCGGTCAGATCCGTGTCCGAGTCACGCCAGTCGATGACGGCCGGCGGGACATCGGCCATCATCTCCGGCAGCCCCAGGAGCACCTCTTGGGTGGCCGTGTTGAGGTTGATCTTGGCGGCCTCGTCCGCGAGGCCGTACGAGAGTTGACGGTCATCGTCGCGGTCGGGTCGGATGAGCCAGAAGGCCCCGGAGCCGACCTGGACCCCGTGGCAGACCAGGTCGGCCTCGGCGGGAACTTGCCCGTTGAGGCCGTCGAGGCTGGCGAGCACGTACTGGATCGCGCCCTGTTCGGCGGCCGCCGCCTGCTCCGACGCCAGGTGGTTGGCCGAGCAGATGGCCTCGACCCGCATCGAGCGGGCCAGGACGATAACCAGCCCCGCCAGGACCACGAGGATCCACAGCGTGACGATCAGGACGGTGCCCCGAGCGCGGTGCCTGCCGGCGCGGAAAGGCCGAAGACCGAGCGCCGACTCAAGCGCGCCGGCCCGGCCTGGGCCGTCCAAGGCTGCATCGAGTTGCCGCACCTGTCTGCTCAAAACGGGGAGACCTCCGTCACCACGCCGGCCTCGATCGAACTACAGGGGACCAGGTACACGCGCGACGTGCGATAACCTGGGGCGTTGGTCGGAACCTGGCGGTCGCTCTCGAGTTCGAGTGTCACCTCGACGGCGGCGGGCAACTGGTTGTCCTGCATGGTGGAGTCCCAACTGTCCAGCCAGTCGAGGCCGTCGAAGTACCTCAGGGCGAACGCGTATACGCCTCGGCAGAGCACTTGCTGGTCGGGCTCGCCCACGGTCGGCCCCAGCAGGTTCGTCGAGACGCGCCGGACGAGGGCCAGGCCGGTGCCGTCGTCGGTCTGCTCGCAGACGAGTTCGATCATCCGGATGTCGCCGGTGCCCTCGGTCGGTTCCGACCCAGGGGCGGTGCCGTGCAGCATCAGGGAGTCTGCCGGGCGGCCGACGGCGCCGATGGTCTGCTCGCCGACGTAGGCGCCCGCGAGGATGCCCTTCGGCACGACGGCGGCGGCCCGGAGGTCGGCCCGGACCTGCTGGAGGGCGAGTTCGACCTTCCGGACCTCCTCCACGGCCGAGGTGGCGCTGCGGCGGGCCCGGAAAGCGGTGTACAGCGTGGCGTACAGCGACCCGGCGAGCACGACCATGATCGCCGTCGCGACGAGCATCTCCAGGAGCGTGAACGCCCGGGTCTGTGCGCGGCCGTCACTCATTCGGGGCCCCCGTGTAGACGAGCGTGCTCAGCGTCACGGCGCGGTCCCGCCCAAGGCGGTTCCAGACGACGTAAACCAGCGGTACTCGGGCCAAGAGTCGCCGAAGTCGCCTTCGAGTTCGGCATCGTACCACTGGCCCGTGGCGACGAGTTCGGCCATCTTGCTCTGGGCGAGCGCGGCGGCCTGCGCCACGTGCCTCGCGTGCGCCGCGGTGTCCAGGCAAAGGAGGATGCCGTGGACCACCACCGGCAGTACCATGCATGCCAGGGCCAACGTGGCGAGCAACTCGACGATGGTGAAGGCGCCGCGGCGAGAGACGCCGTGCCGGGATGTCGGGCGGTCGCTCATGGCCTGGCCTCGTCGGGGAGGGACGCGATCCGGAATCGCTCCGAGACCGAGGGGCAGGCCAGCCGGATGGCCCTTCCGTCGGGGTCGGTAAGGTCGATCGTCGCAGGGTCGCTCCGCCCGTCGGGGTAGAACTGGACGTACGGCGTCCCGTCGGCGGCCCCGTCGGCCTCGACCGTGACGGAGACGCCGTCGGGGAACCGAAAGAGGCGTCCGTACTCGGTCTGGGGTTCCACGAACGGCCCGGCCCGCTGCACCGTGAGCCAGTAGGTGGCCGTCTGGGGGTCGATGTTCAGTCGCCAGACGTGAGCCTGGGCCACCGCCTGCGACCGGGCCAGGTGGGTGAGCGCCAAGAGGTGCGAGGCCGCGTCGGTCGTCTCGCGGGCGCGGGTAAAGCGGCGGAGCGACGGCGCCGCCAGGGCCAGCACGGCGCTGATGAGCACCAGGACGATGATGAGTTCCAGAAGCGTGAAGCCGCGTGTGTGCGACGTCTGCGCGGCGGGTCTCCGGACCCGCCGCCACGTTGGCGTCGGAATCGCGGTGGTGGCACAGAACCGCCGCGCACGATTCAGGTCGAACCGTTTAGCGTTCGGACCAATTGTCGATGTCATCTCCGCCCCCGTCCTGCTTGTCGGGTCCGAACGACTGAAGGTCGTAGCCGTCAACGTTGCGCTGGCCCGGGCACCGGTACACGTACAGGTTGCCCCAGGGGTCCTTGGGCACGCCGCGCTTGATGTACGGCCCCATCCAGTCCGTGGCGTCGGTCGGCTGCTCGAGCAGGGCCCCAATGCCTTCCTCGGTGGTGGGGTACCGGCCGCAGTCCACCTCGAAGGCGTCCATCGCCACTTCGATGTTGGCGATGTCGATGCGAGCGGCGGTGATCTTGGCCTGCTGCGACCGCCGGGTGAACTTCGGCACCACCATCGCCGCCAGAACCGCCAGGATCGCGAGCACCAGCAACAGTTCGATGAGCGTGAAGGCGGAAGCCAGGCGGCCCCGCGGCCCGGGGGTCCGCGTCTGTTTCCTGACCGTCTTGCCGTTCATGGCGCATTCCTCTCAGCGAATGAACTCCTGGAGCGTGAACACCGGCAAGAGCATGCCGATGACAATGGTCCCGACGATGGTGGCCATGACGAACAGCAGCGCCGGTTCGGCCAGGGCTACCAGCATTCGGAGTTGGCGGTCGAGTTCCGCTTCGTAGACGCCGGCGAGGCGTGTCAGTTCGGCGTCGAGCCGGCCGCTTTCCTCGGCCACGGCGATCATCTCGACCACCGACGCGGGGAACAGCCGCGCGTTCGCCGCCAGGCTCCTCGCGAGCGGCTTGCCTTGTTGGACCTGGTCGGTGGACGTGCCGACCGCCTCGGCGAGGACCTGGTTGCCGATGGCTTCGCGCGCGACCTTGAGGGAGGCAACGAGCGGCACGCCGGCGCCCAGGAGGGTGCCGAGCATGCGGCAAAAGCGGACCAGGGCGAATCGCGCGAGCACGCGGCCCAGGACGGGGATACGCAGAAACACGCGCTCGGCCGCCAGCCGGCCCGACGGCGAACTGAGCGCCCGCCGGGCCAGGATCACGGCCAGCGCGGCCCCCCCCGCAAGCACCAGGCCGTACTTCGTGACGGCGCGACTGGCCGCCACGACGGCGCGGGTCAGCGCGGGCAGGTTCTCTCCGAAGTCGGCGAAGATCTCCGAGAAACGCGGGATGAAGTACACGAGCAGGAACGCGAGGACCCCGGCCGCCAGAACCGCCAGAATGACCGGATAGACCAGGGCGCTGCGGACGCGTCCCTTCAGGTCGCGCTCGCGCGAACGGAAACTCGCGATCTGTTCGAGGACCACGTCCAGGAACCCGCCCATCTCTCCGGCGCGGACCATGGCCAACTGCACCGGCGGGAACGACCGGGGCCATTTACTCATGGCGTCGGCCAGCGACATGCCTCCGGCCACGTCGTCGTGGATCGCGGCCCATTGCTTTCTCGCCGCAGCCTTCGACCGACGCCTGCGAGACGCGGCCGACCGACCTGAGCAGGCTCGTCCGCGCCTGGGCGGCGGGCCGCTGCTCGTCCACGGCCAGGGGCACCAGACCGCGCTGGGCAACGGCGTCGAGGGCGGCCGCCCGGCTTGCCGCCGGCACGGTGCCGCTGGTCTTCTCGCCTTCCTGACTGATGGCTTCGTAGGTGAAGACCGGCATGGCTCGATGGTCTCGATTGCTCGTATCGGTCACGGCGTCGGCGCGACGCCCGCAGGGGCCGGGGCGCCGTTGCCGTTGAATCGCTCGTCCTTCGTCACCCTGAGGACCTCGGCGAGGGTGGTCTTGCCGCTCTTGACCAGGCGCCATCCGTCCTGGCGGAGGCTCTTCATGCCGTCGGCGGCGGCCTGCCGGCGGATCTCGCCGGCCGAGGCGCGCTCCAGGATCATCGCGCGGACGGCCTCGCTGACGACCATGACCTCGAAGATGCCGGTCCGTCCGAGGTAGCCGCGGTCCAGACACTCGCGGCAGCCGCGCCCCCGGTGCAGGACCTGCGGCGCCGCGTCACCAAACTCCCTGCGCAAGGCCTCGGCGTCGTCCGGGGCGAACGTCTCACGGCAGTGAGGGCAAATCAGTCGAACCAGGCGCTGCGCCAGCACGATCTCCAGCGAGGAGGCGACCAGGTACGGCTCGATGCCCATGTCGACCAGGCGCGTCAGCGCGCCGGGTGCGTCGTTGGTGTGGAGCGTTGAGAAGACCAGGTGCCCGGTCAGCGAGGCCTGGACGGCGATCTCCGCCGTCTCGAGGTCGCGAATCTCGCCGACCAGGATCACGTCCGGGTCGTGCCGCAGGATCGACCGCAACCCTCGGCCGAAGGTCAGCCCCGCCTTGGTGCCCACCTGAATCTGGTTGATGCCGCGAAGGTGGTACTCGATCGGGTCCTCGATCGTCACGATCTTGCGTTCGATGTCGTTGATGCGCGACAGGCCGGCGTAGAGGGTCGTCGTTTTCCCGCTTCCGGTCGGGCCGGTGACCAGGACGATGCCGTGGGGCAGACCGAGGATGCGTTCGAACGCGGCCCGGTCGCCTTCGGACATGCCCAGGTGCTCAAGGCCCAGCAGGGTGGTGCTTCGGTCGAGCAGCCGCAGGACGACCGCCTCGCCGTGCAGCATCGGGATGACGGAGACGCGGACGTCGATCTCGCGGCCGGAGACCTTGAGTTTGATGCGTCCGTCCTGGGGAAGCCGCTTCTCGGCGATGTCGAGCCGGCTGAGGATCTTCAGCCGCGAGACGATGGCGGGCTGAAACTGGTGGACTTCGGGCGGCACGTTCGCCTGCTGGAGAACGCCATCGACCCGGTACCGGACGCGGACGGTGTCTTCGAAGGGCTCGAAGTGCACGTCGGTGGCGCGGCGTTTGACGGCCTCGGCCAGGACCTGGTTGACGAACTTGATGATGGAAGCGTCCTGGGCGGCTTCTTCGAGGTCGACGTCCTCATCGGCCTGTCCGTCCACCACTTCGACGCCGTTCTCGCCCGCTTCGGAGACGAGGGATTGAAGGGTATCGGCGCCGACGCCGAGCAGCGTGGTGATCCAGCGTCCGATTTCGCTCGCGGGGGCCAGGGCCGGTCGGACATCCAGCCCACTGGCCATCCGCAGTTCGTCGAGGCCGCTGGTGTCGAAGAGGCGGCTCGTCGCCACCGTCAGCACGCCGTTCTCCTTCGAGAGCGGCAGGAGGCGGTGTGCCAGGAGAATCCGGGCGGGGAACTGCACGAGGAAGGTCCGGTCCGGCTGCAGCGTCTCCAGGTCCGCGTACGGCACGTGAAACTCGTCTGCGAGGTAGCGGAGCAACCGCTCCTCGGCCAGTCCGCCGGCCAGCAGCAGGGCCTCGTCGAGCGGTTTGCCGTCGGCGAGCAGACCCTCGACGTCGCTTGCCGCCTGCTCGCCGAGCAGGCCTTCTTGCCGCATTTTCAGTACGATGGCGTTCATCGTGCCGAGATCCGTTTCCAGACCTTCCTCCCGCGCGCCTTGGGCCGGTCGCTGGTTACGCGGCGTCAGTCGAGCAGCCCCATGAGTACGAATTGGGCTTCCTGCCGCGCCGTCACGACCTCGCGGAGTTCCTTCCGGGCGAGCGCCAACTCGTCCTGGGCCTTCTGGCGGGCCTTCCGAAGCGCATCGAGGGCTGCCTTGATGGAGGCCGGACTGGACGTCTCGTCCTCGAGCAGGCTCCGGAGGGCCTCCGTCTTCATCTCGACGTCGGACTGTTCGCGTTCGGTCTGACCCTCGGGCCGGCGCTCGTCACCGGGTCCGCGGCCGCGGCCGCCTCGGCCCATGAACGCGCCGAAGCCGCCCCGGCTCTGCCGCATCAATTGCGTAACTTTCTCGATGCGTGGCTGGAGCACCTTCCACTCGTCTTCGCTGGCGCCAAGGCGTTCGCGCATCTGGTCCGCCGCCCGCTGGCGGAACTCTTCCATCCGCTGGCGCCACTCCTCGGGCGTGCGCGGCATGCCGCCTTCCCGGCCACGCTGCTCGCCGGGGGGCGGCGGCGCTTCCTGGGCGATGGCTTGTCCGACACAGAGGGCGCCCACCAGGGCGGCGGCGGCCAGGCACATCACGACGGTGCATCGACGCATGGTTCGTCTCCTTTTCCTTATCAACAGGGTCTGCGAACATCATCTGTGGACGTCACTCCCCACCGCGAGGAGTGGCCCGCTCGTCAGCCGGTTGCTCGGTCCCCTCAGGCGGGGGCCGCCGCCTGTCCCAGGGAGGACCGCGTCGGTCTCCGGAACCGCGTTTCCGTCGTTCCTCGAGCAGTTCGGCGTATTTGCGGGCCTGCTCGGGGGTCAGGATCTGCTTCGTTCGCTCGACGGCCTGTTCGAACGCCTGCTTTCTTTCCTGGTCCAGTTTATCCAACTCGGCGGCGTAATCCAGGAGGATGCCGTCGTATTGCGGCCGTTGTGCCTCGGTGAGCAGTGCGGCGACGCGCTCGTCGCGCCGCTGGGACAGGGCCCTGCGGCGCTCCCACCGGTCCGGCCCTCCGACGCGCATGGCCTCGGACCAGATCTGGTGCATTTGCTCGCGTTGCTGGTCGCTAAGCCCCAGTTCGGCGGTGAGCCACGACGGGGCGTGGGGCCCCTGGCCGGGTCTCGACATCAGCAGGCCCACGGCCGCGCCCGCGGCAAAGGTCACGACGAACGCCACCGCCAGAAGCACCTTGGCCTTAGTCATGTCCGTTCTTCCGCTCCAGGTCCAGGACGATCCACTGAGCCAGTTGCTCGTCCGACGCCGTGGCGAGCGTGGCCTCGTGTGCCGTAGCCGCCGTCTCCCACGCAGGAATCGGCTCGATCGGTTCCCCGGACGCGCCTGACCGCCAAAGCCAGACGGCACAGACGAGCAGAATCGAGGCGGCCACCGCCATCAGCGCCTTGGCCATGCGGCCGAGGTCGGCCATGTACATATCGTCGGCCGCCCGATGCAGCCGTGCCAGGGCTTCGGCGGACATCTCGGGCCGGGGGGCCGTCGAGAGCAGGTGGGACAGTTTGCCGAGGCGCGCCAGTTCCGAAGCGCAGGCAGGGCACTGGTGAAGGTGCGCCTCCAGCGACGCCCGCTCGGCTTCCGAGACTTCACCGTCGTGGCAGGCCGAGAGCCGTTGTGCGCGTTCACATTCGCTCATGGCTCGTTCCTTATGCTCGAACCCGTGCGCGGCCGCCATGCGACGGCTGGCCGTGCGCCGGCGCGCCTAGTCGAGGTACTCCTTCAGCCGTTCCTGGAGTTGCCGCCGGGCCCGGAACAGCCGTGATTCCACCGTTCCCCGAGGAATGCCCAGGACCTCGGCCATCTGGTCGTACGAGAGGCCCTCGAACTCGCGAAGGATGATGACCTCGCGGTGGTCGGGGGAGAGTTCCCGGATGGCAGCCATGACGTCGATCCTTGCGTCGACCACAGCGGTCGGGGACGGGCCGTGCAGGCCGGCTTCCGGAGCGCCTGCGAGCGGCACCAGCCGCGCCCCTCTTCGGCTCTCCCGGCGGCGGTGCATCGCGGCCTGCCGAATGAGAATCCCGGTCAGCCAGGTTTTCACCGACGAACGCTTCTCGAAGGCTCGCAGACCGCGGAACGCACCGGCGAACGTCTCCTGCACGATGTCCTCCGCGTCGGCCCGGTTGCCGACAAGAGAGGCGGCCATGGCGAACAACCGGTGGGCGTAACGGTCCACGAGGCCCCGGAACGCCAAACGGTCCCCGTCGCACGCTCGCGCAAGGAGGGTTGCGTCCGGCGGTTGCGGCTGACCGCTCTCCGATGTCATGCGTGTCTCGCTTCACATCTTATTGGTTGCCGAAAGCAGGACTTTTCTTCCCAAGCGGCGGGAATTTTCGGGGTCCTGCCGCGTCCGCCGCGGGCTCGGGCCTCGCCGGACGGACCCGCCGCGCGGCGCAATGGAGCCGGCGTCACGCGCCCCAGGAGTCGTGCCGAACACCGGCACGCGCCGGCCGGTGTGCGTCCGGGGCGCGACGGATTCCCCTGTCTTCCCCCATCAACCGCCCATAAGCGGCTCACACACAGCCAAACGCTCCTTGGGCGCGCTTATTGCCGGGACAGAACCCCCGCGGCGCGTCGGGCGTTTCCGTCGCATCCGGCTTGGCGTCGCGCAGACTCTGCCGCTGACCGTCCGGCGGCTGGCTGTAGAACGGTTCAAGCAACGGCGGCTTTACGGCTCTTGCCCATGCGACGGCAGTGCCTCGAGGGGGGCTTGCGAAAACGCTTGACCGGGGCGAGCCGGCGGGATGCAAGTTTTTGGCGGCTCAGGCGGTTGTCGTCCCGGGTGTCGGCGGCCTCTGGCGTTCTCGTTGTAAGTATTTGTCATAGCGATACTTGCGCCCGTAGCTCAGCAGGATAGAGCGGCGGTTTCCTAATTCGGAACGGCCATCTTGCGCAAGTCGTTGCTTCGCTTGTAGTTACAGAGCCGACAAGGGCTTACGTTCGGCGTCGCCGAACCGCTCATGCCGCAGTATCCGGCCCAAACCGCCCTTCCGGTTGTCGCGACAACCGCGCTTCGGCCGGACACTCGGTCTGGAGAAGCGCTGACTTCTTAGCGACGGGCTGTCGTGCGGCAACCGCCACCGTAACGGGCACCGGGCAATCTGCCCTGTCACGTTGGCGGGAGAGGTTGCGCGGGTACTCCGGGCTCCTGGGTGCTGTCCGTTGGCCTGTTCGTGAGCCTGGAGGCTTTCCCGCGGGCCGAAGTTCCGGAGCCCGTGTTGAAGGATCCGGGAGCAAGGGCCGGGCTCTCGCTGAAGTCCGGACAGGGCTTGTTGCCTGAGCGAATGATGCTCTTGGAGATATGCAGGCGTATGCGCGCTACAGCTGCAACTGCCGCGATTGCGCTTCTCTTCTCGATGGTCGCCACCCGGGTTGCCTCCGCTTCGGAGTACCTCGGCAATAATCAGCGCGCCGGTTATACGGACGCCACGGTGCCTGCCCGTCCGGTTTTGCATTGGACATACAAAGAGCGTCACCCCCCACGGACGGCATGGCCAGAGCCTTATCGTGAGTTACAGTTCATTGATTTCGACTATGCGGACCAGGTTACGATCGGCAGCCGCATGGTCTATTTCGGCTCGTCGGCGGACCACACGGTCCGGGCGCTTGACGTCGGGAGCGGCGAGCAGCGGTGGGTGTTCTACACGGAGGGGCCGGTGCGGTTCGCGCCGGTGTTGTATCACGACCGTTTGTTTGCCGTCTCCGATGACGGCCATCTCTACTGCCTGAGGGCGTCCGACGGCACCCTGGTCTGGAAACGGCGTCTCGCCCCGGGCAGCGGACGGTGCCTCGGGAACGACCAGATGGTTTCAAAATGGCCGTGCCGGTCCGGGGTTCTTGTCGAGGGCGACCGCCTCTATGCCACCGCCGGCATGTGGTCGGGGGATGGCGTAATCCTCTACTGCATGAACGCGGACACCGGCGAAGATATCTGGAAGAACGACACGACGGGGCCTCGCTGGATGCTTCTCCCGCACGGCAGCGGCTTTGGGGGCGTGAGCCCCCAGGGGTACCTGGCGCTTTACAAGGAAACCTTGTATGTCGCGGCGGGACGGTCCGCGCCGGCGATTTTCGACGCCGGAACCGGAAGGCTCCTCTTTCATGAAATCGGACTCGGCTACAAGGCCCATTACCCGGGCGGGTCCTGGATCATGGCCGCCCACGACTGGATCATGTTCAAGCGCCAGCACAATTACAAAGATGCGGACGTAAAGACCACCGAGTACAGGATCGGAGGGAATGCTGAGGGGATCATCCTGTACAACTATCGGTCGGGGGACCCGGAGATCGCGCTGGTCGGCGGGAGGGTCGTCGGGGCGGCCGTCGGCAATGACCTCGTCCTGGGCGGCGTTGGGTCCGTGATTCGTATCAACGCCCAAGAGCTGCGTGAGGCCTACAAGAACCATAAACAGCAAAAGGCGCAGAAGGGCGAACCCAAGTATTACGACCCCGTTCCCCTGGCCAAGTGGAATACGGATGCCGGCCGCGTCTATACGCTCACGATTGCCGGCGACAAGGTGATCGCCGGCGGGCAGGGGACCCTCACGCTCATGGACGTCCGAAGCGGCGAGAAGCTCTGGCAGAAGCCGGTCGAGGGCTCCGTTCGCGGGCTCTCCGTTTCGGAGGGCAGGTTTATCGCAACGACGACCACCGGGCATATCTACTGCTTCGGCGAAGGGGCGTCCGATTCGGCGAAGGTGGTCTCTCACAGGCCGTCGGTTCCGGCCTGCACCGCGGAGTCCACTGCCCAAGCGATCGATGAACTTGGAGTCACCGAGGGGTACTGTCTCATGCTGGGCGCCGGCGACGGGTCGCTTCTCGTTGACCTGCTGAAGAGAACAGGGCTCACCGTGTACTGTCTTGAACCGGATGCAGAGAAGAGGGCCAGGATACGGGGGCTGCTTGACGAAGCGGAAATGCTCGGCACGCGCGCCCAGGTCCACGGCGGCTCTTTTGACGCCCTGCCCTACGCCCCGTACTGTGGCAACTGCATCCTCTGGGGCGGCAGACTCGGCAGCGAGGCCGCCGGAGTGGACGTCAAGGGACTCTACCGCAGCCTTCGTCCCTGGGGCGGCGTTGCCTATGAATACGGCAACAAGTCGTCCGCCTTGGCCTCGAGAAGCGCGCTGATCGGCGGAGGAGTGCCTGAGAACGAGGTGGCCGACGGTTCGTTCGGCACGGTGGTGAAACGCGGCCCACTTCCCGGGGCGGGCGAGTGGACGCGAGCCCATGCCAATCCGGGCAACACGTCCTCGAGCGGGGACGATGTCGTGAAGCCTCCGCTCGGCATCCTCTGGTGGGGCGGGGTTGGGCCGGAGCGGATTGTCTCCCGTCACTGGCGGGCCCCCGTTCCCCTGTTCTCGAAGGGGCACATGTTCATTCAGGGCCAGCACGATATCATTGGTAACATCATCACCGACGGCGACCGGGTCTACTGCGTGAAGGGGCTCACCTGTTATGCCCTCGATGCGAAGACCGGCAAGACCGTTCGGGAGTACGCGCACACGCTCACGCCGGAGCAGCGGGAGGAAGCCAGGAGACTCATTCCGTTGCACGGCGTCCTCACGCAGAAGGCGGAGAGTGGCAAGTACGAGTTGAGGAATCCCTCAGTCGTGTGGGAATTCCTGGGCATGGCCGGCAACCGCATGATTGGAACGCTCGGTTATGACGCCGCCAACCTGAAGCATTGCGGGATGGCCATTCCGAACCAGAGCCGCTTCATCTTCGCGTATGACAAAGCAACCGGCGAAAAGGCATGGGAAGTCAGACTTGAGCGGACGGTCATGCCCACGGCCATCGTCAGCGATGACCAGAACCTCTACTTCATCGATCGTACGGATGAGTGGACCTATCAGGCCATGCGGCGGCGCAAGGACTACAAGAACTTCTTCTCGAAACTGAAAGCGGTGCGGCTCTCCGATGGGAAGATGGTCTGGACGAACGACAACCTGAATCCCAAGCGAAAGGCGTTGCTGCTGAGCCGCGGGGTCATTGTGGCAACCGAGAACTTCTCGGACGATCAGGCCGATATGAACGCCGGCCTGTCGGCCTTCAGTGCGGCGGACGGGAAGCTGTTGTGGGAAAGGGGTCCGGGCAGGTATACGACAAGCAGGCGGGGCGGCCCCGTGCGGAAAGTTTTCATCGTGGGCGATACCCTTTATACCCCCGAGGCGGTTGACCTGAGGACCGGAAAAGACCGACTCGTCTGCAAGGATCCGTTGACCGGCGAGCCCTCTCCATTCCAACTGAGTGGGCAGAATTTCTGCGGCACCGTCTCCGCGGGGAATCACATCCTCGCCTACCGGTCCACGGGCCTGGGTTTCAAGTCCCTCGATGAGGATTCTCCGTGGTACTGGCTTTCCGAGAAGCGGACCAGTTGTTGGATCAGCATGTTGCCGGCCGGCGGCATGCTGCTCGCCCCGGAAGGCAGCAGCACCTGTGTGTGTTCGTTCAACTACAAGACCTCTCTTGCCCTGATTCCCGTGGACCGGCAAGAGAGTTGGGGCCTGTATCTCAGGGGTTCCGAACTAGGGCAGGGCGTCGGCTCCTGGTGGAAGGGTGGAGAGAAGATCGTGGGCAGACCTGCGAATTTCAGCCAGTTAAGGCTGAACCTCAATGCGCCGGGCGACCACTACGACACCACGGATGGCGGAAAGTCCCTCGCCTGGCCGCAGGTCACCGCGTCGGGCAAGAACTTCATTGTGGTGCCGGTTCAGGGCACCGACGCGGCCGCGGGATTCCGTTTCAACTCGGATTTCACCCCGATACCCGGAACCGCCCGCCCATGGATTTACTCGTCAGGGCTTACGGGGGAAATCAAACTGGAAATCCTGGGGACGGAAGAAAAGGACTACCGCGTCATCCTGCATTTCATGGAACCCGAGCAGGTGGGGAAAGGCGGCCGGGTGTTTGATGTGCTGATCAACAGCAAGACGGTTCTTTCACGGTTGGATATCGTCGGCGAAACGGGTGCGTCGAACAGGGCGCTCGTAAAGGAAGTGACGGGGGTGGGCCCCTGTAAAACGGTCGAGCTCTCGCTCCGGCGCGTTTCCGGCAAACCACCCCTCTTGTGCGGCGTGGAAGTAATCGCGGAATAGGGTGTGCTCGTCCAGCGAGAATGGGTTTGGGGTTCGTTAGGAGGATTGGCGTGGTCCGAGCGGCGTTCTCCCGCTCGGCTTGGCTTCGCGCGGCGCGGTTCGAGGGTGTCGGGAAGACGGAAAATGCTCTGTGGCATCACGGATTAGGCATAAGTTTGCACCGCGGCCGCCGCTTCGGACGCGTGGGCAGGTACACAGGCCCTCACGGCACGCGGTGGAGCGCGGCGACTGGTAGATGCCCGCCCGTGCTCTCTCCGCCGCAGACCAAGCGGTGCAGTTCCTATTGCCCCCGTTGGTTGACAGCAGTTGAGCGTTAACCGAGCACGCCAAGTTGCGTATCTGGGACGTTCGGTTGGGCCCCCACAGCGCGTGTCTCGAGCCGCTTAAGGCGTTATAGCGTAAGGGTTTATGCCATCGCCAGGACAGAGAGTGTTTCCGAAGAGGGTTGCCTTTGGGGAGCACAGAGGCCATCCGCTTCAAGCCGTCGTTCCCGGAGATTGCTCTGTTGTAAGGCGCGCTGAATCGCGGTAGCGTATTACCCCGGGTTTGCCAGATTGGAGTTGAGTTCTTCTCTGGCGCCCTTGGGTTTTGGCCCGTAGAATGCGGTTGTTCGGGGATTCCGGCCGCAATGGAGGGAGAACCCAATGGGTGAAGCGTTGCGGGTCGGGTTTGATTGCCGTTTGAAGCTGGAGTTTTACGGCTCGAAGGTCACCTCGGATGCCGGGCTCCTGGCCTACCGGGAGCTCGATGAGGCGCTCGGTCTGACCGTTATGGCAGAAGCGAGGCTCAACGACTGGCGCACGGGGAAGAACCTGCAGCATACGATGGTGGCTCTCTTGCGGCAGTCCGTCTACAGCCGCCTGGCCGGCTACGAGGACACCAACGATGCCGAGCGGCTGAGTGCTGATCCGGCGATGCGGCACGTGGTCGGCGGTCGGGCCTGGAGCCGCCAGGCCGCCTCAACCAGCCAGATGGGCCGGTTCGAGACGGCGGTGTTGACACAGCCGGGCAACGTGGCGGCCTTGATGAACTTGTCTGGGATGTGGATTGACCGGCTCCAGGAGCGTAAGCCGATTCGTGAGATCATCCTGGACCTAAACAGTTCGGTCAGCGAGACCTACGGCGAGCAGGAAGGGTCAGCGTACAACGGCCACTTCCGCTGCACCTGTTATCATCCGTTGTTCTGCTTCAACTAGTACTACTACGCTACAAGCGCTTTGGTTGACAGATGATCGTGTCCTTCAAGAACACGCCTTTTTCGTGCAGTCGGCGTAGGGTTCGTCGCCGGTGGCTGCGGGCCGCGCGGGCGTTGCGTTGTTGGGTGATAAGCAATCGGCGGCTGATGGCTTGGGCCCGCTTTCTGGAACAGCGTCCACCGCGTATCCAGATCGGCACGAGGGCCGCCGTCGCCTCGCGGATTTGGCAGACCGTCAGGTCCGGGTTTTTTCCCCCTCTCGGCCTCTCGGAACTCGGCCAGGAAGAGGTGGCTGACGGCGCTGAGGATCAGGTGCCGCTGGATGGCCCGATACGTGCGGACCTCGAAATGGTCCATCCCGAGTTCGCCTTTGGTGTCCTCGAACATCCGCTCGATCCGCCACCGGCTGAAGGCCACAGCCAGAAGCGTCTTGGTCGGCGCCTCCGGGACGTTCGCCAGGAAGTACTTCACCTCGCCGGAGAGGACCTGCCGGGCGACGACCAGCAGGTGGGGCGCCGTCGGCAGCCCCGCCTCGTCCTTCAGCCAGACGGTCAGGGCCTTGGCCTCCCAGACCTCCGGTCCCTTGGTGCCGTCCTTGACGCGGTAGCGCTGCCACGGGACGCGGCGGAGTCGGGGCGAGGAGGCCAGGAGGTGGCGGACCTCGGCGGTCGGGTTGTTCTTGGCCTTCAGACGCGGATAGCGGGGCGGGCGGCCCATCCGCCGCTCGCGCCCGTGGGCCCGGTAGCGGACGGCCGGCCGCTTGGTCCAGACGCGGAAGTCGGAGGGGATCTCGGCCACGTAGTTCTGGCCCAGGGTGTCCAAGTCCCGCAAAAACGGGGGTTTACCGCCGTAGCCCTCGTCGAACGTCAGCCAGGCAAAGCGGATGCCGTTGGCGAGGGCCCGCCGGATCTGCTCCAGGGCGATCTCGTACTTGGGACGGTAGACCACCTCCTCGGGGATGCCGGCGGCGCGGCACCGGGCCCGGTCCTGGTGCCAGGTCTCGCGGGGCAGGTACAGGTCGCCGTCCAGGAGCGTGTGGAAGTCGCCGGCGGCATAGCCCAGGTGGACGCTGACGACGCAGTTGTCGGTCTTGCCGGTGGCGCCGCAGTGCTGCCGCTGGACGCAGGCGGTGTGGGTGCCCTTCTTGGGGAAACTGGTCTCGTCCAGGACGCCGATGGCGTCGGGACGGGCGTGGCGGCGGGCGACCCGCTGCTGGAGCCGGTCCCGCACCCGGGCCTCGTCCCAGCGGAACAGGCCGAGGAACTCGAACTCCTGGAGCGTCCGCGGCGGCGTGCCGGCGGCGTCGGCGACGGAAGCGACGCTCTTGCGCCGAAGGTCCGACAGTTGCCCCTCGACGTAGGTGTCGAGGTGGCGCCGGGTCGTGACCCGACCGAAACAGTCGTCGAACTCCTTCAGATACCGGGTCAAGGCGGGTCGCATCCTCAGAATCGTGTTCGCGTCCATGGCAACAGCCTCCTTCCAGGGAAAAGGTCCCCAGAAGGGTCCATGGCAACAGCCTCCTTCCAGGGAAAAGGTCCCCAGAAGGAGTTTCGGCCAATCGCCAGAGCCATCTTGAGCCTTTGTAGCGTAGTAGTATTAGGACCCCTGGGAGATCGGGCACTTCGGCAATCCACCGGCCGTCGTCTTCGCGCTCGACCTCGACGATCATCGGCTGCACCTCCTGCCCTGAGTATACCCGCGCCCTACCGACCGGACAACGGTTTCCCCTCGCCCAACGTCACAGGAAGGGCAGGCTCGGACTGCACAGCCCGGGTGTGGCAAGTCTTTCTGGCGGGCCGGGTTCTCTGTCACCGGAGAGCGAGCGCAGCGAGCGGTCGCCACGGCGCCCAGCCAGGGTCGAGGGGTCTCGCCGTTCGCTGTTTCGGACGGCGAGATTTCTCCGCTCGGTCGCCAAGGCGACCTCGGTCGAAATGACAGGCCCACCCAGCCCTGGGCCCAACCGCCCTGCCAGAAACCGTTGCCACAGCCGCGCCCTCGGCGCGATTCGCTTGACATCCTTCGCCTGCCCGGCCAGCATACCCCCTGCGGCAGCGCACGAGGAGGGGTCATGCCTTTCGACATCCATCGCGGCACGAACGTCTCGCACTGGCTCAGCCAGTCGGAGGCGCGGGGCGAAGCGCGGCGGCGGTACTTCACGCGCGGCGACGCCCAGCGGCTGGCCGACCTCGGCCTCGACCACCTGCGGATCCCCATCGACGAGGAACAGATGTGGGACGAGTCGGGCCACCGCCAGCGCGAGGCCTTCGACCTGCTCGACGCTTGCCTCCAGTGGTGCCGCGAACTCGGGCTCCGCGTCATCGTGGACCTGCATATCCTGCGGTCGCACCACTTCAACGATGCCGGGGCGCCGCGCCTCTTCACCGACCCGGCCGAGCCCGAGCGGTTCGCGCGTCTGTGGCGCGACCTCTCGGCCCACCTGCGGCACCGGCCCGACGGCGAGGTGGCGTACGAACTGCTGAACGAGGCGGTGGCACGCGACCCCGACGACTGGAACCTCGTGGCCCGCGCGGCGTACGACGCCGTCCGAGAGGAGGAACCCGAGCGCGTCATCGTCCTCGGGTCGAACCGGTGGAACTCGCCGCTCGCGTTCGAGGCCCTCGACGTGCCCCAGGCCGACGCGAACCTCGTCCTCACGTTCCACTATTACCTGCCTCATCACGCACTACCGGGCCCACTGGACGAAGACGGGGGCTTACGACGGGCCCGTTCACTACCCGGGCCAGCCCATCGCGCCGGGCGATTGGGACGCCCTGCCGGCCGACGTGAAGCAGTTGCTGGCCGAGCACAACGTCTTCTATAACGCCGCCGTGATGGAGCGGGACCTCGCGCAGCCGATGGCCGTCCGCAAACGCACGGGGCTGGCGATCTACTGCGGCGAGTTCGGCTGCATCAACCGGTGCCCCGACCCCGTCCGTGTGGCGTGGTACAGGGACTTCCGAAGCGTGCTCG
>Ga0111218_1068_pt1 | contig 20731 bp, 14 predicted proteins | sample DeeMarSWOR152_54_FD_80369 | JGI IMG/M metagenome (GOLD analysis project Ga0111218, IMG submission 80369) | Planctomycetes bacterium DG_20 | reverse complement strand
CACCCACGAGTGCCCTTTGACGGCGCCGCTGCTGGGATCGATGAACTGGATGCCGCCGCGGCCCACCATCATCCATCGAACGGTCGCCTTGTTCCGGTAACAGCGATGGTGCCCCCATGCCTTTTGGGCGGATATCGTGGCAGTGATCTTGCCGGTTTTCAGGTCGCGTCCCTGCGTGAAGCCGGGGTCGCTGCCGCCGCGCAGGTTGCCAACCCACACCACGCCGTCAATCACGAAAATGTCCAGCGGGACGTTGTAATTCTCGAAGGAGGGCGCGCGCCAGAGCCCCTTCCCATCATCGAGAGCGAATGCGACCATCTCTCCGTCCTGTCTTTCGTCCCTGCCTCCGCTGGAGACGACCCACTTGCTGCCCTGGGCCGGCGGCGATTTGTCCACATTGTCGCTTGCCGCGCGGTCGACGGTCAGCACAACTCCGTCGTGGATGACCAGGGTGGGCGTGGACCAGGAGAACCGGCTCCTCGCGACCGGGCGCTGGCTGCGCCACAGCTCCTTGCCTTCGAAGGCATCGAGACAGACCACATGAGAGACAGTCTGAAGGCAGACCCTTCCGTCGTCGACCGCCATGGTCGTGGGCATAATCGCGCCGGATGCCTTGAATTCCCGCTTCCAGAGCAACTCACCGGTACCGGTCTTTATCGCGACGAGCCGCGGGATTCCGTACATGGGGACCGCCTCGCGCGGAAAGCGATACCAGATCTCCAGCGACGGGGAAATCCGGTTGATCCACATCTTCCGCTCCTCGTGTTGAGCGGCGGTCATGTCGTCGGCGAGCACATAGAGCACCCCATCGGTCAGAAGCAGTTCGCGAGCGCCGCCGGTGCCGGCAAGGGTCGTGAGCGGCTTTCCGGTCGAGGCATCGAGGACGGTAACCGGTTCCCCGTAACCGAGGGAGACGTAGACCCGGTCGACCGTTGCCACCATGCGCCGCCCGATCTCCGGTGGGCCGCTGCGAAAACCCCGAAGGTGGGATTCCCAGTTCGTTATGGGGCGCTGCCATAGCAGCACGCCGCTGAAGGCGTCCCTGGCCACCAGCTTCCATTCCGGCGGCAAGTAGACCGAGCTGATGGGGCCCTCGTCGATGATGTAGAAGACCCTTCCGCCGGCCGTAACCATGGCGCTCATGCTGGCGACGTGCTCGTGGCTCCTGGCATACGCAGGTCCGCACGACCAGCGTGTCATTCGATACGGCGTTGTTCGAGGCATCGTAGAGGTAGTGGGTCCACTCGTCCAGTTCCGCGGGCCAGGGCTTGCGCGTGATCTCGATTTTCTCCTTCCGAGCATCCGCGATGACTCCCAACGGGGCCAGAACCCGCGTCACTTCGTCTCTGAAAATCTCCCCCGCGTCACCCGTGACGACAATCATGTTGACCAGGTTGTCTACGTACGGCAGTCGCGATCCCTCCAATCGGGCTGCGGTGATGGAGCCGTAAAGCCCCTTTTCCTCCAAGCACCTCCTGGCATCGGCGACCTTTCCAGGATCGCGATCCAGGCCCTGGACCAGGTACGAACTGCCTGCCCGCAACTGGGCCAGCAGCGCCGGGCTGTCGCAGCCGATCACGACAACCAGCCCCCCCTTGGCACCCGAAGCATCAAGGATCCGCCTGGCGTCCTGGGCCCTTGCCTCGGGAAGAAACGTGGCGAGTAGTCCAAGTGCGGTAAGAAGGGCCATCGAAGCGGTTCTCTTCATGTCAGTTCTCTTGTGTGGGCGCCCCGACTTCCCCGGACGGCAAGCGATCAGACCTCGGCGGCAGCAGGTTGACCGCCGGGCTGTCTCTCGCTCTGAAGCGGTCAATCGACCCTCATCCGCTTGATCGCGTCGCTGTCGTACGCTCTTGCGCAGAACTCGGCAAGAAGCGCCCGATCATCCAGGGTGTACGTCACGTCACCCGAGAGCGTCTTGATGTTGGCATCGATCTCCTCTTTCAGACGCATGCCGATCGTGAGGAGATGAATCCGCTTGTCCTGCAGCACATAGCGGATTGCGGCGGCGGGTAGTTGCTTGAGGCGTTCCTTGTCGAACCCCGGCACGACGTATCCCGACCAGACGCCGAGCACGCCTCCACCGACGACCTTCATCGCGGCGATGCCCATGCCGCGTTCATGGGCCTTCGCCACGCACGCGTTGCGCAGTTCGACCATTCTGGCCGAGAACACCTGATCGTATCCTCTGGGGATATAGCCGTACGACAACATGCACTGATCGAACCCGCCGGAGGAGATCAGGGCCAACGCCTTGTCGAAATAGGAGTGTGCCGAGAACCCAAGGAACTTCGCGATCCCTTCATCGCGCAACTTGACCAGTTCGGCGTGGACCTTCATCGCCTGTTCGACGCTCATCTGCTCGAGTCCCGGCGTACCGTGAATCAGGATGGCATCGAGATAGTCGGTCTGGAGTTCCTTGAGCGATTTCTCCACAGCGCCGCGGACCTCGGCAGGGTCTGTCGTCTCGACCTTGGTGACGAGGTAGACCTTGTCGCGGATGCCCTTGAGTCCTTCGCCGAGAATCGCCTGGCTTTCCATGTAGTTGCCGGCCGTGTCGAAATACCGCACGCCGCGGTCGTAGACGGTGCGGACGAGTCTCACGCGGTCTTCGGTCGAGAGCGGATTGGCCCAAACCTTGACCAATGCGGCTCCGCCGTAGCCGAGGATGGGCAGCGTGCGGCCGGTTTTGCCGAACGGACGGGCGGGGATCGCGCCGGCCCGGTTCCTCGGCTTGCTCGCCGTCGAAGCCCCCGAAGCCATGCCGGCGGGAATGGCGGCGGCTATGGCTGCACTCTTCAGGAACTCGCGTCGGCCCAGTTTGTCCTTCATCGGTTCGGCTCCCTGAATCGTCTACTTGGGCGCCTTCTCGCCGTGGGGATACCTGTAGTCGGCGCGCGGGTTCGTCGACACTCGCACCGTGGACCCGTCCTTCAATGTGTACAGGTAGAGTCCACCCTTCCCGGTCTCGTAGGAGTGGTACACCACCGCGGCCTCGCCCTTGGTCCAGCGCGGGTAGGCATACCAGATCGGCCTCCCTTCCTCGTTGGCAATCGCCTTGAAGTTTGTGATCGTGCGCTTGTTCGCATCGAAATCCGCGATGTAGAGCGTGCGCCCCGGGTCCTTGTACTCGAATCCCGTCTGGTACTCGAAACAAACCCGCTTCTCGCTCGGCGAGACACTGACACGATCCAGCAGCCCCTTCTTCGCCAACTCGCAGTCGATACGTTCGTAGCGGGATTCGCCTCCGGGCTTGGGCGTCATGAGGAAGTAGCCCCAGCCCTGCTTCGGGTGTGAGCACTGCACGAGAATTCTGCCGTCCACGAGACACGTGTATGCCCAGGTGTGATAGCGCCTGTCGCTGATGGCGAGCTCCTGGCCGGGACGATTGCCCACCTTGCTCTGCATCACGAAGAAGCCGCCCGTCTCCGGGTTCTTCCGGTTCCAGATGGGCGTGTTCAGTCCGTCTCGCGTCCAGGTCTGATTGAAATCCGTGTGTGTACCGTCGGTCAACTGGTGGAAGCCCGTGCCGTCAACCTTGACCACGCAGATTGCGGTCTTCCAGTTGGTCACGACAGGGGCATTCTTCACTCTGCGAAAGAAGACGAGCATGTCGCCGGTCTTCGACCAGGATGGTTTAAAGTCCTCCTGTCCCTTGACGGGTGGCACGGTGATCGGCTTTCCCTCCGGCGTGCCGAGCACATTGACATAGATTTTGCCGTTGGCGTAATACGAGCAGCGCAGGCCAAGGGCGGCGACCTCCTGGACGCTGCCGACCGGCTTCTCGCCGGGGGCGGGCGCCGCCGCAGGTTTGGGCCCTGCCCTGCCGCCGTGCTCGCGGAGGAGGGCGGCGATCGTGGGCCGCGCGGCCTCGATTCTCTTCAGTTCCAGTTCCATCCCGATGGCCTTGGCAATGGCGACGTAGAGTTCGCCCAGCCCTTCGCTCCACGGCCCGGCCACCGCATCGAGCGGCGTTTCCGACCTCTGGTTCAGGGCGTTGATGTCCGCGCCCTTGTCGAGGAGCAGTTCCACGGTTTCGGCATGACAGAAGAAGGCCGCCGCGTGCAGGGCGGTCGCCCCGTCTTCGCCGTTGGTGATCTTGACGTCGGCGCCCCTCTCGATGAGCAGTTCGGCCGCTTCAGTCCGGCCGAAGAGAGCCGCCACGAACAAGGGGGTTATGCCGGACTCGCCTTGGGTTTTCACGTTCGCGGCGGCCGACAGATTCCGCTTGATGGCTTCGACGTTGCCCTTCGCGGCGGCCGCCCATATGTCGACGGTTGGCGCAGCGGTTCTCGGTGGTGCTTGCGCTTGCGCACATACTGCGAGAAGTGCGACAGCGAGAGTCCATGCGGTGAGTTCCTTCATCGTAAGTCTCCTGTCCGTTGCCGGTCCTCTGTTCGGATGTCCTGCCTGGCCCAAACGACCGATGAGCCCGGGGCCACAGCTTGAGGAATCGTACGGCGTCATTGCAGCCCTGTTTCCTCCTGGTGCTCCATTGCGCTCTTTCCGCCCTTCTTTCGGAGGAGTTCGGCGATTGTGAGTTTAGCCTTCCTCTCGGACTGCGGATCATAGTCGGTCGCATCCAAGGGCGTGAACCCGTGGTTGTCCTTGGCATTGACGTCCGCCCCGGCGTCAATCAATCGCCTGGCCATTTCGATGCGGCCCAAGGCCGCCGCCCAGTGCAGCGGCGTTCCGCCATGTTCGTCCCTGGCCTTGGCGTTGAGATTCGCTCGTTTCCCGATAAGGAATTGGGCGACCTCCCCCTGATCGCACAGGACAGCCAGGTGCAGAGGCGTGGCTCCCGATGCGGGAATCCCGGGTGCAATGAAGGTCGCGTCAATTTCTGCTCCCGCGGCAAGATGGCGTTTGACGGCTTCCAAGTTGCCTTGCGACGCAGCCGTCCAGATATCCATGATGGGTAACTGCGGCGGCTCCGTTGTCGGCCGCGGCGGAATCGCCGCTGTCGTGGTCGGCAGCAGTTCGACGCTGGCGATGCTCAGCCCTGCGTCCACGTTGTAGGTGCAGCACCACACGTCGACGAGTTCCAGGCCGACAGGCAAATCCGGGAATTCCTTTTCCTGCGGATGAAACTCCTCGAGCCGCAGGTCAATCTCCAGGGCATCGTCCGCCTCCGGCAGAACTTCGAGTTTTCGCGCGGCCACGTACTTCCCTGCGAAGCCGCCTTTGACGTGTTTCGTCGTCAGACCGAAGAAAACCTCTCCCGACGTCTCGATCCGGCCGCGAATCCGGAACCCCCCGCCGGAGGTGAGCACCACGGGAGGGGCCGGGCCGCGAGACACCGAGAGCGCCGCCAGGTGAAGCGTGATCCGTTTCTTCTGGAAATCCAGGAGCATCGGGGCGGTTCGCAAGGTGCCGTTGGTCCCCGCGCCGCCAGGTACCCATTCTCCGTATGCGGCGCCCGAGGGCAGGCTGCTCTGCCACGAGCGAACGGACTCGGGCTGACGTCCTACTTCGAGATTCTTCAGGCCACTCGCCGACACGACAACCTGATGGTCCGCTGCGACGTCCGCCACGCTTCCATCCGCCAGCCGCGTCACGCGGACCCGACCCTCGTTCACACGAAGCGTCGTCGACGTCTGCTGGGCGTCCACATTCAGTTGGGTGCCCAGCACTTCCAGCCTTGCGGTCGGCGTATGGATCAGCATCGGCCGACCATGCGGCTGCGGGGCGACGCTGGCAGACACGCTTCCTTCGCGCAATCGACTGTCCCGAAACGGTCACCGTCGACCCATCGCGGAACGTCAGCACGGCCCACGAATCGGCGGAGGGCGATTCCAGGGTGCCTCCGCGCAAGGAACTGCCGACTCCAAGATCGCGAACGACTCGTCCGCCGTCACCCGTCCACTGCAGAGCCCCGTTCATTTCGGTAATTGTCGCAATCTCCGGTTCAGCATTTGGGCGTAACAGGTAAACGCCCGCGATCAGCACAACGACAGCGGCCGCGACGGCCGCCCACGACCGCCCGGCGAGACGGGTCGTTGGGCCTCGAGGCGCGTTATCGGAGTCCCGCCGGCTGCTTGCCAAGTCGGTCTGCGCCGGCGCATCTGCCTCGACGTCGTAAGCGAATTGACGTCTCAGGGCCGAGTGCAGATTCAGCCGGTGCAGATAGAGTCTGCGATCCTCAGCATTGGCCAGCAGGCGGGCGTGCAATTCCCGCTTCTGCCCGTCAGATGCCGTTCCCTGCAACACCTGCTCAGTCAACTCAACCAGTGGCGTGGCCCCAGCCGATTCTTGTTCGTCCATCGTCACACCCCATCAAGCCCCAGGGTTTGCCGGACACACAATGACAAGGCGGTGCGGATTCTTGCGAGGTGTTTCCGAACGGCATTCGGTGTCCGCCCGACACGCTCGGCGTACGCTTTGATCGTCGAGCCCTCCCGATAGCACCCGGAGAGTACTCCGCGATCCCTCGAATCGAGCCTCGCCACGCAATGGACAAGCACGCGGCGTTCTTCCTCCAGTTGGGCTGCATGCTGCGCGGCGTCATCCGCCAGGAGGCGGACGAGTTCGTCACTGAAGAAATGCCGGTCCCGCTGCCTCTTGCGCCGGAAATTCATGGCCTCGAATCGCGCAATCTGGAACGCCCAGTTGCGGAAACTGGTTCCGGTCTCGAACTGGCCGAACTTCTTCCACATGGCCATGCTGGTTTCCTGCATCACCACTTCTGCGTCGTCCAGATTGGCGAGCAGCGACGCCAGGAACGAGTGGATCGCCGGTTCGTGCCGAACGAACAGGGCCATGAATTCTTCGTGTTTCGGGGCTTGCGAGAACGCACTCATTTCAGGTGACACGGCACTTGCGGCTGTTACTCGGCGCTCGGGGGCTTCCGCTCGCTTCTATAACGTCGCCACGCCCGCGAACAGGCCCGAAATTCTACGAAAAAACTCATCGCACGGCTGGCCCCATCGTGCGGAGACCCGGAAAGGACTGGGAATCCGGAGCAGATACCTCACTCGCCCTCCTCAGCAGGGCCATTCTGGCGACAGCGCCGTCCGCCCCAACTCATTCCGAGCTTTCAGTTTTTTGGGGGCCATGGACGGGCCCGGCAAATCCTCTCTCGTCACCGACGCTCTCACGAAGCCGGAAGCCTTCCGGATTATGCCACTTCACGGGTCAGCACTGAGCACGGTTCCGATCGAGGCGCGGAAAACCCAGGCCGTGTCGAGCGCCGGAAAGAAGTTCGCGTCGAATCCGGCGAAGTAGACGTGCCCGCCGGCGTCCTCCGGGAAGGGCGAGACCACGAAGGTCCGCGGAGCCACCAGCCTGGGTTTACCGGGCGCCCAGCGTCCGTTGACTTCCTTCAGCCGATAGCCTTGATCGGATTCCCGGATCAGGTACGAACCACCGGCATACCAGCCGAAAAACGTGTCGGGGCGATACGTCTTGTCCCTTCCGCCCCGCTCGATCCGGCCCTGCACACCCATGATGTGTACCGTGCGCCCCGTTGCGGGATCTCTGAGCGGCAACATGTCGCTGTAGGCGGCGATGATGCTGCCCGTGACGGCAGTCCCCCAGTTCTTCTCCAGCAGTTGCCGGATCTGCAATTCGACGGTCGCCTTGTGATCATCCCTCGGGTCGATGCGGACGATGCGGTCCGTATGCGAAAACAGAATCGACTCGCCGGATCCGTTCGGTGACGGCACGGCAGTCAGGCCGCGGATTCCGCCAAGTTCCCAGTGCTCGGGCGTGTTGTCGGAGTAGACCTTTTCCCAGACGGGAGACGGCCCGTCCTTGCGACGGTAGACCGAGACGCCGGCCGAGGCATAGAGGCTGCCGTTGGCCTCGGCGAACGCCATCGGCCGGATGCTCACCGGCCCGAGTTCCGCTTTCCCGCCCCAGCGGACCTTGCCGGGCTGCTTGGCGTCGAAGACGCCGCTGTAGATGCCCAAGGCGCCGGCGGCGATGAAGATGCGGTCCACGCCGGTCTGCCGATCGCGATGGACGACCAGGGCGCGCGTCGAGCGTCGGTACTTCGGGTCGCCCTCCAGCGTCGTCTTCACCCAGGTGTTACGGGCGTCATCGCGCGTCCAGATGTTGGTCTGACGGTGACCGCCCTGGATATCCGATGCCGCCAGCAGCAGATTCACGGGTGCCGCAAGTGCCTTGCCGTCGGCGCCCGTCGTGAACGTCACGGACTCCAGCACCGTCACGCGCAGATACGGCGGCCCGAGGGCCAGGTCCACCTTCCAGGTTCCATCTCGTGAATCCAGAACGAGCACCTGAGACCAGGGAATTATCTCGTTTCCCCGCGTGTCCATCCAGTAGCCATTGCCGGCATACAATCGGCCCTTGTGCGCGGCCAGATGCACAATCTCGGTGCCCCGGATCGGCTTGCCGGTGGACTCATCGATCATGCCCGCTTTGAAGGATTGTTGCCACCCGCCGGCGGCTTGGGATTGGACACAAGTTGCAGCCGTGCAGATGAGTGTAAGCAGAAGAATCGGAAGAACTCTTTTCACTTTGCTGCGCCCCCCTTGGCCGTCACTTCGTCCGGGGATTTGCGGCCGCCTTTCCCAGCCTTCGCATCCGCGGCTCGCCTCTGCTGCTTCAAAAGCACGTCCACCGGCAACGCCACGATGTTGTCGAACCAGGCCGGGACGCGATGCGCACGAACGCCGATTGCCCCGGAGAGGATCGGTTCGTTTTCGTCCGTGACATCGATGCGCAGGCCACGGTCCGGGTCGGCCGAGGGGTGCATGCGGTTCAGCCACACGCGGATCCGAGGGCCCTCGACCGCCACGCGGATCTGGTTCCACACACCCGGCAGCACTCTGCAGTCCAGCCCTCCAAGGTCGAACTCGGCCAGCGGCTGCCAGTTGTTCTCCATTTTGCCGAGGTGCAGTTTGCGAGTGTCGAGGCCGACGTAGTAACCGCGCATCTGGTCATAGCCGGGCCCCGCATCGCCCGCGCGAAAGATCAGCCCGGCGTTGCCCCCTTGTTCGGACTTGAGCATCACCCGGCCTTCGAGCACGTAGTCGGTCCACTTCGAATCGCCGGCGACCATCTTCATCCCGGGCTCCAACGCAAGGTACCCACTTTCGCCCTGGCTGCCGCCGCCGTACGAGGTCCAACCGGGACGCGTCGGCGGCGGCGGGGCGTCCTGGAAATCGTCGAAGAACATGGCCCGCGGCCGACCGGTCACGTAGCGGCGCACGGCCTCGGCCTCGGCCAACGAAACGAGCGTGGCATCCGGCCACATCAGGCCGCACCAGGGCACGGTTGGCTCGGGGGCGTCCCGCTTGTCAACCCAGTGCCACCGGCAGTTCGAGTTGCCCACCATCAATTCCCAGCACAGATAGACACCGGGCGTGGACCTGCCGGATGCGCGGCGACGCTCCAGCCAGTTCAGCACCTCGCAAGGCTCGCCATTGCTCCGTTTCGGCGCGTTCCAGCGCGCGCCCGCTTCCGTGAAGACCGTCCCCTTCTTTGTGTTCGCGTTGGCCAGCCTGTCCCAGGCGGACGGATTCCAATGGTAGATGTGAGCGTCAACGATGTCCGTCACGTCGGTGTCGCTCCAGCCCTCCTTGCCCTTGTGGCAATTGAGCACGGGCTGGACTGGTTCGACTTCCTTGGCCCACTGGTATCCTGCCGCGCTCAGCCGCCTGCTGTATTGCGCTCCCGGGGCCGGCTCGTTGAAGATTTCCCAGAAGAGAACCCGTTTGTCCGTGCGGTGGGCGCGAATCACCTCCTGCACGTACGGCTTGAACTTCTCCAGGTCCTCCGGATCGCGTTCCCGCTTCTGTGGACACCACGCCCATCGGCCATTGTGCCAGCCCTTCACGGGCGTGGTCGGCCTATCGAGAAAGATGCCGTCTTCCCGGTGACAATCATCGAAGAAGACGAAGCCCGGCCTGATCCCGTGTTTTTCGCAAATCGCCAGGAACTTCTCCAGATTGGCCAGGAAGACCTCCCTTTCCTCGTCGAAGTTGATGTTGTGCAGGTAGACGCGCAGCGTCGCGATTCCGAAATGCGCTTGCGCCGCTGCCAGTTCTTTTTCCACGACCTCCGGCCGGAAATCGTGCCAGAACTGCACCTGGTTCACGGCATAGGCCGGGGTGTAGTTGGCGCCGACCAGCCCGTCGGTCGGCGGCTTGGGATTGGCGTCGTACACTTCATCTTCGCCCGCGACCCGTCCGTCCGCGGCCGCAAGCAAGGCGGCAGCCATGATGAGTGCGCATGCTCTCTTCGCAGGAAAACGGCGTCTATCGATGCGCTTCGCGGACACGAGAATCTCCCCTCTGTTGCCTTGCATGATGGGGGCCCTTCCATCGCCTTGACTGAGGGGAATATCCATACGGTTCCAGGCTTCCTCGCAACGGGACCCGGCTGGTCAGTCCACAATCGCCTCGTACACCAGCGGCTTCACCGCGTTCTGCAACTGCGGCGAAAACGGCATCAACTGCGACAAGGCCACGACAGCCAAGTCGTCTCTCGGTGAGATCCAGAAATGCGTGCTGGCCGCGCCGCCCCAGCCGTATTCACCCACGTGAGCGGTGGAGCCTCCGCCCTGAGTCTGCACAGAGAAGCCCAGGCCGAACCCGTTCTTGCCGCCCCAATAAACGTCCTGCGGCAACTGGTTCTTCGTCATCATGTCGACGGTTTCGGCTTTCAACACCCGCGCGCCGAACAGCTCTCCTTTGTTGATCAGCATCTGGCAGAACCGCATGTAGTCCCGGGCGGTTGAAACCAGCCCGCCTCCGCCGGACAGGAAGCTCGGCGGCATCAGGTAGTGGCTGGCGTTGAATTTTTCTTTTACTTTCAAGCCCTCCGACCCGGGCGAATAACAGGATGAAAAACGATCCACTTTTGCCTTGGGGACAAAAAACGCCGTATCCCTCATGTCCAGCGGCCTGAAGATCCGCTCCTGGAAAAACACGTCCAGTTTCCTGCCCGACACTTTCTCCACCAGGCATCCCAGGACATCCGTCGAGACACTGTAATGCCATCGGGTTCCCGGCTGATGCATCAGCGGTATCCTGCCCAGTTTCTCCACCATCGACTGGAGATCCCGACTGCCGATAATCCGCTCCTTCTTGTAGATCTGATCGACCGGCGAATTCCCGAAAATCCCGTACGTCAACCCCGACGTATGGCGCATCAGATCTCGTACCGTGACCTTGCGATCCGGCTCCACCGGTTGGGCGGCATGATAGACCTTCAACCCCTTCAGCTCCGGAACATACTTCTCCACCGGTTCATCCAGTTTGAGCCTACTCTCGTCATAGAGTGTCATCGCCGCCACGGTCGTGATGGGCTTCGACATCGAATAGAATCGCATGATCGTGTCTTTTTCGACGGGCATGTTCTCATCGAGATCCCGCAGTCCGTACGTCTCGAAATGCACGATCCTGCCCCTGCGAGCCACCACCGTGATCGCCCCGGCGATTTTCCGGTCATCGACCATCTCCTGGATTTTGGATTTGACCTTCGCCAGCCTTTCGTCGGACATGCCCACTTCTTCCGGCTTCGCCCGTGGAATCTCCCCTGCCCATCCCTGCAAAGCCAGCATGCACGCGACGGCAAAGGCCGCCGCCCGGTTTTTCACTACCTTCATGACAACCTCTCCTCTTCTCTACGCCCCCATTCATGAGAACGCGTGGGCCTGGCCACATCAATGCCCGGCGCACTGGCGCGATATTCACAGCGCAGTTCCCTCACGCCAACGTTACCGCCAGCCATAGCCGCGCGCTCACCCGGAGCCCGCATCATGCACGCCGCCAAAGTGATGGCCGACCATTTCATCTTGCGCCTTTTATCACTTCATCCAAAACGGCGCGGTGGCAAACCAGCCCGCGGTGCCGGCCAGAATGCCGTAGTGGCTGACTTCGGACGGCGCGATGCCCGCGGCGTGCAGCACCGGCCCCACAAACAACGCGCCCAGGGCTGCGAGCGAGACGACTATCAAAACTTTTCTCATGATTCTCCTCCCAATGCAACAGGGCCCTGCGTAAGTTTGCTTGCGAGCAGATAGATCACACCGGAGAGCAGCCAGCCCGGCAGACAGAGGAAGAATTCCTGGATGCCCAGATAGTACCACAAGCCAACGCAAATCAGCAACGAGAGGATCCACGCCAGGACGGGCGGCCAATGAAGTCGCTTGCCGGCCCGCTCGGCGTAGAAGCCGACCATTCCCAGCCGCTTCATCAGGTAGTGATCGGCGAAAATCACCGCGCCCATCGGCATGAGGACCAGCCCGTAGAGCATCGCCACGCTGAGGAACTTGTTGCACAGCCCGGGGAAAACGGCGATGACACAGGCCACGGCCCCGGCGACGAGGGTAACCCGGACCCGCGACCACTTCGGGCGGACCGATTGAAACGCCAGGCCCGCCCGGTAGATCACCGGATTGGCGGTGGTCCAGCCGGCGAACAGCACCAGGAGGATTCCCGCAACCCCTGCCACGCGATAGGCCATCGGCCCGGGCACAACGCTGGTATCGGTCGGGTCGTGGTTCAGTTGTACCGCGTATAGGAGTCCGGCCGTGATCCAGGCGACGTAGTGGCCCAGGTACATCCCCGCCGCGGAAGCCAGCCCGTAACGTGCCTTGCGTGCGTAGCGGAAGACCGTCAGGTCGCCCATCCCCAGGTGCCACGCCATGTTGCCGAACCAGGCGAAGCAGACCATGTGCCAGAAGGTGAACTGCACGTGGCCTTCCGCGGCCTTGCCGTCCCACACCTCGTTGGCCACGCGCCAGAAATCGCCCAGCGACCGGACGCCCAACTCCGGGAGCGCGGCGATGCCAAAGACGAGGAACATGACGACCATCCACGGCGCCGCGATGTTGGCAAAGCGCACCACCGCGTCGTATCCCTTGGCGGCGACCACCGCGATCACCGCCCCCATGGCCACGATCACCACGACCATGCCGACGCTGTTGGGGGCCCAGTCGGTCAACTTGGGAACCGGCAGATTCAGCGGCACAAACAGAGCCGTGGCCGACACATAGATGAAGGCTCCCGCCAGGCAGCACCAGAGGATCCCGTTGGCCACATTGTAGATGTCGATGATGCCCGGTCCGCCGATCTTCTCCAACTGGTAGTAGAGCGTCAAACGCCGCTTCACGGCGATCGGCGCGGTGATCAAGGTCCAACTCAACACGGCCAGGAGATTGCCCAGCAGCAGCCCGACCAGCACATCAAAGGCACTGACGCCGGCGGCGACAAACAGCGGCCCGATCAGCAGTTCGGTCGCAGCGACGTGCTCGCTGGCAAACAGGCCAAGGAAACTGCCGATCCCCTTGGTCTTGCCCTCGGGAACCGGTTCGCGTTCGTATTCGTTGACGGCGAAACCGCTTTCTTTCTGAGAAATGTCATCAGCGTGACTCATGTCCACCACCCTTAGGATAATCCGCTGTTACCATTTTCCGACGCGATTGAGCACCTCGGGCTGATCTTTCGGCTCGGCGGGCACCCAGAGCATGATCCCCGTAGGGTCCACCTTCGCCATGAATTCCTCGATTTCGTCCAGTTCGAGATCGACGATTACGCTCTTGCCGGCTTGCCGGATCTTCTGGATCAGCGGCACCCACTGCATGATCGGCTGGTGCGGGCCGTACCCTTGCGCCCACTGCACCGCCACCAGGTTCGGCAGCCCCAGGATCGAGTCGACGTGCCTGGCCACGCCGGGGCCGTCCATGTGAAACACGTTGTGCCGGAACAGTTCCGCCTCCCGGCGAAGGATGGGCATGCAGAACTCGTCGAAGTGCTCCGCCCGGATGTTGGTCGCGAAGTCGCAGGCCAGCACGTTGAACGTCTCGAAACTGGGCAGGTTCATCCAGGTGACCGATAGTTGCCCGTGGGCCTTGAGCACAGCGTCGAAGTGGCGGTACACCTTCGGGTATTCGGCGAACGCCAGGTCGATCAGACGTTTGATCTGCTCCGGATGCGTCAGCAGATCGAGGCACATGCGCTCCATGCCGCGCAAGCCCATCGTGCAGTCGATGCCGGCGTACATGTCGGTGTAGCCGACCAGGAACTCTCCTTCGGCCGCTTCCAGCGCCCGGCGCGTCAGGGCCGCCACCGTGAGGAAATACTCGTTCTCCCATTGGACGCGAAGATCGGGCAGGCGCTCAAGGTCGTCGACGCACGGGCGCGTCCAGGCCGTGACGTCGTCGAACACGGCCTCCTGGCCCAGGAACAGGTTGCGCTCCTCGGCCGTCTTCCACGGTCCTTCGACGGTGCGGTGACGCTCGTACTCGACGTTGTGGTGATGAAACCGCACCGGCGGCCGGTCGACGAGCCTCTGCTCGTACCAGGCGTAGATCCGCGCCATGCACTCGTCGAAGTCGGGCTTGCACCGGAAGAGGCGCGAGGGAGTGGTAGGAACACTCATCGCTTCGTCCGTTCAGGCACGTAGATTCTTGGGGGAAGCCGGAATCCACTGACGACTAGCAGGCCGCTAAAAAACTCCGATTTGTGAATTGACGTATTGTCACAGGTGCGCTATGATGCCGGGCGGTCCACGAACAGGAGGATTCGCGATGCGCGGACGCCCCGACACCCAGCCCTCGATGTTCCTGATGATCAACCTCGAAGAGCGGGTCCCCGAGGACCATCCCCTCCGGCCCGTCAAACGCCAATGCGAGACGATCCTGCGGGCCATGAGCCGCGACTTCAACCGGGCCTACAGCCGTCTGGGCCGCCATTCCATCCCGCCCGAGCAGCTCCTGAAGGCCATGCTGCTTCAGAGCCTGTACTCGATCCCCAGCGAAGCGAGGTTGATGGAGCACATCGACTTCAACCTCCTGTTCCGCTGGTTCCTGGACCTGGGCGACGGCCCGGTCTGGACCCCGGAGGTCTTCTCGATGAACCGGGAGCGGTTCGCCGAGCACAACCTGGTCGGCAAGTTCTTCGACCGCGTGGTGGCCGAGGCCCTGGCCGAGGAACTGGCCAGCGAGGACCACTTCACGGTTGACGGCACGCTGATCCAATCGTGGGCGTCGCTGAAGAGCCTGGAGCCGCGTGACGGTGACGCCGACGCCCCTGACCGCGACGACGACCCCGGCAACCCGTCGGTCAACTTCCGGGGGCAGAAACGGTCCAACGCCACGCACGTCTCCCGCACGGACCCGGAGGCCCGCCTGATGCGCAAGGGCAAGGGCAAGGAGGCGCTGCTCTCCCACTCCGGGCACGTCGTGATGGAGAACCGTAGCGGCCTGATCCTGGCGGCCGAGGTCGATGCCGCCGATGGCCGGGCAGAACGCCGGGCGGCCAAACGCCTGCTCACGCACGTGCGGAAGCGGCATGGCGTGACGCCGAAGACGACGGGGCTGGACGCCGGGTACGACGACGGGGCGTTTCTGGACGAGTTGGAGTCGGACCTGGGGGTGGTGCCCCACGTCCCGACCCGCAAGGGCAAGATTGTGGCCACCGACCCCGGCGGCGAGGCGCGGCGTCGGGCCCGCCGACGCAAGGCGACTGAAGGCTATCGGCTGAGCCAGCGGATCCGGAAGCGCGTGGAGGAGATCTTCGGCTGGCTCAAGACGGTGGCCGGGCAGGCCCGGACGCGGTTCGTGGGCCGATGGAAGATTCGCCAGTCGTTCACCATGGCGGCCGCGGCGTACAACCTGCTGCGGATGGTCCGCCTGAGGGCGCCGCCAGCGGCCCAGGTGGCTGCCTGAGCCGCGCCCGATCGGTCGGCCGGCGCCTCGTCCGCCACGTCGGGCGGCGGGATCAGTCAGATTGGGGCTGGAAAGAACCATCAATCGCTCGATGAAAACAGATTCTATCGCGTTTGGCCGCATTCTTTAGCGGCCTGCTAGTGCCATTGGGGACGCTACCCATGTTTTCGCTCGGTGCTCAAGGTGCTGGACTCTTGCGTGGGCGGCCGCCCTGTCGCGGGGCCAGCCAGCGGCCGCTCAGCGCCTCCAGCCGGGGCACGAAGGCCGCGTCGCCCGCCGGGCGGCCCGGGCCCAGGATGGCGAGGCGCTACCGCTGCTGTTCTCGAGGCCGCACCTCAACTCGCCCGTCGCGCGCCATCAGGGCCGCAGTCTGCCGACGCCACTCCAGTGCGGTCCTGGCGCGGGCCAGGTCGATCGGGTTCAGGTCGTCGGTGATGACGACGCCCCCTGTCCGGTCGGCGTTGACCTCGCGGCGTGAGAGTTCGTAGGCCAACTCATCTGCGCCGCCGCTGCCGCCCGCTTGCCGCCATAGCGGCAGCAGTTCCATCTGCCGCTGGAGTGCGAACACGATGATCACCTGGACGGCAGAGACCTCGTCCCCGGTGCGGAAGGCCCGCAGCCTATCCCGGCCGAACACCGCTGTGAGCGTGCGGAACAGCGAATCCGTTACGAAGTCGCCTTGCGGGCGGCCGATGAAGTTGATCGCAAGGAGGCCGTCGTCGGTGAGCCGGCGCTTGGCCAACTGGAAGAACTCCCGCGTGATCAGATGGAACGGGATCGTGTCGGAGTTATAGGCGTCCAGGACGATGAAATCCACCGGGTCGTCCTGGCCGGTCAGGTACTGGCGTCCGTCCTGGATCACGACATGGCCCGGCGGGCCCTTGGCCGCCTCATGCTGTGCCCGATGGGCCTCGCCGGCCCGCGCGAGGTGCGCTTCCATCAGCGGCGATTCGCGCCGGGGAAAGCGCGACAGGTCCACCGGGTGGCGCCTCCCGTCCGGGTAGCAGATCGCGCCACGGTAACCGAAGTAGGCCCTGGCGAGTTCGGCCACCTTGACGTCGATCTCGACAGCCGTCCAGTCGGCCTCGTAGAACTCCATGACGCGTGGAAACATGCCTCCGGCCAGGCCGATCAGAACACCTCGCCGACCGGCCGCCAGATCCGCGTAGAAGTAGGGCAGCAGTTCCAGATAATAGCGGTCCGATTGCAGGATCGCGCCGGCGCCCACCAGGTCGATGTCCAGCGGCATGCCGGTCTGCATGATGCCGTTGACCATCAGCATGCGATAAAGTCCGCGGCCAGGCACGTCGCGCTGGATCACCCGCAGGTCGCCGTACGCGCTTTCGGTGTGCCACAACTCGCCCCCCACGGTCGGCTCATCGGGATGCGCCACCACCGGCAGTCCGGCTGCAAGAAGCAGAACGGCCGTCTTGCCGCGCGACGCGAGCGTCAGACCCAGTGCACCCAGGCCGATCAGCGCGCCCGCGCAGATCCACAGCGACGCCCGCGTCCCCAGGGTCGGGATCATCCACAGGCTGACCACCAGCACACCCCCGACGCTGCCGACCGTGCTGAGCGCGTAGACGGCGCCGCTGGTCGAGCCGACGCCCTCAACCGTTCGTGCCCGCAGGCGGATCACGTACGGGCTGGCCATCGCCAACAGCGTCAGCGGCAGAAAAAAGATGACCAGGGCGCTGGCGATCGCCCCCCAGGCGAGCCCCAGCCAGTTGTCCAGCGGCACGAGCACGGCCGTCAGGAGAGGCACCAGCAGCGCGGAGCCGCCGGCCAGCATCACCAGCAGATAGAGCATCCATGCCCTCGGGACGCGGTCGGCCACTCTCCCGCCGACCGCGTAACCGACAGCCAGGCAGACCAGCGTCACGCTCAGCAGCGCAGCCCAAACGTAGAGACTGCTGCCGTAGTGCGTCCCGATGACGCGTGTTCCCAGCACCTCAAGGGCCAGCACCGTCGCTCCGGTGACGGTCACGAGGACGAGCAGGAACCCTCCGCCGACGCGCGAGGCCCTGTTCCCGCCGTTGTCGTTCATCGCCGTGCCTCGGACGCCCTGCCCCGCCCACCGTCCGGATTCGTCACTACCCCGACAGCGCCACTTGCGCCAAGAGCCGCTCCGCCACAACTCAGGCGCAGGCCGCCAAAAGGCCGTAGCGCGGGGGTTTATCCCCCCGGGCCGTCGTGCGCGGGGCACAAGGCCCCGCGCTGCGGCGCGTAAGTCTCGCTATCGCAAGAGGTTATGTTCATCGCCGTGCAACAAGTGGCGCTGTGGTGCTATTGTGCCCGGCCGGTCTCGGCCAGCGGCACGCTGCACACCCCGCCGTACGTCGCCAGCCACAGTGTCCCACCGGCCTTATCCTCGCAGAGAACGACCGGCCGGAAGATGCCTTTGAGGAAGGCGATCCGCTTCTGGCCATCGTAGAGATAGTTGCCTTTCTCGCGACAGGTCAATGACGACGTGGCCGCTTCCACCTTCGCCGCACCCGCCGACCACCGCTCGCCGTCAAAGATGAGGGCGTCGGTGTCAGGCAACCTCTGGGTCAACCTCAAGGAAACGGGCAAGGTGACTTTGGTCTTCTCCGCGCGGACCGCCACACCGTTGTCATCCGCGGCGATGGTGACGACCTTCCTGCCCGGCACGACACCCACGAGTTCCAGGCGTCCCGATCGCCGGTCGAGCCGGCTGATCGTGCCGCCATCGCCGCCAAACCATACGGCCTCTTTCCCGGCTGCGGCCGCCGTCGCACGCCAGTAAAACCGGAAGTCCTCTCGGACAACGGGCCGATAGCGGTCGGCCCCGGCATCGTAGACGGACAGGCCGTTCTCGAAGATCACCCAGGTCCTGCCGGCCACCTCTTCGATACCCAACGGCGCGGGGTGGCCCTCGGCAAACACAACCTTGTGTCCGTGGGAATGGGAGATAAGCAGCAGTCCCGGCTGCTCGCCGCCGACGGCCAGTTCGTCGTTGCGGATGTCGAAGCGGCCGTCCCAGCGGCCGTCGGACTCGGCGGCCAGGCAGCCTGCCGACACGTAGTACCCGGCGTAGTAGCGCTCGGGGACCATCCGGTAAACACCCCAGACGCGGCAGCCGCACCCACAGAGTGCCTCGACGCTCTCCGGCCCGATCCGGTCAGGCCCGACCGTTCCCTGCTGGCCCATGACCCACCGGTGTTCGTCCTTCAGGCTCCCGCTCCTGATGAGCGTCCACCGACCGCTTTTCCAGTGGAGCAGCCCAAGGCCGGCGGCGTGCGGGCGCCAGCGTTTCACATGGGCCATTCCCGGATGGGCGCCCAGTTGGACCATCCTGTCGTAAAGCGTGCATGCGACCCAGACCTCGTCGCCACAAGGGAGGATGGCGCCGGCAAATCGGATGTCCACGTCGTCCACTTTCTCGGTGATCGTCCATTCGCCCGAGGCGACGTCCAGCCGGCTGACCCCGCCGCCGACGAGGGCTTCGACGTTGCTGTCGTAATCCGGCTGGCTGATGACGAAGATGGCCTGCGGCGTCGCGGCCATGCCGACGGGGCGGCCGGCGGCCGGTCCGTTACCGGACTTGAACGAATCCGTCTTGCCGGTCGCGGGGTCGTAACGGACGACGCCGTCGGTGGCCAGGGCCCAGACCGTTCGGCCCTGCGAGCCCGCCTCCCAGGTCTGGCCGCTGATCTGTTGCCACTGGCCAGCCGCCACGTCGAAGCCCAGCAGGCGGTCCATGCAGATCACGTAGAGGCCGTCATCGGTGGCAAAGATCGAGGGAAGCAGCGTGAGCACCTGGTTCCGCCACAGCGCTCCCCAGAAGCCGTGGCCGACGACCTGGGCCAACTGCGCCTGCCCGGGGAAGTCCGGCAGCCTCTGCCATTCGCGCCGGTCCGGGGCCAAACGCCATGCGCCCGCGTCGCTGACAAGCCACACGCCGCTGGGCCCCACCGCCAAGCGGCCGAGGTTGAACCGGACACCATCCAGAAGGCTGATCTTGCCGCTCTGTGGGTTTAGTCTTGCCAGCCCGCCTCGCGTTGCCAACCAGACGCCGTTCCCGACGGGCGCGATAGACTGTATCGGCCGATCCGGCAGACCGTCCGCCGGGCCGAACCGCCTGAGCACCTCGCCGGCAGCGCCGTCGATCTGGTAGAGACTATGGTCGGCTGCGGCCCAGAGGGTCTGTCTATCAACCGCATAGCAGAGGAGTTCGCCCTTACGGCTGAAGACCCGCGGATCAAGGACCGGCGTTTCACCGACGTCCTTGGGCACGGCGGATTCCTTCGCGGCCGGCATAAGAACCGAACTGAGGAGGCAGTGCCCCCGCCGCCACAACTCTTCCATGGCCTGCCGGACCTCGGGCGGCGCGGCCTCCTGCGGGTAAGCGGCTGACGTCAGAAGAAGCAAGACCAGGGGGAATGTTCCACGTGCCATGGCGCGACTCCCATTTGCCGTTGCGGCCGTCGGCAATCCGCGTGGGGAAGGAACCCCCGCAGACCGTTGCAGCGGCCGCTCCCCGGAGTTCGGAGATGCCGACGCCGCTGGCCGGTTCGAGTCCTCCGTCCTCTTATCACTTTATCCCTCGATGGGCGGCGATGGCGTCGGCCAATTTCCCCCGGAAGTCGCCCCACAGACGACCGGCTCGCGGTGTGCCTACAGAAAACGGGCCAGGCCGCTCGGTCCCTCCGAACGAACCTGGCCCGTGTATCCCCACGCCCGGCCCCGCAGCCGGCCTCGTTACCGGCGCAGGAATGCAAAAAGGGCCGCGCTCGCGCCGACGCGAGCCCGGCCCCGAATCGTCACACGGCCCCCCCAAACTCAGGAGCAGTATACATCACGAATGGAGGAAAGGCAAGTCGAAACGGCGATCCGCGTCCTCGAAGAAGACGTCCTCGCGCCGGTTGCCGCGCTGGGTGACGTGGTGCGCCACATCCGGCATCACCATCCGTGCCATGCGGGCCATGGCCCCGGCCCACCCGCCGCGCTGCCCCACGCAAGCGAAAAACATGGGTAGCGTCCCCAATGGCAGAACGGGATTGGGACGCTACCCAATGGCACTAGGATAAGGCTCGAAGCGGCTTCTGACGCCTGAGACAACCTGCGTGC
>Ga0111218_1014_pt1 | contig 22460 bp, 17 predicted proteins | sample DeeMarSWOR152_54_FD_80369 | JGI IMG/M metagenome (GOLD analysis project Ga0111218, IMG submission 80369) | Planctomycetes bacterium DG_20 | reverse complement strand
CGACGCCGGCGTCGCGCTCATCCTCGGAACGGCCAGTCCCACCGCAGGCGCGGCCACGAACGACGCCCTCGCTTGCGGCAACACCTCGGCCGAGGTCCGGTACCGCAAGCGGTGCCTGATGCCGCTCGACAAGAAGGTCTTTGCTGCGGGCCGCGAGGCCGTCGTCGCCGAATGCGCGGGGTGGCGGCTGGGCCTGGCGATCTGCTACGACATCCGCTTTCCCCGCGTCTTCGCGGAACTGGCGCGGGCGGGCGCCGACGCGTTTCTCGTCATCGCCCACATGGCTGGGCCCGACCCCGACGCCGGCACCAAGCCGACGGTGGTCCCCGCCCACTTCGCCGCCTGCGCCGCCGAGTGGGCCACGCCCACCCTCCTGGGCAACACGAGCGCCGACGACCGGTGGCTGAACTCCGGCTGCTGGGACGCCCGCGGCATCCGGACCGCCGACGGCGGCAGAGGCCTGCTCCTGGCCACCCTCACGCCGCGCGAGACGCTCGATCCCTGGTACACGACGTTCTTCGAGGGCTGACCCGACAGCCGACGGGCGGCACCCGCCGCCTGCCAAAATGGCACGCACGACATCGTTGCCGGGGCGCACCCCCGCCTGCATGGACTGAAAACGGCCCCGCAGGCGTGGCATGGCGTTTGCCCTCTCAGGGGAGCGGAGAGAGTGTACCCAGATGCCGGGGCACGCCCCGCCCCACGTGGACGGAGGGAGGCACACAGCATGGACCCGAATCGCCTGACGCAGAAATGCCAGGAGGCTTTGCACGACGCCCAGTCGCTGGCCGTCCGCCGCGGGCATCAGGAGGTGGACGTCGAGCACCTGCTGGCGGCGCTGGCCGACCAGCCCGAGGGCCTCTTGCCGAGGCTGCTGAACAAGATGGACGTGTCGCTCGACGCACTGCGGGCCGAACTCGGGCGGGAACTCGACCGCCGGCCGCAAGTCGGCGGTCCCGGCGCGCGCCCCGGCGGCGTGTACGTGACGCAGCGGTTGAACGAGGTCCTCGTTAAGGCCGAGGACGAGGCCAAGCGGCTCCGCGACGAGTACGTCTCGGTCGAGCACGTCGTCCTCGCGATCATCGATTCGGGGCGCGACTCGCCCGCCGGACGCATCCTGGGGCAGTTCGGCGTCACGCGCGAGGGGTTTCTGAAGGCCCTCTCGGAGGTTCGCGGCAGCCAGCGCATCACCAGCGCCAGCCCCGAGGGCACCTACGACGCGCTGAAGCGCTACGGCCGCGACCTAGTGGACGAGGCGCGCTCGGGGAAACTCGACCCCGTTATCGGCCGCGACGCCGAGATCCGCCGCGTCATCCGCATCCTCTCGCGCAAGACCAAGAACAACCCCGTCCTCATCGGCGAGCCGGGCGTCGGCAAGACCGCCATCGTCGAAGGCCTGGCGCAGCGGATCGTGCGCGGCGACGTGCCCGAGACGCTCAAGGACAAGACCCTGTTCGCCCTCGACATGGGCGCCTTGGTGGCCGGGGCGAAGTATCGCGGCGAGTTCGAGGAACGTCTCAAGGCCGTCCTCCAGGAGGTCAAGGAGTCCAACGGCCGCATCCTCATGTTCATCGACGAACTCCACACGGTCGTCGGCGCGGGCCGGGCCGAGGGGGCCGTCGATGCCGGCAACATGCTCAAGCCGATGCTCGCGCGCGGCGAACTCCACTGCATCGGCGCGACGACGCTCGATGAGTACCGCAAGCACGTCGAGAAAGACGCGGCCCTGGAGCGGCGGTTCCAACCCGTCCTCGTCGACCCGCCCATGGTCGAGGACACCGTCAGCATCCTCAGGGGCCTGAAGGAGCGGTATGAACTGCACCATGGCGTCACCATCCAGGACAACGCCTTGGTGGCGGCGGCCGTGCTCTCGAACCGCTACATCTCGGACCGGTTCCTGCCCGACAAGGCCATCGACCTCGTGGACGAGGCGTGCGCCATGATCCGCACCGAGATCGACTCCATGCCCGCCGAACTCGACGAGGCCACCCGGCGGGTCATGCAACTCCAGGTCGAGGAGGCCGCCCTCAAGAAGGAAAAGGACAAGGCCAGCAAGGACCGCCTGGCGGCCCTGCGGAAGGAACTCGCCGACCTGCGCGCGAAGGCCGACGCCATGCGGGCCCAGTGGGACGCCGAGAAGGAGTCGATCCACCGCGTCCAGCAGGTCCGCGAGGAGATCGAACAGACCCGCCTGGCCGTCGAGCAGGCCCAGCGCGAGTATGACCTCGAGAAGGCGGCGGAACTGCGGCACGGCCGCCTGCCCGAACTCGAACGCACCCTCAAGGAAGAGGAAGCCCGCCTGGCCGAGAAGCACGGGGCCGGACGGCTCCTCAGGGAAGAGGTCACCGAGGACGAGATCGCCGAGATCGTCGCCCGCTGGACGGGCATCCCCGTGGCGCGCCTCGTGGAGGGCGAGCGCGAGAAACTCTTGCGCCTCGACGAGGTCCTGCACCGCCGCGTCGTCGGACAGGACGAGGCCGTCCGGCTGGTCTCCGACGCCGTCATCCGCGCCCGCAGCGGCATCAAGGACCCGCGGCGGCCCATCGGCGCTTTTCTCTTCCTCGGGCCCACCGGCGTGGGCAAGACGGAACTGGCGCGGACGCTGGCCGAAGCCCTCTTCGACAGCGAAGACAACATGGTCCGCATCGACATGAGCGAGTACCAGGAGCGGCACACCGTGTCGCGCCTCGTGGGCGCCCCGCCGGGGTACGTCGGCTACGAGGAGGGCGGCCAACTGACCGAAGCCGTCCGCCGCAAGCCCTACGCCGTCGTCCTCTTCGACGAGATCGAGAAGGCCCACCGCGACGTCTTCAACGTGCTCCTTCAGGTCCTCGACGACGGCCGCATCACCGACGCGCAAGGACGCACCGTCGATTTCAAGAACACGCTTCTCATCATGACCTCGAACCTGGGCTCGCCGCATCGACGACATCGTCCTCTTCAAGCCCCTGACGCGCGACGAGATCGAACGGATCGTGGACCTCCAGGCCGAGGACCTGCGCCGGCGACTCGAGGACCGCGACATCCGCCTGGAACTGACCGAAGACGCCCGCCGCTTCATCGCCGAGGCCGGCTACGACCCGGTCTACGGCGCGCGGCCGCTGAAGCGGTACATGCAGCGGCAACTGGAGACCCGCATCGGCCGGGCCATCGTGGCCGGCGAAATCGCCGACGGGGCCACCGTGAGCGTCCGGGTCTGCAACGGTAACCTCGTGGTCAAGGCCACGCCGCGCGAATCGGCCGAAGAGCCGGCGGACGCATGAGGGCCGGCCGCCATCCGTCGGATCGCCGGGCCGCGCACTTTTCTGCAATAACCCCCCACCGCCACCGTTGAAACCTGTACGGAACCCGGTGAGGGAGCCGGTGAATCGGATAGCCGAGTACCTTGCAAAAGGGAGTGAAAGGAGAGCGAACATGAGAAGGCTTCTGTTGATCAGCCTGGCGGCCGTGATCGTGGCGGGAGGACTCGCCATGGCGGCCTACGGGGAGGAACGAAGAGGTCCGCCTCCCGACCGCGGTGAAGGGGACAAGCGGGGCGGCGAACGCAGGGGTCCGCCGAGGATCGAGTTGACCCCGGACCAGCAAGGGGCCCTCGAGAACGACCCGGAGGTTAAGGAAGCCCGTGCCGCCTTGCTGGCGGCCGTGGAGAAGTTCCAGAAGGCAATCGCCAAGATTATCCCGGACGAAAGGGCACGCCGGATGGTCATGTTCCAGGCCATCATGCGGACCATGCCGCCGCGGGAAGGGGGAGGCCCCAGGTCCACGGAGCGCCCGAAAAGGCCCCCGGAGTAACGCTGGACCCAGGTAGCATCTCAGACGCGGGCTCGCCATACCCGTTTGCGACCGGCGGACGTCCCCTGCCGAAACACCCGGCCGCGAAGCGGAACGCCGAGCCCCGTCTTTTTGCGCTTCGGCCCGTGCAGCGCCGCGGCCTGAGGCACGACGGCACCGCGTTGAGCCGTCGGTGGTACGACCCCGCCGTCCGTCGGCTTCGGGCAGCGCGTCAGATGAAGTTGAGCAAGCGGCGAAGCATCTGCGTCGGTCCGGCCGGCTCGCCCTCCTCGGCGGAGGGGGGGGCGAATTCCTTCTGCGCCTCGGCCAGTTGCTCGTTGTAAAGTTGCTGGGCAAACTCGCGATGGGCGGCCCGGCGCGCCTCGCCGCTCGGGTACTGCGTCCGGATCGTGGCCAGTTCCCCCGCGTCGAGCCAGACCCCGCCGCATCGCGGGCACTCGTCCACCTCGACGCGGCGCTGGGGGCTGTAGAAGTGCCGCGTCATCGCCGGATGCCCGCATCGCGGGCACCCCCACTGGGCGTCGTGATCGACCGTGACGGCGGGGTCGCGCTCGATGTCGAGGAGGGCCTCGCCGGCGGCCTCCTCGGTGTCATCGAGTTTGCGGACCTCCTGGTTGTCGAACCAGATGCCGCCGCAGCCGCCTTGGCACACATCCACCGCGACGTCGGCCACCGTCATCGGCGTCAACGTCCTGCCACATGCCGGGCATTCCATCGGCCTGACCCCTTTCCATGCTCCAGGCGCCGATCCCTTCTGCCGTTGCCGTGCCGGCGACGGCCGTTGCCGTTGGCACGCCGATGGCCGGTCCCGTCGGCGTACCGCCAACGGCCAAACGATCATGGCGCTATCGGCCCGCCACGGACACGACCGCCAGGATCACCGGCACGCCGCCTTGCTTGTCGCGTCCCGCGGCTGTCCAGGTGCCGAGGACGAGCCCGCCGACGGCGGCGCGGCCCACCGGCACCGTGCAAGTCTTCGGCGTGCCGCACAGAAGGATAGCGTCCGGCGGCCCCGAGTCAGGTGCCTTGCCCCCCTTTCCGGCGGCGCGCCCCTTGCTCCCGACGGCCATTTTCATCCACACCCACCCGCCGACTTCGGCCTTGTCGCTGGTCGTGCCGACGAGCAGGGCCGCCTGACCGGCAGGCGGCTGGTGCTCTTGCTCCCGCCACTGCGAGGCCACCATCGAACCGACGTTCACGCGAAGCGATCGCGCCTGGTCCCGGACGACCTTCAACCCCACCACGGTTCGGACGCTACGGCTGCGCCGGTGCCCGTCCGGGTCTACGTACGTGATGCTGCGATAGCCCATGACCTTCTCGCACCGAAAGGTGTCCCACGTCTTGTCGCGCACCTCGAAGACGGCCGTCAGCCGCTCCTCGGCCAGCGACAGGAGTTTGGCGAACAGGTCGCCCCTGGCGACGTGGGCCAGCCGATCGACCAGCAGGAGCAGGCGCATCGGCAGTTTCGGGTCGCACAGGTTGCCGTACCCGCCGCACGTCGAGCAGGTCTCGTCCCACCGCTTGACGATGGGGGTCTGAAACCCCGCGCCGCTCGGCACGTACGACTGTTTCCTGCCGACCTTGCCGGTGGAACGACAGGTGCGGCAGGGCAGCGGGCGCGCGGTCCGCAAGAGCCCCTGGACCTGCGGTTCGGTGCCGTCGGCCACCACCGGGAACGCTTTCGCGCTGAACGTGACCTTGCCGCCGTGCACGCCGTCGGTGTCGGGCAGGAAAGAAAGGACGGCATCCTCTTTCGGCCCGGCCGGTGCGGGGGCCGCCGGAGCAGGCGTCGCCGGAGCCGTCGGCGCAGGCGCCTCCGACGCCGCGCCCGCCGCAAGCAGCACGACAAGGCACGTCGCAGATGCCAGGACACGACCACACCGCACCACGACAAACCTCCTTGGCCAAGTGGCGACCATCACCCGCCACGCGTGGAGGGCGGCCCGTCCATGCTAGGACCTCACAGGCGGCTGTCAACGCGAAAACCGTCGCGCGTCGCGGTTGCACGGGCGGCGGATTCGCGGTAATCTGACGGCGGCCAACGGGCCCCGAAATCCGCCGCGGCAACGAGGAGTCGCCATGGACAAGATCGACTTGCGAAAAGAACGGCCCGACCTGTGGAAGGCCTCGGCAAAGGCGCCCACGATGGTCGACGTGCCCGCGATGCACTTCCTGATGGTCGATGGAGAGGGCGAGCCGAACACGTCGGCCGCGTTCCAGCAGGCCATCGAGGCGCTTTACGGCCTGTCGTACACGCTGAAGTTCGCATCCAAGATGGGCCGCGGCATCGACTGGAAGGTCATGGGCATCGAGGGTCTCTGGTGGGCCGACGATCCCGAGGCCTTCCGCGCGGGCCGCAAGGACGAATGGCGGTGGACGCTCCTGATCGCCCAGCCCGACGTCGTGACGGCCGAGGCCGTCGAAGCGGCCCGCGAAACGCTGCGGCAGAAGAAGAACCCGGCGGCGCTCGACCACGTGCGCCTCGAACGTTTCGACGAAGGCCTCTCGGCACAGATGCTTCACGTCGGCCCCTACTCCGAGGAAGGCCCGACGATCGAGCGGCTGCACGCCTTCATCCGCGACGAAGGCTACGACCTCGCCGGCAAACACCACGAGATCTACCTGAGCGACCCGCGCCGCGTCGCGCCGGAGAAACTCAAGACCATTCTCCGATATCCGGTAGAGTAGCCGCGTGCCTGGCGGAGTCGCGAGAGCATCTGCAGCCCTCTCGCGTCGTGCTCCCGATTGCTGCGCCAACGCGTTCGCGCGGGCGCCGCCACGGCGGCCGCGCTCCGCGCGGCACCGCGGGGGCGGTGTCGGGGGCGCTGCCCGCGTTCCGCGCGATGTTCGCTTGACTTCCCTCGGCCTTTGCGCGATGGTAGGCGCTGTCTTTCGGACCCCGTAAAGGAGACTCGCTGTGGCCAGAGCCAAACGAATCAAGGACGACGTGGCCGCCAAAGCGGGCGGCGTGACCTTCGGCGTGTTCTCGCCCTGCGACCCGAGGATCGACGACGAGTCGCGACGGCGGGTCGTCAACATCGTCCAGATGGTCGCCGACACCGTGGCCGACCGCGTCGCGATGCCCGACGGCAAGCCGGTCAGCGTCGTCTGGACGCCCACGCTCATCGACGGCGAGAAACAGGCCGACCTCGTGGCCCGCCAGTTCAAGGCCGCGGGCGTCGAGGTGCTCATCTGCGCGCCGGACACGTGGGCCTTTCCGCAACTGACCGTCATCAGCCTGCTCGCCCACTTCCCGGCCGACATCCCACTCAACATCACGTGCGGCAACTCGGGACCCAAACCGGGCGTCGTCTACGCCCACGCCCTCAACGGTGCCCTGGCCCAGATGGGCAAACTCGCCGCCCTGAACGTCGGCACCTGGCCCGATACGGGCGCCAAGCCCGTCATGAGCGAGAGCACGGCCGAGGCGCTGGCCGACTGGTGCTATGCGGCCATGACGTACGCCGGCCTGAAGGGGCGGCGCGTCGTCGTCTTCGGCCACGACTCGATGGGAATGGAGACGGCCCTGGCTCACGTCCTCCAGACGCGGGAGACGTTCGGCCTGGAGATCACGCGGCTCGACATGAAACTGCTGGCCGACATGCTCGCCAAGGGCGCTTACGGCGAGCGGGAACTCAAGCGTCTGCGCGGCTGGATCGATGCTTCAATCGGCGAGCGGCTCGACCTGAGCCAGGAGGGCGCCGACCGCAAGTTCAACCAGGGCCTGGCCATGTACCTGATCATGCGCGACCTCATGGCCGACCTGAACGCCGCCGGCGGCGGGTTCATGAACCAACTCGAATGGGGCAGCGAACCGAAGGGCCTGCCCCTGCCCATCTGCGACACCGCCGAGAGCCTGTTCAACTCGACCTTCGACCACCGCGGCGCCAAGCCCCCCCTGCCCTTCGCCACCGAGGCCGACGTCCAGGGCCTGCTCACGATGCTCTTCATGACGTGGCTTTCCGGCGGCAACCCACCCCTGTTCATGGACTTCCGCAAAGTCTGGGAACCGTGGGAGATCCAGCGCCTGGCCGGGCAACTCAAGGTCACGTTCACGAAGAAGGACGTGTGGGCCCAGCGCGGTTTCGTCGATGGCGACAACTCCGGCTCGGCCAGTCTCAACTGGGCCGGCGTGCCCGGCGAGCCGCCCGAGACGGTCCTCAAGCGCGTCGGCCTGCCGGGCGCCGAACTGCACTACTTCCCCGGCGGCGGCAACAGCGTCACCTTCATCACCCCCGGCGGCATCTCGGGCATCGCGGGGCGGCTGACGTACAGCCAGGTGTCCGGGTGCTTCGGGCTCGTCTGGGACGAGGCCACGACGCTCGACCTGCCCGAGAAACTCGCCGAGGCGGTGCGCGGCACCTCGACGTATACATGGCCGCATACGTGGGTCTGCCCGAAGTACGCTTCCATGACCGAGTACAAGCAGTACGCGCCGGCCAACCATTTCCACATGACGTGGAACCTGGCGCCGCGGCGTCTGGAGCACTGGATGGACCTGGCGAACGTGCTGAGCGTCGCCCCATGGCAGGCCCGGCCCTCGTTTATCGAAGGCACCGACCGGCCGCTGCCCCTCGTGTACCTGGTGAACGGCGGCGAGACCGAGACCAAGATTCGTTTGGCGAGGAAGTAGCCAAACTGCAACGTTGAGCCAGCGTCGGTACCACGGCGCGGCGTTAAGCCGCCGCCGGTACAACCTCGCGCGTTGAGCCGTCGCCGGTACGGCGACGGTCGTTGCCGTTGGAGGCGCCGATGGCCGCTCACGTCGGCGTTCCGCCGACGGCTAAACACTGGGGGGACGTCGGGTGGTTATCGCATACCATTCCATCTTCACAACGTACGGTACGTGGCTACCCAACGACCCGCGCGGATCGTACTCCAAAGAGGTGTACAACCAGGAACTCAAGCGCCTCGGCCCCGTGCTGTATGGCCGACAATTCTCGCAACCCGACCGGCGCAAACTGTGTCGGTTCCATACGGCCGCACGCCCCCGCCTGCAGCGACCCCCATACATCATCAATGACTCGACCCGCCCCGTGGTGGCAGCCGGCTTTCGCGAGGCGACCTCTCGCCTTGGAATCGTGACCGTGGGCTGCGCCATCATGAACGACCACGTCCACCTTGTCGTTCTGCGGTCAAAGTACCGCATCGAGTATGTTGTTAACCAACTCAAGGGCGCTGCCAGCCGGATGCTGGGGCCTGGGCAGACGCCGTGGACTCGCGGCGGTTGGAACGTGTTTCTGGACAACTGGGAGGCGGTCGGGGCGGCCGTGCGCTACCTGCAGGCCAATCCCCCTGCTGCGGGCATGGCGGCGCAGCACTGGGATTTCGTGCAGCCGCTGCCGGACAGCGCGTGGTGAAGTCGACGCCCATTCCCGTCGCCGTGCCGGCGACGGCTAAACGATAGCGGTCCCACGTCTTGGTAAGATCGACGCCCATGCCCGTCGCCGCTTATTGTTTAGCCGCGGCCGGTACGGCTGCGCGCCGCGCCGACGAGGCCACTCGCCATGTCGCGTCGCCACGCGCGGCGACGGCTAAACGACGGCGACCCCCAAAACGTTAATGCACCCGCACCGGGTTCCGGCCGGTTGCATCCGCCCCCGCGGCCGGTACAATACGGTCGGCCTCGTCAAGGAACGCGACATGAAGAAAGACCGGCAGCAGTTTCTCGAGGGACTGATGGCGGCGGTGTCGCCGTCGGGCTTCGAGGAGGAAGCCCAGGAAGTGGTCCGCCGGCGGCTGGCTGGCCGCTGCGACGACCTGCGGACCGACGTGCACGGCAACGTCCTGGCGGGCGTCAACGTCGAGGCGCCCCTGCGGGTCATGCTGGCCGGCCACGTCGATGAGATCGGCCTGATGGTCTCGCACGTCGACGAGAACGGGTACCTCTTCTTCCAGACCATCGGCGGTTACGCCGCCGACATCCTTGCCGGCCAGCGCGTCATCGTCCACGGGGCCAAGGGCCGGGTGCAGGGCGTCATCGGGCGCAGGGCCATCCACCTGATGACGCCGGAAGACCGCAAAGAGGCGCCGAAGATGGAGGACCTGTTCATCGACATCGGCGCCAAGGACACCCAAGACGCTGGCAAGCACGTTCGCGTGACGGACCCCGTGACCATCGACGTAGACCTGAAGTACCTGCTCAACCACCGCGTGGCCTCGCGCGGGTTCGACGACCGGATCGGCTCCTTCGTGGTCGTCGAGACGCTCCTGGAACTGGCCCGCCGCCGGCCGAAGGTGGCAGTGTGGGCCGTCAGCACGGTCCAGGAAGAAGTGGGCCTGCGCGGGGCGCGCACCAGCGCGTTCGGCCTCGACCCGCACGTCGGCATCGCGGTGGACGTCGGGCACGCCTCCGACTACGCCGGCGCCGAAAAGGACAAGCGAAAACTGGGAGACGTGAAGGTGGGCGCCGGGCCCATCCTCTGCCGCGGACCCAACATCAACGCCGTCGTCGGGCAGGGACTCGAGAACACCGCCAAGGCCAGGAAGATCCCCTACCAGTTCCAGGCCGAGCCGCGCGCCACCGGCACCGACGCCAATGCCATCCAGATCAACCGGGCCGGCGTCGCCACGGCGCTCGTCAGCATCCCCAACCGGTACATGCACACGCCGGTGGAGATCATCAGCCTCGACGACGCCGACAACGCCATCCGCTTGCTCACGGAGTACCTCCTGACGCTGAAACCCACCGACACGTTCATTCCGGGGGTCTCGAGGCCGGCGGGAAAACGGAAGCGGTAAGCCGGCCGACGCCGTGTTTAGCCGTCGCCGCCTGCGGCGACGGTCGTTGCCGCTGGAGTGCGGATGGCCGGTCGCGTCGGCGTGCCGCCGACGGCTAAGCGGCTGTTTCACAACGTGCGCGGCAGGTCTCCCGACCCGCCGCGAGAAAGACGGCCAAGCAGGGTGGCAGGTGGCGACACCCGCCACCCAAGGCGTATGAAACAGCCTCTAAGCGTGCAGCACGCGTCGGTCAGGGCGACGGCGTCGCCGCAGCATCAGGCCGAGAATCCCCAGACTCAGCAGGCCGACGGTCGCCGGCTCGGGCGACAGGGCGTAGGCCCCTTGGGCCACGGCGCCGATGTCGATGCGCCCGTGGCCGAAGACCTCGTCCCAACCGGGGTCGCCGAGGTCCACGGCCGTGCTGACGAGCAGATCGAGCACCTGGTCGGCCGTCAGGTCGGGGAAGACGGACCACGCCAGCGCCGCCGCCCCCGACGCCAGGGCCGCCGAGTAACTGGTCCCGTAGTGGACGCCGTACCCGCTTGGCAGGTTCGGGTCGGCGGGGTCGGCCACCAGGATGCCGCTGGCGGGGGCAGAAAGGTCCACGTACGGGCCCCACGTGCTGCCGTACGTTCCGCCGTCCCACCGCTCGTCGTCCTGGTCTGTGCCGGCGACGAAGATGAGGTTCTGGTAGCCGGTCATGGGATCTCGCAGGTTTGAGTTACCTGCGGCAACAAACGTCAGGGCGCCCAGCGACCGGGCGTAGGCGGCCGCAGCATCCAGGGGGCCGTATCTCAGGGTGCTGTGGGAGACATTGATGACCCTGGCGCCGGCGTCGGCGGCCATGCGAATGCCCAGGGCAATGTCCTCGCTGCTGTTATGGCCGGCCACGTTGGTCACGGTAATCGGCAGAAGGCTGAAGTTGCCGACCCCCGCCCCGCCCGTGGCGTTGTTCACGCCCATCCCCACGACGCTGGCCACCCAGGTCCCGTGATGGTTGTAGGTTCCGTTGAGCGGCGCGTTGCCGGTGGCTGAAAGCGGTGGCAGGAGTCGTCCGGCCAGGTCGGGCGTGGCGGTCATGACGCCGGTGTCGAGAATCGCCACGATGACGTCCGGCGAGCCGAGGCTCATGTCCCAGGCCGCCGGAAGGTTCAGAACGGGGCCGTACCACTGGTACGGCGCGTAGAACGGATCGTCCGGAAGAAAGGGGTCGGCCCGGACCGCCGCCCCTGCCGCCAGGATGACCAGCACAACCGCCGTCGGCCTGACCCGCATCCGTCCTCTCCTGCCCCCGGGCAGAGCACCGCGCGGCCCCGCAACGCCTAAGAGAAAAGGCCGCCCCGATACCTGTAGGGGCGACCTTTTTCACTTTACGTCGCTGAAGGGGTACGCGTTACTTGCGGCGCCGAATCAGCGTCACCAGCCCGACGGCCAGCAGAGCCACCGTGGCAGGCTCGGGCACGAGCGTCAGCGTGAACTCGGCCGTACTGGTGTTGATCGGGTCGCTGGCCGACCAGCCGACGGTCATCGCGGCCAGGTGAGGCCCGTCCGCCAGGCCCATCGCCTTCAACTCCTCGTACGTGACCTCGACGACGCCTTCGCCGACGCCTTCGATCTCGTAAGTGCCGTCGCCGTCAAAGTCCCAGCCCCACCAGTTGATGCTGCCGGTCGAGGCCATCCCGTCCAGGACCAGGGGCGGACCGCCCGGGGCGACCACGCCGCCGGCGCCGGCGGGCGCCGCTGCAGCGGACACGATGTAAAGGATAATGGGAGGGCCGGCCAGCAGATCGCCATCAGTGATGTCGTCCGGCGGCGGGGGCGTGACCAGAAAGTTGGACTTCGAGGTGCCGTCCTCGGTCCACAACGCAGCCTGGTATTGCCGGGGATCCGCCCAGATCTCCGTGACGCCCGACGGACCGGCGGGATCATACTCGGGACCCCAGGCCGTGGACTCGAACGACAACGTGGCAACATGCCACTCGTTGATGGGCACGCCGCCAAACGGCGCATCCTTGAACTGCATCCCAACGGCGTGCTGGACGCCGAACCACGGGGGCGCCGGATAGGCGGGATCCGTGTGGCCGATGTCGAGGTCGCCGTCACCCGTACCCGGAAGGAAGTGATAGTCCGAATTGCCGCCCGCGTGCCCCGGGGAGCTCATGTCGATGACGCCTTCCAGGTCGTTCTGATAGCCGAGCGACCCGGCCTCGCCCGCTATCCATGCCTGGCCGTAGCCCGGCGAGGGCGCCGTGCTCAGGTCACCGAGCATCAGGCCGCCGTCGGAACTGCGAAACGCCGAGTAGAACTTCCACAGACCATCGTCGGCGAGACTACCGTTGCCGTCCGTCACGACGCCCCAGATCTCCATCACAATAGGATCGCCGCCGGGGCCCGTGATGGGGACAGTATTGCCCGGGTATCCCACAAGACGGAGTTCAACGGTAAGCGACGCAACAGCATTTGATGCCAGGATGGCACCGAGCGCGCACCCCAACATCACCCTCCACAGGCTCCGGAAAGCCCTCATAACGTACCCCTTTCTTTGGCCAGGCAGAACTCTCAGACAGAGTCATGCGACCTGCAGTACCGTCTCCCCGTAACACCTCCAAAGCCCAGGTAATATAACACAGTTTTGCCGATTGTCAAGCGGAGCGGGAAGTTTTTCCGGTCCCGGGAAATCCTTTTTCCGGCGGGAAAACGGTGCTTCTGCCCTTTCCCACGAGCCAACAACCGCCTTCCGCACCCCACCGATAGGGTCTTTTGAGGTCCCGGCACCCAACCCAGCGTGGCACCCACGCAGAGGGCCTGGAATCTGCTTTCCTGGAGCCCCCTGCCCGATTCCCGCTGGCGCCGCCCGCGCTGTCAGCCCTTCCAGCCTCGCCGCCGCGTCCACAGCCGCACCCCCAACCGTGCATTCTCCCCCCTGATACGGGGCTTCTCTCCACAGGTATTATTAGGGGGCGCGAGCCCGTCGGCAAGGTTTCCCCGTGCCGAAAATTCCGCCGAACACGGCGCTTTTTCGACCTTCCGGACGTTCCGGGATCGCTTGGGGCAGGAGGGCCCCCGCGTTTCGCACCCCCTGCCCGCGGCGGTCCGGAGCCCCTTTTCCGCCCTCAAACGTGCACGACACGCATGACGACGCTATAATCTGTCGCGGTGAGGCGGCCCCAGCGTGTTCGGGCCCGCCCGGGGAGAGGACGGACCCGCCGAACCGGTGCAAGGAGTGGACGCCATGCGAGCCGGCCTGCGGTATCTGAGGCAGGAACTGTTTTCCCATCTGCCTTTCTCTATTTTTGCGACCGTCGGCGGGATGGCCCTCGTGGCCGTGCTGACCTTCCTGGGGGAACCGTTTTACAAGGAGAACCTGCCCGGCGCTTTCCGGGAACTCTTCCACATCTTCCACCCGGCGCACATGCTGTTCTCGGCCGCGGCGACCACGGCCATGTTCTGGCAATACGAGAGGCGGTGGCTGAAAGCGCTGGTGGTGGGGCTTCTGGGCGCCATCCTTCTCTGCGGGGCCAGCGACATCCTGATCCCGTACGCCAGCGGCCTCGTCCTGGGGGCCAAGATGCACCCGCACCTGTGCATCATCGAGCATCCGGCCCTGGTGCTGCCGTTCGCGCTGATCGGCGTGGCGGCCGGGTTCCTCTCGAGCGACCACATCGTGGGGGCGACGTTCTTCTCCCATGCCGCCCACGTGCTCGTCTCGAGCGCCGCGTCGCTGCTTTACCTCGTGAGTTTCGGGCTGGAGCGCTGGATCGATGCCGCCGGGTGGGTGTTCATCGTCGTGGTCCTGGCGGTAACGATTCCGTGCTGCTTCAGCGACATCGTGTTCCCGCTGCTGGCGGTCGGGCGGGACGGCGGAACGCCGCCCCACGGACACCATCATTAGAGCGGTTCACGGCTGCGCGCACGCGCACGCGCGGCGGATGAGCAGCAGGCCGCCGGCTGCCAGCAGCGCCAGCGTCGCGGGTTCGGGCGTTGGAGCGGGCGTGGTGCCGCCCAGCGGGGCGCCGCCACAAAAGGACACCCACGCAGGCCCAGAGGGGGCGTCTAGCCGAGCGTCTCGCCGCGCTTGCGGGCATGGGCAAACACGCACAGGCCAACCAACAGGCTGAACAGCGCGAGCCCGCCCGCCACGTACAGCGCCATGGCCGAGCCCTGCTCGCGGGTCGTCTTGACCAGGTGCTGCCGGTCGGCAACGATCTTCTCGTACGAATTGTGGCCGCAATCGAAGTACGTGACCGACAGGAAACCCAACAGGACGGCCAGGATCAGCCACACCGGCATCACGCGGCGAACGATGCGTGCCAGCGGCGTCGCGCAGGCGGCCAGCGCGTTTCGAAGCGGCTTTCTCAGGATAAACGCGACGCCGACGACCGCCAGCACGCCGGCGCCGGCGGCCGTGAAGTACGACACCACGAGATACTGCTCGTTGTTCATGGGGCCGTTCCGCTCTGCAGAACGCTTACTCCTTGCACGGCTCGCGCGGCGGGTCAGAGCCGCGCCTTGGGGCTATACGTCCTCCGGATCGCGGATCCGGCCCAGGGCCGCGTACACGATCGTCAGGACCACCACGTAAGCGAGCAGGAAGATGCCCACCGACAGGCACACGTCTTCCAGGTCTCCGGCGACGTCCCAGACGGTCTCCATGAAGGCCGGCGTCTTCTCGGGGGCCGCGACGGCCGCCTCTGCTCCTTCCTCGGCCGACTCAGCGGCCGGCACGTCGAGCGACTCCAGGATCGGCGCCCAGGCCGCCAGAAGCATGACGATGAAGAACGTCCGCCCGTAGAATGACCGCGCGGCCCTGAGCGCCGAGTTCACGCCCAGCATCCGGCGCATCGGCGGGTAGACCAGCACGAACACCACCAGCGCCGCCGCAAATGCCATTCCCAGTCCAACCAGGAAGACTGTCAGTACTGCGTCCATCGCCGTCCTCCTCACGAAGTGCGGCCTGATGCTACTGTTCCCCTACGGCTGCCGCCAGAGAAAAGCCGGCGCTGTCGGCGGCGGGCGGACCTGCGGCGAGCCGCTTCCGGCGTCCGGCACCGGTTACGGCCAAAAGAAGACTGGCATCGCCCGCCGACGGATGGTATCCTGAAGGCGAACCACTTCGGCAGTACCGTCATCTGCCCGCAATCTGTCCGGACCACGTCTGCAAGGGCAGTGCCATGGCTGACACCGGGTCAGCACGGCGAAAACGGAGCCTCCGCTTGCCGGTGCTGGCGGCGGCGGTGCTTGCGCTGTTTTTCCTTCACGTGTGGACGCAGGTGGATCCTCGCCTGATTCATCACCGCCAGCAACCGGTCTATCTGCTCGGCTGGGAGTTCTTCGCAGAACACCTCGACCGGCCCGGGGGATTGGTGGAGTACGCCTGGGCGTTTCTGACGCAACTGCACTGGGTAGGCTGGCCGGGCGCGGCTGTGTTGGCCGCGCTTGCGGGGTGCGCGGTCCTGCTGACGCATGCGCTGCTTGCGAAAATGGGCCGGCGGGCCGATGTGCTGCCGGTCGTGCCGGTCGTTTGCCTCGCGGTCCTCGCGAATCGGTACGAGCACCCGATGACGACGAGCATCGGGTTCGTGGCGGCTCTGGCCACGACCAACCTCTACGTGTGGACCGCGCCCCGACGCCTGGGGCCGAGGGTGCTGCTGTTCGTGGTCCTGGCGATGGTCCTGTACTATGCGGCCGGGGGCCCGATGCTGCTTTACGCGGCGCTGGCGGCCATTCACGAACTGCTGGCGGTCGGCCGAGAGAGCCCCACCAAGGGCCGGCGCCTGGTAGGGCTTGCGTACCTCGCCGTCGGCGCAGCGGTCCCGTGGGCCGCGAGCGCGTGGCTGTTCATCATTCCTCCCCTCGAAGCATTCGCGCGGAACCTGCCGTCTGTGATGGTCTGGGACATCGCGTCGCTGGCCGCCGCCGTCTGCCTGTATGCGTTCCTGCTGCCGGCAGCGGTCTGGGCCGCCTGGCCACGCAAGGCGGCCGACGTGCAAGAGGCGGCGCCGAAGGGGGGCGTAGGCCGCGCCCTCGCCTGCCTGCGACGGACCGCCCTGGGCCGGGCGACGGCATCGCTCGCGCTCGTGGCGGTGGGCGCGGCAGCGGCTTGGGCGTCGCTCGACGGTCGGGAGCGGTCGCTCCTGTATCTGGATTACTGCGTCGCCCACGGCCGGTGGGAGGAGACGCTCGCCGAGGCCCGACGCCTTCAGACCCTCAACGCGAACACGCTGCAAGGCGTCGCGCGGGCCCTGTACCACACGGGGCGGCTGCTGGAGGAGACGTTCGCGTTTTCGCACCGCATGAGCCGGCAAGTGCCGCCCGCCTTGCACCTCTTTTACGAGGACGTGAAGTTCGACCGCATCAGCGACAACCTTCTGGCCTTCGGACGCGTGAACGAGGCCGAACACATCGCCCACGAGGCGCTCGAGATGATGGGCGAGCAGCCGCCCGTCCTGAAACGCCTCGTTCTCGTCAACGTCCTGAAAGGCAAACCGGAAGCCGCCAAGCGGTTCCTGGGCGTCCTCGACAAGACGCTCTGGCACCGCGAATGGGCCGCCCAGTGCCGCAGAAAACTCGATGCCGACCCGAGCCTTTCGACGGACGCCCGCATCCGCCACGTCCGTCACCTCATGCCCACCGCAGACCGCATCGTACCGGTCGATTCCGAGGAAGCCTACCTCTACCTGCTCCAGGCCAACCCGAGCAACCAGATGGCGTTCGAGTACTTGATGCTCCACTACCTGTTGACCCGGCGCCTGGACCGGGTCATCGATCACCTTGGCCGGATCCGGCACTTCAACTATTCGCGCCTCCCCCGGCACCTGGAAGAGGCCATCCTCCACCACATCAACAAGACGAAGGGCCGCCGGCCCATCGACCTCCACGGTCACCGCATCCGACCGGAGACCGTCCAGCAGTACCAGGCATTCAGGGTCCTGCTGCGGACACACCGGCACGACCCCGCGCGCGCCCGGGACGCGTTGAAGGACGAGTTCGGCCACACGTACTGGTTCTTCTACCTTTTTGCGGGCACGCCGTTCGGGCAGACGCCCCCGCCGCCCATTCAGCAAGAGGGGGCCGACGAATGACCAGAACCATCCTGTATGGCACAGCCGCAGTGGCCGCGGTCGCGCTGGCGGTACTGCTGTACGGCAGCCTGTCGGGGCCGGCGCCGTCGCTCGACGGGGCCGTTTCGACCGGCTCGGCGCCCCGCATCCGGCCCGACTGCAGCGGCGTGACGCTGCCCCCGAACATCGCGCCGCTGAACTTCGTCGTCGAGGAACCGGGCGAGCGGTACGCCGTACGCATCCGCTCGCACGGCGGAGAGCCGATCAGCATCCACGGCGGCGATCCCTCGATCGTCATCCCCGCGGGCGCGTGGCGCCGGCTGCTGGAGGCGAACCGCGGCCGGGAACTCGTGGTCGACGTCGCTGTCCAAACGTCGAAGGGCGCCTGGCACCGGTTTCTGCCGCTGACGGCCCGTATCGCCGCCGAGCCCATTGACCGCTACCTCGTTTACCGCCTCATCAGGCCGATCTACAACAAGTACAAGCGCATCGGCATCTATCAAAGGGACCTCGAAGGGTACGGCGAGTCGGCCATCCTGAAGAACGCGGCGTTCGGCCACGGCTGCGTCAACTGCCATACGTTCTGCCCCAAAGACCCGTCGCGGATGGTCCTGCACGTTCGCAGCCCGTTCGGCGCGGCCATGGTTCTGGTGCGCGACGGCCGAGTCGCGAAAGTCGACACGCGGACGGGCCTGAGCCGGTCGCCGGCGGCGTACTCGTCCTGGCACCCGAGCGGGCGGCTGTTGGCCTTCTCCATGAACGAACTTTCCCAGATGTTTCACACCGTCGGCGAGAACCGCGACGTCTTCGACGCCCGGTCCGACCTGGGCCTCTACCTCGTGGACTCCAACACCGTCACGACGACCGACGCCATCTCGCTGCCCGATCGCAATGAGACGTGGCCGGCGTGGTCCGCGGACGGCTGGCACCTGTACTTCAGTGCCGCGCCGAGGATGCCGAAGGAGAGGTTCCGCGAGGTGCGATACGACCTGATGCGCATTGGCTACGACGCCGACACCGACTCCTGGGGCAACCTCGAGACCCTCGTGGCCGCCAAGGACACCGGCCGCACCAGCGTGGAACCGCGTCCCAGCCCCGATGGGCGGTGGCTCCTGTTCGCCATGTGTGACTACGGCAGCTTCCCCATCTACCAGCCCTCGTGCGACCTGTACCTGAGGGACCTGGCGACCGGCGAGGACCGCCCGCTGGCCTGCAACAGCCCGCGCTGCGACTCGTACCACTCCTGGTCCTCGAACAGCCGATGGATCGTCTTCACGAGCAAGCGCCGGGACGGCGTGTTCGCCCAGCCGTATTTCAGTTACATCGACGCCGACGGCCGGGCCCACAAGCCGTTCGTTCTGCCTCAGAGAGACCCCACGTTTTACGACTCGTGCCTCAAGACCTACAACGCGCCGGAACTGTCGCCGGCGCCCGTTGCGGTGCCGCGGCGCGAATTCGGTCGGGTGATCCGCACGCCCGAACCCGACGAGGATTTCAAGGCCATGCTCGACCCCCGCATCCCGCCCCGCGTGAGCCCAACCGCAGAGCCCCCCTGGAAGCCAACGGAACCCTATGAGCAGGGGGGGCAACGGCGCGGAACCGAGCACCCCGGCGGGTAACACGCCCCTCGCCCAGGCTGCACACTTGCCGAGCGTGCGGTGCCCGCCTAGAATGCTCCGCATGACTCCCGCACGACGGATACTGCTGCCGGCGATCGCGCTCGTCCTGGCCACGGCATCGACGGCGCACCCGCAAGACAAGACCGACGGGCGCGAACTGGCCATTCGCCCGAATCCGAAGGCCACGTGGGACGCCAGCCTCCGCGACGTCGAGAAGGTCCTCCGGTCGGCGGCGAGCGAACTGTGGCAATACTTCCCCGAGCGGCGCCTGGAACCGATCCTGGTCGAACCGAAAGGCGGACCCATCGTCCTCTTCCGGCGCGGACCCAAGGGCGAGTACCGGGTCCGCCTCAACACGGGCAGCACGTACTGGTGCCAGTACGCCTTCCAGTTTGCCCACGAGTTCTGCCACATCCTGTGCCGGTACACCGAAGACGAGAAGTCGAACAAGTGGTTCGAGGAGTCGCTCTGCGAGTTGGCCTCGCTGTTCGTCCTCCGCCGGATGGCCGAGACCTGGAAGACCGATCCCCCCTACCCGAACTGGAAAGACTACGCCAAGCACCTGAAGGAATACGCCGACAAACGCATCGCCGACACGACGTTCCCGCCGGACGGGGCCCTCGCAACGTGGTACCGCGAGAACGAGGCCGCCCTGCGCAAGAACTCCACCGACCGCGACAAGAACCGCGTCGTTGCTGGCGTCCTGTTGCCGATGTTCGAAGAACATCCCCAGCACTGGGAGGCCGTCACCTGGCTGAACACCGCCGCGTCGAAGGAACCGCGGAGTTTCGAGCAGTACCTGGCGGACTGGCACAACCACTGCCCCAGCCGGCACAAGGCGTTCGTCCGGCAGGTCGCGGCGAAATTCGACGTTCGCCTCCAGACCGACTGAACGCCGGACCACGCCGCTGCCTTGCCGCACGGCCCCGCGCCTGTTAGCATGGCCCGCATGAGAGCGACCGCACGTGCCTTGGCACTGGTGGTGTGTGTGGCCGGCACTTCGACCGCTGGAGCCTCGGCGGCGGCTGCGCCCGGCGCCGGCGTCGAGCCCGTGGCGTGGGGTCCGCCGGCGGCCGGCATGCAATCGGCGCTGACCCTCGAGGAGAATCCCACCGTCGGTGGGACGTTCCGTTTTCGGCTCCTGTTGCGGAGCGCCGCCGGCCAGACGGTCGGCCTCCCACCCGCCGAGAAAGCCTTCGGCTGGCTCCTCATTGTCCAGAGTCTCGGCGACAGCAAGAGGGCCTACTACAGTGAGAAGGTTCCCATGGCCGCAACCCGCACCGCGTGGCCCGCCGAACTGGGTGGCGAGCGCGTGGTCTCTTTGGGGCCCTTCGACCTGTCGGCGGCCAAGGTCTACGCCTCGAACGTGGCGCGCGGGCTGCTCACGGCCTACGTCTCGGGCAAGGAAGATGCCGACCTGCCCGACGCCGCAGGCAAGTTGAACGCGTTGCTGGAAGCGGGACGGGCCATGGCCAAGTTCACCCTCTGCCTGCCGCACGAAGGCGAAAGGCCGACGCTCGTGACCTCCGAGGCGCTCGGCATCACCATCGCCCCGCCCGACGTGGCATCCCTGAAAGCCGATGCCCGCGAGAAATTCTTTTCGGACCTCATGAAGCAGTTCGACCGCGGCCCCTGGGCCGGGCAGCAGGCCCACGGCACCTGCGTCCAACTCGGTAAGGAGGTCCTGCCGCACGTCCTGAAGGCGGTCTTCGAGACCGACCGCCCGTCGCACGCGCGGCTGTGGCTGACGACCACGCTGGCGGACATCCGCGACCCGCGGTCCGTCGAGGCCCTCATCCGACTGCTCGACGATCCCATGGACGGCATCCACCACGTGGTGGCGTATCACGGCGTCAAGCAGGCAAGCGACCGGCTGGACAAGGCGCTTCTGGACAAGGTGAAAGCGTCGGATGCCACGTCGCGCCTGGCCGCCTGGACGCTGCTCGGATTCATGGTCCACCGCAGCACGGTGCCCGAAGAGGTCCTCAAGGCGGGCCTCGAAAGCGATGACCCGCGGGCGCGCGGAACCGCTGCCGAAGTGCTCGCCGCGCACGCCAGCGAGACCAACATCAGGCGGCTCGCCGCCTTGCTTGCTGACTCCAGCGAGCGCGTCCGCGGCGTGGCCGCCAAGATGCTCGGCATGTCAAAGAACCACTCCCCCGAGGTCCTTGGCGCCCTCGTCAAGGCACTCGACCTGTCCGGTGAATCGGCCCGCCAGCGCGTCTGCGAGGCACTGTCGGAACTGACCCGTAAGGACCTGCCGTACAATCCCGCCGCCGAGGAAGCCGCCCGGGCGGCAACCATCGCCGCCTGGAAGGCTTCTCGCGCCCGATTCAGTAAACGTTTGACCTGCAACCACTTGCCCGCCCACGCCGAAGTGGCGGAACTGGCAGACGCGCGGGATTCAAAATCGGAAAACCCTATATGTGTCAGCGCGTGTGTCGGCGCGCCAGTGCGAGCAAACCCCCGTCAATTCGGCCTTTCCTACAAGCCCTCCCTGTGCCGTCGTGAGCGAGCGCGCGCCGGTTTGTGTGGTGCGCGCAGCCGAATTGCTGCCCAAGTTCCTGCCGGAGTCCGCCAAGGCGACCACCCTAGCGATGGTCGGGGCTGCACCCAGGGACGTGGAAAGCGGGGTTAGAGGAATGCTTCGCGCCGAGATTCTGCAAGCAGCGCGTACTCGCGGGGCAAAACGCGGGGGGTACGGGTACTTGTTAACTAATGCGGAAACAGCGCCAGCGAGCCGCCGATGATTCAGGTAGGTGCCACGGAAAGGAGCCGGAGATGACAGACGCTTTCACCCGCTTGGAGGGCATCGCTCGGCGACCCATGGTCGAGGCGCGTTTGCATCAGTTGATCGTGGGACACGACGCCAAACGGGCCTGCGGAGAACGCCTCACGCCGGCCGAGACCCTGGAACTGGGACTTGCTATCTACGACGCCGGGCGAGTCTCGGCCGACGAGGCGCTGTGCTACATGCGCGTCATGCTCAGCCACGAAGCGGATGATCGGAACCAGGCGGTCTACAACGAGTTCGCCGACAGATTTCAGGCGCTCTGCGCAAAACACGGCCTTGGGACGGACGACGACTGGGCGCCAGGCGAAGGGCCCGAAGAGTACGAAGCCCTGAGAAGGGAATTCGACGCGGCGTGTGACCAGGTGGAATGCGAGGTCCTGCGGGAGCACGCGGACCGTACAGGGCATCCCCTGGTCCAGGAAGCGGCCGACCTGTTCGCGTCCGACCGTACCGAGTTCGAGCGGCGCTTCGAGG
>Ga0111218_1043_pt1 | contig 22840 bp, 13 predicted proteins | sample DeeMarSWOR152_54_FD_80369 | JGI IMG/M metagenome (GOLD analysis project Ga0111218, IMG submission 80369) | Planctomycetes bacterium DG_20 | reverse complement strand
TTCAGGCATCGCGCCCTGTCTTGAGCCGCTCGAGACGCGGCTGCTGCTCGATGCCGGCGATGTGGCAACCGCGATTCTTGCTGATGGTGACGCCCCCTGGTACTGGCCTCCGGAGGCATCGGTGTTCCCTGTTAACCCCGACATGGGCGATCTGGTGTGGATCACCCTGGAGGGCGAATGGCCTGACAGCAGCGTCCCCGGCGAGTTGACCGGCCACCCGTCCTGTTCGTCAGCGCCTACTCCTACCGCGGCATTTCCCTGCCGGTGGTCACTCCATGGTCCATGACGGGAACCATCGGGCCGCTGCCAGCCGGGGACTATGCCGTCTTTGCGTCGCTCTATTACTGGACGACGCCGGACGACATCTGGCTGGCCGAAGGGCCGGACCATGTGGCCGACTTCTCTGTTGCGCCGGCGCGCCCGCAGCCACCGAGCAACGTCCGCATCGCCCCACGCGACGACACGGGTGCCTCCGACAGCGATGGCATCACGAAGGACCCCACGCCTGAGATCATCTGGGAACCTTCTCCGGATCAGGACGTCGTCGGCTACGAGGTGTCCGTCTCGTTCCACAACGAGCGGTTCTGGGTTCTCGGGACGGGTTGGGTCTGGCCTTATCGGTCCTTCTTGCCGGAGGGAACCCACACCATCTACGTCCGTGCGAAGGGCCATGCGGGTCACTTCAGCGACCCGGCGATCGACCAGTTCACCATCGACTACAGCGGACCGCGCATCGTCTTGCACAGCCCGGCGGGAATCGTGCCCGAGCCTGCCAACGAGGTCCATGTCACATTCAACGGGCCGATCAACGACGGCTCGTTCACGATAGACGACGTGATGGTCACGGCCGACGCACTGCTGCTGTACATTCCGGTGACGGACATCCGTCCTTGCGGCTTCGACACGTACCGGATCGCATTCGACGGCCCGGGGCTGCCCGTCGATTACCACGTCCTCGTCGGACCGCACGTGGAGGACCTGGCCGGGAACGAGATGGACCAGGACGCCGACGGCGTCAACGGCGAGATGTCGGACGATACGTATGACGCGAGTTTCGTTGTGGTGGATGTTCCCCAGGTCGTTGGCATGTGGCCTGCCCCCGGGTCCGCCCACTGGTTGGTCTCGTCGGTCCGCGCGCGATTCAGCAAAGAGATGGACGGCGATACCATCCACGGCAAGTCGTTCTGGGTCTCCAGGGATCCGGGGGGTGACGGGCAGTTCGGTACGGGCGACGACGTTCGCGTCGAGGGTTTCGTCAGCTACGATCTCGCAGGAAGCACGGCTGTCTTCACCCCGTATCTGGAGCGGCTACCGCGCGGCCTTTACGCTCTGTGCATTGAGGATGACGTTACGGACGCGTGGGGCGCCATGCTGGACGGTGAGTGGCCCGGCGTGTGGCCGGGGTTCCCGTCCGGTGACGGCGAGGCGGGTGGGGACTACGTTGCCGAGTTCGTGGTCGATGATCTCGCGCCGACCATCACCAACGTGACACTCAACAGCAAGCCTGGCCTCGGAGTGAGCGACATCGAACCCAGCGGCATCGGCGTGCGGACCATCGACGTGACGTTCAGCGAAGCGGTGGACTTTGTCGCTGAGGACGTGACTGTCCAGACGGTGACCTTCCTCGGCGGCGTCGAGACGGTGACCGGCACGCTCGCGCCGACCGTCGAACAGCCCGCGCCGGACGCCATGCGGATCACACTCGGCGACCCGGTGGGCGCTGTGGACACATGGGTCAGAGTTATACTCTCGGGGACCGGGACGATCACCGATGCTGCCGGCAATGCCTTGGATGGCGAACCGGCGGCCGATTCGAGTGGCCTCGGCTACATCTACGACGCTGATCTCGACTTGCCCAGCGGCAACGGCGTGGCAGGCGGCGACGCGGTCTTCTACGTCGGCAGCCTCCAAAGCGACTTCCGCGGCTTCGGACCGGATCAGGAGGAGCCGAACGGCACCGTGGATTCCTGGGACATCAACGGCTTTACCCAGAAGTACCTCGCGGGCGACCTCGACGCCGACTTCCGCGGCTTCGGACCCGACGCCGAGGATCCCAACGGCACCGTCGATTCCTGGGACATCAACGGCTTTACATCGCGGTACACGCAGGCGATTGCGAACGGCACCCATCTGGACGACCTTCCGACGGCTGGCGGTCAGGGGATGGCGCCCGGGACCCCATCGCCGCTGCCGCTCCTGGCGGCCGAGCCGATACTGAAGGCCTTTCCGGAAGTGGCAGTTTTGGCAGCAGAGAACTCCGACCGGACCGCCAACGTGGCTGACACGCTCGCGGATGACGGTGCCTCAGGAACCTCCTTTGTAGCAGGGCGAGTACTCTCGGCATGTCAACCGACCCTCATGCCGGCCGTTTCGCAACTGGCAACCATGCGAGAGGAACCGGTCGCTGAGAAACACTGCGACACCGCGGCGACTCCGTGGAGGGGAACGGACGTGCCTTCAGCCAGCAGCAACGACCTGAGCGTTGAGGTTGAACTGCCGGACCTTCTGGCGGTGCCGGCGCTTGGTGTGTTGAGCGTCCCGTAGTCCGTCAATTACTTCGGCATCAACTTCGCCAGCGCCGACGCGAGCGCCTTCAGGCTTGCCTTGTCCGTCGTGTAGACCACAGACTTGCCCTGTCGGGCGCGGTTCGCCCCCACCTTATCCTCCTCGACGACGCAGCGGGGGCGCGATAGAATGCGGCCGGTTACGGGCGGCGGGCCGATTACCCGCCGCGGCGGGGACAGGTGACGTTTGCGGGACGGTGATTCATCCCAATCTCCTTTCGAACAGGGGTGTGAGAAAAAGACAACCCATGATCCTCACAACCTCTTGTCCCGAAAGGGGTTGGCTTGTCAACAACGCGTCGTTCTTGCGATAGAACGGGCCCGTACGTGGAGGCATGTCATGGACTCAAGCACGATGCGCGGAATGTGGCTGCGGGCGTTGGCGTTCACGTTCACCCTCGCCGTGCTCGTTGGGCCGTCCGCGGTGGCCGAGCCCGTCGCGATGCCCCTGCGCGGGGCTACCCTTCGCATTAGCCTGGGCCTGAAGGACACCGGCGCCGCATCGTGGGACGGCACGATCGAACTCTCGCAGGGCCAGGTCCTAGCCGTCACGGCGCAGCCGCCGCGGCCCGCGGCCATCCAGGGCGCCTCCTGGAAACTCAAGACCCGCGAGCAGACCACCAAGGGAAAGAGCGAAAAAACCCTCGTCCGGCCCGTCCTGGTCGCCACCCTCGACGCCCCGAAGACCGCCAAGGTCACGGTCACGACGGCGCAAGGTCGTTTTTCCTTTGCCCTCGGCGACCTCGCCCTTGCCCGGCCGCAGACCTTCCTCAACGGGCAGGCGCAGGTCGCGCTCGTCCCCTTCTCGGCCCGCCTCACCGACGCACCGACCGAAGACGACTGGCCTGCGGCAACCGTCGGACCCGACGGCGCCGTCTGGGTCGCCTACGTGGCCTACGCGCACGGCCCCACGTTGGACACGGAGGCGATTCACGGGCAGCGGAAGTTCGATACCCTCGTGCCCGCCGGACATGGCGACCAGGTGCGCCTGCTGAAGTTCGACGGCAAGACGTGGAGCACGCCGATCCCCGTCACCGACGCCGGCCTCGACGTCTGGCGGCCGGCCGTCGCCGCCGACAGCAAGGGCGTCGTCTGGGTCATCTGGAGCCGCAGCACCGGAGGCAACTGGGACCTCTACGGACGCTGCTACGCCCCGGGCGCGGCCACCTGGGGCGAGACAAAACGTCTGACCGCCGACCCCGGCGCCGACGTCTACGCCGTGGCGGTTACCCACCCCAAGACGGGCGCCGTCCACGTGGCGTGGCAGGGATGGCGCGGCGGCAGTTTCGACATCCTCACGCTGACCCTCGACGGCGGCAAGGCGGGTGCCGAGACACGCCTCTCCTCTGGCCGCGCCAACGCGTGGTGCCCCTCGGCCGCCTTCGACTCAGGAGGCACCCTCCACGTGGCCTACGACACGTACGAGAAGGGCAGTTACGACGTCCGCCTCGCCTCCGTCAGGGATGGCAAGGTGACCACCCTCGACGTGGCCGCCTCGCCGCGCTTCGAGGCCCGGCCCTCCGTGACCGTGGACAAGGCCGACGCCGTGTGGGTGGCCTTCGAGGACGCCGCACCCAACTGGTCGAAAGACTACGGCCTGCGTTGGCGCGGCCGGATCAGCGAGCGGCCGTACCTGGAGCGCCAGGTCGTGGTCCGTCACGTGGCGGGCGGGCAGGTGCGGCAGCCGAAGGGCGTCGTGCCGTGCGACCCGGTTCAGTCGAGTTACCCGCAAGGCCAGGACCCGCCGAAGCGGCGATTCAGCGTCGCGCGCCTCGGCACCGACGGGGCCGGCCGCGTCTGGCTCCTCTACCGCCGCCATCCCTCCGCCGGCGGGAGCGGCGAACGGTGGGCCAGTTACGCCACCCGCCACACCGGTGACGCCTGGGCCCCTGCGGTCGCCCTCGCCCATTCGATGAACCTGCTCGACAACCGGCCCGCCCTCGTGCCGCTCGGTGACGCCCTCCTGGCCGTCCACAGCACCGACGGGCGGACGAGCAACACCCAGTCCGCCGAGCAGAACGACCTCTACGCCACGGTCCTCGCCGCCGACGCCCCGGCCAACGCGCCTGCGCTGGTCGATCCGCCCGCGCCGCCGGAGAACGTCCAACCCGTCCATCCGAACGAGGTCGAGGACATCCGCCGCGTCCGCGCCTACCGCGCCGAGGTGGGCGGCACCGCCTACCACCTGATGCGCGGCGAGTTTCACCGGCACACCGAACTGACAGCCCACCAGGACATGGACGGCCTGCTCGAAGACATGTGGCGGTACGCCATCGACGTGGCCGGCATGGACTGGATCGGCAACGGCGACCACGACAACGGGTACGGCGTCGAGTACCTTTGGTGGCTGGTCCAGAAACAGACCGACATCTTCCACAACCCGCCCGGGTTCGTGCCCATGTTCACCTACGAGCGGAGCGTGTCGTACCCCAGCGGGCACCGCAACGCCATGTTCGCGACGCGCGGCATCCGGCCCCTGCCGCGCATCGGCGGCGGAAAGGAGCCACTCTACGGCACACCCGAGAAGGGCTCGCCCGACATCAAGAACTTCTACGCCTACCTCAAGCGCTTCGGCGGCATCTGCGCCTCCCACACGAGCGGCACCGGCATGGGAACCGACTGGCGCGACAACGACCCCGAGGTGGAACCCGTCGTCGAGATCTTCCAGGGATGCCGCCAGAGTTACGAGCACGAGGGCGCCCCCGCTTCGCCCAAGGACGCCAAGGACGCCATCGGCGGGCTCCGGCCGGCGGGGTTCATCTGGAACGCCCTGCGCAAAGGGTACCGCCTCGGCTTCGAGTCCAGCAGCGACCACTACAGTACCCACATCAGTTACGCCGTCGTCTACGCCGAGAAACCCACGCGGGACGCGATCCTCGACGCTTTCAAGAAACGCCACTGCTACGGCGCGAACGACAACATCATTCTCGACGTCCGATGTGGCGACCGCATGATGGGCGACCTCTTCGACCTGAAAGGCAAGCCCACGCTGCGGATCAGGGCCATCGGCACGCAGCCCATCGCGCACGTCGCCATCATCCGCGGCGTCGGCAGCGATATGCCCACCTACGTCTACAACGCCGAGCCGAACCAGGAAGAGGTCGAGTTCACCTGGACCGACGAGGCCCCCGAATGGGGCAAACGCTGTTACTACTACGTGCGGGTCGAGCAGACGCGGCCCAAGGACGGGGCCGGTGCACTCGCCTGGGCCAGCCCCATGTGGGTCACTGCCCGGCAGTAAGTAGGGATGTGACCGGAACACTCTGAAACGGGAAAGCGGCGGTTGCCGTGGGGGAGCAACCGCCGCCCGTGAGTGCGGTGCCTACGCGAGGGTCGAAAAATGTACGACCGCGACGCCGAGCGCATGCTCGAAAACGACGGCAAATGACTATCGCCTCACGGTGGTGACCGCCGGGGCGGGCAGGGCGGCCTGCTTGGTGGTGGCGGTGTGCAGTATCAGTTCCATTGATTCGTGGGGGATGGGGTATGACGTAATCCAGACGTCGGGGGTGACGTTTTCGCCCACGCCGTCGAGGCCCAGGAGGACGGCGTCGATGGGCTTGCCGATCATCTCGGGCGTGACGGGGACGTAGTACGTCACGTTCTGGGTGGGGGTTCGGACGGGGTACTCCCAGGGGTTGGCCAGGTACGACGGGGCTCGGGTGGCACAGCCTACCGGCTCGCCGTCGACGCGCAGGGCGGCGTAGGCCAGTTCCGCGCCATGGCGGCCGGCCACGCCGATGCAGAGGTATGCGCCTCGGGCGGCCTGGTCCAGTGTGAACGAGCACTGCCACGCCTTCTCCGCCGGGGCCGACGCATAGGAGGCCATCAGGTTCGATCCTCGCCATGCCTTGCGACTGATCGGCTTGCCTTTGGGCCGGCCCGCGACAACCTCCTTGACGGTCGTGAACGTTCCGGCCATGCGGAAGTATCGCACGCCCCCCTGGCCGGACAGCTTCACCGTCATGCCGCTATCGGTGGTCGTGAACGGCAGGGTTGTCCATCGGGCCAGATCGGCGGAGACCTGCGGGGCGGGCCTGGTCGCAAGGCCCCAACCCAGTTGCACCCACGTGCCGCCCGTGCGGCCGACGTGTTCCAGTTTGATATCGTAGGCCTGGTTGGCTTTCAGATCGACAACGCCGCCTGCCCCCCCGCCGATGATCTGCTTGCCACCCACCCACAATTGGGCGCTGCGCGCCTTGCACACGAACCGGTACGTCCCTGACGTTACAGGCGTGATCTTGCCGGTCCATCGGACGCAGAAGTCGCGCACAGGCACGCCTTGGGCCGGGTCGTTGCGCCAACGGAAACTGATCTGGCGGTCGGTGCGTGTGACCACGGGTTTGCCTTCGACCGTCGAGCCGGTGAAATACTCGCCCGTCAGCCCGCCGGGTCGCCCCTTGGCGTCGGTGAGGTACTTGGGCGCAATCTCGCTCCACAGGCCCGAATCGTCGTATGTTCCCGTGATCGTCAGCGTGTCGGCACGGAGCTGCTCGCCAAAGTCCAGCCGCAACGCTCCACCACGAACCGGGCGGACTCGCGAACTTCCGCCGAAGTACGTCTTGTCGTCGCCGTCGAACATGAAGCGATCCCAGCAGCCGCGCTCGCGGAGCAACTGCTGCGCAAAGAACACGTCTCGGGCGGCCTGGATCTGCTTGATCTTCGTCGGGCCTGATCGTTCGATCGCGCGGTACTCCAGTGCGTTGCTGTCGGCTGCGAAGCAACTGGCCTCGTAGAGCGCCTCGGCGTCGGCGGGGATGGCGACGGGCTTGAGGTCGCCCAGCTTGCGGTGCCACTTCTTCTTCAGCGGCTTGCCCGGGAACGTCACGTCCATGGCCTGGCCCTCGAGCAGTGCGGGGGCGGCCTTGCCATTAAGCGTCACGCCGGTGTACGTGCTGCGATTGATCGGCGCGAGTTTGACCGATGCGGTCGTACCCGGCAGGCCGAGGAGCTTGATCACCGCGGGCTTACCGGGCAGGTCGCGGACGACGTGGTAATCGCACCCGGTCACGCCCAGTTCGCCCGACGGCGTGCTGGTGGCGAGCAAGAGACACGCGCGGAACGGCAGGACTTCGACGGTTACCTCACCCCCCGCGGGATAGCGGCCGATGATCCGCTCGGTCGGGTGCAGTTGTCGCAACTCGACGCGTCCCGAGCCGGCCAGCCCGACGGACTTGTCGAGCTTCACCGTGTACTTCTTGGGTTCCCACGAGAGGTTGCGCAGGGTGACCAGTCGCGTGGACTCATCGCCGCGCGAGACGGCGTAGGGGCCGTATTGCTCTTCGGGCAGGACCATGCCATCGACCATGATATCGCGGAAGCGACGATGCAGATTGTTGATGCGTGCGAATCGCGGATACTCCTCGTCGCGCAGGAACCACGGATTGCCGTATGTCTGCGGTGCGAGGATGAGGCAGCGATTGAAGGCCTGGAGGACCAGGTCGTCGTCCCAGAAGTCGAGGCACGAACTGATGCACACGCCATGGTCTTCGGTCAGTCGCATGAGATCCGGCGGGAGGGGTCGCATGAGTGCGGTGGCCCGGTTGTGCGGCGCGGGTGAGGCCCAGTTGGCCATGTGGACGTCGATGTAGGTCTCGGCCCCGCCCCAGAGGAACGTCGTGGCGTAGGGCTCGGCGGCGCCGAGTTTGAGGCGGTGGTTCAGCAGGATCATGTCGGGACAGTGCTTGCGACACTCGATGAGCGTCTTTTTGAGGGCCTCCTGCTTGGGCTCACGCAGTTGCGAGCAGACGGCGTCCATCTTGAGCAGTGCGAAGTTGTAGTCCCTGCAGAGACTGACGATCATGTCGCGGCGGGCTATTTCCTCTTCGCGCGTGTCGCCGAACCCGTCGGGGCCCAGCCAGGTCCCCAGGCGCGTGTCCATGGCTTTGGCCTTTTCGTAGATGTGGCCCCAGCCCTTGGGGAAGTTGGCCTTAAAACGATCTTCCGTCATCGTGCCGTAGCGGCGCGGGCCGTCGATGGCGCCGGCACTGATGACGTAGATGTCCAGCGTCATGCCGTACTCGGTGTGCAGCCACTCGAAGAAATCGAGATTGACCATCGTATTGTGGTCGGTCGAACCCTCGTTGGTGTTGTTGATCCACGAGAAGTACTGCGAGTACGAGGGCGTCTTCTCGGTCGCGCCGCGCTGGGAGAACTTCGAGGCGTCTGCCTTCTCGGCGGCGCCCAGCGGGGCGACGGCCAGGTTGATGCCCGCCAGGGCGATAGCAAGAGCGGCTGCTCGGGTCATGGGGCGATTAGTCACGTTACTCACCTTTCTTCAGAACTGCCCGAATGCTCTACGTGCTGATCTGCACCAGACTGCTCCCTGCAAGATGGGGATTGTACCCTCAAAGAATCAGTGAACCGGGATTTCCCAGATGAACTCCACTGTATGCCTTCAGCGTAAATGGCACAATTAAGGCCTCGGCGCAAGTGAAGGTTCTTCGAAGTGGCCGGTTTCCTTCGGCTTGGGCGCTGCCGTGTTCTGACGCCGACGACGCGCCAAATCACTTCGGCATCAGCTTCGCCAGCGCCGACGCCAGCGCCTTCAGGTTCGCCTTGTCCGTTGTGTAGACGACGGCCTTGCCCCGCCGTAGGCCGTTGACCAGCCGGCCCATCCGCAGTAGCCCAAGATGATGACTGACCGTCGGCTGCTTCAGGCTCAAGCCCTTGCACAGCGAGGTGACGTTCTTCGGGCCTTTCGCGAGCAGCGACAGGATTCCGAGGCGAGTGGGGTCGGAGAGTAGCCCAAAGCCCTGGGCTTGGTCACGTAGGTCTGCTCTGTTCAGCTTTGCCATGCCAGTTCCTTTCTGCGTCAGTTGTCCGTTAACCTTGCTTCTCCTTTGAGTACTGCCAGAGCGCGCGGTCGCTCATCCAGCACGAACTCAGCCAGCGGCCACATCGCAATCCAGGCTTGGGCGAAGAGGTCGACAGCTTGCCGCGAACGGATCACCGGGCAGTTGTACTGGAAACGAACGTCAATGCCAAGCTGGATGTTGGACCGCTTGTTGCAGAGCGCCTCGTGGATCGCCTCAATCCACTGGGGCTGATGCTTGACCTGGCCCTTGCCCGACGGCCTACGATCCCGCGACATCTCGGTGCAAATCCTGCCCATCTTCTACGGCCCAGGAGCCAACGGCAAGAACGTCTTTCTCGACACCATCATGGGCATCATGGGCCCGTTCCGCCGGATGATCGTCGATGCCGGGACCGGCCTCTTCAAGGCCGTGATCGTCTGGAATTCGGATCGCTTCTCCCGCGGGGACGTGACCGAGACCGAACACTACCGCTATCTGCTTCGGAAGGCAGGCGTGACGCTGCTGTCCGTCACGGAGGACTACCTTCACCGTGAAGGCATCGATGGCGACGTGCTGCGGACGGTCAAGCAGTTTCAGAACCGCCAGTTCTCGATCAGCCTTTCCCAGAACACGCTGCGGGGGCAACTATCCTCGGTCCAGGCCGAGTCGGATCCCGGTCGCATGGCCCCTTACGGCTACGACCGAGAGATCCTTGGACCGGACGGCGCCGTGCTGCATCGAATCCGTTTCTGCGAAGGTGGGGTGCGGGAGGTCTACGGCAGGGACGGCAGGCTGCAGGCGCGGTACCTGAAGGGGCAGTCGCTGCGCAAGCCGGGCAAGGAGTGCAAGGCCCGGCTCGTCGCGAGCGACCCGGAGCGCGTCCAGATGGTCCGGGACATCTTCCGCATGTGCCTGGAGGGGAAAGGCTTCAAGGGCATCGCGGAGGAACTTAACGACAGGGGCATCCCGAGCCCCAGGGGCGACCTGTGGAGTTTCACGACGGTCAAGGCCATCTTGCAGAACCCGGTCTACCGCGGCGATATTGTCTGGAACCGCAGGACGGAGTCGAAGTTCCACAGCGTCAGGAACGGCCGCGTTGAGCCGGCCAAGCCGGCCTCAGAGTCGGGCAAGGTTGTGGATCTGCCGGAGGAGGAGTGGGTGGTCTTGCGGGACAGGGCGCCGGTGCTCGTGGACCGAGAGACGTGGCACAGGGCCCAGAAGATGGTGGCCCGGCGCAGCCGTTACAAGGGTGGTTCGGGGAAGCAGAGGAGCCGCTGGTTGCTGAGCGGCGTCCTGCGCTGCGGCGACTGCGGTCACCTGTTCTGGGGCGAGGCCAAGCGGAAAGGCAGGATTGAGGGCCGGCGAGAGGTCATCACGAAGTACTACACCTGTTCCGGGCGCCGAACGCACGGCCGGAAGGTCTGTCGGGCATCGTCACACGTGCCCGCCCCGGCTCTCGAGCGATGGGTGCTGGAAAAACTGGCGGGGCTTGTCTTCGCGGACGCCGACGGCGTTGAAGCGGCGATCGATCGCTTCGTCGAGGCGGTCCTGCGGCGGCAGGGGCCCCGTTCTGATAAGGCCGACCTTGTGCGGCAGATCAGGGAGGTCGACACCACCGTCAGGGCGATCACCTTAAGCATCGACCCTGCGAATCTGCCACTTCTGGATGAGCGGTTGACCCAGCTTCGCCAGCGCAAAGAAAATCTGGAACGGGAGCTGGCTACTGCAAGCAGGTCCAGCAGGAGGTTCGACGAACGCGAGGTACGGCAGTGGGCCGAGGACCGTATCGCCGGCCTCGCGGACGCGATGGAGGGCCGCCGGGACGAGAAGGTCAGGCAGGTGTTGGCGTCCTACGTGGAGCAGATCACGATCAGTCCCGCCGACAAGAGCGGTGTGATGGCTCTGGCACCGGCAGCATTTGATCTCTACGAAGAAAACGACCGTCGCGAAGGACGGTCGTGGGTAAATATGGTAGCGGGGACAGGATTCGAACCTGCGACCTTCGGGATATGAGCCCGATTTCCCGGGTTTTCGCCACCTCGGGCAGATCCGCCACTTTCGGCTTAAGCCCATGTCACGCAGGGCCTTACGGTAATCGCCATGGCGACCGTGGTCACCATGATGAGCGCCGGATTCGCTACATTTTCGCTACAATGCTCGGATTGACAAGAGAAAAACCCGGGCCAGGGACTTGCCCCATCTTGGGTTCACTTGCCATGCAAGTTTTCAAGGCCCCGATGGCCGGGCAACGGCGTGACCCGCCGGCCTCTGCGACTTCTCGATGGCCGTGCGGTAGTAGCTGTCGTCGTGCTTCTGCTTCCACCCGTCGGTCGGCGCCGCGAGCGCCGGCCGGTGCTTCGCCCACATCTCCTTGACGAACGCCTCCTTCTCCTGCCAGGCCCAGCCGTGCCGTGACCATTCGTGGTCGTAGTCCTTGCCGGTGGCCTCTTTGATCACCTTGATGAATGCCGTGTCGTCCTCGTACATCCAGCGGTCCACGTAATCGAGGAACGCGTCGTGGCCCCAGACCTTCTCGGCGTGCAGGAGCCTGACGGCCAGGGCCTGGGCGACCCAGCCGCCGCCTGTGCAGGTCCGGCGGTACGCCTCGCTGGTGTTCTGGCCAGCCTTCCACTCGGACGGATGCATGTGTTCGTACGGCCCCCATTCGTTGCCGCGGCTGCGGCCGACGCCCGTGGCAGCGTCAATCCCTGAGTGGCCGGCGAAGACGACCTTGGCCCCCGTCCAGCAGTTGCCATACGCGGTCTGCTCATCCTCGCCGAAGCTCACCTTCGGGAAGGACCGACTGATGTTGGCCAGTTCCACGTCGCCCAGGAGGAGTCCCGCGAAGACGATGGGGAGTTTGCGCCCGCTGCCGTGCCCGCCCCAGCCCGTCCAGCCGGGGTGGCCTGCGCGGACCACGCCGCCGAGGTCGATGCCGATCTGGACATAGTTGACGAGCAGCGGCTCCTTCTGCTCGGGCCCCAAATCGGTGCAGAGCAGCAGCGCGCAGACGCCGGCGACGCGGCCGTACTCCATCCCGTATTGCGGCATGTTCTCCACCGGCTCCTCGAAGCCGAAGAAGCCGGTGCCAACCCAGGGACGCTGGGTGAAGCGGATGAACAGGTCGAGCGTCTTCGGCACACTCTGGGTCGCGGCAGCGGTGGGGAGCAACTCGCGCTTCAGGTTGCGGGCCAGGTAGATCCTTGAGTGGCGGTCGCAGAAGGCTGGCCGGAAGGCGTCCGCCGGCTGCGGCTCGCCCACGCAGGTGAGCACGGCGGCCGTGCGAATCGGGCTCGAGTCGCCGACGCCGCGCTCGATCTTGTTCCTCAACTGGGCGTGAAGAACCAGGCCCTTCGCCATGCTGATCGTGGAGACGAGCGAGTCGCCGGGCTTCATCGCCACGGGTAGCTTCCGGATGAGTGAGGGGTCGAACCAGTTCCGCACGCCGCTGTCGTAGGCGACCTTCATCTGGGCCGGCGGATTGAGCATGAAACCGTTCCGGACTCGCTGCTCGACGCTGCGTTCCTTGTCCATGTGGTCCAACTGGCGCTTCGGGATTTCGTTGCCGTAGAGCGGCTTGGGCTCGATGGCTGTGACCGTCGCCGGCCCGACCACGTACCAGTCGCCGTTGATGAACTGCCCCACGCGGGCCGGCTTCGCAAACGTCCAGGTCATGCCGTACTGCGAGACGCTCTGCTTGAGCGGCAGGTCTTCGAGCCTGGGCGTCGCGGGGGCGTTGTCGCGGGTGTAGACGACAACCGGCCGCCTGATGCTCGCGTCCGCCGCCATGGCCTTTTCGTCGTAGGGATCGGCCTCGATGACGGGGATGGGCTTCACGGGCCCCCCGAGGGTCACCGACACGTCGTCCACCCAGACGGTCTGTGCGTTGCCCTCGCCTGCGTCGCCCCAGATGGCGATGGCGCGGAAGCCGTTGAGGCCCGCCTTGCCGGCGTCGAGCGTGCGGTTGACGTCCTTATCGTTGTGGAGCACCTGGATGCCCGCTTCCGCATCGAAGTCAATCGTCCACTTGTGCCAGCCGGCCGGTGCGCGGTTGACGCCGAGCCAGCACAACTGGTCGAACCAGTTCCTGCCGTCGCAGGCACTGGCGGTGTAGCCTTCCCAGCCGCCGAGGTAGTTGGCGTACAGGATGCCAACGACCAGCACCTTGCCGTCGCCCTGGACGATGCCCCATCGCGGGCCGACGCGGTGGGCCTTCGCGTTCTCGGGCTTCGTGCCGTCGTCGAAGGCCCAGATCTCGACCTTGCCTGATCCGTCCTTGTCACGGAGCGTCAGCAAGGCCATGCCGTTGGGGCCGACCTTGAGCGAGCCGCGCGAGGAAGGACCCTCGCGGCCTTTCGTCATGTCAAGGGTCACGTCGCCCGTGATCTCCCAGCCGGCCAGGGCTTCTTTGCTGTCGAAAGCCAACGTCCTGGTTTCCTCGCCGGCGGGCATCTCCTGGCCCCAGGCGGTGCCCGACAGGCGTGCCGCAGTCACCACCAACAGGCCGAGGACCGGCATGAGTTTGCGCATGGGTTCTTCCTTTCCGGGTCGCGTTCACGCCGCTGTCTCTGGGTAGTGCGGCAGTAGATCGCAGGGATCTCCTCACCGGACGTAGTAGTTGCCTCCAATGTAATCCTCCTCGTCGAACTTTGCCCCCGACTACGGGTAAACCGGCACGGTGTGCTCGACGGAGACGGTGTTGGCAGGGTCGCTGACGTCAAGGCGGAAGACGTAGTCCCCGGCGGCCGCCATGGCTGTCACCTTGCAGGCGGCCTTGTCGGGCGTTTCGAGTTGGGCCGCCGCGCCTCTCGGCTGCCGGACCACGATCCACTTGAAGGAGATGGGGTCGCGCTCGACGTCCCACGCCGCGGCGCGCAACAGCGTGCCGCCGTCCTTCACGCGCACCCACACGGGAACCCGGTTATGCACATCCATCGGGACGGGGGGCTGATTGCCCTCGAAGGACCGAACCAGCACGTCTTGCCGGACCGCATGTCGTCCGTCGCCGACCTCGACGCGGAAGACGTACTCGCCCGGCCGCGTGAGGCCCGTGACGCGCGTCACGGCCGAGTCGGGCTGTGCCAGTTTCGCATCGGCCCCGTCCGGCTGGGCCACGACGGACCAGGCGAACGTCAGCGCGTCGCGTTCCGGGTCGGCGGCGGCGCACCGGAGTTCAAGGGTCTCGGCGGGGCGCTTCAGGAAAGTGGGTTGCGAGCACCATTCGAGAAGCGTTGGCGGCCGGTTGGCGTCGTCGCGCCCGTAGACCGTGAGCACGGAGTCCGGCTGGAGGTCCACGTCGATCGTCCCGTCGTCGCCGACCCGGCGCACGCCGAGTTCCTCCGTCGGCGCTGCCTTCACGCATTGGGAAACGCCGTACGCGCCGGGGCGAAGTCCGCGCACGGTCACCGTGCGTGCGGCGTGCGGCGCCGTGGTGTTGATGAGCACCACAACCATCTTCCCCCGGTGCTCAAAGGCGAGGCAGCGTACCGCGGGGTCGCTCGACGTGCATTCGACGCGCACCGCGCCCGGCCGCACGAAATGCGAGACCTGCCGGAACCGCCAGTACCACCTGCCGCCCCGGAACGTGTTGCTGCTGACGTGGCTCAGGGCGGCCTCATAGTCCGGCGTGGCGAGGCCGTAGATCTCCCAGTACGACACGCCGCCCACCACCAGGTCGTCGTACAGATGATCGATGGTGAGGTTCATGAATTCGGTCTGGGCCGTGGGCAGGCCGCGCTCGCGGGCAAAGTCGCGCAACTTGACCATGGACGCCTGGTTGTCCCTGCCGTACCAGTGGTACGAGATCAGGCCCACCCATTTCCAGACCTCCGGATCGTTTCGCGCCGCTTCAATGTAGCGCACGGCCACGGCGGCGTTGACCGATTCCGGGTACTGCACCATCGTCTTGAACCCCTGCTGCCGCAGCCGGGGCATCAAGGCCTTCATCATTCGCACCACGACCTGCGGGCTGAACACGTTGTTGTTGCCGGCCTCGTTGCAGATCGAGTAATAGTTCGGCACGATGCCGTGCCGGTCGCGCAGGCGAAGGAGGAGCGCCGTCGCCCATTCGGCGTACTCCCGGGGGTCGGCGAGCATCCAAGGGGGCAGGTCGCCGCTGCTGCCGCCCTGGAAAAACGAGGGGCTGACGTACAGGTCGAACGGCTCGCCCCGCGCCTCGACGGCCTGTTTCCACGGAACGAGCCATTCGGCGACGCGCCCGTCCAGGTGTTGCGTGTTGAAGCCTTTCCAGTTGATGGTCGCGGGATCGGCGTTGTCGTTCAGCCACTCCCAACTCCGGTGCCCCACCTTGTTGCCGCAGAGCCCCTCGAAGCGCAGGCGGTTGAGGCCGAGGTCGTTGACGGCCCGGTCGATGCACTGGTCGCGCAGCAGGGGATGGGCCGGCTGCCACGGCGTCGTCTTGCCCCAGCCGAGGATCGTCTGGTGGCGGACCTCGGGCTTCACCGCGACCGACACCTTGGCGTCCTGGGCAAAGGCGCTCAAGGCGGCCCCGAGAACAACGGCGAGTGCCATCAGGTTCGTTCTCAAGGGAGTTCTCCGGTTTGTCGTGGCGTGTCCCCAGGCCGAACGGCGTCACCACGGCCTGCGGAACAGGCGACGGGCAAGGCGTGATCGCTACTGCACGTCGATGACGAACTCCTGAGTCGCCGTGCCCACGCGCTCCACCGTGGTGGAAAGCACCTTTTCGTTGCCCCAGGCGAGGGCCTTCTCGTCCAGCGTCCGCACCTCCCGGGTCAAGGTCACGGTGACCGCGACGGCCGTCTTGCCCGCGGCACCCGGGGTGCCAGACAGGACGCCCGTGGCCGCGTCGATCCTGAGCCAGGCCGGCCCCTTGTCGAGCGTGAACGTGGCCTTCTCGATGTCGAAGTAGCCGCTGACCTGGTTGGCCCCCCGCATCCGGGCGGTGAGGTCGCCAAGGGACCGGTTGGCGCCTATCCGGCAGCGATACTCGGCGCCGACCTTGGCGGCCGTCACGAGGCGGGTGTAGATGACGGGCCGGGGGGCGGTTGCGTAGTCGGACGGCCCGCTGCGCTTGCCCCGGTCGTCGACCGCCACGACGCGGTAGTAGGTCTTGTTGGCAGCGGGCGCGTCGACGCCGCAGCCCAGGACCGCCAGTTCCGTGGCCGTCGTCTCGGCGATGAAGTTGGCCGGGAACCAGGGGTTCCAAGCGGCCATCTCCGCCTTCGTGATACCCACCGTGCTCTGGTACCGTTCGTCGGCAATCGTGAAGCCTCTCTCGTCGCTGCCGTAGACGCGGTATCGGGCCGGCGGGCGACCGGCGGGGTTGGCCTTCCAGCGTAGTACGCCTACGCGCTTGGCCGGGTCGAAATCGGCGGTGACATCCACCGGGCAGGCCGGGCCGCGAGGCGTGAAGCTCCAGGTCGCGCTCCAAGGGCCCCAGACGCTCTGGTCGTCCATCGCCCTTACGTGCCAGTAATACCGCTGATCGGGCGACAGCAGGCCCGGCTGAAGGAGCGTGTACTGGGGCTTGACGGCGACCTTCTCCTTGCCGGTGCCCGGGTCCTTCTCCTTGACCGCGTCGCCGGTCCGGGAGATCAGCTTATAGAAGCTCATCGAGAGGGGGTACTTCATGTCGGGACGGCGCGACAACTCGAAGTGGTAGTCGCCGATGGCGTCGCCGTCCGGGTCCTGGGCCGCCGCCCACTGGAAGACGATGTCGGTGCCGTCGGCCTCGCCGCCGTCGGGCGGGTAGACGGGCGCCGCGGGCGCGGCCGGCGGCTTCGAGGCGGACCGCTCCACCCACTCGTGCGTGATGCGGACCTTGCGGTCCCCGGGCGACCGGTCGGAATAGGTGAAGGCGTTCTCGCCGACGGCCATCTCGGGCATTGCCAGGGGGGCCATCTGCACGTCGCTGGCGATCGCCAGGCGGCAAAGCCGCGCGGCACCCTCCAACTCGCACTTGAGATGGTACTCGTAGCGGGCCGGTCCGACGGTCGGGAAGAACTTGTCGAGGCTGTCCTTCACGGGCTGCCACGCCTTGCCGTCGGCGGAGACGGAGAATCGGGCGTCCGCGCCTTGGGCTTCGATCCGGCCTCCCACGAAGACGTACGGGCTTCGCATCCGCCAGACGATGACGCCCTTCTTCCCCCCCTCGGCCTTGAGGCCGTCGGGGCCGGAGGCGACGTTCTTCGCGCCGGCCGCTCCTTGGCGCCACGTGTCCTTTGAGAAGTCCGGGCGGTACTCCCAGAGCCCGTTGTAGATCGCCTGCGGGTACGTGGGCATCGTATGGAGCGCCCCGTGGTACTTGACCGGGTCGCACTGCCCCCAGCGCCAGATGATCGCCTCGCCCGGGCGCAGGACCATGTTCATCGTTGTGTCGCCTTTACCGCCTCGCCCTCCCGCGACCTCCCCCTCATAGAAATACATGGCGCACATTCCCGGGCCGGCCCACCACGTGTCGGGGAAGAGGATTCCCTTGGAGTGGGTGCGCTTGATGAGGTCGTGGTCCCGCACGATGTCCTGCTCGCCGGCCACGGTCTCGTTGTCCCGCAGGAGATAGACGGAGTGCATGTCGCCGTCGAAGAAGTGCCAGCGCCCGTCGTAGAACGCCTGGGAGATGCAGTGCCCGAGGGCCCGGGCCGGCGCCGCCTTCAGCCCGGCCGCGCGCCACAGCGTCGCCAGGCTGATCGAATCGTTGCCGCACGTGTTATACCCGTAGACGTTGAACACCTTCACGGGGTCGCCGAGTTCGTTGTTGTCGCCGGGGGAATGGTGGCGATGCTGGATCTCCTGGAACCACAGCGCGAAGGCCTTCTCGGCGTCGATCATGCCGGGCGAGACGGCGGCGGAGACGATCTCCTCGACGGTTCGGAAGTTGTTGCGACCGTTGGAGAGCCACGGGCCGACGACGTCCGTCTCGCCCACGTTCTCCATCCGCACCGACCGGTTGGATTCCCACGTCTGGACGAAGGCTCCCTCCCGGTTGATGCCGCACCCCATGGGCAGGCGGCAGTTCCGGCCGTCCATCGTGCCGGCCTGGACGACCGTGTACTGGTGCCGCCCCGCCGTGACCTCCTCGACATGGGACCTGGCTGCATCCGTCGGGTGGCTGCCGGCGGCCTCGGCGCTGGCCGCCAGGAGCGGTGCGGCCTGCGTTGCCAGAAGCACGGCCATGGCTGAGGGCGCCGCCCTCGCTGCACGACGCAGCCATTGCCCTCGGTCCATGACGTTCCTTTCACGGCGTATGGCCGGGAATGCTCACGTTTCGGAGAGATCGGTGACGGAATGGGCCAGCGGCTTCTGGACGTACACGTGTTTGCCGCGCTCAATGGCCGCCAGCGCGATCACGGCGTGGGTGTGATCGGGGGTCGCCACGATCACGGCGTCGATATCCTTCTCGCGGTCCAGCATGACGCGGAAATCTCTGTAAACCTTGGCCTTCGGGTACTTGCGGACAGTCCCGGCCGCATAGCCCCCCGCGTCCACGTCCGAGAGGGCGACGATGTTCTCCGTCTCGCAGGCGGCCAGGTTGCTTCCTCCCATGCCGCCAACACCGATGCCGGCGACGGCAAGCCTCTCGTTCGCGGAGGGCTTTCCCTCGCCCCCCAGGACATGCCGCGGAACCACCGTCAGCGCCGCCACCGCCGCTGAGGCCCTCACGAAACTGCGGCGGCTGACCTTCAGTCCCTGTGTCGCCATGTTCGGCCCTTTCGAATGCCTGTTTGCGGCCCGCGCCTTCGCAAGCCGGCCGGCGACTATACGCCGCAGGTGCTTGCTCGACAAGGAAAGTCCGCGCAACGCCGGGATCCGCCCCCTGGAGCCACTAGGACTGTACGCAGGTCGACGTGGTGCACGGTCCGGCCTGCCTCGGCGCCGCCGGGGCCCTGCCCAACTGCGACTGGTTGGTGACCATGCCGGAGAAGGCCCTGGCCGCGATCGTCGCCTTCGGGGACCTCGCCCCACCTTCCCGCCATGTCCCCTTGACTTCAGCGGCAGCACTGGATCGTCGCTGAGCGCGCTGCCCGCCCGAAGGTAGGCCTGGTTCCTTGAACCGGCCTCGGACGACAGGCAAGTCCGAGGGCACCACACGGCGCGTGGCAACGCGGAGCCGGACGGCGTATACTGCGACCGATGGCGCCGCCCCGGCGGGCGCGGGCTTGGGTCGTGTTGGAGCCCTATGACACGGCAGAGCGGCCGCACCGCCTCTTGGGCCTGCCCTTGGGGAAACCGACATGAGACCTGCTCGCGTCTGTGCGGCCCTTGCCCTGCTCGGCCTGGTCGCGGCAGGGTGCCCCCGGCCCGAGTCGGCGCGGGTTCCCACGGGCGCCTACGCGCAGCGGGCCGGGACCGTTCAGTCGAACCAGGCGTCGCGGCGTAACAACGGCAGCGCCGCCGTCCTGCGCGGACGCGTGGTCCTTTACCACCTGTGGGCGGAAGACGCCGGCTCGCGGTGGACTGCGATCCAGCAGGCCGAGGTCCAGGACCGCGTCCGTGCCGCGATTGGTTTCCTGAACCGCTGGGCCCGGACGTACGGGGTCGACCTGACCTTCGTCGAGGAGACCGCCGGCCGCATCCGCTGTGCGACATGTTCGCCGACCCGATCTGGACCGAGCGCCTCGTCCGGTCGACCGGAGCCGCCGACGCCAACCACCTTGTCGCCGACCTGAAGCGTCACCACAAGGCCGATGGCGTTCTCCTCGTCATCCACGCGAACAAGGCCGCCGCCTCGTACAACCTGACGTTCTACGCCGGCGTGCACCCCGTCTACGCCGCCGAGCGCATCGTGTGTTTTTCGCGCTACCCCGACCAGACGCCGATCTGCGCGGCGTCGTACGCCCACGAGATCCTGCACGCTTTCGGGGCGGGCGAGTTGTACTTCCCTTTCGACCGCACCGACGAGCGGGCGAAGCGGGCGAGGCAGCTGTTCCCGAACGATATCATGTTCCGCGTCGACCGGAACCTCGACGCCTTGAACATCGGCCCCTGGACGGCCTACCGCATCGGGTGGACCGATCACCTGGACGCGGACTTGCGCGCACTGGAGGACAACGGCTGAGACGGCTTCTGAGCCGGCTGGCCCGCCTGCCGCGCGCCTTGAGCCTGGAACTTGGGCCTGTCCTTCCCGAGAAGTTCATCCGGGCTGGGCGTGGCCGGGCAGTTGGTGTGGGACCGTGGCCTGGCGGCGGCTTCGGGGCTCGGCCGAGCTTCGCGGCGGCCCGCAGGCCAGGCAGGAGTTCCTTCCGTTTCTTGGATTCAGTCAAGCGGATGGAACTTCGCCACGATGACCTCGTCGGGCCCGCCGGCAGGGGAGGATTGGGTGGCGTTTTTCGTTGGCCAGTCTTTCGACGTCGTCGATCCGACCAGAACCATCTCCCCCTTCGCGGTGAGCGCGCAGGCGCGGAACAGGTCCTCGCCACTGCCGCCCATGTAGGTCGAGAAGAGGAGACGCCGAAGGTCAGGGCTGAAGACGACGACCGTAGCGTCGCCGCCGCCCCAGAGTGGGCCGTGGGGCCTTGACGCGCCGCCGTAGCGTGACTGGATGGCGCTGCCGGTCACGGGGAAGTCGCCCGAGAAGGTCATGCCGCCAAGATAGACGCGTCCCGCCGCGTCAACCTCTATGCCTTCCCCGCCGTCGCGGGCGTTGCCGCCGAGGAGCGTCGCGGCCTCAAGCCGGGAGCCGTCGGCGGAGACGATGGCCGCGAAGCGGTCGCCCGTTTCGCGCCACGTGCCGGTCATCCCTCCGGCGTAGCGGCGCTGGAAGGCGCCCGGCGTGGTGGGGAAATCGGGCGACGAGGTGAAGCCCACGACACAGGCCCGGCCGGATGCGTCGAGAGCCAGCCCGTGCTTGCCCGCGGCCCCGTCCTCGTTCGAGCCGCCGAGCAACGTGGCGTAGACCAACCGCGAGCCGTCCGCGGCCAGTTTCGCCACGAAGGCGTCCTGCTTGCCGCGCAGTTGCCGCTGGAAGGCCCCGCCGATGCCCGGGAAGTCGGGCGAGAATGTCGAGCCCGCCACGACCGGCTGGCCGCTGGAGTCGACTCGGAGGGACGGAGCCAGGTCGCGCCCCGAGCCGCCGAGGTACGTGCACCAGACCACCCGGCTCCCGTCCGGGGAGACCTTGGCGACCAGGCTGTCCATGCCGCCGGGCGGGCGCTCCCGGAGCGCGCCCCGCGTCACGTGGGCCGAGGGGTGGCTCAACTCGATCATCACGAGGTAGATGGCGCCCTGGGCATCGATGTCCATGTCGCGGATGATCGCCGGCCCTGGCGTCCCGAAGTAGGTGGACCAGACGACGCGCGAGCCGTCCGGGCTGAGTTTGGTGATGAAGCCGTCCTGCTTGCCATAGGCGCCGTTGGGCCGCTGATCGCCCGCGAACTGTGGCTGGACGGTCCCCGGCGTGGTGGGGAACCCCTCGCCGGCCCGGCCGCCAACGTAGACGAAGCCCTGCCGATCCACTCGGACCGTGTAGGCGCGGTCGTAGTTGGGTCCTCCGAGAAGCGTGGACCAGAGGATGCGCCCCTGCGGATCGAGTTTCGTCACGAAGACGTCCATCGGCCCGCGCGCGCCGGCCGAACGTCCACTGGCGTCGTACGTGCGGCTGTACGCGCCCGCCGTCGTCGGGAAGTCCGCCGACCGCGTGCCGCCGGCGACGAAGATGTTCCCCTCGGCGTCCACGGCGACGGCCCGAGCCGTGTCCTCGCCGCCCGAGCCACCCAGGTACGTCGAGAAGCCGAGGGCGTAGCCTTGTGCGGCCCGTGCCTCGAGGCCCCCTGTCAACGTCCACACGAGCGCCATGAAACAGAAGGCCGCGATGGGTGCTGTTGCCGCCCTCATGGCGCGGTTCATCCATAGCCTCACTTTGGCATCAGCCTCGCCAGCGCCGATGCCAGCGCCTTCAGGCTCGCCTTGTCCGTCGTGTAGACCACGGACTTGCCCTGCCGGGTGTTGATGACAAGCCGGCCCATCCGGAGCAGCCCGAGGTGGTGGCTGGCCATCGGCGGCTTGAGGCCCAAGGCCTTGCACAATGCCGTGACGTTCTTCGGCCCCTTGGCGAGAACCCGGAGGATGCCAAGTCGCGCGGGCTCGGAGAGCAGGCCGAAGCCCTGTGCCTGATCGTGAAATGCAGCTCTGCTTGCCTTTGCCATGCGAGACTCCTTTCTTCAGCAGTTCATGCCGGTATTGTGGCAGGGAAGACAGCCGGCAACAAGGCAAAACGACGCTGGCTCCGGCGCCTCAGGAGGTGGGGCGGGTCAGTCCTATTGACCCACCAGCCGGACGCGGTTCTGCTTCTGATTCTTGCCCAGGTGGAAGGTGCCTTCAGTCATCCACTTGGTAGGCTTGCGCGAGGGGATGGTCATGGTGTACTCGGGCGTGCGGTAGTCGTAGAGTCTGGGGTTTCCGACCGCCTCCCCGGAAAACTCCACGTCGCCCGGCAACTGGTGGCGGATCTCGATCTTGATCGGTTTGGCCCGGTAGTTACGGACCTCCTCCTGCCACGTGCGC
>Ga0111218_1030_pt1 | contig 23769 bp, 21 predicted proteins | sample DeeMarSWOR152_54_FD_80369 | JGI IMG/M metagenome (GOLD analysis project Ga0111218, IMG submission 80369) | Planctomycetes bacterium DG_20 | reverse complement strand
ACGGCCCGGCGGGCCAGTTCCGCCAGGATCATCAGTTCTTCGACCTGGCAGACGTCCATGGCGTCGGCAATCGCTCCCGGCCGCAAGCCGTCTCCCAGGCTCAGGGTCATGTCGAATTCCCGCGCCACGTCCAGGAGTTCGTCGAACCGCTCGAGCAGCGGATTCTCCTGGCCGTGCTTGCGAATCCAATGCGCCAGGAACATCCCCCCCCGGCTCACGATGCCGCACACCCGCCGCGCCAGCGCCTCGGACTCGACGATCCGTCGCGCCACGCCGCAGTGCACCGTGACGAAGTCCACGCCGTCTTCGCCGTGGCGGCGGACGCTCGCGAGCATGTCCTCGGCGGTCATCCCGGCGATGTCGCCGCCCGTCCGGGCCGCCGCGGCCGCGGCCTCGTAAATCGGAACCGTGCCGACGGTCAGGTCGCAGACCTCCATCAGTCGGCGGCGGACACCGGGGATATCGCCGCCCGTCGAGAGATCCATGATCGAGTCGGTGCCGGCTTCGGTGGCGGCAGCCAACTTGGCGAGTTCCATCTCGACGTCGGCGTAGTCCGGGCTCGTGCCGAGGTTCGCGTTCACCTTGACGCGCAGTCCCCTGCCGATTCCCATCACGCCGGCGGCATGGCGGTTCTTATTGAGCGGAATGGTCACGCGACCGTCGGCCACGTCCCGGCGAAGTTGCGCGACGTCGCGTCCGTCCGCGTCGGCTACCCGCCGCATGGCCTCCGTGACCTTTCCCTGCCTTGCCAACTCCATCTGCGTCATGCTTGCGTTGACTCCCCTTCGTCTGTTTGCCGCCGCGCGCCCCGCCTTCCGTCCAAGCCTTATGCCTGGTCGAGGACCTGGTGCGGGCGTCCGCCCGGCGCGTCTTCTCCAGGGGCAGACCGGCTTGCGTCGCGTCTTGCCCCGGCAGCGTCTTGAGGTACTCGATCTCGGCGTCCGTCAGGCGTCGCGCCTCGCCGACGCGCAAGCCGCGGACGCCGATGCGGCCGATCTGCGTCCGCACCAGTTCGCGGACGGGATGTCCGAGGCGCGCCAACATGCGGCGGATTTGCCGGTTGCGGCCCTCCCGGAGCGTGATGCGCAACGTCGAGCGGCCGCGCCCGCGTTTGAGCATGTGCACGTCGGCGGTTCGAGCCCGTCCCTCAGCCAGGCGAACGCCCCGCATCATGCGGCCAATGTCGTTGCCCGTCACGCGCCCGCCCACCGTCGCCAGGTACGTCTTGGGGACGCCGTATCGCGGGTGGGTCAGGCGATTGGCCAACTCGCCGTCGTTCGTCATGAGGAGCAGGCCCTTGGAGTCTGCGTCGAGCCGACCTACCGGAAACAAGCGGGTGGTTGTCTTGTGCATCAGGTCAATCGGCCGCCGCCGTCCTGCCGGATCGTAGTTCGTGCAGACGACGCCCTTCGGCTTGTTCAGGATCCAGTATTCCAGGCGTTCGCGCCGGAGGCGGCGCCCGTCGAGACGGACGTCCTGGGTTTCGAGATCGGCCTTGACGCCCAGCGTCGTCACGACACCGCCATCCACCGTGACGCGACCGTCGGCGATGAGTTCCTCGCAGGCCCGCCGCGAGGCCACCCCTGCTCGGGCCAAGAGTTTCTGAAGCCGTTCCGGCACCATGGTCATCCTACTGGGTCGGGGCCTTGGCCGGGGGCGCCGCCGCAAGAACCGTGAGTTCCTCGGCCCCCTCGAAGACGTATTCCGAGGCGTCCGCGGGTACCAGGATGGTATCGCCCGCCCGGATCGGCATCGTCCGGCCCGCCGACACGAGCCGCGCCGCCCCGGCGAGGACCATCAGCGCCACGTATCCCCCGCGCGTCTCGGCCGCCCAGGGACGCCCGTCCAGTTGGATGCGGCTGACGCTGAAGGCGCGGCAATCGACGAGGTGCTCGATCACGAGGCCCGTCTCGCTCGCGGTCCGGCCGCGGCCGCCCGAATCCGGTTTCTCGCCCGCAAAGCGGATCGTCTCGAGCGCGTCGGCCGGGTGAAGCCTGCGCGGCTTGCCGTCGAGGCCCGGCCGGTCCCAGTCGTAGACCCGATACGTGGCGTCGGAGTTCTGCTGGATTTCCGCAAAGACGATGCCGGGCCCCGCAGCATGAACGTGCCCGGCGGGCGTCCAGACGAGGTCGCCCGCCTTGACGGGGCGAACGGTCAACAGGTCCTCGACCGCTCCCTTTTCCGCGGCGGCGAACGCGTCCCGCGTCACACCGTCGCGGAGGCCATCGATGACCCACGCGTCGGGCTTGGCGTGCAGGATAACCGAGCACTCCGTCTTGCCTCTCTCGCCGGCGTGGTGAGCGGCGGCGTAGTCATCGTCGGGGTGAACCTGGACGCTCAGCCGGTCGGAGGCATCGAGGAACTTCAGGAGTATGGGAAACCTGGCGCCGCTGCCGCTCGCCAAGGCCGGGGCTCCGAGAACCTCCTTGCCGTGGTTCTCGAGGACCCACCGCAGGGTTCTCCCGGCGAGCGGCCCGTCCGCGACGGTGCTGCATCCGTGTGGATGGTCGGCCAGTTCCCAGGATTCGCCGATGGGTTTGCCTTCCGGAAGCGGCTTGCCGAGCAGGTCCGCCAGACGGCGTCCGCCCCAGACCCGCTCCTTGAAAACCGGCCGCATCTTCAGTGGCTGCACAGATTTCTCCCTAACGGGCCCGCAACGGCCCCGGAGCAAGTAGACGAGTTTACCACATTTGCCCCTGTGCAGAAACTGTTTTCGCCCCTCACGGTTCCGGGCAATCTGCTTGTGGCCCGCCTTTGGCTCCGCCACGAGGGATCCCGACCCCGCCCTTGGCGACCACGGCAGGAACGCCGCCAAGACCGTCAGCCGATGGCGCGAAACCTACCTGAGGGATTGGCAAGAACGGATGGACCGGGCGTGCGGCAAACAGCAAAGGCGCTTGCGAACGGCTCGGCAAGCGCCTCGGAGTGCCGTCTGAATCTGTGCGGTCAGCCCACGTCTCAGGCTCTGCGCTTACGCCCCACGACCACGCCCAAACCGCCAAGGACCAGCAGCATCAATGACGCCGGTTCAGGCACGAGAAAAAGGTACGCGGTTCCGGCATCCGCACCGGGCTGGTCATGCAGGTAGGCACCGACGATGCCGCTATACCCGGCGATGGCAACCGAATAGCCAAGACTGTCCATTGCGGCACCGTCCGAGGGGGTCATCTTGTCGATCTGCTCGCCGGTCGTCACATTGAACAGGTACGCGGCGCCGGAATTGTATCCCGCGTCGTCGTCGTTGCGTGCCCCGACGACGGCGACGTTACCACTGACGGCCACGGAGTAGCCGAACTCGTCCATCATCTCTGCATCGTCGGCGACCAGTTTGTGCAGTTGCGCGCCGGTCGCCACGTCGAACAGGTACGCCGACCCGGAATTGTTCATCACGTCGTCATTGCCGTACGCCCCAACAATGACAACACTGCCGTCGATCCCCACCGAGTAACCGAAGTTATCCCCGCCCGCCCCGTCTGAGGCGAGCAACTTGCGCAGTTGGGCGCCCGTCGCCACGTCAAACAGGTAAGCGGAGCCGGCAGAACTTTGCGGGTCGTCGTCGAGGTAGGCCCCGATGACGGCGACGTTGCCGCTGATGCCCACCGAATAGCCGAAGCGGTCCCCGGGATAGGCATCGTCAGCCGTCAACTTATGCAACTGGTCGCCGGTGGTTACGTTAAACAGATACGCCGAGCCGGACGACGTGTCGTCGCCATAGGCACCAACGATGGCGACGTTGCCGTAGATGGCCACCGAATAGCCAAAGACGTCTCCGCTGGCCGTGTCGCCGCCCGTCAGTTTGCGGAGGTAGGTGCCGTTGGTCACATCATACAGATAGGCCGACCCGCCAGGGTCGTCTCCCATTGCCCCGACGATGGCAACGTTGCCGCTGACGCCCACCGACGTGCCGAAAGCATCCTGCACGGCTGCATCAGGGGCGGTCAGTTTGTAGGTCTGAGCGCCGGTGCCCACATTGTACACATAGGCCGACCCGCCACCGGCGACGGGAACGCTGTTGCCGGACGCGCCGACGACGGCGCGTCCGCCGCTGATGCCCACCGAACAGCCGAGTTTGTCGCTGCCCGTCGGATCGGGAAGCACCAACTTTGTCTCACCCAGCATGGTAGCGTGCAGCGGCGACACCAGACCCCACGCCAGGCCAACAACGAACAGCCCCACCGCGATTCTGTCACGCGCGCGCATCGTACCCGCCTCCTCCCCTGTTTGGCGGGCGTCGAGACAGCGGACGCCCCATAGCCATACCCCTCTGAGCTAGGGCGCGCAGGACATAGGCCAAGCCTTGTGGCCAGAAGTGGTACGTCCCCCGGGCGCTTCCTGTGGGGAGACTTTCCCCCCCGCTCGCCACACTATACACCAAGATTCGACGTTTGTCAAATCGGGCGGCGGAAAATTTCTTTCAGACGCGACGTGCGGCTGGGCAACGGCAGTTGCAGGGAACCAAGGGGGACATCGACAAGCCGCCGGGCACGGCCGGCCAAGGCTATGGTGTGGGGGGAATTGGCGGCAGGTTCTTGTCCGTCAGGCCGATCTCGTGGGCGATGTCGCGGAATTCGCCGTGGGAGATGTCTTCCAGACGCCGCCCGCGCTCACGCAACTTCTCGTTGAACTTGACAGCCTTCTCCTGCATCACCTCGTGGGTCTCTTCGCTGCCGCCGAACAAGTGGTAGTTGTGGCCGCGCGTAATCCGCAGGTGCCCGTCGTCGTTGTCCCGCCCGACGCCAAGCAACCACGCCTTTTTCTCTTCTTCCTTCGGCTGAACCATGACGCCTCGCCCCGACCGGGGCCCGAACACGCGTCGGGCCACACCGTCGTTCCGGCAACGGCCTGCCCCGCCGCCACCGTCATACTCGATTCACGCCGGCGCGTCAAGGCGCCGCTGCGCCTCGCAAGCCACAAAACCCTTGTGTGTCGTGGCCCTGTCGGCCTACAATGATGACGGCCGGTTGCCGCGGGGCTCCGGCTATGTTTTTGGGGTTTCGCGAATGCCTTACGAACTCCTCATCCAGGACCATTTCAGCGCCGCGCACAACCTGCGCCAGTACCAGGGCAAGTGCGAGAGACTGCACGGCCACAACTGGCGTGTGGATCTGCGGTTGGTGGGTGCCCGTCTTGACGGCGAGGGAATGGTCCTCGATTTCACGGAGGGCAAGCGAATCCTGGCCGAGGTGCTCGACCCCTTCGACCACGCCTATCTGAACGAGGTCCCGCCGTTCGACCAGATCAACCCCTCGAGCGAGAATCTCGCCCGAGTCGTCGCCGAAGCCGTCGCCGAGCGGCTCCCCGAGGGAGTTCGCGTTGCCGGCGTCACGACGTGGGAGTCGGACCGCTGCGCCGCCACCTACCGGCCCGAGTAGGCGGCCGTGCCTGAGCCGACCCAAGGAGCCATGGCCATGCCGGTCACGCTTCAACTGGCGCTCGATTTCCTCGACCTGGAGCGTGCGCTGCGCGTCGCCGACCTTGCCGCAGACCAGGGCGTCGACTGGATGGAGGCCGGCACCCCGCTCATCAAGAGCGAGGGCCTTGACGCCGTCCGCGCCCTGCGCGACCGGTTCCCGGACCGCAAGATCGTCGCCGACATGAAAACGGCCGACGCCGGCCGTCTCGAGATGGAAGCCGCCGCCAAGGCCGGGGCCGACTTCGCCATCGTCCTCGGCGCCGCCAGCGAATCCACCATCCGCGAATCGGTCGAGGTCGGCCGCCATTACGGTCTTGGCATCGGCGTGGACATCCTCGGCATGGCCGAACCGGAGTCCCTCGTCGAGCGCCTGGCCGAATGGGGCGTGGCGTTCATCTCGGTCCACTGCCCCATCGACGCCCAGATGCGCGGCGAGAATCCTTTCGGCATCCTGGAGCGCCTGGCGAAGATCACCACCATCCCCCTGGCGGCCGCGGGAGGGTTGAACTCCGAGACGGCACCGAGAGCGGCGGCCGCCGGCGCCGCCATCGTGGTCGTGGGCGGGGCCATCATCAAGGCCGACGACCCGGCCCGCGCCACGGCCGACATCCGCAAGGCCCTCGATACGGGCAAGCCCATCGGGACAGACCTGTTCCGCCGGGCGGGCCTCGCGGGCATCCGCGAGGTGCTGATGCGCGTCTCGACCGCCAACCTGAGCGACGCCTGCCACCACCGCCCGTGCCTGCCGGGGCTGGTGCAGATCGCACCGGGCGCGAAACTCGTCGGCCCCGTCCTGACGGTCCGCACGGCGCCCGGCGACTTTGCCAAGAGCGTCGAGGCCATCGACCTGGCCGAGGAAGGTCAGGTCATCGCCGTTGACGCGGGCGGCGCAGGGCCGGCCATCTGGGGCGAACTCGCCACCGAGAGCGCCATCCAGCGCCGACTCGCCGGCGTCGTCATCGACGGGGCCATCCGCGACACCGACGAAATCCGCCGCCTCGCCTTCCCCGCCTTCGCGACCGTCGTGTGCAGCCACGCCGGCTACCCGAAAGGGCTCGGCGAGATCGGAGGGCCCATCCGGCTGTGCGGCCAAGAGGTCATGCCCGGCGACTGGCTCATCGGCGACGCCGACGGCGTCATGTACCTCTCGAAGACCGAGATCGTCGAAATGGCCAACCGGGCGCAGGACGTCCTGGAGGCCGAGAACCGCCTGCGGGCCGAAATCCGCGAGGGCCGCACCCTCAGCCAGGTCGCCTACCTCGAAAAATGGGAGAAACGAAAGGGCAGGTAGAGCAGGCTTCCTCGAAACGCTGCGAGGCAACACGCCCGAGCGCCTGGTCGCGCCGCCGCAGGTCAGCACTACTACCCTACGTTCCGCGCGGCGGCCCCGCCAGGCGGACAGAAAGGTGAAGCAGCGTTGTAGGGCCAGCCGCGAGGTCGCCCGCAGACGCGCCCGCCGTCCGGCCGCGAAAGGGTGCATCCTGAATTGACTTCCCCCCTGGGGGGAACTATCATGATTTCGGCCGGGTCGGCCGATATAGACCCAAGGCGTTTGCGTCCGCAAGAGGGATAAGCGAGTGCTCTGCCAGCGCTGCAACAAACAGCAGGCCACCATCCATCTGACGGAGATTCTCAACAACGAGAAGCGCGAGCGGCACCTGTGCGAGGACTGCGCCCGCGAAGAAGGCGTCGCGATCAAGGCCCAGATCAACCTCCAGGACGTCCTCTCGGGGATGCTCGATGCCCACGAGAGCGCCGGGCGCGACGCCAGCCTCCGTTGCCCCGATTGCGGCATCACGTACGCCGAATTCCGCAACCAGGGCCGTCTCGGCTGCCCCCACGACTACGACGTGTTCGCCGAACCCCTCCATGAAGTCCTCGAGAAGGTCCACGGCGCAACCGAACATACGGGCAAACTGCCCCTGCGGGCCGGGTGCGACACCCGGGGCCAGCGCGAACTCATGCAACTGCGCCGGCGGCTCCAGGACGCCGTCGAGGCCGAACGCTATGAGGAAGCCGCACGCCTCCGCGACCTGATCCACGAAAAGGAAGCCGCGGGTGAGGCTCGATAAGATCATCCTGTCGCCCAGCCCGTGGCTCCAACCGGGCGGCCCGAGCGACGACATCGTCCTCTCGACGCGCGTCCGGCTGGCCCGAAACATCGCCGGCAGGCCGTTCCTCAATCGCCTCAAGCCCGACGAGCAGGAGGACCTGGAGGCGTACCTCAAGCACGCGGTGCTCGCGGCCTTGAAGCCCGACAGGTACACGTGGTTCGAACTCGAAGACATGCCGCAGATCGACCGCCAGTGCCTCGTCGAACGCCATCTGATCAGCCGCGAACTCGCCGCCGGAGAGGGACAGCGCGGCGTGGCCGTCGGACCCAAGCAGCGCATCGCCATCATGGCCAACGAGGAGGATCACCTGCGGATCCAGGTCTACTCGCCGGGACTCCAATTGCAGGACGCCTGGCAGGAAGCCGACGCCATCGACGACCGCCTCGAAAGCAAGGTCACCTACACCTTCTCGCCGAAACTCGGCTACCTCACGGCCTGCCCCACCAACATCGGCACCGGCCTGCGGGCCAGCGTCATGCTGCACCTGCCCGCGCTCGTGCTGACGCGGCAGATCGAGAAGGTCTTCAACGCCGTCGCGCGGCTGCGGTTGGCCGTGCGCGGCCTGTACGGCGAGGGCACGCAGGCCACGGGCGACATCTACCAGATCTCGAACCAGGCCTCCCTCGGACGCACCGAACAGGACGTCCTCAAGACCCTCGGCAGCGTGATCTCCCAGATCATCGCGTATGAAAAAGAGGCCCGCGACGCCCTGGCCGCCGAAAGCCCGACCCCGCTCGACGACCGGGTGCTGCGGTCGTGGGCCATTCTGACTCACGCCCGAATCATCTCGAGCGAAGAGACCCTCGCGCTGCTTTCAGCGGTGCGGCTGGGCATCCACCTGAGACGCCTGAAAGATGTGGACATGGCAACCATTAACGAACTTTTCCTCATGACTCGGCGGGGCCACATCCAGAAAATCCGTGGGGCCGAACTCGGCGAATCCGAACGCGACGTCGCGCGGGCCGATTACATCCGAAAACGCCTCGGTGCGAACTGACCATGCCCGACCTACCTCTCGGCGCCGTCATCGCCTTCGAGTTCGAGAAGTGGAACGTGGACGAGGAAATCGCCATCGTCCACGACGCCGGCGTCCGCCTCATCCAGGTCTACCGCAACTACACCAAGGGCATCACGGCCGAACGCATCCGCGGCATCCTCGACGGGGCGGGACTCGTGGCCGACAGCCTCCACGGCTACATCGACCTGGACATCCTCGACGGCCCGCCCTTCGACTTGTCTGCCAAGGACACCGCCACACGCGACGCCGCACTCCAGATCGCGCGAAGCGAGGCCCAGTACGCCCACACCCTCGGCTGTCGCGACATCATCCTCCACCCCGTCGGCCCCGGCGACACGCAGGACGACCCGTTCCGCCCGGACAACCTGGCCGCCAGCGCCGAGCGCCTCGCCCGCATCGCCGAAGAGGCCGACGTCCGGTTCCTCATCGAGAACATGCCGCCGCCCATGTTCGGGCACGATGCCCGGCTGCTCCGCCGGATCGTCGAGACAATCGCCAGCCCGCACCTGGGCCTGGCCTACGACTCCGGCCACGCGAACATCGCCGGCGACCCCGTCGGCGTCGTGCACACCATGGGGCCGCGACTCTGGGGCGTCCACCTGCACGACAACGACACCGCCGACGACGGCCACTACCTGCCCGGAATGGGAACCGTCCCGTTCGAGGACGTGGCCCGCGCGCTGGCCGAGGTGGGCTTCTCGGGAACCTTCATGCTCGAAATCTACCGCGACACGTGGGAGGTCCGGCGCGACCTGACGCCCGAGCGCCTCGACCATATCCACCGCCTGCGGCGGCTGGCTTCGGGCATGACCCAGTAGCATGGAGGGGCCCCGGGCCGCCGAGCGCTACGGGCTGCCTGTCAGCCAGTGCCTGCTCCCTCTCGAGACGGGCGGGCAAGCCGCCCGTGGCACCCATCACCCGCCCCGCCCCTTGCCCGAGTCGGTGATCTCGACCAGCGCCTCGGGATACGGCTCCAGGTACGACTGCGCGAGCAGGTCGTCAACCTCGAACCGAACGGCCCAGGACTTCAGCAATGTCGTCAGAACGCTCAGAGGCACCGCGCCGGTGCGGTACCGGTCCAGTTGGTCCAGGAAGAACGCCTTTTCGCCCGCCTTCAGCCCGTCCGAGACGTGCCCCAGCGCGTGCATCAGCACGTTGATGATGCTGGTGAAGCGCGGCGGCCGCGCGAGCGCCCTCACCAGATGATCACGGTAAAGCGCCAATACCTCCCCTGCGGGCCGCCGATCGCGATTGGCGACCACGCGGCCCATCTGGCGCAGGTGCGTCTGGCTGTAGCCCATCAGCAGGCCCTTGTTCACGGTCTGAAATCGCACCAGGTCCTTCATCCTGCCCGTCTGGCGCGCCTTACGGAACGCCGCCAGGGCGAACAACTTCGTCAGAAAGTGCTCGCGAAGACGGAAGTTGTTCAGGCGGCCCTCGTCCTCGACGGCCAGGTCGCCGAAGCGGTCGAGAACCGCACCGCCGAAGAACCCGCGTTTGCCGCCCTGCGGCATGTCGCCCTTCGGGCCGCCGTACTCCTTCACGTCCTTGATGCCGCACGACGGCGACCGGCCCTTCAGCAGAAACCCGTCCACCTCGCCCACCGAGTCGAGAAAACGCGCTGCGAACGCGCGCATCGCTTCGGAGACATCTCTGCCGGTGGCCGGCTGCACCAGGCGGCGCTCGCCGTCCGTCACCACCACGCGGATCGGGTCGCGCGGACACCCCAGGCCGATCTCCATCTCCGGGCACACCGGGCAGAACGTCACGTGACCGCCCAGACGCTCGGCAAACGTGCCCGAGATGACGGCGCCGTTGTAGCGGCACGGGGCAAACCCCAGACACTTGCTGACGACGACGCGCGGCTTGACGAACTTCGCCATCGGCTCATCCTATCCGAAGACCACCAGCGCAAGATAGGCGATGGCCGCGTGCGCCGAGATCACCAGGGCGGGCACGAAGAACGACGCCGCGGCCTTGGCCGGGCTCCCCGTCCGCAGTTGGCCGAGCCCGTCGATGACGACGCCGCCCTTCATGTCGTCGAGCAGCGCCGCGTAGGAGGGATTGAACGTGTCGTACAGGAGGTACTCGCCGGCCGGGTCCGAGAGGTCTTCCGTCTTGTGCGTCCTGGCCTTCATTTCATACGGGCGGTTGTCCTCGGCGACGAACTCAAAGGTGAATTCCCACACCGTCCGGTCGTTGATGCGGGTGTGGGTGGGCCTCTTGGCCTTGAGTTTGCCCAGGGCCGGTTTGCCGCTGGCCAGCATCCGGTTGGCCTTGATCCCCTTGCGAAGCCCCACCCCAAGCATTCCGATCCCGACGGCCGGAAACACGACGAATATGCCGCCGATCAGCGCGCCTTCCCATCCTTCGACGCCGAACATCCCCCGCCGCATCCCCCGGATCCGCGAGATCGACGGGTTCCCCGGCACGTATTCGACGGTCACCGCCGCCCCCTCCTCCAGCCGCCTGCCCGTCGCGTACGAGGTGTTCCGGTACTCGGCGCCGTCCGACGCCGTGAAGCGATACGTCTGGGCGTACACCTCCACGTCGTTCACCGAGCAGTTCGTCTCGCGCGACTCCAGCACAACGCCCTCGGCGGTCGCCAGGTCGCCGCGGAAGTGGTACACGCCCGTCCAGTCGACGTTCGGCACGAAGAACCACATGACCGCGCCCGTGATGCCCAACCACAGCCACGCAAACTGGTTGTAGAACCCGCCCAGAAGGTTCGCCCAACAGACGAGCCGGGGCACCTCGCGCGGCGGGTCGGCCAGCACGGGGACCGCCTTCGCGCGCGCCTCGTCGGACCGCGTCACGCCCGGCAGACCCGGGTCAGGCGGCTCGAACGGCCCATCCGGAAGCGGTGTCGTCATGGCCTTGCCCTGTCAGCGTGCGAGGAACCTGCTCCGAAATCGGCGCGGCTGCGCGGCGGGTCTCCGCACCCGCCGCGCAAGGTCCCCGCCGGCCCGCTCAGACCGTTTCCGGGATCTCGTACGGTTTCCGCCGGGGCCGGTCGAGGTGCGTGTTCGCCTCGGCGTCGTCGGGGAAGACCTCTTTGACGGGGTCCCACCGGAGCCTGCGTCCGAGGTAGCGGGCGATGTTCGCGAGGTGGCACACCGTGGCCGACCGATGGCCGATCTCCACGTCGGCGACGGGCCTCGCGCGGCTCTTGATGGCGGCCACCCAGTCGGCCTTGTGATTGTCGCGGCCGGGAGCGCCGGCCTTGAGCGCTGCCTTGGCCATCTCGGGCGGGTCCGACACGAACTTGCCGCGATCGATGGTCACCGTGGCTTTTTGGCCGATGAAGATCGCCCCGCCCGCCGGACCTTTGCCGAGTTCCATGACAATGTCGGCCTTGTCGAGCCGCGGGCCGGGCTCCGTCTGTGTCGGCGGGACCAGTTTCTCGCCCTCGGTCCAGACCTCGACGGGCCCGCTCTCGTCCATGCCCAGCGCCCACTGGACCTGGTCCAGGCCGTGGGAGCCCCAGCCCGTCATCTCTCCGCCGGAGTAAGGGCGGAACGAGATCCAGCCGGGCTTCGCGCGGGGCTTGTACAGGTCCTCGTGATACGGCACGACCTTCGTCGGTCCGCACCACATGTCCCAATCGAGCCCGTCCGGGACAGGCTGGGCCGCGAAGCCGCACTCCCACGGGCTGGCGTAGTTGTTCGCGATGACCTTCTGCACCTTGCCGATCCCCCCCGTGCGGACCAGTGTGCACCCGATGCGATTGGCCGCCATCGACCGCTGCTGGCTGCCGACCTGCAGGACCCGGCGGTACTTGCGGACGGCCTCGACCATCTTGCGGCCCTCGCGGATCGTGAGCGTCATGGGTTTCTCGACGTACACGTCCTTGCCCGCCTGGCAGGCGTGGATGGCACAGAGGGCGTGCCAGTGGTCGGGCGTGCCGATGGTGACCGCATCGACCTCCTTCAAGTCGAGCATCTTGCGGTAGTCCTGGAAGGCCTTGGCCTTCGCCCTGGCGGCAACCGCCTGGGCGCGCGGCAGGTTGACGTCGGCAACGGCGACCAGTTGGCTGTCGGGCACGCCGAGGATCCCGCTCCCCTGGCGGCCCACGCCGATGCCGCCGATGCCGATCCGTTCGCTCGCACCGAACACGCGTGAGGCCACCACGTACGGCGCCGCCGCTGCGGCGCCGGCCACCATGGCGCCGCGCCCAAGGAACTGCCGTCGCGAGAGTTTCGAGTCATCCGTCATGGTTCGGTCCTTTCTTTGCGAAGACTTCCGATGCCATCAAGCGCAAGACTGCCCTATGCCGTCCGACATAAGTCCCTTGATGTCCTTTGAGTGGCGGGTGTCCCCACCCGTCACCTGAGCGGACCACTTTCCCGCGGCGGGTGAGGACACCCGCCGCGCACCAACCGCGAAGGACTTACCTCATCCCGCTCAGCCACGCGGTATCCCCACGCAGGCGGCATAGACGACCGACTCCTCCTCGCCGTCGGCGCCCACCAGGGCGTTCATCTCGTCGTCCAGAAACGCCCCGATCATGCACGCGCCGAGTCCCAGGGCCGTCGCGGCCAGATGCAGGTTCTGGGCCAGGTGACCCGCATCAAGATACACGTACCGCAGCGCCCGGTCGCCGTATTTTTGGGCACCGCGGCCCCAGATGGCCGACCAGAGAAACGAGACCGGCGCCCGGCCGACCATTCCCTGGTCCAGGCACGCCGCCTGCGCGGCCGCAGCCACGTCGTCCCTCGCCGCGACGAGCGCAAGACGCTCCGCAGGGAGTTCCCAGTGATAGACGCCCGGCTCCAGCCCCTCGACCCGTGCCGCGCACACGTACGTCTCCACCGGATACAGCGCCCCGGCCGACGGCGCCGTCCGAAACGGCCAGTGGCCCGGCTGCGTGATGCCCTGCGCCGCCCAGAGGAGCAGCATGAGCGTCGGCTGCGGCATCGGCGCGCCGGCGAAGTGGCGGTGGCTGCGACGCGCACGAAGGGCTTCCCACAGGTCAGCCCTGGGCCAGGTATCCGGCCGCTTGAGAGAAACCACCGGCGCCCCCGTCTCGGCGTAGGACTTGTAGAGGCCGACGCTCTTCTGCCAGTGCGGGTCTCTCATGGGCATGGCGGCGCGGCTGTACGCCGTTGCGTGCTGGTAGTCGTGAAGCAAGGTCATCCGCGACCTCCCTTCTCTCCCCCGCGCGGTGTATCGTGTCCGTAAGCACTAGCTCCCGGCGTCGCGAGGTCTCCACCGCAGGCGGCTGAAGTCGATCCGGTTCAACAGGTTCGGCGTCACGCCTTCCAGCCCGGCGCGGATAAGCATCGTGGTCGTGTAGACGTAGATGGGGACAACGGGCACCTCGCGCATGAGCAGCCGCTCGGCGCGGGCCAGGACGGCCAGGCGCACCGTCGGGTCGGTTTCGCGCGCCGCCTGGGCGATCAAGGCATCGTATTCGGCGTTCGACCAGCCCGTCTCATTGTTGCCGCCGTCCGTCACGAACATGTCGAGGAACGTGTTGGGATCCACGTAGTCGCCGTACCATCCGGCGCGGGCGATCTGATAGTCGAGTTTGCGGGTCATGTCGAGGAAGACTTTCCACTCGACCTGCTCGATCCGCACGTCGAGGCCGAGCCGCTCGCGCCACTGCTGCTGGATCATCTCGGCCACCGGCACATGGCCGAGCCCCCGGTTCACGAGGATCGCGAGTTCGCCGATGCCGCTGCCGCCGGGGTGCCCCGCCTCGGCGAGCAGGCGACGGGCCTTCTGCACATCCTCCGAGAGGCCGGGCACTGAGGGGTAGCCGGCCATTCCCGGCGGCACGAGGGCCGTCGCCGGCCGCTCGCCGCCGCGCGTCGCCCGTTCGATGATCGGCTCGCGACTGATGGCCAGGGCCAGGGCCTGCCGCACCCGCACGTCGGTCAGCGGCTTCCGGGTGCAGTTGAACCGGTAGAAGTACGTGCCGAGGTCCTCGCCGTGGAGAACGTCTCGGCGCTGGCCCGCGTCGCTGGCCGCAAGCAGCGGCTGGCGGGCCAGCGACGGCACCAGCGTCGTCAGGTCCACGGCGCCCGTCTCGTAGGCCAGCAGGGCCGTGTTGACGTGCTCGAAGACGCGCGCCTCGATCCGTTCCAGCGCCACGTTGGCGGCGTTCCAGTAGTACGGATTCTTCTGCCACCGCATGCGGCTGCGAAATTGCCACTCCGTGAGCCGGTACGCGCCGTTCGAGATGATGTTCGGCGGAAACGTCCAGCGGTCGCCGTATGCTTCAATCATGTCGCGACGCACGGGAAGGTACGTCCCGAAGGCGGCCAGGTCGAGGAAGTAGGCCGTCGGCTCGACCAGTTCGACGGTCAGCCGAAGCGGACCTTCGACGCGGATGCCGACCGTCGCGAAGTCGGCCGTCGCCGGGTCCTTCACGGCCGCTTCGAAATACGCCTTGGCGCCGCGGATGGGATACAGCATGTAGGCATAATCGGCGGCCGTCTTGGGGTCGAGCACCCGCCGCCACGACCATGCGAAGTCTTCCGCCGTGACCAGCCGGCCGTCGCTCCACCGCGCGTCGCCGCGCAGATGAAAGGTGTACGTCTTGCGGTCGTCGGAAACGTCCCACCGGCAGGCCACGCCGGGGCGCGGTCGCAGGTCGCCGGCATCCAGAACGGTCAGGCCTTCGAAGAGGGCGGCGGCCACCCGGTGGTCGCCCAGGGCCGTCATCTTGCCGGGGTCGAGCGACGCCACTTCCGGGCCGCCCGTCCACACGAGGTCGGCCTTGGGGCCCTGCGACCGATGGGCGAGGACCGCGACTGCGGCCACGACGGCTGCGGCTACGGCAAGAGGTATGAGAAGCCTGCGCATCCGGATCCGTGAGGCTCGCCGGAGGCGTCGCGAGCCCCCCTGTAGTCGCCGCCCACTCCGTCGCCCGAACGCGGGGCCGCACCGAGGCTTCGACGTGGGACCCTACGGCACGTCACCGCCTCCGGCCCCCGACGAGGCGCCGGCAGCGACAAGTTCCTTGACGGTGGCTTCAATCCCGGGCGGCATGGACGGCCGTCGGGGAATCTGCTTCGCCTTGAGGAGTTTCTCGACCCATTCCAGCAGCGCCAGTTTCTGCATCACGTCGTCGTCGGTCGCGACGAACGCCACCTTCTGGCCGGTGATTTTCTCGAGGGAGGCGTTCAGGTCGGCCATCAGGTTGGCATCGGCCACCGGCGGGATGATCCACACACAGAGCGTGGCGTACGCCATCAGCAGGGTCTTCTTGCCCTCGGGCCGAACTTCCCTGGCATAGGCCTTCTCCAGAGACCGTACGGCCCCCCCCAGCAACTGCGCGACGACCGGGTCCGAGGCGCTCATCCGGGTCGCGATCTTGCCGATGGCCGGCCCGAACACGTCGTGGGCGCGTTCGTGGTCGAACTGCCCGAGTGCGTCCATCAGTTGCAGCAACGTCACTTTCGACGTCTCGCGATCGAGGACCTTCTCGATGGTCTCGGAAATCTCCGCTTCGAGCCGCGGCGCCACCCGTTCCCGGATGACGGGAGCCACGAGGGCCAACCCTTTGGCCGCCCAGTAACGGGAGGCCGGATACGGGTCCTTCTCCAGGGCGGTCCGCAGGATCGCAACGCCGGCGAGCGTCCGCAACTGGGCAACGATCATGAGGAAATTGACGCGGGCCTCCTGGCTGATGGCGTTCTTCTCGGCAGCGGTCAGCGCCGCCATCGCCTCTTCGTTGAACGCGTCCACGAAGGCCGGGGTGCGGCTGCCGCCTGTGACCTCGTAAATGATACTGTCGCGTGCCACCACCATGCCGCGCCGGCTCGGGTCCGTACTGGTCAACATGGTTTTGACGGCGGCCTCGATCCATCCGCGGATTCGCTGGCGGTCCGCCTCCGTGATGTTTCCCTTGTCCCGGAGGTCTTCGAGACTGCCGACCGGCTGAGCCAGGCATTGGGCGGCCAGAAGCAAGACCATCAGCACCGCCACCGAAGCGAAGCGTCTCATGAAGGACTCCTTATTCCGGCAGGACCCCGCGCCGCCCCCGGTTTCCCGACAGACTGCTCCCTTGGTCCAAGTGCACGTACCGTAATGCTTGAACCCGAACCTGTCAAGCGTTTTGCCGCGCCCGAGCCCCGCGGGTGCGGCCGAAGACCCCGGCACAGGCAGGCCGCCAATCCCAATGCCGACGCCGTTCTTCGGGGACGGAAAGGTGGGGTTGCTGACGAGGGCAAGACTCACGACCTGGGCCGTCTCGCCGTTGGCACAGGCGTTGCCGTCGAACGCTGCCGCAGCGCCACGGCACTCGAAGTCCGCCGGTCCGGCGGGTGATGTGTTCCCCGGTGCCGAGCGCACGGTCACGCGTCGGCGGGCCCCATCGGGGCTCCGTGCCGGTGGCGGCGTCGGCCGCCGGGGCCCGCCTCTGCCCCTTCGGGGAACCAGTGGACGTAGATGAGTTCGGCCAGCGCCCGGTCCACGGTGAACTGGCTGTACCCAACCTGGAACACGTAGGACGGGAACCGCCTGAGGAGCCGGATGCGCGCGCCGGGCAGGATGCCCATGGCCATCAGTTTCTGGACGTCGCGCCGCTCGCGCGTCGTCAGGTACGCCACGACGCCGCTGCGGCCGACGTCGCCGTCGGCCAGCGACGCCACCTCGCGGATATCGTCGCGGCGGGCCTGGCGGCAGCACGGGCCGTCGGGAATCGGGTTGCCGTGCGGGCACGTTTTCGGATGGCCGAGTAGCGTGCAGACCCGCTCGTCGAGGCCGTGCTGGAGGATGTGCTCGAACTCGCATGCCCCCTGCTCCACCTGGTCGGTGCGGACGGCCAGCACGTCGCTCAGAAGCCGCTCGGCCAGGCGGTGGCGCCTGACGACGTCGCGTGCCGCCCCGCGGCCGGCGCCGGTCAGCGACCAGGCGTCGCCGCGGGGCTCGATGAGGCCGAGGTCGGCGGCGGCCTGCACGCGGCCGGAGTCGGGGTCGGCCGTCGCCTCGTGGCCACCTTCGACCTGGTCCACGTAGAACCGTTCCAGGAGTTCCTCAACGCTTTGGTCGATCATGACTGCGTGCTCTCCACCTGCGGATGGCTTTGACCAGGCGGGTCTCGCGGGGCATCTCGTACCCGCAATGCGGACACTTGACCTTCTTGCACCCGCCGAACAGCGTGCATGCCGCGCACGCCTCCTCGGCCGCCCCCTCGTCGAACTCCCTGCCGCAAAAATCGCATCTCATGACTGCACCTCAACCGCACACGGGCCAGGCGTGCCTCGCCCTTGAAGCACTCCGCTTGGCGCGGCAGGTCCGGAGACCCCCCGCGCACGCCAATGCCCGCGTGTCATAACTGCACCCCGGTCAGAACAAGGACGGCGTTCAGGAGGAAGCCGACCACAAACGCCACGGCCAGGACGAAGGCCGACGTCGCCGCGGCCGCCTTCCACCCCTGCTCTTTCTTCATGACAAGCAACTGGGCGACGCACGGCAGGAACAGCGTCAGCGTGACCGCCGCCACCGCCAGTTGGTTTCCCGTCAGAAGGCCGTCGCTGTAAAGGTCGTACAGGCCGGCAGCGCCGTAATCGCGCCGGAAGAAGCCGAACAGGAACGCCACCGCCGCCTCCCCGGGCAACCCGATCGCTCGAACCGGGAATCTCACCGCGCTGACGGCCCACTCGAAGAGCCCCGTCACGTTCCCGATCCAGATGAACACGCTGGCGAGGATAAACAGGGGCAGGACTTCCTTGAAATACCACACCATGCGTGTATAGGTCTTGATGACCACGTTGGCCAGCCGCGGCAGCCGCAACGGCGGCAGTTCCATGTAGAACCGCGGCCGCTCGCCAGGCATCATTCTGGCCGCCAGCAGACCCACCACGAGAAAGACGCCCGTCACCACGCCGGCCCACACGGCGAGCGCCCACGGGTGCCCCGCCAGCAGACCGAGAATGACGCCCATCTGGGCCGAACACGGAATCGCCAGCGCCAGAAGCAGGATGGCGATCATGCGCTCGCGCCGGGTTTCCAGCGTCCGCGTCACCATGGTAGCCATCGTGTCGCAGCCGAACCCGAGGACCATGGGGATGACCGCCCGGCCGTTCAGGCCGACCCTCTTGAACACGCGGTCGATCAGCATGGCGAGGCGCGGCAGGTAGCCGCTGTCCTCGAGGATCGAGAAGGCCACGAAAAACGTCCCCACGATCGGCAGGACGATGGCGACGGCATACCGGACGCCGAGGGTGATCATGCCGTACTCGCCGCCGAACAGGTCGCGGACCACCTGCCAGGGGATGAGCCCCTCCAGAACGCGGTTCACCCACGGGTTGACCTGCTCCTCGAAGACGGTTCCCTCCAACCAGTCTACGAGCGTTCCGGCGCCGAACTCGCCGACGAACTTGTAAAGGCCGAAGTACACGACGACCGCCAGCAGCGGCAGGCCCGTGGCCGGATGCATCGCGAAGCGGCTGAGCCATTCGGCCACGCCCGTCCGCTGCTCGGGCGGGAACGTGACGGCCTCGGCGAGCAGGCAATCGACCTGCAACCTGACCGCCGAGGCCACGTGGTAGTGAATTGCGTGGTCGAGCCGGGCGCCGGTGCCGGCGACAATGCGCGAGACCTCCTCGACGGCCCTCTCGCCGTCGGTGCGGCGGAGGCGCTCGCGCTGGTCGCTGTCGCCCTGGAGCAGGAGGACGGCGCGCGTCCGTGCCGAAAGGCCCGGCGCCGGACTCACGACGCGCCGGACGGCCGCGATGGCCCCCTCGATGGCGGGGCCGTAATCGACTTCCGGTTTCGACGCGCCGGGGCGGACCTGGCGTACCCGCTCGATGAGTTCCGCGGTCCCATCGCCCCGGGTGGCCACGGTCCGGACCACCGGCACGCCGATCGTCTCCTGAAGCCGCGCCGCGTCGATGCGGATGCCGATGGCCTCGGCCTCGTCGGCCATGTTGAGCGCGAGAACCAGCGGGAGCCCCGCCTCGGCCAGTTGCAGCGTCAGGCCGAGCATCCGTTCGAGATTCTTCGCGTCCACGACGTGGACGACGGCGCGCGGCGTCTCTTCCACGAGCAGCGCCCGCGCGACGCGTTCCTCTTCGGTGATCGGCAACAGGCTGTACATCCCGGGCGTATCGACGACCTCGAACCCGTCGCCCAACAGCCGGCAGCGGCCCCGCGACACCTCGACGGTCGTGCCCGGGTAGTTCGAGACAGTGACGTACCGGCCGGTGAGGCGGTTGAACAGCGCACTCTTGCCGACGTTCGGGCTGCCGACGATGAGAACCTTGGATGCCGCGGCGTCGGCCGCGCCGCCTGTCGCGGCACGGCCCCCCATGGCCAGTCTCTGGAACAGTGAAGCGATACCCACCTTGGGACCCCCTCAACTCCCCGGAGCGCGGGGGGCCTCCCCGTCGCCCTGATCTGCACCGCCTTCACAGAACGCCGCAAAGGCCTCGGCCGGCGAACCGTCCGACCCGGACCGCTGCTCCACAGAATCCAGGAACCGCACGAACCGGTCGAGGACCTCGCCCTTGATGGCATGCTCCATCTTGCACGCGATGCCTTCGGCCTCGGCCTCCGCGACACCGAGAACCTCGACCAGAAACCGTTTCAGCACACGGTGCTTGCGGAGGAGCACCTTGCCCAGGGCCTCGCCGGCCTCCGTCACCGTCACGTACTGGTACGGCTGATAGTTGACGAGGCCGCGCTCGGCCAGCGCCTGAACGCCGCAGGTAACGGACGACTTGCCGACACCGACAAGCGCGGCAATCTCTTTCATCCGCGCCACGCCGTGCCGCTGAGCCAAGAGGTAGACAGCCTCGAGATAATCCTGGAGGCTCTCGCTGAGTCCGGTCGTCGGCATTGCCTGCGTCATTGGGAAAACCACCTTTCTTGGGCCGTGAAAAGGGATTTCACCCTTAAAGTTCGCCGCAGGCATCATAGTTTGCCGCGCCGAACTTGTCAAGCGCTTTTTCTTGGGCTGAGTGGGGTGAGGTGTGTCTTTCGCGGTTGCCGCGCGGCGGGGCTGCCATGTCATCCGGCGCCGGGGGTCGCGCTCACGGCGCTCGGCCGGCAACCTGCATGCGCAGGCCGTACAGGCCTTTACTGGCGGTGATGAAGAGCGTCTTGCGGTCCTTGCCGCCGAAACAGACGTTGGCCGTCCAGCGCTCCGGGACCTCGACGTGTTCGATCTGCTTGCCGCTCGCGTCGAAGACCGTGACGCCGCGGCCGGTCAGGTACACATTGCCCGCGGCATCGATGGTCATGCCGTCGGAGCCCATTTCGCAGAACCGTTGGCGGTCCGAGAGCGTTCCGTCGTCGTTGATGCGGTAGACGTAGGTCTTCTTGCCGCGGATGTCGGCCACGTACAGTCGCTTGCCGTCGGGCGTCCCGATGATGCCGTTCGGCTGCTCCAGGTCGGCGGCCACGCGGGTGAGTGTCTTGCGGTCGGGCGAGAGGTAATAGACGCACTGGCCGTCCTGCTCCATCGGCCCGCGCTGCCAATACGACCGCTTGTAGAACGGGTCGGTGAAGTAGACGCCGCCGTCGGGCCGGACCCAGAGGTCGTTGGGACCGTTCAGCCGCTTGCCCTGGTAGCCCTTGACCAGGACGGTCGCCTTCCCCGCGGGGTCGATGGCCCACAGTTCGTTCTTCTCGTCGGCGCAGGCCAGGAGGTTGCCGCCCGAGTCGAAGTACAGTCCGTTCGACCGTCCGCACGGTTGGAGGAACGTCGAGAGTTTGCCGTCGATGCCCCACTTCAGGATGCGGTCGTTGGGCTGATCGGTGAAGAAGACATTGCCCTCGGCATCGGCGGCGGGCCCTTCGGTAAACGCGAAACCGTCCGCCAGTTTTTCGAGTTTGGCCCCCGGCGCGATGACGCCGTCGGCTGCCGCGCAGCGCGCGAGACCGCACACGAACACCAGCACCATGACTGCCGCAATCGTCTCTCTCATCGGCATCCCCTTGCCCTGAACGGACTCTCGAAAGCCGCTACCGCTTCATCGTGTCTGCCTTCTTCTGGAAGAGGTCCAGCCAGCCGAGCACAATCGCATCGCGGATGGTGGCCGCGGCGCGGCACTCCTCGGGCGTCTTGCCCCAGTAGAATCCGATCCACCCGGACGCCACCTGCCGCGACTCGTCAAGGAATCGCTCGAACTGCGGCAGACCGCACTTCAGGGGGAACATCTCCTCGACGAGCACGGGCTTGCCGACGGCGAACCCCCGCAACGTCTCCATCGCCTCGTCCGGACGTTCCCGTTCCGGGTAGATGTGGACGCTGATGAAGTCCAGTTCGTCCGCGATTCTTTCCGGCACGAAACCCGAACTCAGCCCCGGCCGGTCCAGGCTCCACGGCACGAGACCGACCGTGATCATGTGACGGCGGTCGTGCCGGCGGATGGCCGCCGCCAAGTGGCGGACCCACTCGCGGGCGACGGCCGGCCGCTCACGCTCCCCCAACGCCAGCGCAATGAACTGGACGAAGTGTTTCCCCGCGAAGTCCGGCCCGAGCCAGTCGTCACGCTTCTTGCCACCGCCCGGAACGACCGGCTCGTTCATCAGGTCGTAGCAGAAGACGGCGGGGCTCGCCGCGCACCGTGCAGACACCGCTTCCCAGAACCGCGCCTGGACCTCCCAGCGCTGGCTCTCGGTCAGGGGATCGTACCAGGGGGGAACATCCTGCTTGTGGTAGCAGCCCAGGCCGGTCAGGTCGAGATACAGGTTCACCCGCTCGGCCAGGGCGACGAGGCGGCCCAGCCGATCGAGGGCACACGCATTGGCACGGTCGGGGGCCTCCATGAACCGGCCGAGTTGCAGGTGGACCCGGACCACGTTGGCCCCCAACTGCCTCATCTCGAGGAAGTCTTCCTCGATCGTCTGCCACTCGCCGTCCCAGTAGTCCTCGATGAGGCGGCCGCCATCGTCGTGGTCGTAGTTGAAGCCCCACGGCACGAACGTCTTGCCGGCCGGTTCCAGCACGAACGAGCGGCCGTCCTTCGCAACGCGCACCCACGGCATCTCGCCGCACGGGGCCTGCTCCCGCACGCCGCAGGCAGCGACAAGAAGCGCGAAGAGCCATACGACCCACAGGCGCGGGACGGCCCGGCGTTCCCCTGCACGCCCCGGGCGTGTCCGAAGCGACGGCGTTTGGGTCGTGCGGCTCATCGTCTGTCCGGTGTTCACGTGCCTGCGGCGCGTTTCGGCGGAAGCGCCGGTCTGGCGGTGCCGCATGGAATCTCTGGCATGCGGCGAGACCACGCGTTATTATACCTCACGAGGTGGTCCATGCGTCACCAACTTATTGCGCTCGTCTTGGGAGAGGTGCCCCACGAGGTCCGCGGCGAACTGTTCCCGGCGCGTGCCGGCAAGAGCAAGCCGGTCTATTCGCAGGCGGCCGCTCCCGCGCAAGTGCGAGTCGGCGAAGAGCGTGTGCTGATCGACGGCCGGCCGGTGGTGTTCCAGTTGCGCGGCTACCCGCCTGACGTTCTCCTGCTGGAAGCGAGTCTGGACGTCGAGACGCTGTTCGATCAGAAGGTGCTTGCGCTCACGGAGATGCTGTATCGGGAGGCATACCGGCTGCTGGAGGCGCGCGGCGGAGAGCCGCTGTTCAGCGAAGAGTACTCGGTCTTCGCCGTCTCGGGTTACGAGGGTCCGCCGGAACAGTTTCTCGATCACGCCGCCGTCATGGCATCGCTGCTGAAGTCAGAGGGCCTCGACCTCGACCCGAAGGAGATCGAGCACACGCTCCAGGCCCATATCAAGTACGGCATGAACGACATGGCGGTCGTCGACTGGAACGGGGCGTTCCTGTTCGACGACCTCGGGGACTTCGACGAGGACATCGAGTTGCTGGTTCTGGCGAACCTGCAACTGCTGAGGCATCGGATTCTCGACCGGCAGTTGGACGAGCGTCTGACGCGGCTTGGGGAACTGGCCCAGAAAACGGCCGACGGCAGGCCGTTCCGGCGCAGCGAACTGGCGAGCGGCCTGCGCGAAACGATCCGCATCCGGACCTCGTCGATCTCGGCACTCCAGCAGTTGGACCGGCAGATCCGGCTCATCGGCGACTGGTACAGCGCCCGCCTGTTCGACCTGACCGCCCGCAAGTTCCGCATCGAAGCCTGGCGAAACGTGCTCAGGGGCAAACTCGAATCCGTCGAAGACATCCACTCGATGATCGCCGAGAACTTCAGCGTCTCGGCCAAGCACCGCGCCGAATGGTACCAGATCCTGGCCTTCTTCGTCCTCCAGATCGGCTGGTTCCTGCTGATCATCCTGGAGTTCTGGTACTTCACCCA
>Ga0111218_1013_pt1 | contig 30126 bp, 24 predicted proteins | sample DeeMarSWOR152_54_FD_80369 | JGI IMG/M metagenome (GOLD analysis project Ga0111218, IMG submission 80369) | Planctomycetes bacterium DG_20 | reverse complement strand
CGGCACCTTGAAACTCCCGTCTGAGATCCCGACCATTCCGGCGACCAGGCCCGCCGCTGCGGTGATCGGGATGGCGAGCCACAGATTCACCACGTACTCATGCTCTCCGAAACGTCGCCGCCAATAGCCGAACCGTTTGCCCGCTTCGAGCCTGCTTTCCTTTGCGGGGCGAAGCATGAAGAGGGCGGCGAGCACCAGGAGCCCCGCAAAGAGGACTTGAGCGCACTGCCAGCAACGGCGTGGGCGAAGTATCCGCCTACCAGCGCCATCGCGTCGGCTGGCGGCTCGACCACGAGCGCGAGCCTCCAGTCCACCGTTCTCTTGCTTTGAAAGACGAGCAAGGCAGCAGCCGCCGCCACCAGGATGAGTTGCCCGGTTGTCGCCGCCTGGTGCATCGGGGCTCCTGCGGCCACCAGGAAGGGCACGTAGGAGTTTCCTCCCCCACGGCCCGTCATGGCCATGAGCACGGCAATGATCAGGATGCCAACCGATACAATAGCAACTCTCAATGAAAACAACCCTCCTTTAGCGCGATGGCACGGTGCGGACATGCGGCAATGCAGCGAGCACAGCCCGTGCACTTTGCACGGTCGATCCTGGCGATCTCGTGGACCGCGATCGCGCCGGCGGGGCAGACTTCCTCGCACGCGCCGCATCCTACGCAGCTTTGCGGATCCACAACGGCCACGAGAGCCGTCCGCCGGCCTCCCTCCTTAACCTGGCCGATGCGCGCCAGGATAGCCTGGAGTTGGTTTGCGGCGGATGGGGCTTGGGCCTGGAGCGGCTCGACTTCTTGTTCACGGCTCACCGGGCCGCTTCGCAGGGGCGCCATCCCGGGCAAGGGTGCCAACGGTGCGCTTGGCGGCACGCTCGGCATCCAAGCAGTCATGCGGCCCCTCCTTCCCCTGCCGTGCCCCATACCACGGCCTCGGCCGCCGGTCCCGCCTCCTCGACCGCCACCTGCTCGTCGTCGCCCCATCACGGCGTCCTCAACCATTATCACGCGGGCTTGCGAAACGTCAGGATAAGCCCTTCCGTGATGTCGTCGTCGTGCACGACCGGCCCGCTGTACTCATCCACCTTCTCAAAGCCGAGTCGTCTCGCCCGCGCGATCACCTCCCCCTCAATCTCCTCGTCCGTCATGTGGCGAGGAAACACCGACAGCCGCCCGCCCGCCCTGCTCACGCGGCCAACCTCCTCAAAGAGGGCAGCCCGCTGCTTCGGCGAGAAGTAGTGGTCGTGCAGCACGTCGTACAGGAGGATCAGGTCCACCGAGCCGTCCTCCAGCGGCAGGGTCGGCTCGCCCGGCGAGGGTAACGTCCGGACGTTGGCGACCCCCGCCTGGCGGGCCCGTTCGGCCAGCCTGTCCAGCGCGCGCTCGTCCTGGTCGAGCGCGAGGACCTCTCCCGTCGGCCCCACGAGGCGAGCAAGCGGGATCGTGTAGTTCCCGTGACCGCAGCGAATGCATTCCGCCTGGTCGATACAGGCCAGGTTCTGATCGTCGAGAACAATCGCCCCGACCGGGCACGCTTCAACGCACGTCCCACACGACGTACACCTTTGTTGATCCACCCACGGCATACAGTACTCTCCTTTCCTGTGCGCTACCGCTTGGCGGCGGGGGCCGCCCCGGCGTGGAGGTCCAGCGTGACGCGGACCGGGCAGTTCAGCGCGGTCGAAACGGGACAGTACTTCTCGATTTTCTCCCTCAAGCGCAGCGGCGCGGCCCTTTCCCGTGCCTCCTCGTCCGGCACCGTCACCCGGATGGTCACGTCAATAGACGTAAACCGGAGCCCGCCCGGCGTCTTTTCCATGCGCCCTGTCGAGACGCTGGAATATGCTTTGAGCGGTACGTCGAACCGGTCGGCGAAGTAAAGGAAGGTGCTCATGAGGCAACTGCCCACCGAGGCGACGAAGAGTTCCTCCGCGGACCACACGCCCTCCGGTCCGCCGAAATCCGGCGGCGTGCCCACAGCCAACGGCGGATTCGTTCGGGCCGTCAGCGTGCCCTGCTTATCCTTCTCCCACTCCAGGCTGACGGTGAGGTCTGGCATCTGATGTTCCTCCCGAGCGGCGAGGCGTCCCGTTCGGCCACCAGGATCGGGGCGTCCGGCCCCCGCGTGCGGCTCTTCCCGTCATGCCGCCGCCACGGTGGGTATCGGTTCGACCTTCGGTCAGCCGAGAGGACACGTGCCTGTCGGACAGCTCGCGCCGCCGCTCGACGAGGCCTCTCCACCGTGCACCGCAAATGCGGACAGCAACTTCTCGGTCTCCGCCGACCCGGACCGCTTCCGGGTATGCCTCGCGGATGATCGCTTCAGTGTCCCTTGTGGGGTCGCGCGTGTCCAGGAAGCACCGCTGGCCGTAGACCACCACGACGTGCCCCGTGTCCGAGGCGACCCGCTCAAGTTGCCTCGCTAGTTGCGCCTGGAGTTCCGCCTGCCGCTCATGCAGACCGGGCGCCGTGTAAAGGATGCGACGGGCATCGAGCCGCCCATCGTCGGTCAACCTTGTAAGTTCCGGGCGCAGTGTCCCGCACGCCACGATGTTCGTGCCGCTGAAAGAAAAAGACCGGCCCTGGCGTGCGTGCTCTGTCATGGTGCTTCCGCTCCGACGCCGCCGGCGTGGGAATCTGACTGACCCCCATAAAGCAGCGACACAAAGCCCGCCTTCTCGGCAAGGCCGTCGCGGGCCGGCTGCACCAGAATGACCTCATCCTGCGGGTTCTGAAGCAGCGTACACGCGGCCCCCCGAAGGTGTAGCCCCGCCTCGTGGGCCAACCGCCCGAGTTCGTCCGGCGAGAAGAACCGCGCCTCCGATTCAAAGATCGCCTGCCCCCGGGCGGAGCCGAACCAGGCGTCGTAGTGCCCGGCACGCTGCTGAAAGATGGTCACCCCGGGCCGATCAGCAGCACCCTTGTGGACTGTTCGCATCGCGTACACGCCTCAGGGACTCCGATGGTGCGGATCGCTTCGGGAAGAACCAACCAACGCGCGCTACGAACCGGAACCGGCAGACGATTTCACCTTCCGCGCCGCCTTCCTCCTCTTTGCCTCGGTTCGCCCAATTTCGGACCCCCTGCGAATCTCCTGCTCCAGAAGGTCGAAAAGCCCCCGCACAAGGTCAGGCCTGGCAAGGTAGTAGCACCGGGAGACGCCGTCGCGGGAGAACCCGACAAGGCCGCTTTCCCTCAAGGCCATCAGGTGCTGGGAGACGTTCGGCTGGGGCCGGTCCAACAACTCACTCATGGCGTTGACGCACTTCGCACCCTTCAAGAGTTCCCCCAGAATCATCAGCCGCGTCGGGTGGCCGAGGACCTTCAGCAGTTGTGCCCACGCAAATGTCTGGTCATCCCGCACCGGGTAGTCCTCTTCCCTTGACGGCAGCGGCCACGTACGCTATATTCAGCAACCCGAATATAGTATCCGGGTTCCAGCCCACGGGTCAAGGCCATTCCTGCAAAGTGGAAGTGGCTATAGCCTTTTTCCCCCGAGTGGGGGCGCGGTGGTTTTACGTAGTCACCGCACCACACGTGCTCAGTCCCGGCGCGCGGTGGGTGCGGAGACCCGCCGTGCTACCATGCGAACTGAGAACGCTCTAGCACAGATATCGGACCATGGTCGCGAAAACCACCGGACTGATGACAGCCCGGGGGACCAAACGCAGTACCGCACCCTCGACCGGTCCGCTATGATTCATCGGGAGCAGCGAGCAATGAGATCGTCTCGTGCCGTGATTCAGAAGCCGGCGACGGCCTGGCTGGCAGCCGTCTCCGTCGCTTTGGCCGCCGCAACGGCCCATGGCAACGGAGACAGCAAGTTCCTGGGACCGTGCACGCTCGCTGCCTCCAAGGACGGGCGTACCCTCTACGTGGCCAACGCCGACGCCAACCAGGTGGCGTTCATAAGCCTTCCTGATGGCCGGGCTTACCGGACCGTCCCCGTACCGAGCGAGCCGACCGGACTGGCCCTCAGCCCGGACGGGACCCGCCTGTACGTCACCTGCGCTGCGGCAAGAAGCACGGTCCTCGTGGTCGACGCTTCCTCGGGACAGACGCAGGGCAGGATCGCCGCCGGTCATTCCGCTTGCGGGCCTGTGGTCGGCCCGGACGGCAGGCGCCTGTACGTGTGCAACCGGTTCGACGGCGACGTTTCGGTGATCGACCTGGAAACCGGCCAAGAGGTAGCCCGCGTGGCGGCCTCCCGCGAGCCGGTGGCGGCGGCGGTCACGCCCGACGGCCGATCGGTGTTCGTGGCCAACCTCCTGCCGGCCGGCCGGGCGGACGGGTACGACGCGAGCGCCGTGGTCACCGTTATCGACACGGCCACGCACGAGACCTCCAGCATCCGGCTGCCTCCGGGGGCAACCGGCGTGCGGGGCATCTGCGTCGGGCCGGACGGCCAGTACGCCTACGCCACCCATGTCCTGGCCCATTATGAACTTCCCACCACCCAGGTCGAGCACGGATGGATGAACGCCAACGCCCTCAGCGTGATCGACGCCCGGAAGAAAGAGCGGGTCAACACGGTGCTGCTGGATGACATGGAGCGGGGGGCCGCCAACCCCTGGGGCGTGGCCTGTTCGGCCGACGAAACGTGGCTCTGCGTCGCCCACGCCGGCACGCACGAGGTGAGCCTCATCAACGCAGCCGGCCTTCTCGAGAAACTGCACGCCGTACCACAGGGAGAGTTCGGCGAGGTCGTGTACGACAACCGTAACGAGATCCTGGATTACTTCCGCCGACATCGCGCCGCGCTTTTCGGCAAGCCCTACGGCTACGACGACGGCCGTCCGCTCTATACGCTGGGAGGTGTGGGCGGCGTGCCGAATGACCTGACGTTTCTCGACGGCCTCCGCCGCCGAATCCCGTTGGAAGGGAAGGGCTCGCGTGGGCTGGCGGTTGTCGGGTCGAAGGTGTACGTCGCCCACTACTTCAGCGACAACCTGTGCGCGGTCAACCTGAGGCCCGGTGCGGAGGATGCTGTCCGGACCCTGCCGCTAGGGACCAAGCCGAAACTGACCCGGGCACGCCGCGGCCAGATGCTGTTCAATGACGCAACGTTGTGCTTCCACGGTTGGCAGAGTTGCGCCAGTTGCCACCCCGACGGCCGGACCGACGGCCTGAATTGGGACCTGCTCAACGACGGGACGGCCAACACCAAGAATACCCGAAGCCTCCTGCTGGCACACAAGACGCCGCCCGCGATGAGCACCGGCGTCCGGCCATCGGCCGAAGTGGCCGTCAGGGCCGGCCTCCAACATATCCTGTTTACCGACGTCCGGGAACGGGATGCCGCGGCCATCGACGCGTACCTGAAGTCGCTGGAGCCGGTTCCCAGCCCACACCTCCTCGCGGGCGGTGGCCTCAGCCCCTCGGCGGAACGCGGCAGCCGCCTCTTCTTCAGCGAACGCATCGGCTGCGCGACGTGCCATCCGGCCCCGCTGTACACCGACCTACGTACGTACGACGTCGGCTCCAGGGGGCCGGAAGACTACCGCGACGCCTTCGACACACCGACGCTGATTGAGGTGTGGCGGACGGCCCCCTACATGCACGGCGGGCGCTACACGAGCGTCACGGCGCTGATCGCCGAGGGCAAACACGGCGCCCGGCACGGGTGCGTTGCCAACCTGACCGCGCAGCAGCTCAACGACCTCGCGGAGTTCGTCCTGTCGCAGTAACCACCGGGCACGCGTCCCGCAGCAGGCCGGGCGTGGTTCTGCCCGCGGATGTCGGAGCCCTTCATGCCGGACGAGGAGATGACGACGCCGCCGGCGCTGCTCCCTTCGATGGTCGGGAGGACGATCTTGTCGCTCGTCCATTCGATCCGCCTCGGCTCGCCCCGGTACTTCTGGCCCTTCTGGCGGTTCGTGCCCCGCTCCAGCCTCATCAAATCGCCCGAGGGTGAGGACCACGTCTTCGTCGTGAAGGCGGGGCGCCTGGAGGCCCGGGCGGTCCGGGTGCTCGGCTACACCGACGACCGTGCCGCCGTCGAAGGTGTGGAGCCGGGCGAGGACGTGGTCTGGAACACCTTCCTCGGCTGGGCCCGGCTGTCCTCCGGCGAGAAGGTGGAGGCGGTCCGGTGAACCTGACGCGTCTCGCGCTCGCCCATCCTTACGCGGTCATCGCCCTGGTGCTGCTGGTGGCCGCGATGGGTGTCTTCGGCTACCTGCGGACGCCGGTGGACCTCTTTCCGGAAACCGCGCCGCCCCAGGTTGTGGTGATCACCATCCAGCCGGGGGCGAGCGCCGACGACGTCGAGGACAAGATCACCGAGGTGATCGAGAAGGAGATCAACACCCTCAGCGGCCTGGAGAACCTCCGAAGCACCAGCCGGGACGCGGTCTCCTCGATCATGGCCGAGTTCCGCTACACCAAACCGCTGGGCGAGGCCCTGCTGGACGTCCAGAACGCCATCGCCCGGGTCCACGGCGACCTGCCGGCCGGCGTCCGCGAACCCCGTATCTACCGGCTCACCGAGGCCTCCTCCCGGCCGCTGCTCACCCTGGCGCTGCGGCCGAAGGAGGGCAGCACCAAGACGTGGATGGACGTCCGTCTGCTGGCTGAGAACCAGATCACCGACCGCATCCTGGCCCTCTCGGGCATCGCCGATGTAGACGTCTTCGGCGGGCACCGACCGGAGGTCCGAGTGAGCGTGGACCGCGACCGCCTCGTCGCCAACGGCGTGGGCATCGAGGAGGTCATCGGCGTCCTCGCCCGGCAGAACGTCTCCGCCCCTGCGGGCACCGTGTACGCCGACGGCAGCGAGTACCTCATCCGCACGGCCGGCGAGTTCGCACGTCTCGATGCGATTCGCGACCTCCCCATACGCCGCCGCGGGGAGGGGCTGCTGCGGGTCGGCGACGTGGCGACCGTCGAACTGGCCGAGCAGGACCCGCGGAGCATCTACCACGGCAACGGCCAGAAGGCCGTCGCCCTGGGTATCATGCGGCCGGACGACGGCCCCACGGTGGAGGCCATCGAGCGGTTCAAGCAGTTCCTGCCGCGGCTCCGGGCCGAGTACCCGGACATCGCCTTCGAGATCACCCAGGATCAGCAGCCACTGATTGACCTGAACCTCGGCGGCATGCGGCTCTCCATCGTCCAGGCCATCGCGCTGACCGTGGCGGTCATCTTCCTGTTCCTGGCTGACGTGCGGGCCGCCCTGGTCGTCGGCGTCAGCATCCCGCTGGCGTTCCTGTTCACCCTGTCGGTCCTGTGGCTGACGCCGCTGACGCTGAACATGGTGACGCTGACGGGCCTTATCGTAGCCATTGGGATGGTGGTCGATTGCTCGGTGGTCGCCCTGGAGAACATCTACCGGCACTACGACCAGATGGAACGGCCCGACGCCGAGCAGGCTGCCCGCGAGGGCACGAACCAGATCGCCCTCGCCATCACCGCCGGCATGCTGACCACGGTGGCCGTGCTCGTACCCATCATCTTCATCGGGGGCTATCCGCAGCGGACCATCGGCCGGGTCGCGCTGACGATCTCGACCACGCTGGTGGCCTCGCTGGTGGTGGCGGTGACGCTGGTGCCGCTGGTCGCCTCCCGCCTGCTAACGAAGGGGCACCGGCGGCGGAACCTGCTGGAGCGGGCCGCCGCCCCGGTGGACCAAGCCGTGAGCGTCCTGCGCGACTTCTACCTGTACGTCCTCCGCAAGGCCCTCCGCTGGCGGGTGGTGACACTGCTCGTGGCGGGGGCCTTCCCCTTCCTGGTGGTCTCGTTCCGCATCGTCCCGCCGCTGATCGGCGGCGAACTCATGCCGCCGATGGACACCGGCATCGTCATCGTGGAGTTCAGCGCCCCGGCCACCGACTCGCCCGAGCGGGTGGAGCGGGTTCTCGACCGTGTGGAGACGGTTATCTACGAGCAGGCGGGCGTGGAGATGGTCTCCTCGGTCGTGGGCTCCGAGCCCGGGGCTATCTCCTTCGGCACCGGCGGCGCCACGGCCCAGTCCGCCCGGATCGCCGGGGCCAGAGGCCCGTCGGGCGACAGCGGCGTCACGCAGCGCGTGTTCGGGACTTTTTTGACGTGGTCGCAGGAGAGGACCAAACCCGTGTTCATCTTTGCAACCGCGAACAACATCAGCGACCTTCCTCCCGAGTTTCTGCGGAAGGGGCGCTTCGACGAACTGTTCTTCGTCGACCTGCCGACGCCCGAGGAACGCAAGGCCATCCTCGAGGTGCTGCTCCGGAACTACGGCCGGAAGCCGGCGCGCCTGGTCACCGGCGCACTCGTGAAGCGGCTCGACCGCTACACCGGCGCAGAGATCGAGTCGGTGATCGTCGATGCGCTGTTCGAGGCCTTTTACGACGACCAGCGGCCGCTGGCCGCGGGAGACCTGGAGGCAGCGACCACGCGGATCCTGCCGCTGGCCGACCAGATGCGAGACGAGATCGAGGCGTTGCGGCGCTGGGGCAAGGCGAACGCGCGGCCGGCTTCGTGAGCCGCTAGTGTGGAGATGAAAGGAGACCATCGTGTCCGGACCGAAGCGAGGAACGTGGCACATTCCGTACGACCCTACCCCGGCGCGTCTCGATGACCTCAGCGAATTCGCCGCCAGGCAGCGCACGTGGCTCGAACGGCACGGCGGTCTCGTCGAGCGTTTTCTCGGCACCCAGGCGCTGGCCGAGGCACGGCGCGCCTACCAGCTTGTCCTGGCGTGCGTGGAGGACGGCGACCCGGACGCGGGGTTCGACGCGTACGGCGCGGCCTGGGCATTGTTCAACGCGCTCCACCGCGACGCGTGCGAGGCCCGCCGCCGCAGGATCCTGGAAGTACAGGAGAGGCAGCAGCGTGCTGCGCGCGAAGTCCTGGCCGAGTGCACGCAGGTCTGGGCCGGGGAGGAGAACCAGCGCCTGCTCTCCCGCTGGCTGGAACCGGTTGAGCGAGCGCGGCTGGAGTCGGATCTCGCCGCTGCTGCCGCCGGCCCGGCCGAGGAGGTGCGGAGGAAGTCGCGGGCGTGGCAGGCGAACTTCGGCCGCGCGCTGACCGTCGCGGGCCGGCGGGCCGGCGAGAACGCAAGGGCCGTGCGCGCCGCCGTCCCCGAATTGCGAAGCGCGGCGAAAGAACTCGGGAGGCTGAACGTCCCGCTGCTTCCGGAAGACGAGCGGAAACGGTTCGCCAGGAGCAAAGCACGCCTCGAGCAAAAATCCGAAGCCGCGATTGTGCGGGAAGACCTGGGTGGCCTTCGGTCAGCCGTGCGGGGGCTCAGGAATCTGGCCGCCAAGTACGAGTCCAGGGTCAGGTCCGCTGAACTGCGCAAGGCGGCCGAGGCCTGGCGGGCGGCCCTGGCCAACTGCGGTTACGCCGTGGCCTGGCGCGAGGAGCGCGACGGCACCCTCGTGCTGGAGGCCAGCGGTTTCCCGACGCGGATGGTGACGGTCCAGGTCAGGCCGAGGCGGCCACGTACTACGCCTCGCCCCAGGGCGGGGGCGATGGCACGGTGGCCGACCGTCCGGCCCTCGTCGCCCAACTCTGGGCCAAGGTCAAGCCGGGCGGCACCGTCGTTCTTCGGGACGGCACGTACACGGGCGCCGACTCGATGATCGCGCCGCCGAGGGGCCTTTCCGGCACCCCGGAAGCGCCCATCACCGTCCGGGCCGCCAGCGACGGCCGGGTCACCCTCGACGGCCAGAGCCGGCGCGTCCCCGTGGCGCTGGGCGGCAACGACTGGTTCGTCGTCGAGGGCGTAAACGCCCACAGCAGCCGGGACACGGTCGTCTCGTTGTCCCGCTCGAACCGCTGCATCATTCGGCGCGTCTGCGGATGGGATGCAGCCGACGGCAACACCAACGTCTTCGGGGCACACCACGGCGAGCACAACCTCTTTGAGGACTGCGCGGGCTGGGGCATCTCCCGCAAGACGTTCTCATGCAGCCAGGGGGGCAACTACACGGTCTTCCGGCGGTGTTTCGCCCTGTGGGAAGGGTGCCACAACGTCGGCCCGAAGATGTCGATGACCCTCTTCTACAACAGCCACCATGTCACCGCCGAGAACTGCATCGCCACGTGGGACGGCCGCCGGATGCGCGAAGCGTACACGGTCCACGGGCAGGACGGCAAGCCCTTCACGGGGTGGAAGGACGGGTCGGGCCGGGCGAAGCACCTGACCGGCTACGGCGTGGACCAGCCGTACGGCTGCTTCAGCGCCGACCGCATCGACAACGGCCCGACGAAGGAGCCGAGCATGTTCGGCTGCATTGCCTACATCCTGGCGTCGCAGCGCGTGGCGCCGATCCGGGCCGCCATCAACATCCACTGCAAGCAGCCCGGCGACGGATGGTTCGAGAACACCGCGGCCTTCGTCGAGGAGGGGGCGCGCCAGGTGACGCCGCTGCGGTTGACGAACAGCGAGGGGCGCGGCCTGACGGCCGTCGGCAGCCTCGAACCGTCGATCCGCCAGTGCACGATCGACAATGTCCTGCACGCCTCAGGGGCCGAGGGCCGGGCCGCGTGGAAGGCCATGCTCCGGAAGGAACCGCCCGCCCGCGGCGCGCACATCTATTACCGCTACGAGAACGGGAAACTCACCGGCAAGCCCCTCTGGCCTTGGCCGATGAACGAGCGGCTCAAGACCCTCACGGGGCTGGACGTGACGGCTACAGTGTTCGGCCTGGGAGGACCGTAAGGCCTTACCCGAGCAGGGCGCACGGGACAAACCACGGGATGGGTAACAGGCAGACCATGAACAGCCCTCGTCCAACGGGGTGGAGGAGCCTGGCGCCGGCGCGCGGCGGCGCACGGACCCGCGGGTGAGGCGGTCTCGTTCAGCCTCATGGCAGCGGCGGCCAAGTCTTCTTCTCCAGGGAAGTCGGCATGCGCGCCCAGGTTCACCGCACGGCAAACGTGCCCTCGCCGTCGAATCGCACCGTCTTGCCCTTCAGAGTGACTCCGGTTAAACCGCCTTCTTCGCGAACCTGGATGTCATCCGGGGGCTGTCCTTTGGGATAGGGGACGATGACGACCCTGAAGCCCTCGCTCCCTTTGATGCGCAACAAGACCTGCCGCGTGGGAACGTGGTTCCTGTGGCTCCACTGGCTGAGGAAGCCTTCCTGCGTTTGGGAACAGATGAGGTATAGAAGCCAGTCGATGCCCCGACTGGGATGGGCGGGCAGCGCCTGGCCCGTGCACACGAGCCGATTGACCCCGGGCTTCAGGGCGAAGCCGTCGCCGGGCCTTCGCTGGCCCTCGGGTGTGTCGATTTCGTCCTCGCAGAACAGGTTTATTGACCAGACGAACGGCCCGCCTGTGAAGCGATCCTGGATGGCGAAGACGGGCCGATCCGGGGCGAACTCCGCCAGGCTGGCGGCACGGGTCCATTGTGACCCAAACCCCTGCATCACGGCCGTGGCATGGCCGCCGTTGGCGCCGGCCTTGAAGTCCGCCAGGGCCGAGTTGTCCCAGTTGCCGGACATGTCATCGAATGCCGCCGGTACCGTCCGCCACTTGGTGTCGGCCGGTGCCAGCACGCTCTTGACGAGCGCGCTCGGGGCGCGCGGGCTGTACATGCTGCCGAAGTCCAGCGAGAGCGGGGCGCTCAGGGCGTAGATCATGACTTCCCCGCGGTCGTTGTGGCGATGATCGCGGTAATGGTCGCCGGCGATCAGCCACAGCGCCGACTCGTGCTTCGTCCCCCATCCGCTTCGCAGCACGGCCATGGAGCCGGGGAAGTGGGCGCTGCCGAGGGCCGGGTCGGCGGTCGGGAGCCGCTCATCGACCTTGACGACCGTCGTGCCGTAGAACGAGTCGTGCGGGCGGCCCGCGCGGTCCCACATGCCCATGAGCCGGGCGCTGAGCGCCGCGTCGGTGCCGGCGAAGCCGGTGCCGAGCATGCCGCACAGCAGCAGAACGTCGTCGGGCTCCGCATCGCCGGTCGGAATCATCATGCGGCGCCCCGCGAAGCGCGGTTCAGGAGGCGTGGCAAGTTGCATGTAGAACTCGGCGAACCGCGCGAGCCGCTCCTCGGTCTTGAACGCGTCGAGCAGCCCCGCCTGCTTGAGTTGCAGGAGCGTGTTGATCGTCGGCCAGGCGCTGGCGCCGATGTAGTGGGTGCCTCCCATGTGGGCGCCCGATTCGTTCACCTGGCTGTGGACCTGGTCCCTGGCGTGCTCCGGGACGGCCCCCAGCCGCGCCTTCATGGCGGGGTGCTCGGAGAGGAACAAGGCCAGTGTGTAGCGCCCCCCGGCGTACTGGACCGGCATGTTGGGCGTGCCCAGATTCAGGCCATGTTCGCGCCAGTTGGAGATCGGCGTGAAGTCGTCGTCCCAGAGAATCCCGCCGAATAGCGCTGCGACGGCCTTGACGCGGGTCCGGTCCTTGGCCGAGAGGCCGGGGTGGGCCAGCACCTGGTCGATCCACAGGGCCTTCTTCGCCATCTGGGCGGCGCCCTTCCAGTAGGCCGTGTTGAACTGGTGCGTTCCCCGCTCGTGGACCATGGCCGTCAGGATCGACCGGCCCGAGCCCGCGTGCGGTCCTTCGGCCTCGACGATCGACCGGACCACGTTCGTCAGGCTCTTGCCGGACGGGTCACGCCACATGTCGAAGAGCGGCCGCGTGTATCCGTCGGCGTAGATCCTTCGGTAAAACGCCTCGTCGCTGCGGACGCGCCGGACCATCGCATCGAGCGCTTCCTTGGGCATGTACATGGCGCCGTAACCGCGCGCGGGGTCGGGGTAGTCGTCCAGCCCGTAGCCTGCCAGTTTGCTCAGGTTGATGCCGGCATGCAGGTTGATCTGTCGGTTAATGCCCTGGACCCGCCGGGGGTCCGTCAGGTCCTCCCCCTTGACACCCAGGAAGATGCCCCAGTGCAGGCGAACCGTGGGCATGTGGGCGCGCCTGTAGGATACGGCGATGCCCGCGGCCCCAGGCGAGCAGTAAACGTTCACGCCGCTTGCGCGCGTGCCGATCAGCCGCGACGCCCGCCCGGCGAAGACTCCGAAGAGATTGGCGCCGGCCGGGCCGTCCTTGTCGTACATCTGCCAGTAGTAGCCCGTGTCAACGCACCAGGGGTCCCAGCCGGCCATCCGCGGGAAGGTGCGCGAGCCGACCAGATCCACGATGGCCTCGGAATTGCCGCGCTCATGATTGGGGCGGTACGGCCGGCCGTCGGCTTCGTGGCCGGCCTCGACGGAGGTCGAGTGATGACCCTCGTAGCGCGCCTCGTTCGGCTTGAGGCCCTCGAACACGTTCAGCGTATACGCCACCTCGGCCGACGCCTCCTCCTCGATCAGAATCGAGGGCTGTCCCGCCTGGAGCTCCACCGTGGACGTGTACAAGCCGGATTCGCCGCGGTAGGTCAGTTCCACCACGACTTTCAGCGGGCCGCTCTCGATCCAACGCACCTGCGGCCCGGTTACGCCGCCGCGCAACGCGTTGGGACCCGTGGCGGTCCACGTGCCGTCGCGATAGCGAATCCCTTGGATGGGCGCGGGGGCGTGCTGGCCCGCCCCCTGTCCCGTGGGGAGCAAGACCCCGGTCAGCCCGTTCTCAATACGGAGAAGGGTTCCCTGGCGCGTCGCCCTCACGGCGTGGGGGATGACGTCGGGGTGCTCCCCGCCCGGCCCGTCCGCCTTCGCGTCTGCGAGGGCCCAGGTCTTTTCGGCATGGGCCGGCAGGTCCGTCATGACCGCTACACGCCCGCCCGAGAGCAACTGAAACGGCGTCCAGTCACCCGTGGAGCACTTGAGGAAACCGGACTTCGGCAAGATGACCTCGCCGCAGCCGAACACGACGATCTGCATCGGATGGCTGACCCCGAAATGCTCCCTAAGCGCCAGTCGGCCGGGCCTCTCGGCCAAAGCCCCGGAGACCAACGTCAAGAGCAGCAGCGAAGTCACTGTACCGATCCTCATCATCTTCCCCTGGTAGCGTACTGGGCCTGTTGGACACGCAACGGACAGCAATCATGACGCGGCCTTCGGAAGGGAGCAAGCGTCTTCGCGGGCCTTGAGCAGCGTTCGGCAGGCCAAGCGGCGGGGGTAGCCGCATCACGAAAGGCTACTGGGACGGCGGGACGCTCTGCCGCATGGAGGTGACCGCCGGAGACCGCCCCGGACATCGCCAGGAATCCCGAGGGCGAGCACTGGTTCTGGGACTTCGAGGTCTCGCCCCCGGGCCGCCGGAAGCGGTAGGCGGGCGGCCGGAATAGTCCGGAATCCGCCTTGCATTCGGGCCAGTTGCATGCCCTGATCTGCATGGGAGTATGGGCATGCGAGCCAAGAAAGGAGCACGCGATGGCGAAGAAGGCGAAGAAGACGGACGGGTACATCGACCTCTCGGCCGCCCAGGCGGCCCAGCACGAGGCCTAGCGCCCGCTCACGGTCCGCGAGGCGAACCGCCTGGCGCGGGGCCGGGCGCGGGTGACGAAGTGCCTGGAGGACGGGCGCCTCTGGCGGGTCGAGGGCGAGGGCTGGGTCGAGGTCCACGAGCCGATGACCCGCCAGGCGTGGCTTGCCTTCCTGGCCGACAAGGTCGGCGGGAAGAAGCAGCGCCACGTCGCGCGGCCGCCGACCTACAAGGCCACGGTGGGCGGCCGCAAGGTCTGCGTGACGGTGCCCGAGCGCCACGACCACGTCGCCTACGAGGGTGCCGCGGCCGAGGTCCTCAAGGACCTGCTCCGCGACAACCTCAGCCCGCAGGCGGTGGCGGCCATCGCGGCCTTCCTTCAGCCGGCGAGGACGAAGGACAACGCGGTGAACCGCCAACTGCGGTGGTTCGCCGAGGCGCTCACCGAACTGGTCGGTGGGCCCGAGATGCAGGGCCGCCTCGCGGAAGAGGTCGGCCTGCAACGAACCGTCCCATGAGGACGCCAGCGAAAGGAGTCGGTCATGAAGAAGGCAGAGGTCAAGGTGGGTGGGCGCTACAGCGCCAAGGTCAGCGACAAGGTGGTCGTGGTGCGCATCGACGCCGAGAACCCGCACGGCGGGTGGGACGCGACGAACGAGGCGACCGGGAAGAAGGTCCGCGTGAAGAGCGCCCAGCGGTTGCGGGGCGCGGTCCACAAGTCGAAGCCGATGGCCCTGGCCATCCCGAGCCAGGCGGGCGAGACCAAGGAGGCCGTCCCGGCCGCCGACGTTGGCACGGGGGCGAAGCCGGGCGCTAGGGCCGTCCAGGAGGCCAGAGGCAAGAAACCCCAGGCCGCCAGGGCGAAAGGCGAACGGAAGTCTGGCTGCCTCGACGCCGCCGTGCGGGTTCTGGCGGAGGCCGGCAAGCCGATGACCTGCGGCGACATCGTGAAGGTCGCCCTCGAGAAAGGCTACTGGCGGACCAGGGGCGCGACACCCGGCGCGACTTTGTACGCCGCCGTGTTGCGCGAGTGCGCCGCCAAGGGCGCGAAGGCCCGCTTCCGCCGGGCCGAGGTCAAGGAGACCAGGGACGGCAAGACGGTCACCCTCCGCGGCTACTTCACGCTGACCGATGCGACGAAGAAGGAGGGCTGAGCGATGAAGGCCAAACGTAAGACCACGCGTCGGACGGTCGGGACGCACTGGTGCGGCGGGACGCTCGAGAAGGACGGCCAGCGGGCCGTGCGGTGCACCAAGTGCGACCGCGTGTCGTTCGCTCCGAAGTCTGGACCCGGTCTGGCCAAGCCGGACCCGACGCGGCACCTCTGGCCCGGCGGCGTGCGCCCGCCGCGCCTGCCGAACGGCACCCGCGTCCACGTCCGAAGCGACCACTTCGCCGAGGAATGCGACGCACGTATCACGAAGGCCACATGGGACGACAGCTGGCTCTACCGCGTGAAAGTGACCGCCGGCCAGACACCCAAGGATGCCCAACACGATGACGGCACTGTGTGGGTTTGGGACTTCGAGACCACGCCGCTGTAGCCGCATCACACGTCTCCTCGCGCCCCGGCCAGCACCGGGGCGCCTCTCCGGCATCAGAGCGTGAGGGGGCGACCGTCCCGTTCATACTGCGGCTTTCCCGTGGCACGGCCGCCGTACGTCTGCCGCCTGGCGCCGCGCCTAGCCACGCATTGGCAACGTCAACTTCCAGAGATTACCGACTCCCACCGCCGCAGCCGGCCTTGCCTGAACCCCGCCCGTGCGATACACTCAGGCCTAACGCCGCGGGCACCGAAGGAAGTCCCGCGGCAGTCGCTCGGAGCGGGCAATATGCAGGATGCCATCAATACGTACCTTCGCGCGGTCCGGCAGACGCACTCGGCCGGGGACGCCACCGAACACAGTTACCGCCCGGCATTCAAGACGCTCGTCGAATCCTTCGGCAAAGGCATCCGTGCCACCAACGAGCCCAAGCGTGTGGCATGCGGCGCGCCGGACTTCATCGTGGCCCGTAAAGACGTCCCTCTCGGCTTCATCGAGTGCAAGGACGTCGACGTCCCCCTGGATGAAGCCGAGAAGACTGACCAACTGAAGCGCTACCTCGCTAGCCTGGACAACCTCATCCTGACCGACTACCTGGAGTTCCGCTATTACCTGCACGGCCAGCAGCACATGCAGGTCAACCTCGCTACGGTCGATACGGGCGGCAAGATCAAGTCGCTCCACGGGGCGGATGCACAGCTGGCCGCGCTCTTCGACACCTTCCTCACGGCTCAGGCCGCCACGATTGGGGTCGCCGAAGGACCTGGCGGCCCGCATGGCCAACATCGCCAAGGTCATTCGGCACACCATCGAGAAGGCCTTCGAGTTGGAGGACAATACAGGCACGCTCCATGCGGAGATGGAGTCCTTCCGGGCTACCATCCTTCACGATATCACGCCCCACCAGTTCGCCGACATGTACGCCCAGACGGTTTGCTACGGGCTGTTCTCGGCCCGCGTGAACGTTCCCGACCGCGAAGCGAGCCGATTCACCCGCGAGCACGCGGCCTACGACCTCCCCAAGACCAACCCCTTCCTCCGCGAGGCGTTCGAGTACATCGCCGGGACGAAACTCGACCCGAGCATCGTCTGGGCCGTCGATGTCCTCGCCGACGTGCTCCGCCACTGCGACATGAGCGAAATCCTCAAGCACTTCGGCAAGGCTGGGCACAAACAGGACCCGGTGCTCCACTTCTACGAAACCTTCCTGGCCGCCTACGACCCGGACCTCCGCGAACGCCGAGGCATCTACTACACGCCTGAACCCGTCGTCCAGTACATCGTGGCAAGCATCGACGCCCTCTTGGAAAGGGATCTCGCGCGCACCGACGGCCTGGCCGACAACAGCCGCATCACGGTCGAAGTCGCCGACCCCACCAAGAAGGGCGGAAAGGCCAAGCAGGAGGTCCACCGCGTCCAGATCCTCGACCCGGCCGCCGGCACCGGGACATTCCTTTACGAGACCATCCGGCACATCCACGAGGCGCTCTCCCCCAACCGCGGCCTGTGGGCGGGCGAGAGGGGATACGTCGCCCAGCACCTCCTGCCGCGGCTGCACGGGTTCGAACTGATGATGGCGCCGTACGCCGTGGCCCACATGAAACTCGGTTGGCTCCTGAAGGAAACCGGCTACGACTTCCCGCACGACGAGCGCCTGCGGGTGTACCTAACGAACACGCTGGAGGAGGCCGAAATCGTCGCCGGGCCGCTCCTGGCCTTGGCCAACCAGATCGCCCGCGAAGCCAACGCCGCCAGCAAAGTCAAGGCCGAGTGCCCCATCATGGTCATCCTCGGCAATCCGCCGTACTCGGGCCTCTCGGCCAACATGAACGAGTGGATCGACGACCTCCTGAAGAAGCCGCTCCCCCTGGACGGCGGCGCCCAGGGCTATTACACAGTTGACGGCGAGCCCCTGGGCGAGAAGAAGGTCTGGCTCCAGGACGACTACGTCAAGTTCATCCGCTTCGGTCAGTACCGCATCGAGCGGACCGGCTACGGCGTCCTGGGGTTCATCACGAATCACGGCTACCTGGAGAACCCGACCTTCCGCGGCATGCGCCAGAGCCTGATGGCCACGTTCGACGACATCTATGTGCTGGACCTGCACGGCAGCAGCAAGAAACGCGAGAAACCCCCGGACGGCGGAAAGGACGAGAACGTTTTCGACATCACGACGGGCGTGGCCGTCGGTCTGTTCGTCAAGCGCAAGAACGGCCGCCGGAAGAAACTGGCGCGCGTGTTTCATGCCGAGCGATGGGGAACGCGGGACGCGAAATACGAATGGCTGCGCGCCAACGACGTGCAGGGCACGCAGTGGACGCCCGTGAAGCCGACATCGCCGTATTACTTCTTCGTTCCCAAGGACGAATCTCTTCGGCAAGAATACGAGTCCGAGCCCCAGGTGACCGAGATCTTCGCTCAGCACGTGGCTGGCGTTATCACTGCAAGGGACGACTTTGCGGTGGATTTCGAGGACGAACCCCTTCTTGCTCGCATCGCGGACCTTCGCGATCCCGAGAACGAAGATTCCGAGATTCGAGCGAAGTACTTTGCCGACAGGTCTTCCTCGAAGTACTCACCGGGAGATACCCGGGGCTGGAAACTTCCTCAGGCGCGCAAGACCGTCCGCCAGGACCAGGACTGGGAAAGCCGCTTGGCCCAAGTGCTTTACCGTCCGTTTGACATGCGTCGAATCTACTACGCTCCCTGGATTGTGGATTGGCCCCGCACAGACCTCATGCCGACAATGCTGACCGAGGACAACATCGGCCTATCGCTACCACGCTCTGTTGAGATCGGTCGTGGGTGGGAACACGTTTTCTGTACCTGCAATATCATTCAGCATCACACCGTAAGTCTGAAAGAGGTGAATTACCTGTTTCCCCTGTACCTCTACCCTGACCGCGTAAAGAAACTCGGCGTGGCGGCACACTGGCCACCCGGCCAGGACGATCGCCGCCCGAACTTCACGCACGCGTTCGTCGACCAGGTCGCCGGAATCCTGAATCTGGACTTTGCCCCGGACGGGCGCGGCGACCTGAAGAAGACCTTCGGTCCCGAGGACGTTTTCCACTACGCCTACGCCGTCTTTCACAGCCCAACCTACCGGGAGCGGTACGCGGAGTTCCTGAAGGTCGATTTCGCCCGGCTCCCGCTCACCGGTGACCGGGGGCTCTTCGCGGCGCTGGCCGGTTTCGGCGAGGAACTTGTCGGCCTGCACCTGCTTGAGCACGTGCCGGCGCCCCACACCACCTATCCGCAGCCGGGCGACAACCGCGTCGAGCGGACCGGCAAGAAGGCCTACAAGCCCCCGACCGGCGAGGCGCCCGGGCGGGTGTACATCAACAAGGACCAGTACTTCGAGGACGTGCCGCCCGAGGTGTGGGAGTTCCACATCGGCGGATACCAGGTCTGCGAGAAGTGGCTGAAGGACCGCAAAGGCCGCGTCCTGGGTTACGACGACATCGAACACTACCGCGGCATCACCGAGGCCGTCCGCCATACCCTCCGCCTGATGGACGAAATCGACCAGGCCATCCCATCCTGGCCGCTGCCGTAACCGATGGTGCCCCATGAATCAAGCTCCGCAATCAGAGGACACCCGCGAAGCCATCAAGCGGCTGATCGAGGACATTCTCTTGCATCGCCCGCCCGAGAAGGCTGAGGAGTTTGTGAGTGAGGTCCAACGTGAGTGCGGCCAGAGAGACATCGAGTTTGACGCAGCCGCAGTCATTGAGTACTGGTGGCACTTGGTACGGCTGGGTGTTGTCGCGATTCCGGGATATGCCATCACCTTCTTCCAGGGGCGCAAGTTCCCCACCCTTGTTTTGACGGAGCGCGGCCGCGCGTTGCTCGAGCACGGCGAGAAATCTCCGCACGACCCGCCCAGGTATCTCAATGCCGTGCGCCAACGGGTCCAAGACCCGGACAACATCGCCCTCGGTTATCTGGACGAGGCGGTAGGGGCATGGGCGGCCGGCCTTTATCGCGCGTCGGCCGTGATGCTGGGCTGCGCCTGCGAACGCCTGGTGCTGATCCTGGCCGAGCAGATCGCTAGGGCGGGCATCCAACCGTGGTCAGATAAGGTCCAGAAGACCTTGGGCGGCGCGCCCGTGGGGGCGTCCCGACTTTTCGACCTCATCCGGGAGTGCCTGATCCACCTGGCCGGCGACAAACGGTTGCCCCGGGCGCTCGCCGACGCCCTGGACCGCAAACTCACGCCCATCTTCGAGCACGCCCGCGGCCTGCGGAACAAGTCCGGGCACCCCACCGGCACTGACGTGTCGGCCGACGAGGCGGAGGCGGGCCTGCTCCTCTTCCCCGGTTTCTACGGGTTCGTGGACGGCCTGTGCAAGCACCTGCTGGCAATGGGAGACCACGGCTGAGGCCTTCCCTCGGCCGAAGTACGGAGTACGCAGCGTGACGGACCTGCCGAACACGATCAACCCCCTGGAGCGGGCCATCCTGGACCTCCTGTGCCGGCTGCCGCTTCGGTGGGAACGGCTCGACGTCGACGCCCTGACGGCCACGGAGCAGGAGGCGCTCAAGCGGCTCGCGCGGGCCGGCCTCGTCGAGCAGCGCATTCGCCTTCGGGCCTGGATGGCCGGCTTCTCCGAGACGCTGCGCATGCAGGTCCGCGTGAGCGGGGAGTGCCGGGCCGCGGACGTCATCGGCCAGGTGTTCAAGGCCGTGCCGCAGTGGCTGGACGGCCGGGGGCGGACCCGGGGTCGGTTCCGCCTGGAGTCGGACGGCGTGGTCGCGGTCCGCCTCGCCGACCAGGGGGAGCAGGCCCGATACGACTGGCAGCACAACTCGCCGGAGACCCCTTCGTTCGTCTTGGCCTTCGTGCTGGGCATCGGACCGATGGGTCTGCCGCGTCCGCGGGTCGAAGGCAGCGTGAAAGTGGAAACCTGCCGCCTGGACCCGTCCGAGGCCGCCGACGCGCGGGGCGAGACGAGCGGGGGCGAGCCCCAGGAACCCCCGTCCGGGGCGCGCGAGGCCGCCGGGTCGGGCGGCGCGGCGCCCGTGTCCACCTCCCAGGCGACGGCGACGGTGGGTGACGTCACCGTCCACAATCACTTTCACCTGGACCAGGGCGCGGTCGTGGAATCCGTCCTCAAACGCCTGTCCGCAGAGCAGGCGGCGGCCCAGGCCGGTCCGCCGGGAGAGGCACCTTCCAAGTCCCCCGGGGGCTCGGCCACGCCCGAACCACCCAAGGACGATGCCGAGAAACGCCCGCGCGCCCACTGGCCCATCGAGCGGGCGGAGGAGGAGGTGCGAGACTACCTCGAGCGGCACAAGATTACGTACAAGCGACTCGTGCAGCCCTGCCTGGGCGGCCGCCCGGGCGCCATCAAGGAGTACTGGAGCCGCTTCGGTCCCACACCCATCGCCCGCGACATCAATGAGAGGCTGGCCATCACCGACCCCCGCGCCCGGTGCCGGAAACAGGACGTCAGCCGCACCTGGACGTACCAGAAACTGATCCGCCCGCCCGTGAGCACCCCGCCGCGGCGCCCCGAAGGCTGGGTTTCGCCGGACAGCGACGGATCGCCCGCCCAAGACATCCTGGACGACATCCACGGGGCCCAGCAGCCGTGACGCCGCCCGATTCGTCACCTCCGCCCGGCCGCCTGTTCACGCGCGACCAGGTCATCCACGACCTCGTGCCGACGCTGCTGGGGACGGCCTTCTGTTCGGCCCGGTGGCTTGCCGCATTGTTCGAGCCGGTCCGCCAGGAGGGTCAGGTGCTGTACCGCTACCGCCGGGGCGCTTACCCGCCCGGCGGGAAGCAGTCGCTGATGCGGACGTGTCCGGCCTGCGGGCGCATGAGCCCGCCGAACGGGGTTCCAGGGAGCGCGTGCTGCGACTGCGAGACCGAGGCTGCCCAGGAGGCGTTCCTGGCCCGGCTTCGCACCGGGCACGGCCGCGACCTGGCGGCCGACCTGCAGCGGCGCTGGTGGCCCCGGCGGGTGACCGACGCGGAGTTCGTCGCCTGTCCGACGGCCGGTGCGGTCCTCGGCCAGGACGAGGGGGGACTGTCCGTCCCGGAGACGGAGACCCAGGAAGGTTGCGCCTTCGACTTCGCCGAGTGGTCCGACGGTCCCCTCGTGCCCGAGGACCGGCCGCAGAGGACCAGTCTCGGGGACTACCGCGTGGCCCTGGCCATCGCCCTGCGGCGGTTGAGCCCGCCGAAGAAGGAGGCGGGTCGGCACCCCGGGTGCCGGGTCGTCCTTCTGCCGGAGACCTCTGACGCCTTGAAGCGAGAGATCGCCTACTACCGCCGGACCGGCCGCGTCATCCCGAGCGCCCGCCGCTGGAACCATCCCTACCGGCCCGAGCCGCCGGACTCTCGCGAGCAGACTCTCTCCTGCACCGACCCCGGTGTCTGACCCGACGCGGGGGGCCGTCCACGGCGCCGTCCGCGCCGCGTCCGTTGACGCCGATTCCGCGTCCATGACCGTGATCAGGCCGTAAACGGCCGTCCACCGTAGACCCCGCCCCTGATCACAGAGGGCGCGGACGCACGCCGCACCTATGGCCAATCGCGAGCGCGCTGTCCCGCCCGGCCGACGGGGCGTCCGTCGGCCTGCCCTTCGTCACATGCCTCGAGCAGGAGCGGTCATGGAAGATTCCGTGCGCCAACTCGACAGCGAGCCGGTCGGCCGGTTCGCGTTCAGCGTTGCCGCAGCCGCGCCGTCGCCCGAGACAGCGGCCCGATGGGCCGAGCGGTCCGAGCGCCTGGCCGCGCTCCTCCTTAAGGCATGGGAAGACGAGCAGGCCGCTCCGACGTCCGGACGCAGCCTGCCCGTGGGGGGCCCGGGGAGGGCGTGCGGATGACAGCGCCCTCGGCCGTGCGTTACCGGTGTTACGGTTACCTCGGCACCGACGGGCGCTGGTGCCCTTGGCGATTCGCCCCGGCGACCCGGGCGGAGTTCGAGAAGGCCCGAGCGCTTGCGGCGGAGCGCCGCCAGATCCTTTTCTTGAGCGTCCAGGTGTTCGCGCCGCCCATCGGGGCGGCAGGCGACCTGCGGTGGACCCAGGTGTCGGACCAGTACCGGGGCGAGGGCGCCCGGGCGCACGGGGCGCCGCTGTACTTCGACATCGACGCCGAGGGCGACTTGGAGAAGGCGCTCGTCCTGGCGCGCTATCTTGCCGGGTTTTTTCGGGACGACCTGGGCCTGCCGCCGTGCGACGTGCGGACCTGGTTCTCCGGCGCGAAGGGCGTGCATCTCCTCGTGAACCCGCTGGCCCTGGGCATCGAGCCAAGCGCGACGCTCACGGCAGACATGAAGGCCGCGGCCCTCGGCCTCGTACGACGCCTTGAGACCCATGGGGCGCCCGACCTCGGGACCGACCCGGCCGTCTATTCGCTCCCGCGGATGCTGAGAGCCCCGGACCAACTGCATCCGAAGAGCGGCCTCTGGAAGGTGGAACTCGCGCCCGAGGAACTCTTCCGCCTCTCGGCCGGGGAGATCACGGGCCTCGCCCGGTCCCCCCGGGGGCCCGTTTGGGAGGACGGCCGGCGGTCCACCGCGCCCGTCCCGATGGCGGCGGCCTGGTGGGCCGCGCAGGTCGACACGGCCCGCAGGGGACGGGCGTTTCGCCGGCGGACCGCGGAACTGGCGGGCGTGAAACTCCGGCCGGACGGGTACGTTGTCGACGAACTCCTCGGCGCCGCGATGCCGGCCTGCGTCGGCGAGATGGCCCGGTCGGTCGTCGCCCCCGGGTCGCGGAACCGCTGCGAACTCCAGTTGGCCTGCTGGGCCAAGGGGGCCGGGCGCGGGGCGGACGAAGCCCTCGACCTCCTCGCGACATGGACGGGCCGGAACCGGCCGGAACTCTCTCCGGCCAGCGCCCTGCGCAAGGCCGAGTCCATCGCGAGGACCGTCTACGGCGGCAGCCACTACGGATTCAGTTGCGGGGCCTCGCGGGCCGTCGCCCGCGCGGTCGGCCTGGAGGTCGACTGTGCCGGGTGCAAGGCCGTCAGGCGCCGGCCCCTGAAGCAGCTGGCCTCCCTGCGGGAAGGCGAGGACGGCGCCTGGGTGCCCCCGCGGCGGATCACACTGGAGGACGCCCGTGGCCGTATTGCCCGCAGCCTGGAGCGGTTCTTCGCCTGTGCCCAGGCCGCGCGCCGCGCTCGCGAGGACGCTGCCGGGCACGGGCAAGACGCACCAGGTCCTGAACCTGCTCGCCGAGACGCGGGAAAGGGCCGTCTACGTCGTTCCGACCCATGACCTCGCGCGCCAGGTCCAGGCGGACCTCGACGCCCTCGGCGTGCGGACGCACTACTGGCGCGAGGGGCCGACCGAGGAGGACGGGTGCCCCGACCTGGACCTCGTGGCGTTCTTCCGGCGATTCGGCTTCATCATCCGGTTCGGCCCGTGCGCCCGGTGCCGGAGACGCAAGTCCTGCCCCTACCGGAAGGTCTACACGAGCCGCGCAAACCGAAGCGCCGACGTCCTCATCATGACCTCCTGGCACCTCAGGCGGCGCGACCTGTGGGCCCTCAAGGCCACGGCCGACCGGGACCTCGTCGTCCTCGACGAGGACGCCCTGGGGGCCCTGACGGCGCCGACGGAACTCACCGTGGCGGGACTCCAGGGGTTCGTCGAGAACCTCGGCGCGGTCCGCGAGCCCCTGGACCCGCGCCCCGAGGGGGAGGCCGGCAGCGAGGTCTTCGCCTGGCTGACCCGACGGCTCCGAAAACCGGTCGAGGGGGACGAGGCCGTCCTGGCCGTCACGGACATCCTGCGGCGGGCCGCCCTCGACATCCTGCGGGCCTGCGCGACGTCGGGCCACGGCCGGTGGCTCCCGTCTGAACGGGCCCTCGTCCAGGACACGAGCGCCTACGACCGGGGCCTGCTCGAAAACGACGAGCTGTTCGACGGGCTCCTCCGCAGCGCCTACGCCGCGGCCCGCACGAAGAAGGCCCTCCCGAACCTCTTTGCGGCGCTTCGGGGCCTCTTGCTCGCGCCGCGGCCCGTCCACCTGTCGGCGGGGGCCTGCCGCTGGACGCACCGGGCGAACGTCCCGCCCGACCGGCACGTGCTCCTTCTGGACGCGTCGGCCGAGCCGGAGGTCGTGCGGGCCGTCCTCCGGCGCCCCGTCGAGGCCATCGACACGCCGCCCGTCGCGCAGGCGGCGACCGTCTTTCAGGTCATGGACCGGGTCGGCACCCGCAACGCCGCCCGCCGGGACATGGCCGACGAGGAGAGCTGGCTCCGCCGCCTGGCGGTCGAGGTCGCGCGGCGGCACCGGGTGGAGCGGCTGCTGTGCATCACGTTCAAGGAGGACGAGCGGAAACTCCAGGACCTCCTGGACCGCGTCCACGGCGACGCCACGGTCGTCCACTACGGCGCCCTGAGGGGCTTCAACGCCTACGGCGACTACCCGGCGGCCCTCATCCTCGGTCGGCCCATGCCGAACGAGGCGCACCTTCAGCTCCTGGCCGTGTCCGCCTTCGGCCTGGGGGCCCTCAGCGACGACCTCAAGGCGCCGCGGCTGGAATGGCGGATGCTCTCGCGCACCATTGGCCCGGACCTCTGGACCATCCGGCACCAGCAGTACGCCGACCTCCTCTGGGCGGCCGTCTGGCGGCACGTGGTGACGGGCGAACTCATGCAGGCCGTCGGGCGCCTCAGGCCGCTCACGAACGCAGCGACCATCTACGTCGCCACGAACGAGCCGCTCCCGGACGCGCTCGACGTGACGGCCGTGTACGCCGGGGAACTCTTCCCCGCGATGGCCTTGTCCGGCCGGCGGTCGGACTTCGCCGAGAACGTCCGCCGCTACGCCGAGACGATGGGTGCGCTACGGGCCGAGGGCCTCAAGGCGACCAACCGCGGTGTCTGCCGCCACCTGGGCCTCAAGGAACCGAACGGCCTGCGGTATCGGTCGCTGGCGAAGCGCCTCCTGGAGGGGCAGCCGGGGCCGGCCGCCACCCCCCTGTCGGAAACGTAAGCCCTTGTGCGGCCTAGGCTTGCGGCCAAAAACCGCGCCCCAAACCCGAAACCTTATCAGTTACCCTATAAAAGAACTCTATAGGGTAAGTGATAACTTCTCGGCACCCACGAAAGGAGACCCACGATGGCGGTTCAAACAGACGGAAACGACGCGCGCGGCGGGCTGGACGGCGCGCGAGCTGCATCATCGTGCGCGGGCAGGGTTGCTGGAAAGGCTGAAGAATCAGGACATGGTCCGACTCGATGTCGACGGGAGTGCCACGACATGATCAGCCAAAACGTGCTCGATGCGGAGACCCCTGTCGCTCAGCAGCAGGCTGTCGGGGCGCCCGCCCGGCACAGCAGCCCCGCTTACCACCAGCGGACCTGCTCGGTCTGCGGCAAGGCCTTCACGGCCGCCAGGCCACAGGCGCTGTACTGTTCGCCGCGCTGCAAACAGACTGTTCTCCTGCGACGGCGCCACGAAGCCGGCCGGCGGCGGCGTCACCGCCGCTGTCCCCGCTGCGGCCAGGTCTTCGTCGCTCGCCGCGCCGACGGCGTCTACTGTTCGAACGGCTGCCGACAGGCCATGCATCGGAAGCGTACCACAGGGGGAAAGGAATCGTTCGCATAACTGTACTGAGAAAGTACATGCGTGATTTACTGGTCGGGCCGTGCCGCCACGGAAACCGCCTACGTTATCCGTTACGGGTCCTTCCAGGGCCTCACGCCTCGGGAGGGCGCTGGAAGCAGCCGCGTACCAGGAGACAGTTGGTTTGTTAGCGCGCAAAAGACGCGGTTGTTAGCGGAGGAGGTTCCCAATGGTCCTGACGCCCCATATGCGAACGATTCTGGCAGCCGTGCTGGCGGATATCCGGCGCATCGAAGCGATGCCTGACCGGCCGCCACCCGGCATGTCCCGTGACGACTGGCGGGAAGCGTGGCGCGAGCGGCAGGAACTCGGGCAGTTCGGCATCCGCCACGACCTGGAGCGGTGGCTCGGTTACCCGCCCTCGAGGTCCGACTCCGCCGTCTTCTCGCGGACCCTCCGGCAGATAGAGGACCTGGGCCTTCTGGTTCGCGTGAACCGATGGGGCCCAAGCTCCCGGGCCACCCACGTCCGGCTGACGCCCCTGGGCCGGGCCGAGGCCGAGCGGCTCGTCCACGAGCAGCAGGCCGCCCTCCAGCGCCTTCTGGCGGACGCCGTCATCTACCTGGACGACGTGCCGGAGGCCGCCGAACCGGGCCCCGATGACACGGGCAATTGAGTGGATTGCCCGGTGGTCCTGAGGTAAGGGAGGCCCGGTGCGGCCGCGGTGGCCGCCGCGAGATAGGAGACACGAACATGGCAGCCAGGAACCTCGTCAAGGCCGTCGGCTACGCCCGGCGCTCGACGGACATGCAGGAACGGTCGATTCCCGATCAGCAGGCGTTCGTGGAGCGCTGGGCGGCGGAGCATGGCTACACCATCCTGCGATGGTTCACGGACGACGCTGTCTCGGGGACCTCTACCAAGGGCCGCGAGGCCTTCGAGCGGATGATCCACGACGCCGAGAACGGCCGCGGCTTTGACGCGGTGCTGGTCTACGACATCAGCCGGTTCAGCCGCGGCGGCAGCACGGAGATCGGCTTCTTCCTGTACCGCCTCCAACAGGCCGGTGTCCGCGTCGTCTTCTGCGCCGAGGCCCTGCCCGAGGACGACGGCGGCGAACTCCTCCTGGGCGTCAAGTCCTGGCAGGCCCACCAGTATTGCGTGAAACTTTCCCGCGACTGCATCCGCGGCGCCGTCTCCAGCATCAAAGTCAAGCGGAGCGCTCCCGGCGGCCGGGCGCCGTACGGCTACGACCGCCAGTACCTCGCCCCCGACGGGCAGGTCCTGAGGTCCATCCGGCACCTGCCCGACGGCCGCAAGCAGGAGTTCGACGCCCAGGGGCGGCACGTCCGCTTCATCCCGGGCCCGGAGGGGATCGGCAAGGTGCGGTCCGACATCGTCCGCTACGTGCCCGGCGACCCGGCACACGTCAAGACGGTCCGGCGCATCTTCGACCTCTGTGCCCGCGGCTATGGGTTCCGTTGCATCGCCATCGCGCTCAACGACGATGGCGTGGCGAGCCCGACCGGCGGCCGGTGGAACCACCGGCAGGTCAAACTCATCCTGGCCAACCCCGCCTACCGCGGCGCCCTCTGTTACAACAAGACCACCCAGGGCAAGATTCATGGCATCGCCGCCGACGGTCGGCCCTGCGCCAAGAAGGGCAAGGCCGCCGAACGCAACAGCCGCGACCGGTGGATCGTCGTCGAGGGCGTGCACGAGCCGCTCGTGACGAAGCAGGTCTTCGAAAAGGCCCAAGCCGAGACGGCACGCCGGCACGACAAAGGGGGCCTCCACCGGCCGACGCAGCGATACCTCCTGTCGGGGCTCCTCCGGTGCACCCACTGTGGCCTGAACTTCTGGGGCGCCGTCCTGAAACTCTACCACAAGGGCATCGACCGGCGGTATTACGTGGACGCGGGCTACCGGCGCTACGGCCGGAAGGTCTGCAAGTCCACGAGCATCCAGGCCGAGGCGCTCGACTGCTGGGTGCTCGGCAAGGTCCGTGAGCTTCTCCAGGCCGACGCCGAGGGCACGCAGGCGGCCGTGGACGCGTTCGTCAGGCAGGTCATGGCCCGCCAGAAGCGCGGCACCGACACGTCGGCCGTCGAGAGGGAACTGGCGGCCGTCAACAAGCGGATCAAGGCGACCGTCGCCATGCTCGCCGAACCGGATCTTGAGGACATGGACGAACTGAAAACCGCGCTGGTGGACCTCAAGCGCCAGCGGGAGACGCTGGAGGCCCGGAAGGCAGATTCATCGAACGAGAAGGGCCGGCGCTTGAACGAGGCGTCGCTTCGGAAGTGGGCACGGGAGAAACTTGAGCGACTGGGCGAGGCGGCGGACGGGAAGGTGCCGCCGCTGGAGACCCGGCGGCTCGTCCACGCCTACGTCGACCGCATCGAGGTCGACCCGCACAAATGCACCGGCGTCATGTACATCCCGGCCGACGCGGGGGCTTTTCTTGCGGCCGAGCATATCAGACGAGTGAACTTCGGCTCGCCGCAGTTCACACCGGCCATCCGCGGCTTCCATGCACAGCAGGCGGTCGAGAAAGCGTTGAAGGGCTGGCTCGCGTGTGCGGGCGTTTGCTTCCCGATGACGCACGACCTGCGTGCGCTGTTCGACCTGCTCGATACGAACGCACTGGCCGTGCCGGAGGCGCTCCGGCGCCTTGAGCGTCTCAGCGTCTACGCGGTGCTGTTCCGGTACGACGCTCTTGGGGGTCCGCCTGACGACGTGGATTTCGCGCCTGTCTGCCAGGAGATAGACTCGCTCATCGCCCACATCGAATGCGCGACCGAGCCGTCGCAGTAGGCTTGGCCTTGCAGGGCAGCAGAAAACGCAACCGGCATGGCCCCCGTGCTCCGGCCCTTACGCAAAATACGCCACGCCGCGCCGAAAGACCCGCAGGCCGTCGCCTTCGGCGCCTGCGCCGCGGCGGGTCCACTGCGGGTGATGCCAGGGGAGGACGTTGCGTTCGGGGTGCGGCATGAGGCCGAAGATGCGGCCGGTGGAGTCGCAGAGCCCGGCCACGTCGCCGATTGACCCGTTCGGGTTCCACGGGTAGCCCGCGCCGGCGTTGCCGTCGGGGTCCACGTAGCGGACGGCGACCTGGCCGCCGTCTTCCAGCGCCTCGATGGGCGTGCCGTTGCCGGGGACGAACTTGCCTTCGGCGTGGGCGATGGGCATGTCGAGGACCTCGCCCTTTTCGAGAAAGACGCACCGGTCGGTATCGACGCGGAGGTGGACCCAGCGGTCCTCGAACAGGCCGCGGTCGTTGCTCGTGAGCGTCGCCTTCTGGGCGAGCGTCACGCGGGCGCCGTCCGAACCGGGCAGCAGGCCGCACTTCGCGAGCACCTGGAAGCCGTTGCAGATGCCCAGCACCAGCCGGTCGGCCGCCAGGAACTTCTGGACGACCTCGGCCAGGTGGTGGACGATCTGGTTGGCGAAGATCTTGCCGGCGGCGATGTCGTCGCCGTAACTGAAGCCGCCGGGGATGGTCAGGATCTGGTAACGGGCGAGGCGTTTCGGGTCCTCGACCAAGCGGTTGATGTGGACGCGCTCGGCGACCGCGCCTGCCTGCTCCCAGGCGAACTGGGTCTCTTCATCGCAATTCGTGCCGGCGGTTCGCAGGACCAGGGCTTTTACGGGCATAGGTGGCACCTCGTGCAACGCGGCGGGCAGGCCCGCCGGCTAAGAGCCTATCCCAGTAGGCTGATTGCTCGGTACGTGATGATGGCACAAACCAGA
>Ga0111218_1016_pt1 | contig 32210 bp, 39 predicted proteins | sample DeeMarSWOR152_54_FD_80369 | JGI IMG/M metagenome (GOLD analysis project Ga0111218, IMG submission 80369) | Planctomycetes bacterium DG_20 | reverse complement strand
ATGGTTACACCTGGGCGGTCTTGACGAGGGCCGGAGCGACGGCCTTGATGTGTTCGGGCAGGCGCGGCCAGGCGGCCACGACGCAGCCGAGGTCGGGTGGAGTCTGCGCTTCTGCATGGTTGTGCTGAGTTTGCGCTTCGGGGCGGCGGCGCGCTGCGCCGGGCGCTGCGCGCCTGGAATCGCCTTGACGTAACTCGCGCAAGTCGCTAGAGTTCTGCGACGGCGTCTCCGGTTTTGTAAGCCGGATGTTGGGAGTTCGAGCCTCCCCGCCGGCTGCACGGAACGCGGAAGGCGGAACGGGGAAGGCGGAACGAACGGCTGCGACTGTCCGGCTGGCGGTGCGAGGCGCATGCGTTCCGCATTCCGAGTTCGGCGTTCCGCGTTGGCAGTGGTGAGGTTCCCGAGCGGTCAAAGGGGGCAGACTGTAAATCTGCTGGCTCAGCCTTCGGTGGTTCGAATCCACCCCTCACCACCAATTTCGATTGCGGATTTCGGATTTCGGATTGCGGATTGGCTCGGTCTGCGAAGGATGGCTGTCAGCGCAATCCCAAATCCGAAATCAGAAATCCAAAATGGGTGGCGGGCGTAGCTCAAGGGCAGAGCCCCGGCCTTCCAAGCCGGTCATGTGGGTTCGATTCCCATCGCCCGCTCCATGACGGGGTGCGAACCGCGAAGGGCCGAAGCGGCGCCGGCGGGGGCCTTCGCTGAAGCCGCGGGACGCGGTTTCGGCGGGGTTCCGCGGTGCGGGCCGGTCGGTGCCGGTGGCCGGAGGATGCCCGGGCCGGTGGAAGGCCGCGAAACCGGGGCATCGAAAAGCCGGGGACCGGATTTTTTGGGTTGACAGGTTCGTGCCGGTCGATATGCTATGAGGTTCTACGCGGCGGGTGGAGAGACCGCGCTTGCCGCCAGGCTGTGGAGCGGGTCGGCGCGGGGCGATGGCGGAATGGCTTGGCCGAAGGGGTCCGCAGGGGGCGCGCGAACCGGAGCGGCTGACGGTGCTGGCGTGGCTCAGCAGGTAGAGCGCGTCCTTGGTAAGGACGAGGTCCCGGGTTCGAATCCCGGCGCCAGCTCCAGGACGAGAGCGGGGAGTTGCGATTTCAGGTCCGAGATTTGGGATTTCAAATCTGAGATGTGAGATTTCAGATTTGAGATTCCAGATGTGAGATTTCAGATTCGGGATTTCAGAAGGCCGCCGCCACGGTAACCGAGAAGCGGAAGGGGTTCGCGTGAGGCGCGCGGACCTCGAACACAAGCGCACGTGCTAGAGCGGAGAATCAGGGCCATGGCCAAGGAAGTCTTCCAGCGGACGAAGCCGCACGTCAACGTGGGCACCATCGGTCACGTGGACCACGGAAAAACGACGCTCACGGCGGCGATGACCAGGGTGATGGAGTTCGAAGGGCTCTCGCGGTTCAAGTCGTATGACGAGATCGCGAAGGCGTCGGAAGCCCACGGTCGCCGCGACGAAACCAAAATCCTGACGATCGCGACCGCCCACGTCGAGTACGAAACGGCGAACCGGCACTACGCTCACGTGGACTGCCCGGGCCACGCCGACTACGTGAAGAACATGATCACGGGCGCGGCCCAGATGGACGGGGCCATCCTGGTCGTCAGCGCGGCCGACGGCCCCATGCCGCAGACCCGCGAGCACATTCTCCTGGCGCGCCAGGTGGGTGTGCCGAAGATCATCGTCTTCCTGAACAAGTGCGACCTGGTGGACGATGAGGAACTGCTGGAACTCGTGGACATGGAGGTCCGGGACCTGCTCTCGAAGTACGAGTTCCCGGGCGACGACACGCCGATCATCCGCGGCAACGCGCTCGGCGCCATGCGGGCCGAGAGCATAGAGGATGCGGACTGCAAGCCCATCCACGAACTGCTCGCCGTCATGGACGAGTACATCCCGATTCCCGAGCGCGACATCGACAAGCCGTTCCTGATGCCCGTCGAGGACGTCTTCAGCATCAAGGGCCGCGGGACGGTCGGCACGGGCCGCGTGGAGCGGGGCCAGATCAAGGTGGGCGATGAGGTCGAGATCGTCGGCATCAAGGACACCCGCAAGACCGTCGCCACGGGCGTCGAGATGTTCCAGAAGACGCTCGACGTCGGCCAGGCCGGCGACAACATCGGCGTGCTGCTGCGGGGCATTGAGAAGGACGAACTGGAGCGGGGCCAGGTGCTGGCGGCGCCCGGCAGCATTATGCCGCACACCCAGTTCGAGGGCGAGGTCTACGTCCTGACGAAGGAGGAGGGCGGCCGGCACACGCCGTTCTTCACGGGGTACCGTCCCCAGTTCTACTTCCGCACGACGGACGTGACCGGCTCGATCGAACTCCTGGGCGGGGCCGAGATGTGCATGCCCGGCGACAACGTCACGGTCAAGGCCGGGCTGATCATGCCAATCGCGATGGAGCAGGGCCTGCGGTTCGCCATCCGGGAGGGCGGCCGGACGGTCGGCGCCGGCGTCGTGACGAAGGTTCTCGAATAACTCGAAGCGAACCGTTGGAGGCCGGGTCCGTCGCCGGGAGATGTGGAATCTGGGATCGCAGATTTCAGGTCTCAGGTCGTAGCGAGCGGCCGGGCCCGTCCCCCGGAAGGGGCCGTCGGTTCCTCCAGACTCCTGGCGGCGGGAGGAAGCGACGCGTCCCTTGCATTCTGGGAAGCGGACGATGCGCGAGTACGTGACGTTGGAATGCACCGAATGCGGCATGCGGAATTACCGCACGCAGATGGAGACGCGCGGCAACACGAAACTGCGGATCAAGAAGTATTGTCCCCGCGAGCGCCGCCATACGGTGCACCGCGAACGCAAGAAGTAACCGTCCGGCGAGGGCGCGCAGGGGCGTAGCTCAACTGGCAGAGCACCGGTCTCCAAAACCGGGTGTTGGGGGTTCAATTCCCTCCGCCCCTGCCAGCATCGACGGGTCCGGAACCTGAACGCGAAGGGACGCGAGGCGTGGCCTTTCAGATTTACAAGGGCGGCCAGGGACGTTACGTCCGTGTCGGGACGGCCATCGCCGCCGCCCTGGTCGGCCTCGTCGTCTGTTACTACATGTGGGGAATCCTGATCCGGCACGTGTCGGACGATTTCGCGTACAAGGTGTACGTGGCCCACGCGGTGCCGGCGGTGCTGTTCGCGGCCGTGGCCGCCCTGACGGCCTACTACCTGAACAAGCCGAAGGTGGCGGACTTCCTCATCGCGACCGAGAGCGAGATGAAAAAGGTCTCCTGGTCGAGCAAGGCCGAACTGGTCGGGTCGACCGTCGTGGTCATCGTGACGGTCTTCCTGCTGGCGATCTTCATCTTCGTGGTGGACCTGTTCGTCAGCGGCGGGTTGTCGGATGGGTGGACCATCCCTTACACGGACCTCCGCTTCCCCGGCCTCGGGCTTTGGTGACGGCCACCATGGCGAAGAACTGGTACGTCCTCCGCGTGCAGTCGAACAAAGAGGAGACGGTGCGCGAGACGCTCGAGCGCAAAGCCAAACTCGATGCGGTCACCGACCGCCTCTGCCGCGTCGTCGTGCCGAGCGAACGCGTCTCGACCATGAAGGCAGGCAGGCGGCGAGTCGCGGAACGCAAACTCTACCCCGGATACGTCTTCGTCGAGATGGATGCCGAGGAAGACGGCAGCGTCCCCGAGAGGGTCTGGTTCCTGATCCGCGAGACGACCGGCGTGGGCGACTTCATCGGCACCGAGGGCAAGCCCACCCCCATGAAGCCGCACGAGGTCGATAAACTCCTCGGCGAGGCCGAACGCTCCGAGGAAGAGGCCCCCAGCCTGAAAGTCGATTACGCCAAGGGCGACCAGGTCAAGGTCAAGCAGGGGCCGTTCGAGAACTTCGAGGGCATCGTCGACGAGGTCCAACTCGACAAGGGCCTCGTGCGGGTGATCGTGACGATTTTCGGGCGCCCGACGCCCGTGGAACTGGAGTACTGGCAGGTCGGCCCGATCTGAGTGGGCCGCCCCCTGCGGGCGCGCTGCCGGGCAAGTGAAGGGTTTTCGATGGCGAAGCGGATCACAACCAAGATCAAGTTGCAGTGCCCCGGCGGGCAGGCGACCCCCGCCCCGCCGGTCGGACCGGCGCTGGGCCAGCACCGCTGGGCCAGCACGGCGTCAACATCGGCCAGTTCGTCCAGCAGTTCAACGACCGGACCAAGGACCAGGCGGGCACGATCATCCCGGTCGAGATATCCGTCTATTCGGACCGGACGTTCGACTTCATCCTGAAAAGCCCGCCGGCCGCCGTCCTCCTGAAGCAGGCCGCCGGGCTCGTCGTCGGAAGCGGTGAGCCGAACAAGACCAAGGTCGGACGCGTCACGCGCGACCAGGTCCGCGAGATCGCCGACCGCAAGATGGCCGACTTGAATGCCGCCAGCCCCGAAGCCGCCGTCCGCATTATTGAAGGCACCGCCCGAAGCATGGGCATCGAGGTCGTCGAGACCGCCGAAGAGGCCGCCATGCCCATCGCGGCGGCCGAAACCGAAACGGAGGGCCAGCAGGCCGCCACCTGACATCCAGCACCGCACTGCTTTGTGGGACCCGCCACGGCGGGGCTTGCACCACGGAGAACGTCATGCCGAAGCACGGAAAACGTCATCGCCAAGCCCAGAAAGAAATCAGCAAGCCGACGTATGCGCTCGAGGAAGCGGTTCAACTCCTGAAGCGGCTCCCGGGGCCGAAGTTCGATCAGAGCGTCGAAGTGCACCTGAAACTCGGCATCGACCCGAAACAGTCGGACCAGAACATCCGTGGATCGATCAGTCTGCCCGCCGGGCTCGGCCGGGCGCGGACCGTCGTCGCCTTCTGCCCGCCCGAACTGGCCGACGAGGCCAAGAAGGCCGGCGCCGTCGAGGCGGGTGCCGACGACCTGGTGGCGAAGATCGAGGGAGGGTGGATGGCGTTCGACGTGGCCGTCGCCCATCCGGCGTTGATGCCGAAAGTCGCCAAACTCGGCCGCCTCCTCGGGCCCCAGGGCAAGATGCCCACGCCCAAGGCCGGCACCGTCGGGCCCGAGATCGCGAAACTGGTGTCCGACTTTGCGGCCGGCAAACTGGAGTATCGCAGCGACGCCGGCGGAAACGTCCACGCGATCGTCGGCAAGGTGAGTTTCGAGGCGGCCGCCATTATCGAGAACGTCCGCGCCCTGGTCGAGCACGTTCGGCGCGCCAGGCCGGCCAGTGCCAGAGGGCAGTTCTTCCTGAAGGCCGTCCTCACCGCGACGATGGCCCCCGGCATCAACCTGGACTTGAAAACGCTGCCCGCCGGCGCGTAAGGTGGACGAGAACAATCGAGCCCGCCGCGCGACAGCGGCAGGATACGTTCGGCAGCGAGGCCGGCCAACGAGCCCGCCGCGCGAGCGGCGGGACACGCTCCGAGGCCCGGCCGTTGCGTGCCGGAGCAAGGTGAGTGAGACCACCCGATGAGCCGTTTTATCAAGGAAAAGATGGTCGAGCGGTACGGCGAGAGGTTCCGCGACGTGTCGGAGGTCGCGGTGATCAGCACCCAGGGCGTCGACGCCATCCGCCTGACGGCGTTTCGCACCGTCTTGCGCCGGCGCGGGATCCAGACGATGCGTGTCCACAACCGCCTGGGCCGGCGGGCGCTGGCGTCCGGCGGCCTGGCGGGGCTCGAGGCCCTCCTCAACGGGCCCAGCACCATCGTCTGGGGCGGTTCCGGGATCGTGGATATTGCCAAGGTCCTCAAGGACGAAGCCGCAACGATCACCGAACTCGAGATCCGTGGCGGCCTGAGCGCCGGAGCCGTCCTCTCGCCGGCGCAGATGGTGTCGCTCTCGGGGCTGCCCAGCCGCGAAGAACTCATCGCCCGGGCGGTCGCCAATGCCATCGGTCAGGCCGCCCGAGTCGTCGCCGCTGCCACGGGGGCCGGCAGCCGGCTGGTGGCCCAGATCCGCGAGGTCGAGGGCCGGGCCCCCGCCGACGAGATGCCGGCCGGGGGGGAACCCAAGGCGGACGAGGCGGCGCCGGCCGAGGAATCTGCGGCCAAGGAGCCCGCCGCCGACGAGATGAAGCAGCAAGAGACGGCCGCCGTGCCCCAACCCGACGCGACCACGGAAACCGGCGGGCCGGAGCAGCACCCGGCGCCCGAGGGGGCGCCGCCCGACCCGTAGAATCGCACGAGCGCCCTGCCGCAGGGGCAGGGCAGGTACCACCAACGGAGGTATGTAGCAATGACTCAAGAGGCAGCCCAAGCAACCGAGCAGCGGACCTGGGACAAGAAGATCAAGGACCTCGGCGACAAGATCGTCGGCCTGACCGTCCTTCAGGCCAAGGAACTCGGCGACTACCTGGAAGACGTGCACGGCATCAAGGCCGCGGCACCGGCGGCGGTCGGCATGTTCGCGGCCGCGCCGGGGGCCGGCGCGGAGGCCGAAGCGGAGAAGGACTCCTTCGATGTCGTCCTGACCGGCGCCGGCGACAAGAAGATCCCCGTCATCAAGGTCGTCCGCGAGATCACCAGCCTCGGCCTGAAGGAGGCCAAGGACCTCGTCGAAAGCGCTCCGAAGGCCGTCCGGGAGGGCGTGACGAAGGACGAGGCCGAGCAGTTGAAGAGGAAACTCGAAGAGGCCGGCGCGTCGGTCGAACTGAAGTAGCCCCTCCGCCGCGCCTTTCGGGCCCGGTGCCTAAAGCAGCAGGCGGGTGGGGCGGCGTCGTGCGAGCCCGCTGCGGGAGCAGCGGGTCACGTGCCCGAGCATGGCACCTGACCGGCGGAGCCACGTAAAGCGTTCGAACGAACCGGGTGTTCTGAGGTGACAAGGTGAACGACACGCAGCGTCGCAATTTCGGCCGTGTGGGCGAGGTCCTGGAGATCCCCAGCCTGACGGAGATCCAGACCAGCAAGTACGCCCAATTCCTCCAACTGGACGGCGAGCCCGACCGGCGCCGCAACCGCGGCCTCGAGGCGGTCTTGCGCGAGGTGTTCCCGATCACCAGTTACGACGGGTCGCTCCGCCTGGACTACGTCTCGTATCGCCTCGGCCGGCCGCGCTACACGCCCGACCAGTGCCGGGCCCTGCGGCTGACGTACGGGCGTCCGTTCCGGATCACGGTGCGCCTGAGCGGCCAGGCGTACGACGCGCCGATCGAGGAAGAGGTGTACGTGGGGGAACTGCCCATCATGATGGGCGGGGGCGAGTTCATCATCAACGGGGCCGAACGCGTCATCGTCAGCCAGTTGCACCGCTCGCCCGGCGTGGACTTCTCCATGGAACTGGAGGCCGGCGACCGGCGCCTCCACTCCTGCCGCATCATCCCCGAGCGCGGGTCCTGGATCGAGATCAACGTCTCCAAGAAAGACGTCCTCCAGATGCGGATCGACCAGTCGTCGAAGATCCCCGTGACGGCGTTCCTGCGGGCGATGGACCCGAAGTACGCCGATACCGAGACCCTCATCCGCCTGTTCTACGACACCAAGATGCTCCGCCTCAGCCAGGTCAAGCGGGGCACCCCCATCCAGGACATGTACGTCGTCTCGCCGGTGGTGGACAAGACGACCGGCGAGATCATCCTCGAGGCCGGCCAGCGCATCGGCGAGAAGTGGGACACCATCCGCAACTCACCCATCAAGCAACTCGACGTGGTGGCCGACCCGCAGTGCGACCCCCTCATCCTCAACACCCTGGCCGAGGACAAGACGACCAACTACGACGAAGCCGTCCTCTACATCTACGGGCGCCTGCGCGTCGGCAACCCGCCCAACCTCGACAAGGCCAAGCAACTCTTTCAGGAGAAGTTCTACGACGTCAACCGGTACCGCCTGGGCCGCGTCGGGCGGTTCCGCCTCAACCGCAAGTTCGGCACCACCGTGGACGAAGACGAGATGACCTTGAGGCCCGAGGACTTCATCGAGTGCATCCGCTACGTCCTGAACCTGCGTCGCGGCGAAGGGTTCCTCGACGACATCGACGACCTGGGGAACCGACGCCTCAGAACCATCGACGAACTCGCCGGCGACGAGGTCCGAAAGGGGTTCCTGAAACTGAGGCGCACCGTCCAGGAACGGATGAGCCTGAAGGACCCGAAGGACCTCACGCCGCGCACCCTCGTCAACTCCAAGAGCGTCTCCTCCTCGATCGAGTTCTTCTTCGGCCGCAGCGAACTGTCGCAGGTCGTGGACCAGACCAATCCGCTCGCGCAACTCGCGAACGAGCGACGCCTGAGCGCCCTGGGTCCCGGCGGCCTGAACCGCAAACGCGCCGGCTTTGAGGTCCGCGACGTCCACGTCTCCCACTACGGCCGCATCTGCCCCATCGAGACCCCCGAAGGGACGAACATCGGCCTGATCGCCCAGTTGAGCATCTACGCCACGGTGGACCCGTACGGCTTCCTGATTACGCCGTACCGGCGGGTGCATCACGGCAAGGTGAACGGCGACGTCCGGTACATGCGGGCCGACGAAGAGATCCAGCACACGCTGGCGCCGGCCGACGTGCCGGTGGACAGCCGCGGGAAGATCACGACCGACGCGGTCGTCGCCCGGACGGCAGGCGACTTCCGCCGCGTCGCGGCCGACGCGGTCGAGTACGCCGACGTCAGCCCGAAGCAGTTGGTGGGGGTCTCGGCCAGCCTGATCCCGTTCCTCGAACACGACGATGCCAACCGGGCGCTGATGGGGTCGAACATGCAGCGCCAGGCCGTGCCGCTTCTGGTGCCGAAGCCGCCCGTGGTGGCCACCGGCATGGAGCGGCCCGTGGCCGAGAACTCCGGCATGGTCGTCCGGGCCGAGGAGCCCGGCGTGGTCACGTACGTCGATTCGCAGCGGATCGTCGTCGAGAACCGCGACGGGTGGGAGATGGAGTACAGGCTCCGCAAGTTCGTCGGCCTGAACGAACGGACCTGCCTGAACCAGAAGCCGATCGTCTCGCTCGGCCAGCGCGTCAGGCGCGGCGAGGTCATCGCCGACGGCCCCGGCACCTGCAGCGGAGAACTGGCCCTCGGCCGCGACGTCCTCGTCGCCTTCCTGACGTGGGACGGATACAACTTCGAGGACGCCATCCTGGTGTCCGAGAGCCTGCTGAAGGACGACCGGTTCACGAGCATCCACATCGACGAGTTCGACGTCGAGGTCCGCGAGACGAAACTGGGGCGCGAGGAGTTCACGCGCGACATCCCGAACGTGTCGGAGCGGCAACTGAGGCATCTCGACGACGAGGGCATCATCTGCATCGGCACGCGGGTGGAGCCCGGCGACATCCTCGTCGGCAAGGTCTCGCCGAAGTCGAAGACGGAACTGTCGCCCGAGGAGAAACTGCTGCACGCGATCTTCGGCCGCGCCGGCGAGGACGTCAAGAACGACTCGCTCGTCGTGCCGGCCGGCACCGAGGGCATCGTCATCGAGGCCGAAAAATACAGCCGCGTGGCCCACCTGTCGGAGGCCGAACGCCGACGCCGCAGCCGAGAGGCCCGCCGTATCTCCAAGGAGATGAACGCCCGCATCATCGAGGCCTTCCGGACGCTCGTCGAAACGCTCAACGGGATCCTCCACACCAAGATCGTCGATCCGGCCACCGGCGTCGAGTACGGCGTCCCCGAGGTCGATTCGGAGGTGCTCGCCCAGATTGAGGCCTTCGAGTACGACAAGATCCAGACGCGCTCCCAGTCATTCGACGAAGGCCGCGCCGTGGTCGAACGCGAGTGGCCCAAGATCCAGGAGATGCTCGACGAGAAGGAACGGCAGGTGGCGCGGCTGAAGCGCGGCGACGAACTGCCGACCGGCGTCCTGGAGATGGTCAAGGTCTGGATCGCCACGAAGCGCACCCTGGCCGTCGGCGACAAGATGGCCGGCCGGCACGGCAACAAGGGCGTCATCGCGCGGATCCTGCCGGTCGAGGACATGCCGTTCCTGCCCGACGGGCGTCCGGTGGAGATCCTGCTGAATCCGCTCGGCGTGCCCAGCCGCATGAACGTCGGCCAGATCCTGGAGACGCACCTGGGATGGGCGGCCAAGGTCCTCGGGTTCCAGGCCGTCTGCCCCGTCTTCGACGGGTGCAAGGAAGACACGATCCACGACCTCCTGGAAGACGCCGGCCTGCCCCGCGACGGCAAGATCACCCTGTACGACGGGCGCACCGGCGAGCCGTTCGATCAGCGCGTGACGGTCGGTAACATCTACATGATGAAACTCCACCACCTGGTGGACGACAAGGTCCACGCCCGCGCCACCGGCCCCTACAGCCTGATCACCCAGCAGCCCCTCGGGGGGAAGGCCCGCTCGGGCGGCCAGCGGTTCGGCGAAATGGAGGTCTGGGCCCTCGAAGCCTACGGCGCCGCCTACATCCTCCAGGAACTGCTGACCGTCAAGAGCGACGACGTCGAGGGCCGGACCAAGATCTACGAGTCGATGGTCATGGGGCGAAACACCCTGGAGTCCGGCACGCCCGTCTCCTTCGACGTGCTCTGCAACGAGGTCAAGGGCCTGTGCCTGAACATCCAGTTGGAGAAGCAGCGGCTTTGAACGGACAGTAACTAAGTAACTAAGTAACTAAGTAACTGAGGAGCGCGGAAACGGCTAACGTAACCGGCGAGGCAACCGGGCCGGCGGCAGGTGCTGGGGGCATGCGGCCCATCTGCCGCAGTTGCTCAGTCGCTCAGTCACTTTAGGACTGGAGGAGCCGATCGCCATGGCGATTGACAGTAGCGTGTATGACAAGATCAACGACTACGGCAGCGTGAAGATCACGCTCGCCAGCCCCAACGACATCCGAAGTTGGTCGTTCGGCGAGGTGCGCAAGCCCGAAACGATCAACTACCGCACCTACCGGGCCGAACGGGACGGCCTGTTCTGCGAACGCATCTTCGGGCCGGAACGCGACTGGGAGTGCTTCTGCGGCAAGTACAAGGGCACGAAGCACAAGGGCATGATCTGCGACCGCTGCGGCGTCAAGGTCACCCACAGCCGCGTTCGACGCAAACGCATGGGGCACATCAACCTGGCCGCCCCGGTGGTCCACATCTGGTTCTTCAAGGCGATGCCCAGCCGCCTCGGCACCCTGCTCGACATGAAGGTGTCGGACCTGGAGAAGGTCATCTACTTCCAGGACTACATCGTGGTGGATCCCGGCCCCACGCCGCTCAAGGCCCGGCAACTGCTGACCGAGGAGGAGTACCGTGCGGCCCGCGAGAAGTACGGCGCCGAGTTCGACGCCGACATGGGCGCCGAGGCCGTCAAGAAGATGCTCCAGCGGCTGGACCTGGCGGCCCTCTCGCAGCAACTGCGCGAAGACCTCGCCAACACCCGCTCCAAGCAGAAGATCAAGAACATCACCAAACGCCTGAAACTCGTCGAGCAACTCCGCGAGTCCGGCAACCAGCCCGAGTGGATGGTGCTGGACGTCATCCCGGTCATCCCGCCGGACTTAAGGCCCCTGGTGCTCCTCGACTCGGGCAACTTCGCCACCAGCGACCTGAACGACCTGTACCGGCGCATCATGAACCGCAACAACCGGCTGAAGAAACTGGTGGACCTGAACGCGCCCGAGGTCATCATCCGCAACGAGAAGCGGATGCTCCAGGCCGCCGTCGACGCCCTCTTCGACAACGCCCGATGCCGCCGGCCCGTCCTGGGGTCGTCGAACCGGCCCCTGAAGTCCCTGACCGACATGATCAAGGGCAAGCAGGGCCGCTTCCGCGAGAACCTCCTCGGCAAACGCGTGGACTATTCCGCCCGGAGCGTCATCGTCATCGGCCCGGAACTGAGGCTGCACCAGTGCGGCCTGCCGAAGAAGATCGCCCTGGAACTCTACCAGCCGTTCATCATCCGGCGCCTCAAGGACCTCGGCTACGCCGACACCATCAAGAGCGCCAAACGCATGATCGAACGCCAGGACCGCGAGGTCTGGGACATCCTCGAAGAGGTCACCCACCAGCATTCCGTCCTGCTGAACCGCGCGCCCACGCTGCACCGCATGGGCATCCAGGCGTTCGAGCCCATCCTCATCGAGGGCAACGCCATCAAGATCCACCCCCTCGTGTGCCGCGGCTTCAACGCCGACTTCGACGGCGACCAGATGGCCGTTCACCTCCCCCTCTCCCTCGAGTCGCAGGTCGATGCCACCGTCCTGATGATGAGCACGAACAACATCTTCAGCCCGGCCCACGGCAGGCCCATCATGAGCCCCAGCCAGGACATCGTCCTGGGGTGCTTCTACCTGACGACCGTCCGCCCCGGCACGAAGGGCGAGGGCAAGGCCTTCAAAGACTTCCACGAGGCCATCGCCGCCTACGCGCACGGCAAGGTCAACCTCCAGGCTTCCATCCGGGTCCGCCTGCCCGAGGGCACCAAACTGGCCGTCCTCGGGGGGCTGGAGACCGAACCCGAAAACCCGCGCATCGAGACCAGTGTCGGCCGCATCATCTTTAACGACGTCCTGCCCCCTGGCATGCCGTTCTACAACTTCGAGACGGCCCAGAAGGGCACCGCCCAGGTCATCAGCGACTGCTACCGCCTCCTCGGAAAGGCCGCCACCATCGACGTCCTCGACCACATCAAGGAACTCGGGTTCAAGTGGTCCACCCTGGCCGGCCTCTCGTTCTCCACCGAAGACCTCCGCGTGCCGATCGAGCGGAAACGCCAGATCCTCGAAGGGGCCCAGAAAGAGGTCGACCGCATCAACCGGGCCTTCGACGCGGGCGCCATCACCGACGGCGAACGCTACAACCAGGTCATCGACGCCTGGACCCACGCCCGCGAACTCGTCACCCAGGAGATGATGAGGGAACTCGAAAACGATACGCGCGGCGGCAAACCGTACCTGAACCCCATCTTCCTGATGACGCACTCCGGGGCGCGCGGCTCGATCGACCAGGTGCGTCAGTTGGCGGGGATGCGCGGCCTGATGGCCAAACCCTCCGGCCGCATCATCGAGACCCCCATCCGGGCCAACTTCCGCGAGGGGCTCAGCGTCCTCGAGTACTTCTCCTCCACCCACGGCGCCCGAAAGGGCCTGGCCGACACCGCCCTCAAGACCGCCGACTCGGGCTACCTGACCCGCAAACTCGCCGACGTGGCCCAGAACGTCATCGTCACGGAAGATGACTGCGGCACCCTGAACTCCGTCGAGAAGGAAGTCTGGTACAAGGGCGCCGAGGTCGACCGCCCCCTGGCCGAGGCCATCGTCGGCCGCGTGGCCGCCCAGAGCATCGTCGACCCCTTGTCCGACGAGTACGTCGTCAAGGAGAACGAGATCATCACCGATGCCGCCGCCACCCGCATCGAGGAACTCGGCATCGACCACCTCCGCGTCCGCAGCCCCCTGACGTGCGAAGCGGCCCTCGGCTGCTGTGCCAAGTGCTACGGCGTGGACCTCTCCAGGGGCAGACTGGTCGAGCAGGGCATGGCCGTCGGCATCATCGCCGCCCAGTCGATCGGCGAGCCGGGCACGCAACTGACGATGCGGACGTTCCACATCGGCGGCACCGCCCACCGCGCCGTCCTCCAGAGCGAGCACCGGGCCACCCAGCCCGGCAAGGTGCGGTACCACAGCATCCGCGACGTCAAGGTCAAGGACGAGGAGGGCACCCACACCATCAGCCTGAAACACAGCGGCGAGATCATCGTCCTCGACGACAAGGACCGCGAGTTGGAACGCTTCGCCGTCCCGCTCGGCGCCGCGCTCCACAAAGACGACGGCAAGACCGTCAAGGCCGGCGAGATCCTCTGCAAGTGGGACCCCTACATGGCCCCCATCCTGGCCGAGGACAAGGGAATCGTCCGCTACGCCGACCTCGTCGAGGGCGAGACGATGCGCCTCGAGGAGGACCGCACGGGCTTCACGCGGCGCCTCGTCGTCGAGCACAAGGGTGAACTCCACCCCCGGGTCATCATCGAGGACGCCAAGGGCAAGATCCTCGAGTTCCATTACATCCCGGCCCGCACCTACGTCGAGGTCGAGGAAGGCCAGAAGGTCGTCCCCGGCACCCTGCTGGCTCGGCGGCCGAGGGAGGTCGGCGGCACGCAGGACATCACCGGCGGCCTGCCTCGCGTCACCGAACTCTTCGAGGCCCGTAAGCCCAAAGAGCCCGCCGTCATGAGCGAGATCGACGGCGTGGTGGAACTGTCGCAGGAGAAGAAGCGCGGCAAGATGACCATCATCGTCCGCAACCCCGAATCGGAGATCGAGAAGGAACACTACGTGCCGCACGACCGCCACCTGCGGGTCCACACCGGCGACGTCGTCCACGCCGGCGACCAGTTGACCGACGGCCCGCTGGTGCCGCACGATATCCTCCGCATCTCCGGCGAGGCCGAACTCCAGAAGTACATGCTCCGCGAGGTCCAGAACGTCTACCGGTCGCAGAAACAGGGCATCGACGACAAGCACGTCGAGATGATCCTCTCGCAGATGCTCCGCAAGGTCCGCGTCGAGCGGCCGGGCGATACCGCGTTCCTCCCTGGCGAGGTCGTCGACAAGTTCCGCTTCCGCGCTGAGAACGAACGTCTGAGCCAGATGGTCAAAGCGGCCGACCCCGGCGACACCGAGTTCGAGGAAGGCCAACTGGTCCTGAAGAGCGAGTTCGAGGAAGCGGCGGCAATCGCCGAACAGGGCGGGGGCGAACCCCCCAAGAAAAAACGGCCCAAACCCGCCACCGCCAAGACCATGCTCCTCGGCATCACCAAGGCAAGCCTCCAGAGCGAGTCGTTCCTCTCGGCCGCCAGTTTCCAGGAGACCACCAAGGTGCTGACCGAAGCGTCGCTCGCGGGCAAGGTGGACCCGCTCATCGGCCTGAAGGAAAACGTGGTGCTCGGCCACCTCATCCCCGCCGGTACCGGCTTCAAGCCGTACCTGGAAGCGGCGGTGCGGCTGCATGCCGAGCCGGTCCTGGCGACAGGGGCCCTCGTCGAGGAGTTGCCCGCCGTGGGCACCGAGGTCCGCCAACCGCTGGAAGGACAGTAATCCGTATCTGAAATCCGGTATCTCAGATTTGAGATCCGGCAAGGGTGACCAGCCGAACGGAGAAAGGGCAGGATGCCGACGATCAATCAACTCGTCCGAAAAGGACGCAAGCCCGAGAAGCACAAGTCCAAGAGCATGGCGCTCGAGCGAAACCCGCAGCGCCGCGGCGTCTGTACGCTTGTCCGCACCCAGACGCCGAAGAAGCCGAACTCGGCCCTTCGCAAGATCGCCCGCGTGCGCCTCTCCAACGGCAAGGAAGTCACGGCTTACATCCCCGGCATCGACCACAATCTCCAGGAGCACAGCATTGTCCTGGTGCGGGGCGGCCGGGTCCGCGACCTGCCGGGCGTCAGGTACCACATTATCCGCGGCACCCTCGACGCCCTTGGCGTGGACGGCCGCAAACAGGGACGATCCAAGTACGGCGCCAAGAAAGGCAAATAGCGTCTTTTAGCCGCGACCCCAAGGGGAGCACCCCTCCCCGGGACGCATCGGAGACACGATCGCCATGGCCTATAAGAAGTTCACCGCCAGCCACACGCACGTGAAACCGGACCCGAAGTTCAAGAGCGAACTGGTCCAGAAGTTCATCAACTGCATGATGTACCAGGGCAAGAAAGGTGTCACGCAGCGCGTCTTCTACGACGCCATGGACGTCATCGGCAAGAAAATCGCCGACGCCCCGCCCCTCGATGTCTTCAAGCAGGCCGTCGATAACGTCAAGCCGCACATCGAGGTCCGATCCAAACGGGTCGGCGGGGCCACGTACCAGGTGCCGATGCAGGTGAACCAGAAGCGGCGGCTGTCGCTGGCGATCCGCTGGATCCTTCAGGCGTCCCGCGAGAAGAAAGGTCGGCCCTTCGCCCAGCGATTGGCCGAGGAACTGATGGCGGCCTACAGAAAGGAAGGCGCTGCCATCACCACACGAGAGAACGTCCACCGAATGGCCGAGGCCAACAAAGCCTTCGCGCACTTCGCATGGTGAAAGCGACAGGGGTCTGTAGCGGCTCTCCGCCGGCAGGCCCCTCCTCTTTCAGGCACGCCCGATTGACAAGTGCCCGGCCGCCTTGCCCCAAAGGCGGCAATCCCGGTCCCGCAGCGGCCCCGACACCCTGCGCCGACGTGAAACGAAACCATGAGCACCGCTGAACTCTCGACAATCCGCAACATCGGCATTGCCGCCCATATCGACGCCGGAAAGACCACCGTCACCGAGCGCATCCTCTACTACGCCGGCAAAACCTACAAAATGGGCGAGGTCCACGACGGCACCGCCGTCATGGACTACGACCCCGAAGAGCAGCAGCGCGGCATCACCATCCACGCCGCCGCCACCACCCTGCCCTGGAACGGCAGAACCATCAACCTCATCGATACCCCGGGCCACGTCGACTTCACCATCGAAGTCGAGCGGTCGCTCCGCGTCCTGGACGGCTGCGTCGTCGTGTTCTGCGGCGTCGGCGGCGTCGAGGCCCAGAGCGAGACCGTCTGGCGGCAGGCCGACCGCTACGCTGTCCCCCGCCTCGCCTTCATCAACAAACTCGACCGCGTCGGCGCCGACTGGGAACGCGTCCTTCACGAGATCCGCGGCCACCTGCACCCGGCGGCCGCCCCCGTGCAGTTGCCCATCGGCAGCGGGGCCGATTTCGAAGGCATCGTGGACCTGGTGCGAATGAAGGCCGTCTACTACCGCAACGACCTCGGGACGAAAACCGAGCAAACCGAGATCCCCCACGACCTCCTCCCGATGGCGGAACTCCTGCGAGAGGAACTCATCGAACGCGCCGCCGACTTCGACGACCACCTCATGCAGCGCTACCTCGACGAGCATACCGTCGGCGTCGAGGAACTCGTGGCCGCCATCCGCACCGGCTGCGTCCGGTCCAGACTCATCCCCGTCCTGTGCGGGTCCGCCCTGAAGAACAAAGGCATCCAACTGCTGATGGATGCCGTCTGCGACTACCTGCCCAACCCCCTCGATGTGGGATCCGTCAAGGGGCACGCGCCGACCAAGCGCGGCGGCGAGTTGACGGACGTCGAGATCGCGCCCGACCCCGACGGCCCCTTCGTCGGCCTGGTGTTCAAGATCGCCGCCGACGCCCACGGCGACCTCTATTGGGTGCGGGTCTACCGCGGACGCCTGAAGGCCAACAGCCGCGTCCTCAACGCGGCGCGCGACAAGAAAGAGAACGTCCAACGCCTCTGGCGGATGCACGCCGCCGACCGCATCCGCGAAGACGCCGTCTCCGCCGGCGACATCGTCGCCCTCGTCGGCCTCAGAAACTCCGTCACGGGCGACACCCTCTCCGATACGCGCCATCCCGTGGTGCTCGAAAAACTCGGCATCCCCAAGACGGTCATCGCCATGGCCGTCGAACCGCGGACCAGCGAGGACCGCCAGCGCCTGGCCGAGGTGCTTAACGTCCTGGAGCGCGAGGACCCCACGTTTGAGTTCCGCGTCGACCCGGAAACCGGCCAGACCCTCATCGCCGGGATGGGCGAACTGCACCTGGAGGTCCTGGTTCACCGGATGCTTCGCGACTTCCGCCTGAACGTCAAGGTCGGCCGCCCGCGCGTCTCGTACCGCGAGACGATCCGCGAGGCGGTCGAGGCCGAGGGGCGGTTCATCCGACAGACGGGCGGCCGGGGCCACTACGGCGTCGTCATGATCCGCGCCGAGCCCCGCCCCAGCGGCGACCTGGAGGCCGATCCCGTCGATTTCCACCTCGACATCAAGGGCGGGGCCATCCCTCAGCAGTATCTGCCGAGCATCGAACGCGGCATCCGCGATGCCGCCGCCTCGGGCATCGTCACGGGGTACCCCCTCATCGACGTGAGCGTGACGGTGACCGACGGCAGGTACCACGACGTGGACTCCTCCGAGGTCGCCTTTGAGGCCGCCGCCGCCATGGCCCTCGAACAGGCCGTCGAGAAGGCGGGGGTCCGGCTGCTCGAACCGATCATGCGGCTGCAGGTGGTGGCGCCGAACGAGTACTTCGGCGACATCTCGGCCGACCTGATGTCGCGCCGGGCCGAGATCCGGGATACCGAACTCAGGGGCACGACGCGGGTCATCACGGCGGTGGTGCCTCTGGCGGCCATGTTCGGGTACGCGACGGCGGTCCGGAGCCTGACGCAGGGCCGGGCGACCTACTCCATGGAGCCGTCGCATTACGCCGTTGTGCCGGATGATGTGGCGAAAACGCTTCTGATGTAGGTTTTACGAGGGCGGCGAGAGAGGGGATTGGCCGGCATCGTGCGGAAAGAGGCGGGATTTTTCGTCTGAAAAGGAGTTGACACCCCTTTGTGGCTTGATAAACTGCCTGTTCTCGGCGTAAAAAACCGCCGGTTCAGGCGGCCGGCGGGGGGAGGGGTGTACACAGCGGCCGGCGTTTCGCGGCTTTCGGCCGGCCAGCCGCAGTGGGGGTATGTTGTCATTTTGCAACAGCGGCCGACGCAGGCGGCCAGGGATGACGCATGGTAGGCGACCGAATACGTATCCGTATGGAGGCATATGACCACCGCGTCCTCGACCAGAGCGCGGTCGAAATCGTCGAGACCAGCAAGCGGACCGGCGCCCGCGTCAAGGGGCCCATCCCGCTGCCGACTCGCATCGAACGCTACACGGTCCTTCGGTCGCCCCACATCGACAAGAAGAGCCGCGAGCAGTTCGAAATCCGGACCCACAAGCGGGTGATCGATATCGAGGAACCGACCGCCAAGACCGTCGATGCCCTCAACAAACTCAACATGCCTGCGGGCGTGTTCATCAAGATCAAGGCGTAACGGATGCCGGCCATCCTGGGAAAAAAGGTGGGAATGACCAGCCTGTACGATGACCGCGGCAGGCAGACGCCCGTCACGGTCATCGAGGCGGGACCGTGCCAGGTCCTTCAGGTCAAGACCGCCGAGACCGACGGCTACAACGCCGTCCAACTCGGCTTCGGCGACCTGCCGGACCGCAAGGTCTCCCGTCCCATGGCAGGGCACGCGAAGAAGGCCGGTGCCCGCGCCAAACGCCTGGTCCGCGAGTACCGGACCGACGCCGTCGAGAACTACGAACCCGGCGCCACGGTGACCGTGGCCGCCTTCGAAGGGGTCGCCCTGGTGGACGTGACCGGCGTCTCGAAAGGCCGGGGCTTTGCCGGAGTGGTCAAACGCCACGGGTTCGCCGGACAGGAGGCCAGTCACGGCACCGAACGCAAGCACCGCTCGGCCGGAAGCATCGGCCGGGGATCGGGTGTTCCCGGGCGGGGCGTCGCCAAGGGCAAGCGGATGGCCGGCCACATGGGCCACACCAAGCGGACCGGCGAAAAACTGCGCCTCATGAAGGTCGATCCCGAGGCCAATCTGCTCGTCGTCAAGGGCAGCGTGCCCGGCCCCAATGGCGGGTACGTCGTGGTCCGAAGCGCCCGCAAGACCGGTCCCGCGAAGGCCTAGCCGAAGGAAGAAGACGAAGGCCCCATGATCGAGGTCAAGGTATACAACGCCGACGGCGGCGATGCCGGCCGCATCGAGGTCGACGAGGCCTGGTTCGGCGGCAAGGTCCGCATGGATGTGCTCCGTCTGGCGGTCCGCCGGTACGAGGCGAACCGGCGAAGCGGCACGGCGGCCACCAAGAGTCGCGGCATGGTCCACGGCGCGCGGCGCAAAATCTTCCGCCAGAAACACACCGGCCGCGCACGCATGGGCACCCTCCGCAGTCCCCTTCGTCGCGGCGGCGGCGTGGCCTTTGCCAAGAGGGCCCGCGACTTCAACGTCGGCATGCCCAAGAAGATGCGCCGCCAGGCTCTCGACAGCGCCCTGCTGGCCCGCCTGATCGACGCCGAAATCATCATCCTGGACGGCCTCACGCTCGAGGAACCCAAGACACGCGACGTGGCCAGGGCCCTCAAGGCCGTCGGCGTGGAACGATCGTGCCTCCTGGCGCTTCCCCCCGCAGACAAGGTCCTGTACAAGTCCGCCCGTAACCTGCCGCGCGTCCGCGTCCGGCAGGTTGCCGATTTGAATGCGTACGACGTCCTCTGGCCCAACCGCGTCGTGTTCACCCGCTCGGCCTTCGAGGCGATGCTGGAATCGAGGAAGAACTGATGGACCCCTATCAGGTTGTCATCAAGCCCCTGATTACCGAGAAAGGGACCATCCAGAACGAGACGGTCAACCAGTACGCGTTCCAGGTGCACGAGCGGGCCAACAAGCAGCAGATTCAGGAGGCCGTCCAGCAGATTTACGAGGTCCGGGTCCTGAAAGTCCGGACGATGAAGCGTCGCGGAAAGGTGCGGCGGTACCGCTACACGCGGGGCCGGACGGCCGGCATGAAAAAGGCCGTCGTCACGCTGCATCCCGACGACCATATTGACCTGTTCTAAGGAGCGCTCGGCGCCGCGCCGTGCCGGCGCCACAGGATACACGCGATGCCTATCCGGAAACACAAGCCGACGAGCCCGGGGCGGCGGAACTCCTCCGTCCAGGATTTCTCGGACCTCACGAAGAAGCGGCCTCAGCGCGGCCTGACGGAACGGATCTCGCGCAAAGGCGGCCGGAACAACCAGGGCGTCACGACGGCCCGGTTTCGCGGCGGCGGCCATCGCCGCCTGTATCGCACCGTCGATTTCCGGCGCGACAAGGACGGCGTGCCCGGCAAGGTGGCCGCCATCGAGTACGACCCCAACCGCAGTGCCCGCATCGCCCTCATCCACTACCGCGATGGCGAGAAACGATACATCCTCGCCCCGGGGGGCCTGGAGATCGGCCAGACCGTCATGAGCGGCGAGAAGGCGGAACCGCGGACCGGAAACTGCCTCCCGCTGGCCAACATCCCGGCGGGACTGCCGATCCACAACATCGAGATGCAGCCGGGTTCCGGCGGAAAACTCGTCCGCGCTGCCGGACGCGCCGCCACCCTCAGCGCCAAAGAGGGCAACTGGGCCTACATCATCCTGCCCAGCGGCGAGACGCGACGCGTCGGCCTCCGCTGCCGCGCCACCATCGGCGCCGTCGGCAACAGCGAGCATCAGGCCGTCCGATGGGGCAAGGCCGGACGACGCCGTCACAAAGGACGCCGGCCCCACAGCCGCGGCTCCGCCATGAATCCGGTCGATCACCCCATGGGCGGGGGCGAAGGACGCCGGTCCGGCGGGCGGCCGCCCTGTTCACCCACGGGAGTCCCGTCCAAGGGCGGGAAGACCCGGCGCCGCCGCAACCCGACCAACGTGCACATTATCCGTCGCCGGGTCAGCCGGCGGTACGGGGAAGCCAAGATTCCCAAGTAAGGTCCGAAACACGTGGGACGTTCGACGAAAAAAGGTCCGCATGTGGACGTGAAACTGCTCCGGAAGGTGCAGCGGATGGAGGCCTCCGGCGCCCGCGACCCGATCAAGACGTGGGCCCGGGCCTCGACGATCGTGCCGGAGTTCGTCGGCCACACCTTCATGGTCCACAATGGGCGGACGCACGTGCGTGTGTTTGTGACCGAGGACATGGTCGGGCACAAGTTGGGCGAGTTCTCGCCGACGCGGATTTTCCGCGGCCATAGCGGACGCAAGGCGGCGCCGGGCGCGTAGGCTGGACGGTGGCTCGGCGTGCCGGGTGGTTTCGGGCCGCCCGGCGCAACACGACATCACGAGGCCGAAGGCACATGGGGTACCGGGCAAGCCATCAATACGCACGCATCAGCCCGCGGAAGGCGGGGCTGGTCATGTCCATGATCCGGGGCATGCCTCTGGAAGAGGCCCTGCGGGTCCTCGCCAGGGTCCTCCGCAGCGCGATGGCCAACGCCGATGAGCAGGAGGCCGACCTGGAACTGCTGTACGTCGCCGACGCGCGGGCCGACCAGGGGCCTGCGCTGCGGCGGATGACGCCGCGGGCACGCGGATCGGCCGACGTGCGCCGGCGGCCCACGTGCCACCTGATGGTGGAACTCGAAGAGGCCGAGGACTAGGCCTCGCCAGGCAAGGCAGCCGACGTATGGGACAGAAGGTTCATCCAACCGGTTTTCGCATCGGCATCACCGAGCCGTGGCGGAGCCGATGGTATGCGCCGAAACGGACCTTCGGCCAACTGCTGGTCGAGGATGAGCGGATCCGCGCCTTCGTGAAGCGCAACTACGGCTTTGCGGCCATCGCGACCATCGAGATCGAGCGGACCCGCGAGGAGGTCAAGGTCATCCTGAATTCGGCGCGGCCCGGCCTCATCATCGGACGAAAAGGCGCCGAGGTGGACCGGCTCCGCGAGGAACTCGAAGACCTCGTCGGACGCCGTATCACGGTCAACATCGTCGAGATCGCCAAGCCCGAACTCAGCGGACAACTCGTGGCCGAGAACGTGGCCCAGCAACTCGAAAAGCGGGCCTCCTTCCGCCGGACCATGAAGCAGGCCGCCGACGCCAGCATGAGCGCCGGCGCCAAGGGCATCAAGATCCGCTGCGCGGGACGCCTCGGCGGCGCCGAGATGAGCCGCGCCGAGGTCACCATCCGCGGAAGCATCCCCCTGCAGACCCTCGACGGCGACATCAACTACGGGTTTGCCCAGGCGTACTGCACGTACGGCGTCATCGGCGTCAAGGTGTGGATTTACAGGGGCACCTATCGGGTGAAGGATGAGGAGGCCGCCGATGGCGCTGATGCCCAAACGGGTTAAGTTCCGCAAGAGCCAGCGCGGCCGCATGAAAGGCGAGGCCCAGCGCGGCAATTTCGTGGCGTTCGGCGAGTTCGGCCTCCAGGCGATGGAGCAGGCGTGGGTGACGGCCAACCAGATCGAGGCCGGCCGCGTCGCCGCCACCCACTTCCTCCGACGCGAGGGAAAACTGTGGGTCCGCGTCTTCCCCGACAAGCCCGTCAGCGGCAAGCCGCTCGAGACACGCATGGGCAAGGGCAAGGGCGAACCGGACCACTGGGTGGCGTGTGTGCGCCCGGGGCGGATCCTGTATGAACTGGGCGGCGTCCCGGAGAACCTGGCTCGGCAGGCCCTGAGGCGTGTGGCCCACAAGATGCCCATTCGCACGCGGATGGTCCTCCGCCGCCGCGGCATCTGACGAACGGACCGGCCGGCCGCACCACGGCCGACCCGGCAAGGGTGATGGGATGAAGCCGCAAGAGATTCGCGAAATGTCCGGCGAGCAGATCCTCCAGGAACTCGAGGCGCTCGAACGAAGGGTGTTCGACCTGCGGACCCAGGCCGCCACCGAGGAACTCAGCGTCCCGAGCGAACTCAGAAAGGCACGCCGCGACATCGCCCGAATGCGGACCATCCTGCGCGAGCGCGATCTGGCTGCCACGGCCGACGCCGGCGACAAGGAGACAGCGACCGTATGACCCGACCGCGCGGCAACCGACATCGTTTGCGGGGCATCGTGGTCCGCGACAAGGCCGCCAGGACCATCACGGTCCAGGTGACGCGCCGCTTCCGCCATCCGAGGTACGGCAAGATGGTCCGGCGGAACACGCGGATCGCCGCCCACGACGAGGTGAACGAGGCCCGCGTCGGCGATACGGTCGAGATCGAGTCGTGCCGCCCCCTGTCGCGGACGAAACGCTGGCGACTGGTGCGCGTCGTCCAGCGCGGCCCGGGGGAGCAACTCGTTACCGGCGTCGAAGATGCGTCGGTGCCCGAGGCCCCGGCCCCGCAAGCGCCGGCGGTCGAGGCGCCTGCCGCCGAGGTCCTCCCCGCCGAGACGCCCGCGACCGGGCCGTCCGGCGACGGGGCCGACCACGCCGAGGCGACACCGGCCTCGTAGGCCGCAGGGAGTGGCGTTCGATGATTCAGATGTACAGCGTGCTCGACGTGGCGGATAACACCGGAGCCAAGACGGTCCGGGCGATCCGCGTGCTCGGCGGATCGACCCGCCGCGGCAGGTTCACGCGCAGGACCGCTGGCATCGGCGACATCGTGATCGCTTCCGTCCAGAAGGCGATTCCAAGCGGCGAGGCCAAAAAAGGCGAGGTGGTCCGGTGCGTCGTCGTCCGAACGAGGTATCCGACGCGGCGGGCCGACGGCTCCTTCGTCCGCTTCGACCGCAACGCCGTCGTGCTGATCGACAAGGATGGGAATCCGCGCGGCACGCGCGTCTTCGGCGCCGTGGCCCGCGAACTCAGAGAAAAACAGTATATGCGGATCGTCTCGCTGGCCAGCGAGGTGGTCTGACACGCAGACGCAGGGGCGACCATGCACATTCGACGCGACGATACGGTCGAGGTCATCGCCGGCGACGATAAGGGCGTCCGGGCCAGGGTGCTCAGCGTCGATGCCGGGCGCGGCCGCGCCATCGTTGAAGGCGTCAACCGGGTGTACAAGCACCTGAGACGCTCGCGGAAGAATCCGCAGGGCGGACGGCTCGAAATCGAGGCGCCCGTCAAACTCTCCAACCTGCTCGTGGTCTGCGCCAAGTGCGACAAGGGCGTCCGCGTCGGCAGCCGAAAGGACGACGACGGCAAGAAATTCCGCGTGTGCCGCAAGTGCGGCGCCGATCTCGGGGAGTTGTAATCGGGCATGACCAGACTGCTGGAACAGTATCGCAGCAAGATCGTGCCGACGCTCCAGGAAAAACTGGGCCGGCAGAACGTCCTGAGTCTGCCCCGCCTCGAGAAGATCGTCGTCTCGATGGGCCTCGGCAAGTCGCGCGACGAACCGAAACGGACCGAGGCCGCCATGCGGGACCTGGCCACCATTACCGGCCAGAAACCGGTTCTGACGAAGGCCAAGAAGAGCGTGGCGTCGTTCCACCTTCGCGAGGGGATGATCATCGGCGCCAAGGTCACGATGCGCGGCAAGCGGATGTACGAGTTTCTGGACCGGCTCATCAACCTGGCCATTCCGCGCGTTCGCGACTTTCGGGGCATGGACCCGAACGCCTTCGACGGCCGCGGCAATTACTCGATGGGCGTGACCGAGCAGTTGGTGTTCCCGGAAGTCCGTGTGGACGACGTGGCGTTTCAGCAGGGGATGAACATTACGATTGTGATCGCGAACAGCCGGTCGGACGAGGAAGCCCGCAACCTCCTGGAGGCCTTCGGGTTCCCGTTCAGCCGAGACCAGTGACCGGTGTCGGAGATGTCATGGCGACCAAGGCCCAGCGCTTGAAATCGAATCGGGAGCCGAAGTACATGACGCGGCGGGTGCGGCGGTGCCAACTGTGCGGCCGGCCCCGCGCCGTCTATCGCAAGTTCGGCATCTGCCGCATCTGTTTCCGGAACCTCGCCCACCTGGGCCAGATCCCGGGCGTACGCAAGGCTTCCTGGTAAGACTGGAACGACAGGAGTGGGCGGTGAACAGAGACACCATCGCCGACATGCTGACCCGAATTCGTAATGCCATCGAGCGGCGAAAGGCCACCGTGGACGTCCTGGGCTCGAACACGTGCCGGGGCATCCTGGGCGTGATGCGCGCCGAGGGATACGTCCAGGGCTACGATGAAATCGACGACGGGCGGCAGGGGCTTATCCGGGTCCATCTGAAGTACGGGCCGGACGGCGAACAGGTCATCACGCACCTGAGGCGCGAGTCCAAGCCCAGCCGGCGCGTCTACCGCAAAACGTCGGATATCGCGCCCGTCCTCGGCGGCCTGGGCGTAGGTATCTACACGACGCCGCAGGGCATCCTCAGCGACCGCCAGGCACGGCGACTCAACGTGGGCGGCGAACTGCTCTGTACGATTTGGTGAGAAGGGGGCCCCTACGGGCCCCGAGAGGATACGATGTCTCGAATTGGAAAACTCCCGGTTCCGATTCCCGACAAGGTCAAGGTGACCGTCCAGGATCGCACCGTCAACGTCGAGGGACCGCTCGGACGCCTCGACTGGACGTTCCCTTACGGGATGACCGTGACCGTGGACGACGGGAAGAGGGAAATCCGCGTCGGGCGCCCAGACGACCAGCGGCGGCACAGGGCCTTGCACGGCCTGACGCGCGCCCTCATCGCCAACATGGTCGAGGGTGTGACCAAGGGGTACGAGCGCCAACTGGAACTGTACGGGACGGGCTACTCGGTCAACGCCGAGGGCAAACGCCTCGTGGTCCAGTGCGGCTTCGCTCACCCCGTCGAGAAGGCCATCCCCAACGGGATCCAGGTGACCGTTGACGTGCCGAACACGCGCGGCAATGATACACCGGCCCGTTTTGCCGTGAAGGGTTGTGACAAGCAACTGGTGGGCGAGTTTGCGGCCGAGGTGCGGCACATCAAGCCGCCGGAGCCGTATCTCGGCAAGGGGTTCCGATACGTGGGCGAGCAGATCCGCCGCAAGGCCGGAAAGACCTTCGTCGGCGGCGCTCCCGCCTAAGCGGGACGAGACGGGGCCGCGGCCCCCCGAGGATAGTGGCATGGCGGACATCCGGAAGAAACGCGCGAGGCTGAAGCGGCGGCATCACAGCATCCGCCACCGGATCGAGGGCACCCCCGATCGCCCGCGCTTGTGCGTCTATCGCAGCCTCAAGCACATTTACGCCCAGGTGATCGATGACGCGGCGGGGCGGACGCTCGCCTCGGCCAGCACGCTGAGCGAACCCATCAGGGGCGAATTCAAGAAGACGGGCAACTGTGCAGTGGCCGCCAAGGTCGGCGAACTGATCGCGGCGCGGGCCCAAGAGGCCGGCATCCAGGCCGTCTGTTTCGACCGCGGTGGCCGGAAGTTTCACGGCCGCATCAAGGCGCTCGCCGAGGCCGCCCGAAAGGCCGGCTTGGCGTTCTGACGCGACACCCCCACGCCGGGGGCGGAGGATGATGAGGAGTGGCTACGGAAAGCGAACGCTTCTTCGGCGAAGCGAGTGACCTCCAGGAGACGGTGGTCACGATCAACCGGTCCGCGAAGGTGGTCAAGGGCGGTCGGCGATTCAGTTTCAGCGCGCTGGCCGTCGTCGGCGACCGCCGCGGACGCGTCGGCTTCGGGTACGGCAAAGCCAACGAGGTGCCCCCGGCCGTCGAGAAAGGCATCGCCGAGGCCAAGAAGAGTCTCGTCAGGATTCCCCTGAAGGGCGACACCATCCCGCACGAGGTGACCGGCCGGTTTGGCGCGGCGCGCGTGTTCATGCGGCCGGCGGGGCCCGGGACCGGCGTCATCGCGGGCGGCGGTGTCCGGGCCGTCTGCCAGATGGTCGGCATCCGCAACATCCTGACCAAGTCGCTCGGCAGCACCAACCCGATCAACCTGGTCAAGGCCGCCATGGACGGCCTGACGAGGCTCAAGAACGCGAAAGAGGTGGCGCGGCTTCGCGGCGTGCCCGTCGATGAACTCGTTCCGCAGACGCCGGGCGAGTCCGAGCCGCAGCCTGACGCCGAGACCGCCACGGACGAAGCGGCCGAACCCGGGAGCGAGGAACCCACGACGTGAACCTGACCGATGTCAAGACAAGCGCCAACGCGCACCGGTCCCGCAAGCGGATCGGACGGGGAATCGGCTCCGGCAAGGGCAAGACGAGCGGCCGCGGGCACAAAGGCTCCAAGTCGCGGGCCGGCTACTCCCGCAAAATGACGTACGAGGGAGGCCAGATGCCCCTGTTCCGGCGCCTGCCGAAACGCGGCTTCTCCAACGCCCGCTGGGCCGTCCCCGTCACGGTGATTAACGTCGAAGACCTGAACCGGTTCCCGAAGGACTCCGACGTCGGGCCGAACGAACTGCGCGGCGAGGGGCTCGTCAAGGGCCAACTGGTTCGCCTCAAGGTGCTCGGACGCGGGGAACTCAAGACGGCGCTGACCGTGCGGGCCCATGCGTTCAGCGCCAGCGCCGCCCGCAAGATCGTGGAAGCCGGCGGAAAAGCGGAGGTGATCGAGGCGTGATCGGCTCCCTTGTCAACGTCTTCAAGATTCCCGAGTTGAGGCGGAAGATCCTCTTCACGGTGCTCATCATCGCCGTGTACAGGGCCGGTATGTTCATGCCGATCCCCGGCACGCATCCGGGATTCCTCAAGAGTTTTGCCGAGCAGGAGCAGTCGGCGGGGGGCGCGGAGGGCGCCGGGGGCATTGGCGGTTACCTGACCTTCATCTCGCGGATCACCGGCGGCAATTTCGGGCCGTTCCTCTTCTCGCTCGGCATCATGCCGTACATCAGCGCGTCGATCATCCTTCAGTTGCTGACCCAGGCCATTCCCCAACTCGAAAAACTCGCCAAGGAGGGCGAGAGCGGACGCAAGAAGATCAACGAGTACACCCGCTACCTGACGGTGCTGCTCTGCCTCATCCAGGCCACGTTCATCTCGAAGACCGGCGCCTACGGCGGGAGCGGGTCCGGATGGCGAGGCGACGTCAGCCCCGTCATGTACTTCCTCGTCTGTGTGACCGCCATGTGCGGCGGGACGATCCTTCTGATGTGGCTGGGCGAACTCATCGACGAGTACGGCATCGGCAACGGCATCAGCCTTGTCATCATGGCGGGCATCGTCGACCGCCTGCCCGCCGTGGCCCTGTACCTGTACCAGAACGCCACGCTCGAGTTGCTGAGTTTCCAGGCGACCGAGAAGATCGGCATCGAGACCGTCTTCCTCATCGTCGTCATGTTCGTGGCCGTCATCGTCGGCGTGATCTTGATTACGCAGGCCCAGCGGCGGATCCCGATTCAGCAGGCCAAGCACACGCGCGGCCGGCGGATGTACGGCGGCCAGCGGCAGTACCTGCCCCTGCGCGTCAACCAGGCCGGCGTCATCCCCGTCATCTTTGCCTCCAGCCTCCTGTACCTGCCGATGTACGTGTTTGGCATGCTGGCCACCAAGGCCCAGGGCACGTGGGCCTGGGCCATCATGCAGGAGATCTCCGTCGCGTTTCAGTATGGCAGCCTGATGCACCTGCTTATTTACGTGGCCCTCATCTTCGTATTCTGTTACTTCTGGACGGCTATCCAGTTCCAGCCGCGCGAGATGGCCAACAACCTCCGCGACTGGGGTAACTTTATCCCGGGCATGCGCCCGGGACGCCGGACCGCCGACTACCTCGAGAAGGTGATGAACCGCATCACCTACGTCGGGGCGGCGTTTCTGGCAGCGGTCGCCATCTTGCCGATTACCGTCAGCAGCCTCACCGGCGTCAGCACGCTGATGACCGGGTTTCTGGGCGGCACGGGGCTTCTGATCATCGTCAGCGTGGCGCTCGACGTGGTCCAGCGGATCGAGTCGCATCTGATCATGCGGCACTACGAGGGGTTCCTGGCCGAGGGGCGCGTCAGGGGACGCCGCGGCTAGGGCCCGGCTCTGCGGTGGGAGCGCGACAAGCGTGCGACTCGTTTTCATGGGCCCGCCGGGCGCGGGGAAAGGAACGCAGGCCAAGGCGGTGGCCGAGCAGTACAATATCCCGCACGTCTCGAGCGGCGATATCTTCCGCGCCGAGATCGCGGCCGGCTCCGAACTGGGCAGGCAGATACGAGAGTACCTTGACAGCGGGGCCCTCGTGCCCGACGAGACGACGGTCAGGGCCGTCGTCGGAAGGCTCGGGGCCGATGACTGTGCCGATGGATGGCTGCTCGACGGCTTTCCACGGACATTGGCGCAGGCCGAGGCCCTCGACGGGGCCCTCGAAGCCGGCGGCGCAACATTGGACGCGGTCGTCTATTTGGAGGTGGACCCCGAGGCCATCGTCCGGCGCATGGCGGGACGCCGCGTGTGCCCGAAATGCGGGCGGTCGTACCACACACAGCACATCCCCCCGAAGGTCGAGGGAACGTGCGACGCCTGCGGCAACCGGCTGATGACGCGCGACGACGATAAACCCGAGACGGTGCGGCAGCGGCTGGCCACGTATCAGAAGGCCACCGCCCCGCTCATCGGCTACTACGACCGGCGCGGCTTGCTCGTCCGCACCGACGGAACCGGAACCCCTGACGAGGTCAGGGCGAGGCTCTTTGAACAATTGAAGGATGTGGAGCGCGGCTGACGCGCACGGGCCTGCCATGAGCATTCGTCCCAAGAGCCTCGACGCTATCGAGAAGATGCGGGAGGCCGGGCGGGTGGTCATCGAGGTCCTCGCGCGGCTGCGGCAGATGGCCCGGCCCGGCGTCACCACCGGCGAACTCGACGCCGAGGCCCTCAGCATCATCACGGGCCATGGCGCCAGGGCCCTCTTCTACGGACAGCCGCACCCGCGCGGGGGACGGACCTACCCCGGGAACATCTGCGTGTCGCTCAACGAGGAACTGGTGCACGGCATCCCGGGACCCCGCGAGATCGTCGAGGGCGACATCGTGTCGCTCGACGTCGGCGTCGAGAAGGACGGCTGGTGCGCCGACGCCGCCCGGACGTTCGCCATCGGCGAGGTGCCCGAACGGACGCGGCGCCTGTTGGCCACGACCGACGAGGCCCTCGAGGTCGCCCGCCGCCAGGCCCGGGCCGGCGTCCTCTGGTCGGCCGTGGCCGGGCAGATCGAGGCCCTTGTCACCGGCGCGGGCTTCTCGATCGTGACCGAGTACGTCGGGCACGGCATCGGCGCCACGATGTGGGAGGAACCCCGCGTGCCGAACTACGTCGGCCGCGATATGCTTCGCGACGATTTTCTGCTCGTCGAGAACATGACGTTTGCCGTCGAACCCATGGTCAACATGGGGCGGCGAGACGTGCGGGAAAAAGACGACGGTTGGACCGTCGTCACGGACGACGGAAAACCCTGTGCCCATTTTGAGGATACGTTTGTCGTTCACCGCGACGGCTGCGAACCGCTGACGCGCTGAACCGGACTGCCTTAGGGAGGATGAGTCCGACGATGGCCAAGGACGTCATCCGATTGGAAGGAAAGGTCACCGAGGCGCTGCCCAACGCCATCTTCCGGGTCGAACTGGAAAACGGCCACAAGGTGATGGCGCACGTGTCGGGCCGCATGCGGATGCATTTCATCCGGATCCTGCCCGGCGACCAGGTGACGGTCGAATTGTCGCCCTACGACCTGGCGAAAGGACGAATCGTCTATCGGACCGGCTGACCCGGCGGCCGCGCCCCACGCGGTGACAAGGCAGGCAATCATGAAGGTACGGACCAGCGTCAAACGGATCTGCGAGAACTGCAAAGTCGTCCGGCGCGCCGGCGTCGTCCGCGTCATCTGTACCAACCCGCGCCACAAGCAGCGCCAGAAAATGAAGGCGAGGAGGAAGTAGACCATGCCACGTATCGCCGGTGTGGACGTGCCCGCGGAAAAGGTTACCTGGGTGGCCCTGACCGCCATTCACGGAATCGGCAAGACCAGCGCCCTGGCGATCTGCAAGGAGGCCCAGATCGACCCGAACGGGCGGATGAGGGACCTGTCGGAAGACGACATCGGTCACATTGCCACCATCCTCGACCGCAGTTACGTCATCGAAGGCGCGCTGCGGCGGCAGATGCTTCAGAACATCGCCCGCCTCCGCGACATCGGATCGTATCGCGGCCTGCGCCATCGCCGCGGGCTCCCCGTTCGCGGACAGCGGACGCGGACCAACGCCCGCACCCGCAAGGGGCCGCGCAAGACGGTCGCCGGCAAGAAGGGCGTGAAGGAACTGCATTAGGAGCCGCCCGCCCCATGCGCTTGGGACCCGCCCCTTCCGTTGGGGGGCACTCAGCACGTGGCGGCTTCGGAAACGGGGCGCCGAGGGAGCCGTCGGCGCTTGCACGGAGACGAGATGGCTAAGAAACGGAAAGTCCGGCGAAGCGTGGCCAAGGGCATTGCCCATGTCAAGGCCACCTTCAACAACACCATCATTACGATCACCGACCCGACGGGCAACGTCTTGTGTCAGGACTCCGCCGGGACCATCGGCTTTAAGGGAAGCCGCAAGTCCACGCCCTTCGCGGCCCAGCGGGCCGCCGAGGCGTGTGCCCAGAAGGCGATCAAGATGGGCATGCACGAGGTCGAGGTCAAGGTCAAGGGGCCCGGGAGCGGGCGGGAGTCTGCCATCACGGCGCTGCAGGCGGCGGGGCTGAAGGTCACCGCCATCGAAGACGTGACCCCGATCCCGCATAACGGATGTCGCCCGCCGAAACGCCGACGCGTCTAGCGGGCTGGGAGGTACGACCACCGGATGGCTCGATACACTGGACCGGTTTGCCGACGATGCCGCAGGGCCGGCATGAAACTGTACCTGAAGGGCGTGCGGTGCGAGACGGCCAAGTGCGCCATCGAGAAGCAGTGGCGCAACAAGCCCCCCGGCATGCACTTCTGGCGCAGACGCCGCCCGAGCGAGTACGCGATACGCCTGCGCGAAAAACAGAAACTGCGATGGTACTACAGCGTGCTGGAGCGGCAGTTCCGCCGGTTCTTCGAAGAGGCGGCGCGCGGCAAGGGATCGACGGGCGAGCGGCTGCTCATCCTCATGGAACGGCGGCTCGACAACGTGGTGTACCGGCTCGGTTTCGCGCCC
>Ga0111218_1018_pt1 | contig 32318 bp, 24 predicted proteins | sample DeeMarSWOR152_54_FD_80369 | JGI IMG/M metagenome (GOLD analysis project Ga0111218, IMG submission 80369) | Planctomycetes bacterium DG_20 | reverse complement strand
AAACCGGTTGGCAACCTACGCTGTGGATGCGGCCATCTCTTCGGCTTTGGCCTCGGCCTCTTTGGCGAAGTCGGGCACGGCGTCGTCGCCGTAGAACTTGCGGATGTGCTTGGCGGCCAGGGCCTGGATGCGGACGATCTGCCCCGCGCCGTCGGCCGCACGGAAGAGGTGACGGTACCGGCCCTGCGGTTTCAGGTACTCCTCGACGGGTTTCCACCCGTCCTTGGGGGGCTTGTGAGGGGTGGTCTCGCCCTCGATGATCTCGTAGAGCGGATAGCAGCCGGTCTCGAAGGCGAGGCGGCCGAGTTCGGCCGTCATCGCGGGGTCGCTCCGCCAGCCCAGCGGGCAGACGGCGTGGATCTGGAGGAACTTCGGCCCGCGGTACGACAGGGCCTTCTTCACCATCCGCGGAATCTCGCGGTAGTAGCCGCACGACCCCACGCCGACGTACGGGATGTTGTGAGCGGCCATGATGGCGGGGAGGTCTTTCTTGGGCCGGTCGTTGCCCCACGACGCCTTGCCGGCGGGGCTGGTCGTGGTGGCGGCATCGAGGGGCGTGAGGCCGGAGCGCTGGATGCCGGTGTTCATGTAGGCCTCGTTGTCCCAGCAGCAGTAGAGCATCTCGTCGCCGCGCTCGAAGGCGCCGCTGAGGCACTGGAGGCCGATGTCGGCGGTTCCGCCGTCGCCGCCGGTGCCGATGACGTTCACCCCTTCGAGTTTGCCGCGGTGCTTGAGGCCGTAGTACACGCCGGAGGCAACGGCGGCCGAGTTCTCGAACAGGCTGTGGATCCATGGCGCGGCCCACGACGAGGCCGGGTAGCGCGACGTGAAGATCTCCGAGCACCCGGTGCAGTTGGTGAAGACGGCGTTCTTGCCGACCGTCTGCGAGACGATCCGCATCGCCAGCGCCTCGCCACACCCCGGGCACGACGTGTAACCGGGCACCAACACGCGATCGCTGTAATCAAACTTCACGGGTTGTCCTCCGTCTTCTCTGCTCCAACCACCATCAGCCGGCCAGGATGCCCGCGACCGGAGGTCGCGGCTCGAACACGCATTACGCCCCCGGCACGAGGTCCGGCAGGATCTCCGTCCTGAGGCGGAAGTACTCGTACGCCTTCTGTTTTTCGCCGCCCGAGACGCGATCCACGATCTCGCGGATGCCGTCAGGGGGGACCTCGCGGCCGCCCAACTGCACGCAGTACCCGTGCACGGGAATCAGCCGGCCGGCGTCGTACAGGGTCTCCTTGACCTCGGGCGTCATGACGCCGCCGGCGCCGAACGACGCCCCGCGCTCGATGACGGCAATCTGCCTGGCCCGCGAGACGGCCCCGAGCACGGCCTCCGCCGGCCACGGCCGGTACGTCTTGATCCGCACCAGGCCGACCTTCTTCCCCTCGTCGCGCAGGTCGTCCACCACGTCTTTGATGGTGCCGCAGAGCGACCCCTTGGCGATGAGGATCGTCTCGGCGTCCTGGCTCTGGTACTCTTCGATGAGGCCGCCGGAGGCGCGGCCGAAGACCTTCTCGAACTCGGCGCTCGCCTCTTCGATGACCCCGACGCTCCGCAGGCAGGCGTCGTGGACCATCCACCGCCCCTCCATGCACTTGTCGGGTTCGGTAAAGGCGCCGAAGGTGGCGGGGTTGGCGGCATCGAGTTTCAGGACCGCCTCGTAGGTGCCGAGGAACTTGTCGCAGAGTTCCTGGTCGGGCAGGATGGTCGGCTCGAAGACGTGCGTCAGCAGGAAGCCGTCGAGGTTGACCATCGCGGGCAGGAGGACCCGCCGGTCCTCGGCGACCCGGAACGCGATGACGTGCATGTCGCACGCCTCCTGGTTGTCCTCCGCGTAGAACTGGAGGACGCCGCAGTCGCGGATGGCTTCGGCGTCCTGATGGTCGCACCAGATGGAAAGCGGGGCGGAGATGGAGCGGTTGGCGCACGCCAGGACGACCGGAAGGCGCATGCCCGCGATGTTCCACAGGACCTCGTTCATCAGCAAGAGGCCCTGGCTCGAGGTGGCCGTGTAGGTGCGGGTGCCGGCGGCGCTGGCGCCGAGGACGACGCTGGCGGCGCCGAACTCGGACTCGACCTTGACGAACTCGGCGTCGAGTTCGCCGTCGGCCACGATCTGTGAGAGTTCTTCCGAGATGTGGGTCTGCGGCGTGATCGGGTAGGCCGCGATGACCTCCGGCCGGCAGCGAGCCACGGCGTGGGCGACGGCCATGGCGCCCTCAAGAATCTCCTGTTCGGCCATCACTTCTCCTCCCTGACCATGTCGATGTCGTCCTCGGGGCACTCGGCCGCGCACATGCCGCAACCCTTGCAGTAGTCCGGGTCGAAGGTGAACTTCTTCTCCTTCGGGTTGCCGAAGACGCAGCCCTCGGGGCAAACGAGTTCACACGCGCGGCAGCCGATGCACGCCTCCTGCTTGAAGACGGGGATCATGGTGCGCCAGGCGCCCGTCTTGTTCGCCACGCTGCCGCCCGGCGGCGCGACGCAGCCGATGGAAAGTCTCTCCAGGCTCAACAGTTTGTCGCTCATTTCGCACTCCTCGACAAGTCACGAACACGCGGGGCAAGTTTACCCGCCGTGGCGGGCCCGCCTGCCGGCCGGCGGGCAGGCCCGGCGGCGAACCGGCCGTCGCATCCGCCCCGCGGCCAACGCGCCGTTCATCTTGTTGACACCGCGATCACTTGGCCTCCTGGGCCGCCTTGTACGCCTTTTCCATGGCTTCGGCGTTCAGGTCGCCCACCTTGCCGCCAAAGCGTTCCTTCGCGGCCGCCTGGAGCGACGCAAGGCTCACCAGGCCTGTCGTGCCCGCAAACGCGCCAACCATGACCATGTTGGGAATGTCGCGGCCGATAACCTCCATGGCGATCTTGGTTCCGGGAACCGGCTTCACGACCACGCCCTCGGGCACACTGATGTCTTCGGGCTTCTCGGTGTTGACCACGGCGACGCCGCCGTCTTTAAGGCCGCCGAAAATATCGACCTGGCTGAAAAGCGTGGGGTCCTGCACGATCACGTAATCCGGCTCCGCGATGACGGCCCGCGTCCGGATCCGCCGGTCTGAGAGGCGGCAGAACGCCTGCACCGGGGCGCCCATCCGTTCGGACCCGAAGGCCGGAAACGCCTGGCTGATCGTCCCGTCCTTGAACGCCGCCTTGGCGAGCACTTCTGCCGCCGTCACGCTGCCCTGACCGCCGCGGCCGTGAATGCGAATCTCTTTCAACATGCCGAATCTCTCCTGGGCCATGAGGCGCTTGGCCTGACTGCACGAGGTTTGAGCGGAACAAAGGAAGCAGATTCTAGGGTACCGCCCCCGAACCGTCAAGGGATTTCGCTGGATGTCGGGAACCCGACGCGGGTGAACCTGACGGACCAGATCCATCGGCTCCCGGCGCGGGAAGGGTCGGTCCAGAGCGAGACGGCCTTGGTGCTGAACGTGGGCGACGTGGCAAGGAAGTGCGCCCGCGCGATGGAACACGTGGCGACCGCGCGGGACGGTTCGGCGCGCGGGACGGTTCGGCGCGCGGGACGGTTCGTTGTGCAGGACGGTTCATCGTGCGGTCCCGGGGCAGACCCCAACCTGCGACAGCGTGGGGAAACTCCTGCGGAATACGTTCTTGACAGGCAGGCAACGCCAGGTATAATCGTCGCAACAGATCGCGGGGTGGAGCAGTCTGGTAGCTCGTCGGGCTCATAACCCGAAGGTCGCAGGTTCGAATCCTGCCCCCGCTACCACGTAAAGCCAGCAGAGACAGCCACTTAGCTGTCTCTACTTTTTCGTGCCGGAGGGCGTGTCACTAAAATGTAACTGTTTTTCGCCCGGGTCAGCGACACGTCACCGGCCGACCATCGCCACAAACACAGCCTCCGATAGACTCGGGAAAGGAGGCGGCGATGGCGTGCCTGTACAAGCGGAGGAACCAGTTCTGGATCAGTTACTACGTGGGCGGCCGGCAGGTCCAGGAGTCCTTGCACACCGACAAGGAGCGGATCGCCCAGGCCAAGAAGCGGCGGGTCGAATACGAGCTCGAGATCGGTGACCTCCACGTCCCGAGCAAGCTGCCCTTGCCCAAGGTGCTGGCGGCGTTCTGCAGACACCTCGAAGTGACGTGTGCCCCCGGGCTCATGCAAGAAGGACACGAGCCGACTCCGGGTCTTCTTCGGCCCGGTCTGCAAGGCCCTCGAGCTCAGGCCGCCGGGACCTCAGATCCACGGCCCCGGCGTCAAGCCCTGCTTCGACAAGTACGCCGGCCGTCACGTCCAGGCCCGCCTGCTCGAACAGGTCACGCCCGAGATGATCAACCGGTTCCTCTCGGAGCGTGTCCAGGAGGACGGGTGGTCGGCGCGAACCGTCAACCACACGCGGCAGATCCTGCACCGGCTCTTCGCCTACGCGACCAAGCACCTCGGCTTCCGCGCCCCGGACCGCCGGTACCCGAACCCGGCAGCGGCCGTCGAGCGCCGGCCCGAGCCGGCCCGAGCCGGCCCCAGAGATCCGGTTCCCCTCCCTGCAGCAGGTCGCCGGGCAGCTCGAGGCCCTCGAAGGCGACCGCGCCACCCGCGCTGCGGTCGCGATCTACATCTACGCGGGTCTCCGCCGGGTTGAGGCCCTCTGGCTGACGCGCGAGGACGTCGACCTTCCGAAGCGGCTGATCCGCGTGCGGGCCAAGACCGTCAGCGCCGAACGGTGGCAGCCCAAGACCCGCCGGAACCGGGTCGTCCCGATCAGCACGGACCTGGTGCGAATCCTCCTCAAGTATGCCCCGCCTGGGCGGTCCGTGTGGTACGCGGTTCTCAAAAACCCGCGACGAGAGTGTTTCACGTACTCGCTCCTGTTCCCCACTGCCAGAATCACAGCGGCTTTGCGCTCAGGCGGGGTGGGGCCGGTTGCGGCTTCCACGACTTTCGCGAGCGGAGCGCGCGGCAGGGCCATTGCAGCCGCACTGCCGACGGTCCAGGCCAGACACTTACGGCGATCAACTGATGGCATCCGCCCTTTTCGGCTGGGCGGCAGAGTCACGCTGTTGCGTGACCCTGCCGGCCGGCTTCCTGGCTGCGCGGCCCTAGCGGCCGCGCGGGGCGCTGCGGCCCTCGGCCTTGTATTTCTCCAAGAGCGCCTTGAGGCGCTCGACGATCTCGGGATGCTCGGCGTACAGGTTGCGGCGTTCGCTCAGATCCTTCGAGACGTCGTAGAGTTCGCCCGGGAAGGTGTGCGGCTTGTAGCCCCGCTCTTCCTTGAGCCAGTCGGGCTCCTTGTTGTCGTCGCCGGTGGGGGCATCGATGAAGACCCAGTCGCCCTGGCGTATGGCGAACTTGCCGTTGCAGCTGTGATGCACGGTCGCCTCGCGGATGGGCTTTCCCAACTTCTCGCCCAGGAGGGCCGGCAGGATGCTGTAACTGTCCTCGGCCGCATCGTCCGGCAGGGGGATGCCCAAGAGGGCCGCCAGCGTAGCCATGAGGTCCACGTGGCAGACAGTCTCGCTGCTGGTCGTGCCCGGCTTGATCTTGCCCGGCCAGCGGGCCATGAAGGGGACGCGGTGTCCGCCTTCCCACGTGTCGCGCTTGAGGCCCCGCAGGTCGCCCATACTATAGTGGCCGAACTCGCGGATCCGTGTGTAGGCAAAGTGCTCGGGGCCGTTGTCGCTCGCAAAGATGACGAGCGTGTTTTCGGCCAGGCCGCCGCGGTCGATCGCATCGAGGACCTGGCCGACCGTCCAGTCCGTCTGGTGGACCCAGTCGCCGTAGTCGCCCGCGCCGCTCTTGCCCTTGAACTCCGGCGCGGGCACGATGGGCGTGTGCGGTGAGGTGAGCGGGAAGTAGAGGAAGAACGGCTTGTCCGGAGTCTTCGCCGCAGCCTCGACGCACGCCACCGCCCTCTTCGTCAAGGTGGGCAGGATCTGGACGAGGTCCCACCCTTCGAGCATCAGGCCGGGGTTGCCGAACATCGTGTTCGGTTTGGGGATCGTGGGAATGCCCAGCGTGCGGTCGTTTTCGATGAAACAGTACGGCGGATAGTTGGGGACGTCGGTGCCGAAGTAGGTGTCGAAGCCGCGCGTTGTGGGCCCCTCGGCGATGGGTTTCGTGAAGTCGATCTTGCGGCCCCCCCGTTTCTTCGCGGAACCCTCCTCAGGAACAGTGGCCTTCTTGCCGGCTGCGGCGGCGGGCTCGCCATCGGCCGTCGGCCACGCCCACCCGAGGTGCCACTTGCCGATGCAGGCGGTCTTGTAGCCAACGGACTTGAGCATCGCCGGCACGGTCAGGCGGCCGGGTTCGATCACCGGCTTGCCGTAAGGCCCGAGGACGCCCTTCTTCATCCACGAGCGCCAGCAATACCGCCCCGTGAGGACGGCGTAGCGCGTGGGGGTGCAGACAGCCGTAGGCGCGTGGGCGTCGGTGAAGCGGATGCCCTGCGTCGCCAGGCGGTCGAGGTTCGGCGTGGGGATCTTCGACTTCGGGTTCTGGCACGCGAGGTCGCCGTAGCCCATGTCGTCGGCGAGGATATAGACGATGTTCGGTCGGCGCGGCGAACCGGGCGCTGGGCTCCCGGCGGCCGCCAACCCGCGCGGCAAAGCCAGCGCCGCGCCACCGAACATCACGGTTCGCAGAAACTCTCGCCTTGATTGCACGTGGCCCTCCTATTTCTTGCGCGGCCGCGCCTTCGCCTTGGGACCGTCCGGCGAACCCGGTTGGTCGGCAAACTCCGGAACGTTGAACGCGATGGCGGCGGCCTGCTTGTCGTATTCCGCTTCCAACTCGCGGCGCAATGTGGCTTTCGAGGGATCGGCGTACAGGTTTTTCAGTTCGTACGGATCGGCGGCAAGGTCGAACACCTCGGTCCACTCTTCGTGGCCGGGATACTTGATGAGTTTGGCCGTTTCGGTGCGGACCGCGGTGACCGTGGGCGTGTTGAAGTTGCGCTCGTAGAAGTAGCAGTAGAAGTATGCGCGTCGCCACTCGGCCGGCTTGCCTTCCAAAATCGGCCGCCAACTGCGGCCCTGCATCGGCTTCGGGACCTCGGCACCGGCGAAGTCGATGAAAGTGGGCGCCAGGTCGATGTTCAGGACCATCTGGTCCACAACCCTCCCCTTGACGCGCAGCCGCGGGTAACGCAGCAGCAGGGGGATGCGCAGGCTCTCGTCATAGGCGGACCGCTTGTCGCCGAGGCCGTGCTCACCCAGGTAGTAGCCGTTATCGCCCGCGAAGACGACCATAGTGTCTTCGGCCAGGCCGAGGTCGTGTAGGGTTTTCAAGAGCCGGCCGACGTTGTCGTCCATGGCGGTGATGCAGCGGAAGTAGCCAAGGTTCGTCTTGACGCCGCCCGCCGCAGCCGGGGAAAGATTCTTCAGGGCAGCCCCCGCACGGTAGATGGCCTTTACACCCAGGTTCGGCGCCGAGCGGGCCTCCTCGCCCTCGTAGGTGTTCTTGCACCGCTCCGGCGGCTCAAACGGACCGTGCGTCGTCTTGTACCCGACCACCAGGAGGAACGGCTTGTCTTTACTGCGGCGGAGGAATTCGATGGCGTAATCCGTGGAGACGTCGTCCACCCAGCCCTCGCTCTCGGTGACGGCGCCGTTGACCACGAAGGGGCAATCGAAGTACTTCCCCTGGCCGATGTAACTGGCGGCAAAATCAAACCCCGGCCGCTCTTTCTGCGGACCCATGTGGTACTTGCCGACGTACCCCGTGGCGTAGCCCGCGCCCCGCAGCACCGAGGCATGCGTGACGTTGCTCTCCGGAAACGGCGTGTGGTTGTTCACAATACCGTTGACGTGGCCGTAGCAGCCGGTCAGGAAGCTCGCGCGGCTGGGAGAGCAGAGCGAGTTGACCACGAAGGCGTTGCGGAACCGCACGCCCTCGGCGGCGATCCGGTCGAGGTTGGGCGTCTTCAGCCAGGGGAACCGGCCCTTTGCGCCCTGCTCGCGCTGCACGACGCTCATGGCATCCCATCGCTGGTCGTCGGTCAAAACAAAGATAAAGTTCGGCCGCTTGCCCGACAGCGAGGCGCCCGGCCGAGCGGCCTCGGCCGCGGCCAGCCCGCGCGGCAGGGCAAGCGCCACAGCGCCGGTGCCGCACAGCGCGCTTCGCAGAAACGCTCGTCTCGATTGCACGGGATTCTCCTGTCGCTTGCGCCGCTACGCCTTCGCCTTGGGACCGGCCGGCGAACCCCGTTCGCCGGCGAACTCCGGTATGCGAAATGCGACGGCGGTCTGTTTGCCGTATTCCGTATCCAACTCGCGGCAGGGCACAGCGACCCGCTACAGCCAGGCCACGATGGTCTTCAGCCACTGGACCGCGCCGGGGCTCAGTCCAGCGGGGCCCTTTCGAAGTCCGAGGGGCTGACCCACCCGGCCTTGAGTTTCTCGCCCTTCATGTAGCGTTCGTAGAAACCACGCAGCCGCTCCTCGGCGTATGGGTACTCCTCGAAGACCTGGCCCTTGCCGAACATGCGCGGGTCTTGCTGGGCTTTGAGTTCGTCGAAAAGTTGCTGCTTCAGTTGCGCCTGGAGGGCCTGGAAATCGGTGTGCCCCGCGAGGTTGCTCACGCAGTCGGGATCCTTCTTGAGGTCGAACAACTCCTCCGTCGGCCGCTTGCCGAAGCACAGGCGCCAGAATCGCTCCTGCCCGGGATCGGTACGCGTCTTCAAGACCTCGGTCTTCGTGGGGCCGCCGTCGGTATCCAGGTAGCCGGTCTCGGGGTTGCCGCCGGGCCACCGCGACGGCTCGAAGTTGTGGAGATAGAGCATGTCGTCCTTGACGATGCCGCGGATCGGGTACCCCCAGTCATGTGGCCGGCCGATGTCAGTCCGCTCTTTGCCCAGGAGCACGTGGTTGCGCGCCGGGTCCACGCGCCCGCCTTTCTCGGTGCGGAAAATGCCGACTAGGCTGCGGCCGGCCGGCGGTGCCATGCCGGTCTCGCTCCAAGCAACGCCCGCCGCTTCGATGAACGTCGGGGCGTAGTCGATGAAACTCACGTAATCGTCCACCACGCGGCCGGGCCCGCGGATGCCCTCCTTCCACATCACCGCCAGCGGCAGGTGATTGGCATCCTGGTACGCGTAGCCCTTGTCGTGCGGGAACGGCATGCCGTTGTCGGACGTCACGACGACCAGCGTGTTGTTCAAGACGCCGCGCTGTTCCAGAAGGGCCAGCATGCGGCCGAGATGTCGGTCGAAATGCTCGACCTCGAAGGCGTAGTCGAGAAGATCGTTGCGGACTACCGCGTTATCCGGCCAGCAGGCGGGCACGCGGTCGACGTCGGAGGGTTTCTTGCCGCCCTTGGCTGCGCCGCTGCCGTACTCGTAGCCGCGATGCGGCTCAATCGAGCCGTACCAGAAGCACCACGGTTGGCCCCGGGGGACCGCGTCGAGAAAGTCTTCAAAGTTGCCGGCGTAATCGTTCTGGCTGATCCCGCGGGCGGGCGGCGGCGCGGTCCGCTTGTTGAACGGCTGGCCGGCCATCTGGCGGGGCTTGCCGTGGGAATCCTTCGCCACGCCCGGTGCCCAGCCCTTCTGGGTCATGCCCACGAAGTAGCCGTGCTCGGAGAGCGCTTCGGCGTAGGTCTTGAACTCGGGCGGGAAATAGCAGACGTGGTTCGCGGCGGCCTTCAGTTGCCACGGGTTCCGACCCGTCAGGATGCACGAGCGAGACGGCGCGCACTTGGCCGTGGGCGTGTAGACGCGGGTGAACAGGATCCCCTCCCGCGCGACACGGTCGAATGCGGGCGTCTTCACCCAGCGGCAGCCGTAGGCCCCCGCATGGCCGTAGGACCAGTCATCGGCCAGCGCGAACAGGATATTGGGCCGGCGCTGCGGCCCGGTCTGCTCTTGCTCGGCCGCACGGAGTGCACCGGGCAGGGCGATGGCGGCCACACCCGCGCCAGCCAACTTGAGCAGATCGCGACGGTTCATGGGCGGCGCCGCCCTTTGCGGCGCACGTCGTCGAGCAGGGCGGACAACTCCTTCACGATCTCCGGGTGCTCGGCCGCGACGTTCCGGGTTTCGCCGATGTCATCGGCCAGATTGTACAGTTGCGCCCCGCCGCCCGCCCCGTTGGCCTTGCCCGTCCCCTTGCCGCTGCCGGGGATGTACTTCCACGGCCCCTTGCGGATCGCAAGCACGTTGCCGTGTTCAACGAGATGGTCGCGGCACGGCTTGCCGCCCGTCTGGCCGAGCAGCGCGGGCAGGATGTTGAAACTGTCGGGCCCCGCGTCGTCGGGCAGCGTCTGGCCCGTGAGCGCCGCGGCCGTCGCCAGCATGTCCACCTGGCAGATGAGTTCATCCGAGACACCGACCTTGACTTTGCCGGGCCAACTGGCGACGAGCGGCACGCGCGTCCCGCCCTCGTATGCGCTGCCTTTGTTGCCGCGCAGCGGACCGTTGTAGGCGTGGCCGTTGTTCGTCTCCACCGTGCCGCCGTGAACGGTGTCCGGCCCATTGGAATCCAGGACGCCGCCGTTGTCGCTCGTGACGACCAGGAGCGTGCGATCGGCCAGTTTCAGCCGGTCGAGCGCCTCTATCACCTGCCCGACCGACCAGTCGAACTCCTGGATCACATCGCCGCGGACGCCCGCCTGGCTGCTGCCCTGGAATCGCGCCGCCGGTACGCGCGGCACATGGATGTCGTGCGTCGGAAAGTACAGGAAGAACGGCCGGTCCTTGTTCTCCTCGATGAACCTCACGGCACGGGCGGTGATCGTATCGGCGATGGCATCGTCTTTCCACAGCGCGGCCTTGCCGCCAATCTGCTTCCCGATGCGGGGAATGCCGTTCACGAACGAACCCGGCTGGCCGCGCTTGACCGAGTAATCGAGTTTGATCGGATCGTTCGGGTCCAGGCCGACCACGCGGTGGTTCTCCACGTACACGCACGGGGTGCGGTCGCCCGTGGCCGGGATGATGAAACACTGGTCGAAGCCGACCTCCAGCGGACCGGGCTTGATCTCGCCGTTGTAGTCCGTCGGGCTCCGCGACCCCAGGCCGAGGTGCCACTTGCCGACGACGGCGGTCGCGTAGCCGGCCCGCTTGAGCAGCGAGGGCACGGTCACCCGCCCCGGCTCGATGATGAGCGCAGCGGTGCCCGGCAGGATGCCCGTGCCGCGCTTCCGCCAAGCATACTCGCCGGTCATGAACGCGTAGCGCGTGGGTGTGCAGACGGCCGACGGCGAGTGCGCGTCGGTAAAACGCCGTCCGCCCGCGGCCAGACGATCGATGTTCGGCGTCTTCACCTTCGTGGCGCCGTAGCACCCCACATCGCCGTAGCCGATGTCGTCGGCGAGGATGAAGATGAGATTCGGCTTGTCGGACGCCGTCTCGGCCCGCGCCGGCCGAACCGCGGGCGCGAGGGCCGCAGCCCCGACGCCCAGGCCCGCCAGTTTCAGAAAGTGGCGTCTTGTTGTCATGCTGTCTCCTTCCTTCGCGTTCTCCCCGGCAGGTACACGTCTGGCCGCGGTTTGGCCGATTCCGCGCCCGCCTTTGCTCGCCACAGCCGCGGGGCTTCGCACGTCACGTCTTAATAAACAGCGCAGGGGCGGAGACATGCTGCACAAAATGGCATTTTCCGACTGTCCCTCCCGGAAAGTTCATCCGGGCTGATCGTGGCGGGGCAGTTGGCGCGGGACCGTGGCCTGGTGGGGGCTTCGGGGCTCGGCCGAGCTTCGCGGCGGCCCGCAGGCCGGGCAGAGACAGGCAGAATCCCCCAGGGGCCGCAGAGTGGTTGGGTCGTCACGTGAGCGGAGGTCGCCGCCCCGACGCTACGCCGCTCTCGTATAGCAGCGATGCAGACCGAGGGCAACGTGATAGAGTTCAGGAACATTCATCTCCGGCCGTTGGGGAAGTAGGGCAAGGCGCTTCAGATCGGCCATCGTCTCGCTTCCTCAAGAACAGAAGGTACATTGCCGGGCTACCGATTGTTACGATGGCGTAGTGGGACAGAGAAATGACATGCAGGACGGAGGATTTGACGTTCTCGGCCCATCCGGAAGGCAAAGAAATGTCTGGCAAAGTTTGGTCTGGCAATAGTAAGCCTTCTGAACCTCGTTACTTTCAGCGAGGCCATAGCTTACCGCGTGATTCTATGCGGTCAAGACCCCAGAGTCTGTTCGGGAAGTGTGCGGGCCGAAAGTCGCTGGACCACTTGAGTCTTACCAAAGTAGAAGTGTACGCTTTCCGAACGAAGGCGGATGAGCTTCGAGCCTGTCGAACCGCAGCATCCGTCTGACAACGAACGTCTACTTCCGCCTCCACTTTATCCGTGGCCCTGAGCCTGTCGAGGCCCTGCCGAAGACCAGAGCCGGGGCCCGTCAATCAGGCACCGCGATTGCCCTTGGCATTCCGAGGTGGCTTGCTCATCGCGGGGCGTTTGCCCACCTGGATTCGTCCGGTGGCGTCCGTTTCCTTCAGCCACTTGCCGAGGAAGTCCCGCATGCGTTTCTCTTCCTGGGCCACCTCGGGTTTGCCTGCGAGGTTCCGGGTCTCGAGCGGGTCGGCCTGGAGGTCGAACAGCATGTCGCCGTTCTTGCCGCGGAGATCCCACTGGGCATACCGCCGCCCTGGGTCCTGCCAGACGCCCAGCTTGTAGCGCTTCCCGATCACCGTGATCTGCGACCAGTTCTCCGAGACGACGTATTGCCGCTCGATCGCCTTGCCCTCCAGCAGCGCTGGAGCGAGGTCCAGGCCGCCAAGCTTCCGCGCTCCGGCGGGAAACGTCGCACCGGTCAGTGCCAGGACGGTCGGGCACAGATCGATCAACGACACCAGGTCACTGCGTGCCGTCCCGGCCTGGAATCGGCCCGGCCAGCGGAACATCAGCGGAACCCGAAGCGTATCCTCGTACACATTGTGGCCGACAGCGCACTTCTCGACCATGCCGTGGCCGGCCACGAAGTCCCCGTGGTCTGACGCGTAGATCACGATCGTGTTGTCTTCAAGGCCCAACTCCTTCAGCTCCCCGAGCACCGCCCCGATATGGTGGTCGATCTCGCTGACCAGTGCATAGTAGTACGCCACGTAGCGCCGGTAGATCGCGTGGTCTTTCGCGGCCGAGCCGCAGTTCCAGGGCGGAGTCGTTCTCGCACGCCAGTTTCGCAAGGCGGGAGGAAGATTCTCGACCGGCTCCTCCAGGTTGTCCGGCAGCTTGACCTTGTCGACGTCGTAGAGCTTCACCCACTGCGGAAGCGGCGCATAGGGCTGGTGAGGGTAGATGAACGAGCACCAGCAGAAGAACGGCTGTCCCTCCTTCTTGCACCGCCGGAGGAACTCGGCTGTCTTGGCGGCCGTGTAGGCGGTCGTTCGGTTGGCGGGCTTCGCCTGCGAGATCTGCGCCATCAGCGACGCATCGCGGCTTCCCACAAAGTCCCGCTGGTATGAGTCGAGCTGCCCCTTCTCGCGAATCCAGTCAAGGTAGTTCTCGTCGGACGGGTCCTGCTTGGGCGAGATCGTCGTCGCCGACGCATCCCACCCGCCTTCGCGAACGCCAGGGGGCAGGTGCATCTTCCCGAACGCTCCCGTACGGTAGCCAATGGACCGAAGGATCTTGTGCAGCGGAAGCAGTGCCATGTCCGCGGGCGGGGCGTCCGAGTTGTACAGCACGCCTGTCGTCCGCGGATGCAGGCCCGTGAACATCGCCGTCCGCGAGGGCACGCAGATGCCATCCGGGCAGTACGCCCGAGTGAAACGCACACCCCCGGCGGCAAGACGGTCCAGGTTCGGCGTCTGCACCGTGGGGTGCCCTGCGCAGCCCAGCACGCTCGCGTTGTGCTGGTCGCTGAACAGAAGGAGAACGTTTGGCCGGCCGACTCGCGTGTCATCGGCCCGAAGCGCGAAAGGCAGCGCCAGTGTCGCGGCCGTCGCGCCGGCCGCTTTCATGAAATCGCGTCGATTCTGCACCATTCCTCTCGTCCTCCGTTGCCTGGTGTGTCGATGCTGCCAGATCCTTTCGCCGGGGCTCCGCCCGAAGATGCACCATAGCAAAGCCTTAGCCTCCGGCCACTCTTGTCCAAAACAATCCGAATTCACGATGGGTTACAAGCGATCCTGAATGGGCAGGTTGGGGATTGACTGAAGCCCAAACACCCCATCCAGGAGACGCTTACATGGTATTGGTCGCGAGTCTGTTTGCACAGTCCTTTCACCTATTTCCCGCCAACACTTCAGTGTTCAACGTCAGCGGCTTTGGCACAAGGATGAGCGTTCGGTGAAGGGAGAGGTCCAGGGGGGCTGGGGGGAAGGCGTCGCTTCCCAATGCTGGTTGCATCAGAGCCAATATGGCGTTTGTCACTTCCGCTGCCAGGCGGCTTGGGAAAGCATATTTCATAATCATACCTCAGGGGAACTCGGGTCCGTGGCTCATGACGTGCCTACTTCTGCCGTGCAGCGCAAAGCAGACGGGTGTTCAGCGCCTCAAACCCGCCGCGGGGGGTGGTGTTTCGGCTTTCGGGCCCGGGTGCGGGGAGGAGGACGCCGCGTGAGGGAAGGCCACGACCTTGGGGCTGCGTTAACCAAACGGCCCGCCGAATTCCGCCGTTGAGTTCTTGGCGCCCGCAACAGACTCGAACCTGCGCCCTTCCGGTTGACAGCTTGAGCTCCAGGCCCAACCTCAGGACCTACCTTCGGCCTGACACCCCGAAGGTAGCCCAACCTTCGGGCCTTCCACCCGAAGGTCGCCGTAGCGACAGTCTGACATCCCCCGTCTCTGCCACGTTGCCAAGCCTCACAGCCTCACGTCAAGGGCCGACAGTAACTGGCCGGACTGAAAGACCCTACCTTGCGCCGAGGTTGTGCCACTTTCGCTGACGACGTACACAGGTGCCCCGTGCCTCCGCGGATTAAGCGCTCCTCTGGGGCGAAGTCCTCCCATGCGTTAACGATATAGGCGGCCTTCCCTCGGTCGGACTTGCCCGAGTCGAAGAACCAGATGACCGATGAACGCGGAGACGAGGAGGCTGTCGTGGACGTGACGGTCGCCCTCTTGTTTCGCGCAGATCAGTGCACGAAGACCCCTGCCTCGCAGGCCCGGACGAAGGCGCCGAAGATTGCCTTGCGATGTTCGGCATCCGTGATCCTCTCGGGATGCCATTGTACGAGCAGCCCGAACCCGCCGCCGGTGAACTCCAAGGCCTCGATCACGCCGTCGGGGCTTCTTGCCGAGACTCTCAGGTTCTTCCCGACATCCTTGACGGCCTGGTGATGGTTGGAGTTCACCTGAGCGCTCGCGCTCGATAGCAGGGAACGCAACGTCGTGCCGGGCTCGATCTCGACCCTATGCGCGGCGTCCCCGCGTCCCTCGCGGTCTCGGTGGATGACGGTGGTGCCCACTTGGGTGGGAATGTCCTGCACGAGCGTTCCGCCGCAGACCACGTTGATCTGCTGGAGGCCCCTGCAGATGCCCAGGATCGGCTTGTGGGTCGGCAGCCACGCTTCGACCAACGCCTTCTCGAACCGATGCCGTTTGGGAGAGAGGGTCTTGGTCAGGGCGAGGGGTTTCTCGCCGTAGGCCTCGGGCGGCACGTCGTCCCCGCCCGTCAGCAGGAGCCCGTCCAGGACGCGAACGTACTCGCCGACGAGGTCATCGTCTTCCGGCACGGGGAGGATGACGGGCGTACCGCCGGCTTCCTTGACCGCCTGCGTATAGGATGAGTAGACCTTCGCGTAATCGCCGTCGGGGATGTACGCGCTGGTGACGCCGATGAGCGGCCGCCGATCGTGTGTGGGCGCCCCGACGCCGCCGGCCTGCGTCAGGTCAGGCGCCTTCTGGCAGCCGCCTGCCGCAGCAAACACAGTCCCCACCACCAGCACGGCTCTCGCCCAATGCTTCAGCATGTTTCACTCCTTGGCTCGACTTCCGCCGTTTACGGCCGAAGAACGGATCCACCGGCGGCCGCGCAACTCGTTGGCCCTCCGGCATTCGATCGTCGGCTGAGTCTTGGGACCCTACGGGAAAGAACTCGGCGGTCATGCTCATCCGACCGTGGCCCGCACGTGCTTCCCCGCATGAAAGAGGCGGTCGTCTCCGGCGGGCGGATCAGACGTACGCGTTGATCAGGTCCTTGAGCATCGCGGCCGCCGCCCCAACCGGGGAACTCCTGCCTCCGCTGACCGTGATGCGGTCCATGGTATCGGTCATGTAACTGATCGCCTTTTCCGAACCGTTCACCGAGGCAAGTGGATGCTCCTTCTTCAGCCGCCTGGGCGCAACGCTGAGCCGGACCTCATCATCGACGAATTCGGCCGTGCCGACCAGTTTGATGACCTCGCCGTCCGTCCCGGCCCGGGCGATATCATCCGGCGTCACCCCGGTTATGCCCACCGTGGGAACATCATCCAACCGGAAGGAAGGGCCGAACAGACAGTTGGCGATGATGACCAGTTTGGTGGCGGTATCGTACCCCCCGACGTCCTTGCCGGGGTCGGTCTCGGCGATGCCGAGTTGCTGGGCCTCCTTCAGCGCCGTTTCGTAGGCGGCGCCGTCGGCGCACATGCGTGAAAGGATGTAGTTGGTCGTGCCGTTGAGGATGCCCTCGACGGAGAGAATGCGGCTGCCGGCCAGGCACACCCGCGCCACGTCGAGCGTAGGAAGCGCCGCCGCCGTGGCGGCGCTTATGTGCAGGCCGCACCGGTTCTGCCGGGCCAACTCCAGGAGTTCTTCATGGAACAGCAGGATCGGCCCCTTGTTGGCGCTGACGACCTCCATGCCCCGCCCAAGGGCCGCCACGATGTGCGTCCGCCCGGGTTCGCCGTCGGTCAGGTTCGTTGGCGTCGCCTCGATCAACGCACCGGCGGCGGCTTGGTCGATCGCCTCGGCGCCGGTCAGGCCCGGCCGGGCGAACTCGCCGAAATCTTCCACGCTCCCGCCGCTACGGAGGTGCGCCAGGAGTGGCCCCGCGGGCAGGCCGTCGGGCGAGTCGCCCACCGCGGCCCCGCCGATGTCCACGGCGGCGGCGAGCACCAGGCGAAGGGCGTACCTGTCCTCGACGTCCGACGCCCGCTCGGCCAGCAGTTCCACGAACGCCTTACCGACGTTGCCCAGCCCGCACACCATGATCCTGACGTCTATCACTATCTGTTCCCTTTCAGAAGGAGGTCGTCGTATTCGCGCCCGTCCACGAAGGCCTCCACGATCACCGGGGCGTCCAAGTCGAAGGCCTCGGTCAGCGCCTTGCGGTATGTCGGCTCGTCGCGGGCGGGCAGGACCGGCACGCCGAAGAAAGACCCGGCCGATTCGTACTTCTCGCCGTGCAGGGGCGTGCCGTATTCAGCGTACCCCTTGCGGCCCTGCTTGATGCGAATCAGCGACAGGCTGCCGTCGGTCATCAGCACGAACACGACGTGCACGCCCAGCCGCATCGCCGTAGCCATCTCGCCGGCCATCATCAGGAAGCCCCCGTCGCCCACCACGCAGCAGACGCGCTTCTCGGGCCTGCAGAGCTTCGCTGCGATGGCGGCGGGTATCGCGAACCCCATCGACGACCAGCCGTTGGTCATCAGCAGGCAGTCCGGCTCGGGCGTGCGCCACTGCTGGCCGATCAGGTGCAGGTGCGCGCCGACGTCGCAGGCCATGATGCCGTCGTCCGGCAGGGCCTCCCGGAGACCCGCCAGCACGGCCCGCGGGCCGAAGGTTCCCGCCGGCGGGGCGAGTTGCGAGAACATCGTTTGGCGCCGTTCGGCGAGGTCGGCAAGGTCCCACTCGGTCTTCTGCAGGTCCGCCTCCGCCAGCCGCCGCAGCGCCTGGCCGAGGTCCCCCACCACGTCGCCGGCGAGGGTGTAGCGGTCCCGGTCGAGGTCGGCGGGGACGGGGTCGATGTGGAGCACCGGCACGTCGGGGATCCAGTCCTCGTAGTTGACCTCGACCGGGTCGAAGCCGACGCCGACCACAAGGTCGGCCTGCTGGTGTGTCAGGGCGACCTGATCGCTCAGGGCGTGGTTCAACACGCCGGCGTAGCAGGCGTGGTCCTCCGGGCAGATTCCCTTGGCCATCGGCGTCAACACGATCGGTGCTCCGGCCCGCTCGGCGATCCTGAGCAGAAGCGGTCCGGCGCCCGCGCGTACGGCCGTCCACCCCGCGGCCAGGACCGGCTTTTTCGCGTCGCTGAAGATCCGGACCATCCGGTCCAGCGCGGCCGCATCGGGCGCGGGCGCACCGGCCGGAGGCTCGGGCCGGGCGTCTTCCTCGCCGGCGGGCTCGCAGCCAACCCCTGCGGGAAGGCCGATATGCACGGGCCCGGGCACCTCCGAGGTGGCCACGTGCATCGCGCGGTACAGCGTCTCGGTCACCCGGTCGGGCGCAAGCCGGGTGGTCCATTTTGTAATCGGCGCGAACAGTGCCTGGTGATCGATGTTCATCTGCATCGTGCGGTTCAGCATCGCATCGGAGGCCACGTCCGAGAAGGCGATGCACGGCAGGCGGTCGAGCAATGCGCACCCGACGCCCGTGCTCAGGTTGGTCGCGCCCGGCCCAAACGTGCCGAAGCACGCACCGGGGGTTCCGGTCAGTCGCCCGCAGACCATCGCCATGAACCCCGCGGAAGCCTCGTTGCTCACGAGCACAAATTCCGTGTCGCTGCCGCGAAGGGCCTCCATGTAGTCAGTGAGGTTCCCGCCCGGTATGCCGAAGAAGTACCGAACACCCATCTCCCCAAGAGTGTCCACGACCCGTTTTGCCACGGTCGCCATGTTCATCTCCTGCTGCGACGTCAGTCCGCCTGCCCTTCGGACAGGTTTTCATCCTGTTGCGACGCCTGGTTGGGAGGGCCTTCGCTGCCCGCTGCCGCCTCCCGATCCGTCTGCCTGCTCTTGCGGCGTATCGACCTGCCATTGAAGACGTCTTCATCGAGCATGCCGAAGCGCGAGGCCAGCACCGTGGTGGCCACCAGGTCGCCGGTGACGTTGCAGCAAGTGTTGCCGATGTCCAGAACAGGCCAGATCGATGCAAGGATCGGAACGATAACCGCCGTTGGCACGTTGGTAGCCTGAAGCAGGATAGCCGACGTGACGATGCCGGCGCCCTTCACGCCGGCCGTGCCGACGGAAAGGGCCAGACCCAGGAACAGGAACTGCAGCATCAGGCCCGGCGTGATCGGCAGGCCGTAGACGTTGCAGGAGAACACCGCGATGACGCCGATGCAGGAGGCCATGCCGTCCATGTTAATCGTCGCGCCGAGCGGAAGCGTGAAACCCCACAGCTTCTCGGGGGCGCCGAGATTCTCTTCCGCCACGCCCATCGATACGGGAAGCGTTGCTGCGCTGGACGTCGTGCTGGCCGCGACCAGCATGGCCGGGGACGCGTTGCGGTAGAACCGCAGCGGATTCACCCGGCCGATAAACCGAACGGCCAGCGGGTAAACGACGACCAGCAGGATCAGGAGGGAAACCTGCTGGGTCAGAATGAACTTCCCCACTTCACCCAGCACGTCGACTTTGAGAGAAGCCGTCATGTTGGCGACCAGGGCGAGGATGCCGTACGGGGCGACCTTCATGACGAACCCGGCAATGCGGATCATCAGGTCGGCGCCGTCCTGGGCGAGGGCGACCAGTTTTTCGGCTTTCTTGCCCATGGCCAGCAACGCGATGCCCACGACGACGGCGAAGAAGATGATCTGAAGCATGTGGGCGGATGCGAAGGCCTCGATCGGGTTCGTGGGAACCCATTCGACAAGGCCGTCCACGAGGTTGAACTCGGCGGCCTTTGCCGTCGCCCCCTCGGCCGTTTCAATGGTCATGCCCTTGCCGGGCCCGAGAATCAACGCCAGGATCATGCCGATTGCGCCGGCGACGAGGGAGGAGGCGGCGTAGTACAGCAGCGTCATGCCGCCGAGAGAACGCAGCGATTTGATCCCGTCCAGTTTCGTCAGCCCGGCGATCAGCGTGAGGAACGTCAGGGGGACGATCAGCATCTTCAGCAGGCGAATGAAGACGGTCCCCACGGGCTTGATGACCGATACCTGCTCTCCGAAGACGGCCCCGAGAGCCACGCCGATGACAATGCAGACAAATATCTGTGTGTGAAGCCGCCGCCGGAACCACCACTTCATTTGCGCACCCCGCACGGTTCGTGCAACAGGCTCAGGTGTCCGGCGATTGTATAACGGTCCGGGAGATCAACAAGCACTTTCCCGGTCCCGGCAAGGAGGCTTTGGCCCCCCGTCGGCCCGTGGCGTTGCCCGAAACGCCCGTGTGAACCCCGGCCGACAACGCGAGAATGCCGCCCTCCTCGATCACTTGGCGCAGGCGCGCCATGGCCGGACGATCAAGGGTCGCGCCGGAGCAGCCCGCGTCGTCAAAGCGTTCGCCGATCGTCAAAGCGTTCGCCGATCCAGTGAAGCCCGGGGTCGCCCGTCTCGGTGGCGAAGTCCCGGCACGTCATGAACTGGGCTTCGCAGGAGGAGAACTCGTCCCCCTTGTCCACGGACTGGCGGGTGTAAATGGCGTAGCGGCTTGACGCAGGTGTTACAGGCAAGGGGGGGGTCTCAGCGCAATCTGGTACAATACGGAAACCAGCGGCGGTACTACAACCGGGCGCGGCCGCACAGCGCGCTGGATTAGCGGCCGCAGGCGCCGGAGACGATCGAGCCAGGGCCGGCCGGCTCCGCTCGTGCACTGACTTGCCACGCTAGTGGTATCAGAGTTGGGGAGAGGTCACGCCTGCTGCCAAAGCCCCGGAGCTTGTTCGTGATTTAGACGCGCGGAAAGTCGGTGGACCAGCACACCAATACCTTGAAACAGATTCGGCATACACGGGTCTTGCCGCGGCTACCGGCCAAGGTGACGCAGGTTGGATACCGACAACTGGAAGGAAGATATGCCATGAAAGCCTTGAGTGTCCCTTGGGCGGTGTTGTTACTGGCGTTGCTCATGTGCGCGGTCCCGGCGGCGGGCGCCGAGCAAGAGGCTGCCCCCTGCGGCGCCACGGAAGCGGACTACGGCCCGGGGGCCGTCATCTATAAGCATGGACTGCAGCGGACCGCCCCGCCCGCCGATCATCCCGGTTACAGCAAGAGATCGTACAACGCCAAGCATCTGCCGGTTCCAAAGGAGATCGACAACGGCGAATTCCTGAAGTACCGGGACACGCCAAGAGCCCCGGTCGACATCTACGACAATTTATACCGCGTATTCAACCCCGTGAATTTCGATGCCGACAGTTGGGCCAAGGTCTTCAAGGATGCCGGCGCGGGCTACGTGATCTTCACAAGCAAGCACATTGACGGCTTCTGCAACTTCAACACCAAGTACACTGACTACAACGTCATGAACACGCCTTTCAAACAGGATATTTGCAAAGAGTTGGCCGAGGCGTGCAGGAAACAGGGGCTTCGCGTTCTCTGGTACTACATCGTCAGCGACATGTACGAAGACAGCTACGACCTCAGCAACCCGAAGCCCTATGAAGACTACCTCTGCCATCAGATCGAGGAATTGCTGACGAACTACGGCGACATTGCCGGAATCTGGTGGGACGGCGGCGCCATCAAACTCGACACCGAGCGCATCTGCCGCCTGATGCGGAGACTACAGCGTGGCTGCATCTACAACGGCCGTTGTTGGGGAGGACGTCACGGCGTCGCCTTCGGTTCGCCGGAGCAGCGGCTCGGCTCGTTCGACATGAAGCGTCCTTGGGAGACATGCGCGGTCATTCACGGCAGTTCCTGGATCTGGAACGGCGGGAAGAACATCAAGTCGGTGAATATGTGTCTTCGCATGTTGATCGATTGCGCGGGCGGGGACGGAAACCTGGCCTTGAATTTCGGGCCTTGCCCGGACGGGTCGATTTATCCGCCCATCAAGGAGCGATACCTGGGCATGGGGCAATGGCTCAGGCAGTACGGCGAGAGCATCTACAAGACCCGCGGCGGTCCCTACAAGCCGGGGCATTGGGGCGTCTCGACGCGACGGGGGAACACGGTCTATCTGCACGTCACGCAGAAGTGGCCGGGCGGCGTTCTGGCCCTGCCGCCGTTGCCGGCAAAGGTGCTCGCCTGCAAGGGATTGACGGGCGGAACGCCCGAGTTCACGCAGAGCGACAAGTTGCTGGAGATCCGGCTCGACGCCGAACAGCATGCCTGTCCGGATACCGTCATCGCCTTGACGTTGGACAAGAACGCTATGGAGATCGAGCCGATCGACATGCCGCTTGCGCCGTCCCTGACGGTCGATGCCAAGGCGACGGCGTCGAGCAGCGTGAATCCGAACGGCGCCCGCGGCGCGCCGGAAACCGTCGTCAACTACAGCTTCGAAACCGGCAAACTCACCAAGCATTTCGGCGAAGAGAGCAACGACCGGGGGGCAGACATCCACCGGCCGGGGAACCGCAAGTACACCGACGCCGACGTGGAGCGCATCAAGAAGAAGGTGGGCAGGAACCACCGCGGACACTTCTGGCGATTCTGGATGCCCAGGGCGGACGATCCGCAGCCTTCGATTGAGGTCGACATTCATCAGCCGCAAACGATCCGGCGGATTGGGATCAACGAATTGTACGGTCAAATCCGGGCCTACGAATTGCAGTACCACGACGGCAAGGAGTGGAAGACGTTCTATACGGGCAACACGGTCGATACCTTGCAGGTGCAACTGGCGAAGCCAATCGTGGCGCAGCGCGTGCGATTGTTGATCACCAAGACCAACGGCGAATCGCCGTCGATCGTGGCATTTGATCTGTTCTGAACGAACGCGATTACGGTGTCCCGGCAAATTGGCAGAGAGCCTCTAATTCGAGGTTCGCGATGCGGCTTTCAGTCTGGCTCCGGCAGCTGCGGCCCAGAAAGCGTGCCGAGCCCGTCCGAGTTCGAAGCCCGTTGCACTCGGACCGCCGGTCGCTTTCTTGCTGTTGAACGAAGCCGCGGCGCGGTAGCGTCGTGGTGCGTGGCGTCAGTCACCCGATACGGTCTTGCCGCAGCGCGGACTCAGACTAAACGTTGGGCCGCGAACGCGCGTTCTGCCTCGTCTCGACCGGCGACCGGTCGGGCACGGAGTAGGCTGGAAAGGGCCAGTGCCGCCACCCTGAAGGCCGTCCGCCTTAGGGGCTGGACCGAGATCTTCACCCACGCCCACAAGCACAACGGCGCCGTGCCCTCCTCCACCGACGCCGTCACGCGCGAGGTCGTCAGGAGCCGCCAGCACCTCAAGGCCCGCCTCGCCAAGGCGTGAGCGGCGGCCTCAGTCGCGCCGAAGCGCCCGGATGGGATCCAGGCGCGCCGCCCGGCGGGCCGGGTAGACGCCAGCCACGACGCTGACGACCACCGAGAACACGACCGTGGCCACGAGCAGCCAGAGCGGAAACGAGAAGATGTCGAAGTGCCGCGTCACGCCGTGGCTTCGCGCATAGATGTTGACCGCCGTTCCCAGGCCCCAGGCGACGGCCCAGCCCAGGAGCAGGCCGCCCAGCCCTCCCAGCAGGCCCACGATGCCTGCCTCCGCCAGGAACAGCACCACCAGGTCGCCGTCCGAGGCGCCCACCGCCTTGTAGATGCCGATTTCCTGGTAGCGCTCCAGCACCGACATCAGGAGCGTGTTGACGACGCCTAGTGCCGCCACCACCAGGGCCACCGTCCCGACGGCAGCCAGCGCGGCATCCATGAAAACGAAGAAGGTCCGCATGTTGTCGAGCCGTTCGAGCAGCGTCCGCGTCTCGAATCCCATGGCCCGAATCCGCTCCTCGAGCGGCAGCAGGTCGGCGAAGTGCTCGACGCGCACAATCGCCTTCTCGTACCCCGCCCCCACGGCACTCTTGCCAGACCGGAGGCGCGCCATCGCCGACGACGCCCGGATGCCGGGAATCTCTTTCATCAGCCCCACCGGCACCAGCACGCCCCCATGCCCAAACCCCGGGACCATGCGCGGCATGCCGTACACGCCGATGACCGTGATGGCGAAGTCCCTCCGCTCGTAGGCGAAGGTCTCGGCATCGGTCGGCGAGAGGCCGTTGGCCTCCAGTTTCAGGACCGCCCCGACGGCCTGCTGCGGCGACTCGAACCCGAGGTCGCGCAGCAACACGACGCTCAGCAGCGCCTCCGGTCTCTCGCCCGAGTCGAAGAAGTGGCCGGCCAGCAGCAGGTCCTCGACCTCGCCGAGCATTGGCACGTGGGTGGCCACGCCCACGGCCGTGGCGCTCGCGGACTTCTCCCCGTTGAGGAGTTTCACCCCCGCCGCCCGGATGTTCGGGTACGCCGCCGCCACACCCGGCAGGGCAGCCAGTTCGTCGATGGCGGCGTCGTCCAGCGTCCGCGCCCCGTCGTCGTCACCCTCGCCGGGTGAGACCTCGATGTTGTTGAGCAGGCCGAGCATCTCGAACGGCGCCTCGGCCATCCGCTGGATGCCGAGCGCGAACGCCACCATCGACACCAGGGCCCCGCTGCCAACCGTGACGCCGAGGACGGTCAGGCCCACGCGGAGCGGCGTCCGACGCAGACCGCCCAGGGCCAGGATGACCAGCCGCCACAGCCTCATGGCGTGGCCCCCTCCCCGTCGACAAGTCGGCCGTCGCGCAGGTGGACTATGCGGTTGGCCACGCGCTCCGCCATCTCCCGATCGTGCGTCACCATGACCACCGTCGTGCCGAGGTCGCGGTGGATGCCGTGCAACAGCGCCATCACCTCCTCGGCGGTCGCACGGTCGAGGTTACCGGTGGGCTCGTCGGCTAGCAGGAGGGGCGGCTGGTGAACGATGGCCCGGGCGATGGCCACTCGCTGCTGCTCGCCGCCGCTGAGTTGGCTCGGCCGGTGCGCCCGCCGGCGCTCCACGCCCACCCGGCGAAGGGCCTCCGCGGCCCGGCGACGCCCCGCCGGCCCGTACGTGCCCTGGAACAGCAACGCGACGGCCAGGTTCTCCTCGGCCGTCAGGCTCGGTACGAGGTAGTACGACTGGAACACGAACCCGACGGCCGTCCGCCGGTACAGCGTCCGCTCGCGTGGCGAGAGGGAGGCGAGGTCGCGCCCCTGCACGACGACGTCCCCGGCGGTGGGCGTGTCGAGACCGCCAAGCAAGTGCAACAGCGTCGACTTGCCCGACCCGCTGACGCCGAGAACCGCGAGGAACTCGCCCCGCGCCACCGCCAGGTCGAGGCCGTCGAGCGCCCGCACGAGGCTGGGGCCGACGCGGAACTCGCGCACGAGGCCGCGCGTCTCCAGGAACACTTCGCCATCGCCGCCCACGTCCATCCCGACCCTCGCATGGCTGATGCGTACCGGGAACCCGCCTGTCAGGCCTCCCCGGCCCTGCGGCCCAGCATACCACGCCCCCCGTCCGAGTTTCCAGCGGATGAACGCCGGCGGCAGAGGCACAGGGGGAACTTCTCTCGATGACCCCCTCCCCGTGATTTGATCCAGGTCTTGTGAGAGAATCCTGGCGGCCGGAGGCCGGAAAGGATTCTGAGGTGAAAAAGCGACACAGTGCGGCGCAGATTGTGGCGAGTGCCGTCCGGCCAACCCGGTGCGCACCCAAGCCGCCGACGGCTCAAGATGCCTTCTCGCTGGCCGTAGTATGACTGGTCCGGCCTGACATTGCCACGAGCCTCGCGCGCGACGCCTATCTTGGGCCACTGACAGGAGCACAAGTCCATCATAAGCCAGCCTACTTCGGCATCATCTTCCCCAGCGCCGACGCCAGCGCCTTCAGGCTCGCCCTGTCCGTCGTGTAGACCACGGCCTTCCCCTGCCGGGTCCCGACGACCAGACGACCCATCCGGAGCAGCCCGAGATGGTGGCTGACCGTCGGCTGCTTGAGGCCGAGGGCCTGGCACAACGCCGTGACGTTCTTCGGGCCTTTCGCGAGGAGCGATAGGATCCCGAGGCGTGTCGGGTCCGAGAGGAGCCCAAAACCCTGGGCCTGTTCGCGAAATGCAGCTCTGCCTGCCTTTGCCATGTTACACTCCTTTCCCTGGGAACTGAATCCCCACTATCGTGAGTAAAATGGTCTACAGCAAGACAGAACCGCGTTGGCCCCGCGTGCAGATCAACGCCGCGTTTCGTGTGTTGCTTCCCGCGCGGGCCGGAGCGCTTCGCGTTCTGCTCTAAGGGTGGCGCACTCGGCACGCAGACGCACCAGCTCTTCGCGTAAGATCTGTGTGTACGCCTGCAAATGCTCCACGTTCTGCCGCTCGACCACCATGCCCGGAGTTCCTTGATCAGCACCCAATCGCCGGGCGCTCGCTCGTACCCACCCATATAATACGGGACCCCTCAAGCGTCAACCCGGCGCACGCTCCCCGGTCCTCCCCGTTCACCGAACGCTCATCCTTGTGCCAAAGTCGCTGACGTTGAACAGCCGAAGCCCGCGACTCCTCGCCCCGGCAGGTGACCGCTGTGTGCAATGGTGTTGCCCGGCGACCGTTCAGGCGCTATAGTGTGCCGGTCCCTCAACGATGCCAGCAAACAGACCATCAGCGTCGTTTGCCGCAGGAACAGGGTGCCGAGGAGGCCCCGAAAGCGAAGAAGGTAGAGGTTCCCCGGCAGGTCAGAGACGAGACCTGGGCGCCGTGGAACGCCGTCAAGCAGGAATGGCTGAACGTTGGCGGTGACGCGGGCTATCACTTCTACGGCAGCGGCAGGATCTTCTACCAGATGGCCGATGCCTTCGGCAAAGAGATGGTCGGACTATTGGAGAATAAGCGACGCGAGGAACCATGGGAGACCCGAGTATGAAAGTCCTGCATCCATTGGTGTTTCTTCTCGCGGCATTTGCGCTCTTTGTGCTGTCGGCCAACGCCGAGCCGTCAGGGCTAAACGGCGGTGACGTCGAGACCAGTATCGCCCTGATGGACTTGTACGGCAAGCAGCCGGAAGCGGTGCATCGCCTGTATCGTGAGGCGTACCGGGCGTTGGCGGCCGATCCCAAGGCGTCGTTTGCGACTCTCGCAAACGATGAGGCGGTCCAGCGGCTGTGCAGGGAACAAGGCGTCACCCATTGGGGCGGCCCCATGCTCGGATGTGTGACGCTGGAGGGGGCGCGCGTGTGGCTTCGCACCTTGCGGCCGGCGCGGGTTGAGGTACGGGTGACCGTGGATGGTGCTGAGAAGTCGTTCGGCCCGGTTGAGAGCACGGCCCAATCGGACATGACGGCCGTGGTGCCCGTCACCGGGCTGAAGCCAAGCACCCGATACCCTTATCGCGTGTTCGTGGACGGAAAGCCTGTTTCCGTTCCGCCAAGTGCGGCGATCGCGACCGCGCCGGCCGAATCGAAAACCGGCAAGGTCCGCATCGCCTTCGGCAGTTGCTTCCATCGTTGGGGGCTGGGCAACAGGACCCAGGAAGACCTGATCCGCAGCCGCCAGCCGGCGGCCCTGCTGCTGCTGGGCGACATCGCCGTGCAGGATCGCAAGAACCATCTGGGCTTTCACCGTGCCGACTACCTCTTGCGCGATTTCTTTCCCGGGTGGAAGGACCTTGTCGCCTCGGTTCCAGTCTACGCAACGTGGGACGACCACGATTACTTCGCCAACGATCTGGCGGGTGTCCCGAAACGCTTCTCCCCGGAGGACCGGGCCGGCGTTCTCGACGTGTTCCGCCGTGCCTGGAACAACCCGGCCTACGGCTTCGGCGACCAAGGGGGCGGCATTTTTTTCCGCGCCCAAATCGGCCCCTGCGACGTCATCATGCTCGACGGGCGATACTTCCGCGAGAACAGGAAAGGCTCCTTCCTGGGCGACGAGCAGATGAAATGGCTCGAGGCCCACCTGCTCGACTGCAAGGCCCCGTTTATCATCCTCTCGTGCGGAACCATGTGGAGCGACTACGTCAGCAACGGCAAGGACTCCTGGGGGAAGTGGGACCCCGACGGGCGCGAACGGCTGTTCAGCCATATCGAAAGGCATCGAATCGGAGGCGTGCTCCTCATCTCCGGCGACCGCCACGGCGCGCGGGGCTTTCGTATACCGCGGCCCTCAGGCTTCGAGTTCTACGAGTTCGAGGGCGGCAGTCTGGGCGGCAGGAGGGGGCCTCCCGCCACGAACGAGGAATGGAAGACACAACTCTACGGCATCTCCGACAAGTATGCGTTCAGCGAGTTCAACATCGACGCCACGCTGCCCGACCCGGAGGTCACGTTCAACCTGATCACGGATGACGGGAAGGTCATCTACTCGATCACGCTCACGCGCAGCCGCCTGACGCCAGGCGGCCTGTGAGCGGCAGCCGACATGCAACAAGAAAGGATGGCCGGGGTTCCCGGATTCGGTGGCAATGTGGCGAGGGATTGGGCAAGAGACCCATTCTGTGGCCATAATAGAAGAGGCTCAACGATACCCCGGAGAAAAGATGATGATCGGAACATGTCCGCCTCTTCCCGGTCGGAAGATCGTCTTTTCTATGGTGGCGGCGCTCGGCGCAGCCCGCCCGCAGCCGTTGCCCGCCGACCTGTATCCCCTGTGGGAGAGGCAGTTGCCGGCACCTCGCCCGGCCTTTCCGGGGGAAAACCGCCTCTGCTACGACGCGACCTATGAGCCGGTGGTCATGGGCAAGACGATGTTCGTGCCGTCCATGGTCACCGACAGCGTGACGGCCCTGGACACGGAAACCGGCCGGCAGCGTTGGCAGTTCGTTGCGGAAGGTCCGGTCCGCCTGGCGCCGGTCGCCTGGCGGGACAACGTCTACTTTGTATCCGACGACGGGTACCTCTACTGCGTCGGTGCGGCGGAGGGGCGCCTCAAGTGGAAGTTCCGCGGGCTTCCCGACGGCCGCGAGGACCGCAGACTCATGGGCGACGGGCGGCTCGTTTCGGTCTTTCCTGCGCGAGGCGGGCCGGTGCTGGCCGACGGCGTCCTCTACTTCACGGCTGGCATCTGGTCCGACGAAGGCGTCTTCGTGCACGCCCTGGAAGCCGAGACCGGCCGGGTCGTATGGTCGAACACCGACAGCGGCCACATCGCCATGGCCAACCCTGATCACGCCGTGGCCGCCGAGGCCGGCATCAGCCCGCAAGGCCACCTGGCCATCGTCAACGGTACGCTGATTGTTCCCTGCGGGGCTCAACTTCCCGCCCTCATGGATCCGAAGATCGGCAGGCTGCACACGTACACGATGGGATGGGGCGGCAAGTATCGGATGCCCAAGGGCTGCGTATTCGTTTCCGGCATCGGCAAGTACCTGTTCCACGGTGGCGACCTCTACGACATGGGGCAGCCCGGCGCGGAGCCCTCGCTGAACGACTCTGGGCGGGAATTCGACAAGCAGCGCATGATTCACGTGGGCGGCCTCGCGCGGCTTCAGGTCGACCCGGCCAATCAGAAGAAGGACCTGGGCGATTTCCGCGAGCCGGTCCTGACGCCCGACGCGATGTACTATCAGCAGGACGGCATCGTGGCCTGTGACCTGACGAGGCCCGAGTTCCTTAAGAACACCGCCGCCAAAGGTCCCCGGGTTCTTCAGGAAGAGAATGACGACCCGGACAAGGGGAAACAGAAGAATGAGCGGTATCCCGATCCCGCCTCGGTTGTCTTCCCCGAGCTGTGACGACTGTCGGACACGTCGAAAGTGCATATCAAGGCGGGCGGCCGGCTTTACTGCGGCAAGCCCGGCGCAGTCGAGGCGGTGGATATCCCCGGCCAGGGCGAATCGCCCAGGATCAGTTGGCGTGCCGAGGTGCAGGGGACGCCGCACCGCATGCTGGCCGCCGACGGCAAACTCTTCGTCGTGACGCTGGAGGGGCGTCTGTACGCCTTCGGCCCGGACAGGCTGGCCCGGCCCGTGGTGCACGAGGCGCCGGCCGACCGGGCGCCGGCGGCGGACGCATGGACCGCCAAGGCGGCACGGATCCTCGCCGCGGCTGAAATCACGGATGGATATATCCTGGTGCTTTGTCTGGCGGACCCGCGCCTGGCGGAGGAACTCGTCCGGCAGTCGCGATGTGACGTGATTGCGGTCGAGGCCGACGCCGAGAAGGCGGCCGGTCTCCGCGACGGATTTCAGCAGACCGGCTTGTATGGGACGCGGATATCCGTGCTGGTCGGGGATCCGGCCTCGTATCGTTTCCCCCCATACGTGGCCAGCCTGATCATCCTGGGCAGCCCGGACGCAGCCGCCGTGGCGAAGGATCCGGCGCTGGTCAAGACGCTGTTTCGGCATCTTCGCCCGTATGGCGGCACCATCTGCCTGGAGGTTCCCGCGGCCGCACAGCAGGCGTTGGCCGGGTTGGTCTCGGTCGGCGAGTTCACGGGCGGCGTGCTCCGTCGGCAAGGCGATTTCACGCTGCTGAGCCGGCAGGGCCCTCCTGCCGGCGCGGCCGACTGGTCGCACGCCGGCGCCAACGCCGCCAATACCGGCGCGTCGGAGGACCGGCGGGTCGAGTCGCCGCTGACCCGGCTGTGGTTCGACGGGGCGTTTCGGTGGTCTCGAGAGCCCGGCATGGTGGAGGTCCGAGTCGCGGGCGGGCGGGTTCTGGTCCAGTCGGACGAGTTGCCGTACGCCATGGACGCGTACACTGGCCGCCATCTCTGGCAGGTGGCCTCGCCGTCGAGGCGAGGCAAACTGGTTGCCCTTGAAGACGCCATATACCTGGCCGGCGGCAGGTCGTGTGTGGTGCTCGATCCGGCGACGGGTGAGCGCTCGAGCGAGATGAAGTTTCCCGGCGACTCCAGGGGGTACTGGTCGTCTATCCGAGTGTCGGGCGACATCCTTGTGGCCGCAAGCGGCAATCGTTTGGCGTGCATCGACCGAAAGACCGGCAGGGCGCTTTGGGAACATCCATGCGAGAACGCGGTCGACAGCATCGCCGTCGGCGGAGGTAAGGTATTCTGCACGGACGCGGTCAACCGCCGGCGACTTGCTCTCAAGCCGGATGCCGCCGAAGGCGCAGCGACGGCGTTCGATGCCCGAAGCGGCAAGCGGCTTTGGAGGATCGGTGCGGCCGGCGAAGTCCGCTACAGCGAATCCCTTGATGTGCTCGTGGTAGGCAGCGGCGTCTACCGGGGCCAGGACGGCCAGCTCGTGTGGCGCGGCGCCGGGGCGGACCACGTATTCCTGGTCGGCGACAGGCTGATTACCTACGGGACCCGGGGCACCCGCAAGCACGCCGTCGTCACCGTGTTCAACCTGTTGACCGGAGAGCAGGTCGGCAGCGAACTCGACTGGTGGCAGCGGGGCTGCACCGTCCTGCGGGCCGGATCGAACCTTTTGACAACTCGATATCTGGGCAATGCGGCGTATTTCGACCTTGCCACGGGCCGGATGACTTCGATATCCAATGTCCGGGCCGCGTGCAGCAACAACCTTTTCCTCGCCGATGGCGTCCTCAACGCCCCTAACCTGAGCGGCGGATGCGCCTGCAACTACATGCCTATCTCGCAGGGATTCGTGCCGTCTTCGGCTTCCGAGTGACGCCGGAAACTGCCACCAGCCTGAAAGTCGTGTGCGGACAGAATCATTCAGGTCGTTTGCGCGCTTGCCCGGTGCAGACGGCTTGGTGCCGCCCGCACGGTCGGCAAGGGGCCAAGAGATGATTGCCTGGAACCAGAAAAGGGCGGAGCCAAGCCGCGGCGGGTGGCGGACTGAAAACGCGGTATCGTAAGCAAGTGGCCTCCTGCCGCAATGACTTCGCTCTTGTTGGCGTTACTCTGGTACCCCAACGGTAATTCGACCTTTGAGCCTTCCCTGCGAAGGTCAACACAAGGGCCAGACGGTAACCTCGCTCCCGACCACCCAGCCCCTCGCCGCCGGGAACTACAGGTGCTCTCGTTCAAGAGCACTACGAAACCTAGCGGCTCGATCCGCACCGCCGTTTCTTTCCGGCCTTGAATGCCCGCACGGCATGCTTCGAAGGACCCCGCGGCTTCGCGATCACCACGGCCCATTGTTCTGTCTATAGCCGCCGGGAATCGACCTGTTAGCGATTCGTTTTGCGGGGGGAATCAGCCCATTCGCCGGTACCCATATCGCAAGGCTGACAGGACAAAACCCACAGCCAGAAGCGTGACCGCCGCAGGCTCGGGCACCACCGCCCTGCTCGGATCCGTTCCGCGAGCCAGTTCGCCCGCGTTGGCAGTACCATCGCCGTCGGGATCGTCGGCGGGGCCCTGGAGAAGCGTTCCGAAGTAGTGGAATTCGAACGCGTCCCAAAGGCCGTCGCCGTCGCTGTCGTCCGGGGTGTCCGGGGACGTCACCGCCAGGAACTCCTCCAGGTTGTAGGACCAGTCCTCGTCCGGATCATCGTATCTCCCGTACCGGCCAATATCGCCCCAGAGGCCCACCTCCCAGTCGTCGGGCAGCAGGTCGGCGTCAACGTCGTTCGCCTCGGCCATGGACGCGAACGCGAGGAACGCGTCGGGTTCCCAACCCAAAGGCGCTTGGTCCGGCGCCTCGAATTCCCTGGGCACGAGCCAGCAGCAGAGTTC